>Ga0066903_100001367_pt1 | contig 17720 bp, 23 predicted proteins | sample PanSoiMetaGPlot1_FD_67491 | JGI IMG/M metagenome (GOLD analysis project Ga0066903, IMG submission 67491) | Tropical forest soil microbial communities from Panama analyzed to predict greenhouse gas emissions - Panama Soil - Plot 1 (version 2) | ecosystem: Environmental > Terrestrial > Soil >... | reverse complement strand
GGCCTGATCGAGAAAATAGGCAGCCACTTCACCAGGAGGAAGCGCTCGTGACCCCCGCACTGCAGGTTGAGGGGCTGAACCGGGCTTTTGGCGCTTTGCCGGTCACCCGCGACGTCAATCTGATGCTCGAGCGCGGAGCGCGCCGCGCACTCATCGGTCCCAACGGCGCGGGCAAGACGACACTGGTTAATCTGATCACCGGGGTCCTCAAGCCGCACTCGGGCCGCGTGCTGCTTGACGGCGATGACATTACCAGCACGACCCAGGCCGAGCGCGCGCGTCGTGGGCTCGCGCGCACCTTCCAGATCAACCAGCTTTTCCGCGGGCTTACGGTGATCGAGAATCTTTGCATGACCATTGGTGAGCGCGACGGCCACAGCAATAATATGTGGCGCTCTGCAGGCTCCCGGCGTGTGGTCATCGACGAGGCGCTCGATCACCTCGATTCCTTGCGGCTCACCGATGACGCGCTCAAGCTTATCCGCGAGTTGCCTTACGGCCGGCAGCGGCTGGTCGAAATAGCCATTGCGCTTGCGCAAAAACCGCGTGTTCTTCTGCTCGACGAGCCGGCCGCCGGCGTGCCCTCTTCGGAAAGCCATCTTATTCTTGACGTGGTCGCCGCGCTCGATCCAGACATCGCGGTGCTGATCATCGAGCACGACATGGACGTCGTTTTCCGGTTTGCCAAAGAGATCACCGTGCTGGTGCAAGGTGCCGTGTTCACGCAAGGCACGCCGAGCGAGATCATGAACAATCAGCAGGTGAGGGCGGTCTATCTCGGCCAGGAAAGTCACCGCGGAGCCCGCCATGGCTGAGCGCGCACTCGAACTCGACAACGTCCGCGCCGGCTACGGCGAGACCGTCGTGCTCGAGAACATTCGCCTGACGCTTGGCGCAAGCGAAACGGTATCGATCATCGGCCGCAACGGTGTGGGCAAGACGACCCTACTGGCGACGATCATGGGACACACCACGCTGCACGGCGGCCGCGTGTCGCTGCATAGCAGGGACATATCGAGTTTCCCCACTTATCGGCGTGTGACCGCTGGCCTCGGCTATGTGCCACAGGAGCGTGAGATTTTTCCCTCACTCACCTTGCGCGAGAACCTCGAAGTGGCGGCGCGCCCGGGATCATGGACGATACAAACCGTATTTGAGCTTTTCCCACGTCTTGCCGAGCGCGCCGACAATCGCGGCAACCAATTGTCGGGCGGGGAGCAGCAGATGTTGGCAATCGGACGTGCGCTGATCAGCAACCCGACCGTCTTGCTCATGGATGAGCCGTCGGAAGGCCTTGCCCCAGTGATCGTCGAAGAGCTGGCGCGCGCGGTGAAACGGCTCACACAGGCGAGCGGGCTTGCGACCGTATTGGTCGAACAGAACTCACGCCTTGCTCTCGATATTGCGCCGCGCGCAATCGTGATGGACCGCGGACGCATTGTCTATGATGGGCAGAGTGAGACCCTGCGCAACGATCCGGCCAAGCTCGAGCAATATATCGGAGTGGTAAAAGCATAAACTACTTGCATGATGCTGGGGGCAAGCGCAGGCACGCCGAAGTGCTGGGCGGCTGCCCATGCATTGCGTTCCGGGCGCGCTGCGGGCATAGAGCCCTCCATGAAACGCAGCAGCAATCGCATACTGACCACCCACGTCGGCAGCCTGATTCGTCCCCAGCCACTGCAGGAATTCCTGCGCGCTAAGCAAGGTGGCAAACCGTACGACGAAACGGCCTACCAGGCGTGCCTGACCGGCTCTGTCGCCAACGTTGTGCGCGAGCAGGCACAGGCAGGCATTGACATCGTAAGCGATGGTGAATTTGGCAAATCGATCAGCTGGGCGCAGTACGCGCTGGAGCGGCTCTCGGGATTCGAACGTCGGCCGATTAAGGAGGAGGCCGCCAATCCGTTCAAGCGGGGTGCTGATCGCACAAAATTTTCCGAGTTCTACGCCGAGCTCGATATAAATGAAGCGGTTTCCACGACCACCGAGGCCATTTGCGTATCTCCGATCAGGTATACCGGCCAGGTCGAGCTGCAGCGCGACATAGATAACTTCAAGGCGGCGCTGAAGTCCGTGAAGGTTGAAGAGGCGTTTCTGCCGGTGGCAGCTCCTGCAAGCGTCATCCCGGACCGCAAGAACGAATACTACAGGAGCGATGAAGAGTTGCAGATGGCAATCGCCGAGGCGATGCGCAGCGAGTACAAGATGATCGTTGACAGCGGTTTTCTGCTGCAGCTCGACGATGCGCGCAGCGCAGTCACCTTTGATCGCATGGTGCCGCCTGCGAGCTTTTCAGACTATCGGCGCTGGCTCGCTAAGCAGGTCGACATCCTCAATCACGCCATCGATAGCCTGCCTGCTGAGCGTATCCGCTATCATGTGTGCTGGGGCAGCTGGCCGGGCCCACACACAAGCGACGTGCCGCTCAAGGACATCGTGGATCTGATTCTCAAAGTGAAGGTCGGTGCTTATGTGATAGAAGGCGCAAATCCGCGGCACGAACACGAATGGCAGGTCTGGAAAGGCGCCAAGCTTGGTTCGGGCCAAGTCCTTATCCCCGGCGTCATCAGCCACGCGACGAATGTGGTCGAACATCCCGAACTGGTGGCCGAGCGCATTGTGCGGCTTGCCAAGCTAGTTGGACGCGAGAACGTCATCGCCGGCACCGATTGCGGTTTTGCCCAGGGGCCTTTCTATCGCCGCGTGCATCCGTCGGTGATGTGGGCGAAGCTCGAAGCGCTCAGCGAGGGCGCCCGGCTTGCGAGCCAGGCCCTCTGGTCCTAGGCTCTTGGTCAGCGGTGCAGGTGCGCCCCAGCCGGAGCATGACACATGAATATCAACGCCCAGCCATCGAGTGGTCTCGCTATTCCGTTCGATCACCATCGTCTCGATCGGCTGATGGATGAAACCGGTATCGACGTCGTGATCGCGACCTCGAAGCACAACGTGCAGTACCTGCTTGGCGGCCATCGCGCGGATTTCTTCGACTACATGGATGCGACCGGCGTTACTCGCTACCTGCCCGTGCTGGTCTATCCGAAAGGGGCACCGGAAAAGGCTGCCTATATCGGTCACAGGTTGGAGAAATTCCAGCGTGAGGTGAAGCCGATGTGGACGCCGGAAACACAGACCAATACCGCCGGCTCCGTCGACGCGATGCAGAAAGCGGTTGAGTATATTCGCAAGACCGGCCTGAAGACCAAGCGGATCGCAGTCGAATTCGGCTTCCTGCCTTACGACGCTTCCAAGGTGTTGCGGGAGGCATTTCCCGATGCTGATTGGATCGATGCGCTGTTCGTGCTTGAGCGTCAGCGCGTCAAGAAATCACCGGAAGAACTCAAATTGCTGAAATACGCATCCGAAGCCGTCATTGAGTCCATGAGGGCGGTGATCGCCGCCGCTCAGCCTGGCATCACCAAGGCAGAGATGGTGGAGGCGTTGCGGCGCGAAGAGACGAACCGCGGACTGACTTTCGAATATTGCCTGATTACCGCTGGTACCAGTTTCAATCGCGCGCCCTCGGAACAGAAATGGGAGAGGGGCGATGTGATGTCGATCGATTCCGGCGGCAACTATCAAGGCTACATTGGAGATGTCTGCCGTATGGCGATCCAGGGCGAGCCGGATACCGAACTCAATGATCTCCTGGCCGAGATCGAGGAAATTCAGCGTGCCGCGATGAAGCCGATTAGGGCGGGCGCCATGGGCAAGGAGATTTATGCAGCCGCCTCGCCTTTGGTCGCGAAATCCAAGCATCACAATCACCTGGATTTTCTGGCTCATGGTATGGGTCTGGTCAGTCACGAGGCGCCGCGGCTCACCGCGCGCGGGCCGGTGCCCTATCCGGCTGAGGACGCCGAGCGCTCGCTCGAAGCAGGAGCAGTGATTTCGGTTGAGACCACGCTGATGCATCCGACGCGAGGCTTCATCAAGCTTGAGGACACGGTTGCCGTTACTGACACCGGTCACGAGGTGTATGGCGAAGGGGCGCGCGGTTGGAACAGGGCGGGGCGATAGCGTATTCTGCTCTCTCGGTCATTTGAGTTCAGCGTACGAAAGCATACCGGCTGGTTTGCTCGGCCAGCGCTCGCAACGCGTCCGAGATGTGCACCGGATACTCCATTCCGGCTTCGAGTCTCCGCAACGGCTCAGGCAGTCTCGCGAGCTCGCGTGCTGCTTGCTCCCTGATGTGCGCCAGAGTGGGCGCGGGTGCGATACGCTTTCCGGCCTGCATGACCGGCACGATTAGCGGTTCGCCAGCCTGGGGGTCATGGTCGAGAGAGAGTACGTCACCGCGCATGCGTTTGTCGGCACCGTAGCTGCGCCAGACCTGCTTGCTTCCTGGCCAGGTGACCTTGCCTTCCGAAAGCTTGCGCCGCGGCTTGCCGGCGTATTCCTGCAACTTGTAGGCGCAATCGAGTGAAGGCGCGTCGATCGAAGCATCAAGGTTGACGCCGATACCGAATCCATCGATGGGCACTTTAGCCGCCATCATCGTTTGCAGCACGTCTTCGTTGATACCCCCGCTTACAAGGATGATGACATCATTGAGGCCACCGGCATCAAGAATGGCGCGCACTTTTTTGGCCATTGCCGCGAGATCGCCGCTGTCGATACGCACCCCCCGTATCGCGATGCCGTCGGCTTTGAGTTTCGGCGCGAGTTGTACGACTTTGCGCGCTCCGGCCTCGGTATCGTAGGTATCGATCAGCAGAACGACTCCTTCCGGACGCGCGCGGGCGAAATTCTCGAACGCCGCCATTTCGTCGTCGTGCACCTGCACGAAAGAATGTGCCATCGTGCCGACCACCGGGACCCCATAGCGCTCGCCCGCGAGCACGTTGGCGGCGCTTGCAAATCCCGAGATATAGCTCGCACGTGCCGAGAACAGGCCGGCCTCGGCGCCGTGCGCGGTTCGCAAACCGAAGTCCGAAAGAATTTTTTCGGGCGCAGCTAGGACCATGCGCGCAGCTTTTGATGCGATCATGGTCTGAAAATGCAGAATGTTGATCAGCCGCGTCTCGACGAGCTGGGCTATTGGCAGCGATGCCGTAATGCGGATCAGCGGTTCGTTCGGAAAACAGACGGTGCCTTCTGGCATTGCGTGGACGTCGCCGGTGAAGCGGACACTGGCAAGATAATCGAGAAGATTGGCGCGAAATCGTCCCGTGCTCCTGAGCCAGTCAATTTCCGAGGAGGAAAACCGCAACGTTTCGAGATAGGAGAGGGCGTCCTCGAGCCCAGCAGCCAGCAGGAAACCGCGCCGGGGGGGCAACCGCCGAACAAAGAACTCAAAAACGGCCTCTTTGTCTTCGCCGCGGTCCAGGTAGGCCTGGACCATGTTGAGTTCGTAAAGATCGGTGGTGAGCGGACTTGTGAGGGACGCCATGATAGCTGCTTACCGCATAAGCGCCCCGCCACGGAAGGCTTAAGCAACTGGTAACTTCCATGCGTTAGGCAAAGCCTCGCCCACAAATCTGCGTACTTGATGCGAGGCCGAAATGCGTAGGCAATTTGATGTTATAGCGGTGGCCGCACTGTTGGCCCTTCTCGCGTTCAAGCTGATTGCCGGTCCGGGCAAGATGGTGACTGAGTCGGCAGCCACCCCGGGTCATCGATCGATCTTCGGCCTTCACGTCGCCCAGCCCCGCACAATGAACGAATTTCCGGTGGAGGTCGCGCTGCCCTGACGGAGCGGCGACCTCTCGCAAATTAGGGCTTGATCTGGTAATCGATCGATTCGCTCGGCGGGATTGCATCAACCAGTTCGGCCTGTCGGGGCAACCATGAGTGCTCCGATTGGCAATAAGGGCAACGCGTGTGAGTGAACTCCTGTGGGACCCGCGCCAGGGTGTCGCCGTCGACATGGATACCCGTCGAAAATCGCCAGCCAGTATTGGGACATCTGATCAGAAGCACGCCCATGGCACGCACCCGACATTTACTTGAGTGACGAGCTTTCAACTAGGCCTTGGCTCTTTCCAGCAACCAGCAGAACTGCGTCGCAGTGGAGAGCAGAGCCAGCAAGGTCAGGCCAAAAATTTCCAAACCGAGCATTGGTCTTCTCCTGCACCCCTCAGTGTCCCTATTCTCCGAACTATAGGCGTGTGGATTCAAACGGCTGTGTCTGCCGTCACAAAAAGGCGGCTTGGCAAATTCGCGGCGGGTGGCGAGTGCCGAAACGCAGGCCTATTTGGCCGCTGCAGCCTTTAAAATTGGCGTCAGCCGCGCGACCTCGCTTTTCACCAGGTCGCCCAATGCCTTTGGGCCGCGTCGACTCGGCTCTGCGATTTCCGCCCCCAGGTCGGCCAGCCGCTTCTGCACAAGCTCCTCGTTGAGGCCTTTGTTCAAGGCTTCCGCGAGCTTGTCGATGATAGGCTTGGGCGTGCCCTTAGGGGCGAACACGGCATAGAAGGGAGCGCAGTCGAATTCTGGCAAGCCCTGTTCGTAGGACGTCGGCACATCCGGCAGCAGCGGACTCCGTTTTTTTGCAGCGATGGCCAGCGCCTTGGCCGTGCCCGCCTGCACGTGCGGCAATGGTCCAAGGACAGGGTCACAGTCGTAGTCGACCTGACCGCCGAGGATTGCGTTCATGACCGGCGCGGTGCCGGTGAACGGCACCATCGTCGGCTTGATGCCAATGGCCGAATTGAGAAGGAGACAACCTATATAGGACACCGAGCCGACGCCGGCGTGGCCCATATTGAGCTTGCTTTCATTGGCCTTGGCGTAGGCAATGAACTCTTTGAGATTGTTGGCAGGAAAATCCTTGCGGACCGTCAGGAGCTCCGGCTGCTCGGCGATCAAACCGATGGGCTCAAAATCTCTCTCCGGGTCATAGCCAAGGTTGGGGTAGAACATCGGCGCCGCGGCATGCGTGCCCATGTGGCCCGAGATGATCGTGTATCCGTCAGGTGCGGCGTGTGCAGCGCGCTGCGACCCGAGTGTGCCGCCGGCCCCGCCGACATTTTCAACGACGAACTGCTGGCCAAGACGGCGGGAAAAGATGTCCGCCACGATCCGGCCCGTAACATCGGCCGGTCCGCCTGCCGCGAACGGCACAATCACGGTCACCGTTCTTGTCGGGTAGTCCTGTGCCAGCGCCCCGCTCAGTGCCGTGAACGTCAGGAGCCCTGCCGCGATGAATAGCCCTCTCATTGTCCCCTCCCTGGCGCATCCGGCTTCTCTTAAGGCAAGCATATCTTTGCTGTGGCGGGTTACCAGTATTGACAGCGGAACGAGGACCGTCCGCCCCATGGCTTGTTGCGATGGGGCCTTCGTCGGCGGCACAAAAACCAGACCGTTCTGTGAATTACCTCACAGCCTTTTTCCGTAACGCAGACGAACATCAGGGCACAGAAATCCTGCGTGCGACGCGAGGCCATCGGATGAAGCCACTATATTTCGCCACTCTTGCAGGAGCGTGCGCCTGTGCGCTTGCGGCGTTGCTTATTGCGATTCCGCATCCACCGGTGAAAGCCGAACAGGCGCCGGTGAAAGGGTGCGTGGCCGTTGTTAAACAAGAATATGACAGCGCCAAGAAGCAAATGCTGCTGCAGATGCGGTACAACTCCTATACGATGACCGGCGGACTCGGACGACGCTCTTACTGGTATTGCCGTTCTTAGTGTTGCAGGCAATAGAGCCGTGAGGCCAATACCATGGATGATATGACGCTCAGCCAGAATGAAGAAAATTTTCCGGCTTGCGAAGTCTGCGATGATGCGTTGGAAGCCGCAGCCGGTAAATGGACTGAAAGAGCAGATCCCTTTACGCAATGGATCTGCACAGCGTTGTTTTTCTGCCCTGGTCCGTGACGGGTTGCCTTTACGTTGCTTTTGGCTCCGAGTGGAGGTGAAATAGGCCCAACGCGTCCCGACGTCATTGGGAGCTATCAAATGGATTTCAATCACCTTCTTAGATTGCGTGTAGTTGTCCTATTGGCGACGCTCAGCATCGCCGCGGCATCTGTCAGCTCGGCACAGGAACCCACAGCTGATGTGCTGGCGGCTCAAATTCGTGACCAGGGATATCGCTGCAACAAGGCTGTCAACGCGCAAAGAGATTTAAAACGTTCAAGGCCCGATCAGGCGGTCTGGGTTCTCAGATGCGAAAAGCGCATCTATCGGATAAGACTCACCCCCGATATGGCCGCGCGCGTCCAGCGCCTCAACTAAAGCGCGTAGGCCGCTCTAGCGATCAGACGTTGGCCCTGTTGTTTGACCAAAATTGGCGAGGCTTTCTTCGATGCGGCGTGCTTCCAACCATTCTTCGGCGGCGCGACTCGAGAACTGAGTGCTCATTTCGAAATCGCCGCGCTGCCTTGCCTCATCGGCAAGAGATTCATATCGACCGGCCCGTTCCCGACATTGAGCCGCTTTTTGGATCGCCTCTGTGCGGATTGCAGCTTCATCGGTCATTGGGCTGGCCTATTCAAACAATTTATCGGTAGGTTTGAGCAGGGGGCATCTCCAACAATAATTTTGATGAAGTTTTGGGAGGCGTACGTGACCCGACAACCTGGAACGACGCCTTTGTGGCTGAAACTATATCAGAATAGTCCACACCGGTAAGCGATGTGGAGATGCCGTCCAAATGCCTCAGAATCGCCTTTATAAGCGCTGACTGACGCCCGGCTATTCGGTATTCTGCGCATGGCTGTGGGGTGACAGGAAGGGGGTTCACTTGTTTCTGGTGCGCCGGTTCGCATCCGCTGTGACAGCTTTGTTGCTGATCACGAGTTCATCTCTTATCTCGGCTGGGAGCTCGCAGGCTCAAGCTGTATCAGGCACCTGCGAAGACGCAGCCGAAATAGCGGTTCTGCCTTCGCCCGTCGTGCCGTGGAAAGGCGCCCCTCTGCGCGTCATGCTTGCCGCGGAAAAGCCTCTCGCAGGCGAGCTTTCGCTAGTGGCGCCTGACGGAAGCGTCGTAGCGAAATCACGGGAGCGGCATGGCGGCCCGCCTTATTTCTGGTTCGCTGAAGTCCTTTCGCCCGCCGCGGGAACTTGGCGCGTAACGCTTGCACGCGACCGCATCGCAGGTGGTTGCGGCGCCATTACCCGCGAGATCGCCGTGCGCGACGACGAGCCCCCACATCCGACTGGGGCTTCAGGAAGCGCCTGGCCGTTGCGCAACACATGGAATCGCGCAACCGAAAACCTCTACTCGGCGTGGATCGAGAAGCTGTTCTACGCACCCCTCGACGCGGCGCCGTCGTGGCCGGCGCTGCATGAAGTGCTGCGCGATCGATCACGCAATTTCCTCTTCAATCATCTGGGCCTCGGAGAGGATGCGATGGGGCTCGTCATTCGGCCCGATTGCGCCGATCTTCCCTACTTCTTGCGCGCTTATTTCGCATTCAAGATGGGACTGCCGTTCGGATATGCGAAGTGCTCGCGGGGCGGGGGAGGCCATCCGCCAAAGTGTTTCCAGTGGTTCAGCATCCAGCACCTCGAGGCGGCCGGTTCCTCCCCGCCCGAACAGAAAACCGCGCCCAACGGAGGGTCAGTAAAGCGGTCTGGGCTGGTCGGGTCGTTCGGCCAGTATCTGCGGTCCGCCGCCGACGCCGTTCATTCCGGTTCCGGGCGAACTTTGGCGAGCGACGACAATACCGACTACTATCCGGTGCCGCTGTCGCAGGAAACGTTGAGGCCGGGGACCGTTTACGTCGATCCCTTCGGGCATGTTCTGGTTCTCGCTCAGCGAGTGGCGCAGTCCGAAGGCGCGGCGGGCGTTTTTTTCGCTGTTGACGCGCAACCTGATGGAACAGTCGCGCGCAAACGTTTTTGGCGCGGCAACTTTCTTTATGTGCAGGACCCTTCGCTCGGTAGCCCCGGATTCAAGCGGTTCCGGCCGATCGTGCGCGACACTAGCGGCGGTTTGCGACGATTAACCAATGACGAAATCGCAAAGAATCCCCAGTACGGCGATTTTTCGCTCGAGCAGACGAAGCTTGGAATCGAGGCCTTTTACGATCGCATGGATGATGTGATGTCGCCCGCTCCGCTCGATCCCTTGCGGGCGATGCAGGAGGCGATCACGTCGCTCGAAGAGCAGGTAAAGGCTCGCGTGACGTCGGTGGAGAACGGGCGGAAATTCCAGAACAGCGGCCGTGGTGAAGCGAGCATGCCGGATGGCGCGGCGATCTTCGAGACGACCGGCGCGTGGGAGGATTTTGCGACGCCGGCGCGCGATCTGCGGCTGCTGATCGCGATCGATGTGGTGCGCGGTTTTCCGGATCGCGTCGCGCGCCGACCCGAGCGCTACGCGATGCCAGCAGGCAAGAGCGTCGCGGGCGTGAAGACGGAATTGCAGGGTGTGCTCGCATCGGATCTGGCCGCTCGCAAGTTTTCGTATCCACGTAGCGATGGATCACAGTGGACACTCGCCCTCAAAGACGTGATCGATCGCGCCCCGGCTCTTGAGATGGCCTACAACGTAAACGACTGCGTCGAGCTGCGATGGGGTGCGTCGGAGAAGAGCGAAGAGGCTGCAACATGCAAGCGCTACGCGCCGGAGGCGCAACGCGCAAAGATGACGAAGTACCGTGCATGGTTCCACGAAAGGCGACGTCCGCCGCGTGCGAGCGGGTAAAGGGCGACCGGGCTGCTCGCTGGCGTCCGGGTGAAGTGAAGTCCGTCCAGCTTGACAAGATCGGCGCGCCTCGGCGCGGCTCACCACGATGTGGCGTTATGCCGACGAGCTGCGTGCGGGATTAAGCTCGCAAAAAAGAGGAGGGACCGCTGCGCGGGACAGATTGGCCGCGGCCCCTCCACCGCCAGCCGAGCGTCTTGGGGACCATCGTCGATGGGAGACCGCTCGGCAGCTCGCATTTAAAAACATTGCGCGATTAGGTCGCCGCGTCTGTGTCGCAAATCACACCTCGACAATGCAAAGCCTTTCGTCAAAATCGCCGCAGCACGGGTCATACTCACGCTGTCAGGTGGATGATTTGACCGTCGCGGGGGGATGGAATGTTTCTATGGTGGTTGATCTTGGTGCTGCTGCTGATACCGGCAGCGGCAGATGACTATCGCAGTTACAAGGAGGCCTATGCTGGTCTCAACTGGCCGGGTTCGGTCACGTCAGTCGAGCAGTGTCAGCGGCGCGTAACGGATGTCGTGGCGCGTTTCGGGTTCACGGGCGCCGAGGTTAGGCCCGGCCGGTTGACGGGAGAGCCCAATCTTTGGGTGAAAGACGAGCCGCACCATTTCCGCATCGCCTTTGGCTGCGACGCCCAGAAAAGGGTAGTCACCATTGATATTGAAAGCTGGCAGGGTCAGGCGGGGTCTGCCGCTGACCTGCTCGACAGCCTGATCAATTCCATCGCCGGGCAGTAGCCCGTCCCGCAATAAGTGGGCCGCGCCCTTTTGCCACCGAGGACGCGGCCTGCCGTTGGGTGATTGGAGGTGGCAGCGGCACTCTTACAGCCTACACGCGAATTTGAGGCGTGCGGCCGCAGCATTTTACCGTGCTTCGAATTTTCTTCGGTGCCGTTTAACCGATGAGACGCATGCCCAACGCCATCTCGTAGAACATGTTGATGGCTGCGCGCGTGTAAACACCACCGTAGAGCGACGAATCCAGCGATATCGCCAACGCGAACAATCCGACAATCCAAATGAGCGCACGCATACTTAAAGCATTTGCACGAAAGTCTTAACGAAACAGGCAATGGTCAAAAGACGTGCTCCAGCAATGCCAGATCCGATTTGGATTCAGACCGATAGCGCCGTCAGCCGAGGCGGTCGGTGTTGCGTGCTGGCGAGGCAGTCGCGTCGGGGGGTATTGGACCTATGGCCAACAGACGCTTCTGTCATCGCCCAGATAGCGTTGCCGCACGCTACGAGAGACCAGGCTCGCGGGTGCACGGACCCCTTCTGGTCACGCCCGTTTCATCATGTGAGAGGACGAACCATGAGATTTCGATTGACCTGTCTGATGCTCGCAGTGTCGTTTCTTCCGGTTGCTGCGAAGGCACAGCTAACTATCGACATGGCGAGCATTACATGCGGCCAGTATTTGGCGATGCCAGCGGGACAGTCGCGTGACTTCTCTGCGTGGATGAGCGGTTGGTTCAGCTACCAACTCGGCAAAACATCGATAGATCTTGCCACCCATGAGAAAAACATCGCGAATGTGCAGGCGTGGTGCCGATACCATCCGCAAGAAACCGTCATGTCTGGCTTGAAGAATGCAACCGGCCAATAGGGCAACAGGCCAATAGTGACAGCGCGCGACAGTGGAGAGTTCCTATGAAATACAGAATTCTTTTTTTGGTGGGCGCTTTGAGCGCAATCTCGCTTCCGAGCTCGGCGCAAGTCAACCTGGACATGAACAAGATCACCTGCGGCGATTGGCTTGGATATAGCCCGACGAGCCAAAATTTCGTGCAGTATTGGATGAGCGGCTACTATAACGCGGCGGCTAACAGCAATGTTCTAGATTACAACCGCTTGCAAAAGAATTCGGGGAAGGTCGCGGCGTATTGCAAGAAGCACCGAGCGCAAACGCTGCCGACTGCAATCAAAAACGCTGCCAGCTAGCTAGCTTGCGTGCGGTTCAACCGGCTGCTGCCTGATCCGGGGCTTTCGGTCTTTTCTTGATAGCGTGACGCTAAGCGGGGCAATTGCGAACTCCCTTGGTCCAACTCGGTCTTGCCCGCTGTGAGTCAGAAAAACTGGTCGATTGAGAGCCAGGGAGAAACGCAATGCTCTTCGAAGGAGGTTATACCTATTCGAATTTCTTGATGAACATGCTTGCGGTGTTCGCATTTGTAGTGTGGTTCTGGTTGCTTGTTGTTATCTACGGCGACCTGTTCAGGCGTCACGATATCTCCGGTTGGGGCAAGGCGCTGTGGGTAATTGCACTGGTCCTCACTTCCTACCTTGGGATCCTTGCCTATTTGATTACGCAAGGAAGAGGCATGGCCGAGCGTAACGCCCAGCAGGCCCAGCAAGCGCGAGACGAGTTGCGCCGCGTGGTTGGCTTCAGCGTGGCGGACGAGCTGGGCAAGCTCGAGCAATTGCGTAAATCGGGATCGATAACCGATGACGAGTTTACGCGTCTTCGCGCGAAACTCGTGTAGGAGTGGACCGGAAGACTTGATGAAATCTGGAGCTTCGAATGTCGTTTCGCCAGGCGACGTGCGCCCAAGCGAACGGTCCGAAAGCCGCTCTCAGTGCTCTTCAAGAATCCGGCCGAAACCGTAAACGCGGTCGTCAATGCCGCTACGGCGCAACGCGTCCCAATACGTGACCGCGTTGACGGCGAGGACAGGCCTGCCAAACCACCGCTCAGCTTCCGCGGCCGCGCTTACGGCGGGTAGCGCTGTTCCGACCTGAACCAAGGCGTCGACGTCGTGACCGTTGAGCTCTTGCAGCGACGCCCGGACCTCATCCGGAGGAACCTGTGCGATTGCGCGCGGGGACGGGCACTTGAGTCCCTTGAGCCGGACAATCTCAAAACCGGCCTCGGTCATGTAATGCCGCACCATGTCGTCTCCGCGCTGCTGATGCGGCGTGAGAACCGCGATTCGTTTTGCGCCAAATTTATGGAGCGCGGCCACGGTTGCCGACGAACCCATCGATACGCCGACGCCGGCTCGTCCCTCGAGCTCGGCCTGAAGTGTTTTTGAGGACGCAACCCCACCCCAGAAAGTCTCCAGTGCAACGCCCATAATGAGATGATCGACTGCGGCGGTCATAATCTGATCGATCGCGGCGCCCGTTCCGTCGCGCATCGCTTGCATGTGTTCGATGAAGGCCTGTTCGGTATTGAGCGGCCGCTCCTTCGTGGTGGAGCGTGCGGTGTGATTGGTCACGCCGCGCGGGCGCAGCATATCGCATTCCGGTTGGACGGTGGTGTTGGTTGACGGAACGACGATCCCGATTCTTTTGCGGAAACCGAGAGTATCCGGCATGGCTGCTCCAACTTCGCCGCGCGCTTTACGCGGTGCGCGACCAGGCGACAATGTAATGGAATTTTCAGGCCGCCTATACTAGTTTCATTGAGTCCTCGGCGAGCCGGAGACGGCGTGATGGTGTCAAGGCGACTGTTTTTATCCGGCGCAGCACTAGTTGCCACCTGCGGCATTCAGCATGCGCGGGCGGGCGGCTGGCCGGAAAGACCTGTGACAATCATCGTGCCATTCGCTGCGGGTGGAAATACCGACGGCATCGCAAGGATGACGGCACAGCGGTTAAGTGACATTTTCGGAAAGCCGTTCGTTGTAGAAAATCGGCCGGGCGCTGGAGGGGCGATTGCCGCGGAGATTGCTGCAAAGGCCCAACCTGACGGATATACGCTTTTCGTGGCCGCCCTTCCGGTGGTGGCGATCGTGCCGGCAATAAACAAGGTGCACTTCGATCCACAAAAGGACTTCGCGGCGATCAGCAATATTGCAACAAACCCGTTTGTTCTGGTGGTCAACAAAGATCTTCCCATCAAGACACTCAAGGATTTCGTCGCCTACGTCAGTCAACGGAAAGACCAACTCTCCTACAGCTCCGGGGGTGTAGGCAGCCTCAATCACCTTTCGATGGCGCTTTTTCTTAAGCAAGCCGGCTTGACCATGACTCACGTGCCTTATAAGGGCAACGCGCCGGCATTGGCGGACATTGTCGCAGGACATATTCCGGCGATGTTCTCAAATCTTTCCGATGCGCTGCCGCAGGCGCAAGGCGGCATGATTCGAATGCTGGCCGTTTCTGGCGAAACGCGCTCGGCGCTCGCGCCTGAGATCCCGACCGTCGCAGAATCGGGTTACCCCAACTACAAGGTCTTAACCTGGAACGGTTTGATGGCACCGGCCGGAACGCCGACCGAGATTGTCCAAAAAATCGCCAGCGAAATTGCAACTGCTGTCAAGGATTCCAAGTTCAAGGCCCAACTCATCCAATACGGTGTAGACCCATTGGGAAACAGCCCGTCCGAATATAAAGCGATGGTGGCGAAAGACATCGCCATTTGGACGGAAGCCGTCGGCCTCGCCGGCTTGAAGCAAAATTGATGGTATTGAAACCATGGACGGCGAGCCTGTCCTGATTGCCGGCGCTGGGCCGGTCGGGGCCGTGACGGCGTTGGCGCTTGCGCAACGAGGAATTCCAGTAAGGCTGTTCGAAGCGGCAGGAGAGGTGAACGATGCTCCGCGCGCCTCGACGCTGCACCCGGCAACCCTTGAACTGTTGTCGGGAATTGGACTTTTGAACGAAGTTATTGCGCAAGGTTTGGTTGCGCCGACGTTTCAGTTCTGGGATCGACCGACAAAGCGCCTGATTGCGGAATTTGATCATGCAATTTTAAAACACGACACAGCTTGTCCTTTTGTTGTTCAATGTGAACAACATAAGCTTGCTAAGCTTTGCATAGAGCGGCTCAAGGCATTTCGACACTCGGACGTATGCTTTCAGTCGGCCGTCACATCGATTGCGGATTTAGGTGACGGTGTCGAAGCAACAATTGAAACATCATCGGCGAGGCATCCGGTCCGCGGCAGCTACCTTGTCGGCGCCGATGGTGGCCGCTCCACTGTTCGTAAGGCGCTGGATATAGACTTTGAGGGATATACATTTCCCGAGCGTTTTCTTGTGCTGACGACGCGCCATGATTTCGTCGAGGCGCACGGAGTGGCGTTTCGCGCATATTTTTCTGATCCGGACGAGTGGTCGGCTCTTTTCAAGGTTGCGGGTAATGATGGCCGCGGGGCATGGCGTGCGGTTTTTCCCACAATACCGGGTCAAAGCGACGATGAGATTATGAACGAGGCGGCGACAGAGGCGCGCCTGCAAAAATTCTTTCCCAAACCTGGACGCTACGAGGTGCTTCATCGCAATATTTACCACGCGCACCAACGCGTCGCGGCGCGTTTTCAAAAGGGCCGGATTTTTCTCGCGGGCGATTCAGCGCATGTGAACAATCCGCTCGGTGGTCTTGGATTGAATTGCGGTATTCACGACGCATTGCTGCTTGCAAACCTGCTGTCTTCGGTATTGCTCGGTGAACGCCCCCGGAGTGGTCTCTCGCAGTACGAGGCGATCCGACGTCCCATAAACATCGAATACGTTCAGCAGCAGACGATCGCGAACAAGAAGCGGCTAGAAGAGAAGGACCCGGCTACAAGGGAGGCCAATTTTGCAGCGCTACGGAAAATCGCGAAAGACCCGACGGCGCATCGTGCGTTCCTGATGCGGACCTCTCTTCTGGAAAGCGTTCGGCGACAGGCCGTTGTATAGGGTCGCTAACCGCTCCCGTTATGGTGCCGCTGCCGTCGAACCTAACGGAGTCGTTGTGCGGCCTCGAGTCTTGGTGGCATGACTCCGCGTACGAGAATAAACATCACCAGAATAGCCACCACGCAATGTACAAAAGCATCACACCCAGAAATGAGTACACTGCGGGTCCGCTCCACGCAGACAGTGGCGGCAGGTCGGAGTAATACACCTGCACCAAAGCGCCGACTATCAAGGCGGCTCCCGTAGCGAGGGTGGTGGCGACTACTGCTGGCATTTGAAAAGGAAACGCTTGAGGGCCCATTTTGGGATTACGTGAACACAGGTCAAGACGGCGCGAGGACGCGGCATCATCGATCTTTGGCTTGGCCGCCGCAATGCTGCGGTGCAGGACGTAGGCGCCCGTTGTCTGAGCAAGGCATTGAATTTCAGAGGGCTGCCGCGAGGGCGGTTTGCTATTCTATGTCGGCATCTAGAGGGAGGGACGGGGCATGAAAGAACTCGTTCTGGCGCTGCTGCAATGGCGGCGTGCCCACAGGGGTCGAGTTCGGTTGCGGGCCGGGACGGAAAAACCGGTTGTCGCGATAGGGGCGTCATCGGATCCAGAAAATCGGATCCGAAATATATGATACACGCGGAGACCATATCGAGCAGAGCAGCTAACCCGCCCCTTCCAATCCGCATGAGCCTTCGCGTAGTGTTCCTGATCGCGGCGGCCGCCTGCCTGTCGGGATTCGCCGAGAAGGAGGTTGAGGACGCAAGGGACGCGTTCCGGTCCTGCCTGCAGGACGACGTGAAGGGAAAGATCGCGCTGCGGATAGATCCCGGGGACTTCGCACTCTCCGTGCGGGGGGCGTGCGCCCGCGAAGCCGACCGTTTCATCGATGCATTCGTCGACTACATGTCCGCCCGGTTTCCGACCATCGATGCGGCCGATCACATCGCGAAGGCGCGCGAGGCCCTCGACGGGTGGAGGACCGAGGCTGCCAGGTCCTATGTCGAGAGCCTGCGCAGGTCGGGACAATGAGGGCAAGCGCCAAGATCGGTCTTCGCCCGAAGCCGTATGCACCGCCTCTGTGCCGTGGAATTGATGGACTGAGGGCTATTCCAAAATGCGGACGGTCCCAGCCTCTGCGCTTGCAGCGCTAGACTCACTGCGCGCGTACGTTCCTCTGCTCAGAGTAAGCAGGACCGCCATCGCCGCGATTAGAGCGCCAACTGCAGTGAGCCTTTTGATGACCGATGCGGACATAGATTGATCTTCGGCGTTCTAGTGATGGGCGGTCGCGAGGAGGTTCCACTTCGGCTGAAGCGACCGCCCGAGCGAAAGTTTTAGAGGTTGGCTCCCGCTCGATTGACACGATAGGAGTTGGCCAGCATCGCCGCTATGACCCCCGGGCAACAGTGGAAGAAAATTGCAAAGGTTCCCGTTTATCTGATTTTTACGGTGTCCTTGGAATAAGCAACCTTCCACGCTCCCTCGGGTTT
>Ga0066903_100001366_pt1 | contig 17723 bp, 21 predicted proteins | sample PanSoiMetaGPlot1_FD_67491 | JGI IMG/M metagenome (GOLD analysis project Ga0066903, IMG submission 67491) | Tropical forest soil microbial communities from Panama analyzed to predict greenhouse gas emissions - Panama Soil - Plot 1 (version 2) | ecosystem: Environmental > Terrestrial > Soil >... | reverse complement strand
CGCCGGGGCCGCTCGGCGCGAGCTTGGCATGGCGCGCGATCACGGCGCGGCCCGCGCCGAGCGAGCCCGGCGCGAATGGCTCCGCCTCGCTCGCCTCCTCGGCAGGCTCGGGCAGCGTCGCCTCGTCCTCCTCGTCGTCGGGAAGGTCGACCTCCGGGTCGATGTTCTGTTTCGGGTCGTCCATGGTCTTGAGAAGTCGTGCGCCGGCTGGGCAAAGGCAAGCGCGTTATTTCGGCCACGGGTTCCGGTCTACTCCTCGACCCCTGTCGCGTCGGCGGTGCGCCAGGCGAGATGCTGGCCGCCGTCAACCGCGACGGTGACGCCTGTCACGCTGGTCGCGCCGGCGAGATAGACGACCGCCGCGGCGAGGTCCTGCGGGGTCGGGCCGTGCTCGAGCGGGATCGCGCGCACCTGTCGGGCGAAAGCTTCGGCATCCTGACGCGGGCTCGGCAGGGTCGGGCCGGGCGCGACCGCGTTCACCCGGATGCGCGGGGCCAGCGCCTGGGCAAGCGTGGTGGTCGCGACGTGCAGCGCGCTCTTGGTGAGCCCATAGGAGAAGAAGCGCGGGGTCGGCTTGAGCACGCGCTGGTCGAGCAGATTGACGATCGATGCGTCGGCGCCTGTCGGCGCCTGCGCCGCGAAGGCTTCGGCCAGGAAGATCGGGGCGCGCAGGTTGACGGCGAAATGGCGGTCGAAGCGGGCGCGGTCGAGTCGCCCGATCTCGTCCGGCTCGAACTCGGCCACGTTGTTGACGAGCAGCGTGAGAGGTCCGACCGCCGCAGCCGCGGCAGGGACCAGGCGCAGCACCGCATCGTGCTCGGCGAGATCGGCCTCGACCACGGCGGCACGCCCACCAGCTGACGCAATCTCGGCCGTCAAGGCCGCGGCGGCCGCACGCGAGCGTCGCGCATGCACAGCGACCGCGTAGCCGCACCGCGCGAGCGCGGTCGTGATGGCGCGGCCGATTCGCTGAGCGCCGCCGGTCACGAGTGCGGCGCGGGCGGTTGGGTCAGGCGACTTGGGCATGATGGAAGATTGCGCGGCTGGACGGGCCGCGGCTCACCAGGGATCACGGGTCCACAGCATAGTCTTACTGTCCGAAGGGGCAAGGCGGGCTGTATTTGCGCCGAGGAAGTGAGCAATCCAGCGGCTGGGCAGCGAATTGGAGCGCCACCCGATTGGTAAACACTTCGTTGACTCGGCGGTTCGTCGGCAATGAATATTTAAGATAGACAAAGAGTAATTAGGATATCTCAATTTCTCTTTAACCGGCTGGCTGGCTAAGCTGACGGCGATGATGTGAGCACGTCGCCGTCGCCCGCTCGGCTGACCTCGGCATCCTTAAGGATTGGGAAGTGGTTGCGGGTGTTTTGCAACTGCGCGTCGGCATCTGTTGGGGGCGCGGAACGCTGGCGTGGGCTGCGAGTTTGTGGGCCAAGTGTACAGGGAACAAGCCGCAGGTTTCCAAAGTATTAACCCTCGATTTAGAGTGACATGGATACGAATAACTGTCGGACTGTGAGCCTTAAGCGACCAATATCAGGCAGTACTTGGGCGAGATTCAAGACGTACACCAATCGTATACCACGGGCTTTTGAGTGGACGGGGTGTGTCTTCTGTGCACTAGACACGATCGGGGGATCGAATACTTTCGATCTCACGTCGTAAGACAGGAGGATGGGAATGAAGCGTATTCTGCTCGCGGGCGTCGGCGTTCTGGCTCTGGCCAGCTTGGCCAACGCGGCCGACCTGCCCCGCCAGATGTACACCAAGGCGCCGCCGCCTATGGTCGCTCCCTACTACAACTGGACGGGTTTCTATCTCGGCATTAACGGCGGCGGTGCCTGGGGCACCTCGAACTGGTCCAGCACCGGCGACTTCGACGTGTCCGGCGGGATGATCGGCGGCACGATCGGCTACAACTGGCAGACCGGACCGTGGGTGTTCGGCCTCGAAGGCGACATCGACTGGGCCAGCGTGAAGGGCACCACCAACAACGTGGGCTGCCTCGGCGGCGGCTGCAGCAGCGAGAACACCTGGCTCGGCACGGCGCGGGGCCGCGTCGGCTACGCGTTCGACCGCTTCATGCCGTACGTCACGGGCGGCGCGGCGTTCGGCAACGTCGATGCGACGCACGGGGGCTTCCCGGGCGCGAGCAGCACCCAGGTCGGCTGGGCTGCGGGCGCGGGCCTCGAGTTCGCTGTGATCAACAACATCACCGCCAAGGTCGAGTATCTCCACTACGACCTCGGCAACTTCACCTGCGGGCTCAACTGCGGCAACGGCATCATCAACGACCAGGTCAGCTTCAGCGCCGATGCGATCCGCGGCGGCCTGAACATCCGGTTCTGATCGGGCGCTCACGCGCACAGAGTGCCCCGGGCCGCGAGGGCCGGGGTTTTTCTTTGCGCGCTTGTCGCTTGATGTCGGCCGCGCGGGATCACGCCGGCTTGGTCGCCGCGAAGGCCGGCACCGCGGCCGCGAAGGCGTCGAGCCATTTCACCAGCCGCGGGTGATCCTTGCGCCAGCTGCCCGCGAAACGGAAATCGCGATAGCCGAGCGCACAGGCGAGCGCGATCTGGCCGACGGTCGGCGTAGCGTCGAGCGCGGGCGGCGCCGCCTCGAGCGAGGCCAAGGCGCGCGCCACCTTGCCGGCCTGATGCTCGACCCATTTCGGCTCGTGCTTGGCGGGATCGCGCCAGCGGCCCTCGTAGACCAGCAGGATCGACGCATCCATCAGGCCGTCGGCGAGCGCCTGCAGGCGCTGCGCGGCGAAACGCGCCTGGGGCTCGGCCGGAACGATGCGGCCGCCTCCCGCCACGTGATCGAGATAGTCGAGGATCACGCGCGAATCGAACAGCACCATGCCGTCGTCGAGCACGAGCGCCGGAATCTTGCCGAGCGGATTCTGCTGGCGCACCGTGTCGGTCGGATTGACGGTGTCGGCGGGCTCGAGGGTGATGCGGCTGTCGAGACCGAGAATGCCGGCCGCGATGCGGACCTTGCGGACGAAGGGCGAGGCGAGGGCGGAGCGCAGGATCATGGGTTGCTCATCGTGGAAAAGAAAAAATGTGACTCTCACACAAGGCGGCGGCGCGATCTGCAAATAGCCGGCGATCTCCGAAACGCGAGTGCGTGCCGGCACCAGCCGCTGCCCCGTGGCGGCGGAGCGATCGCAGCGGAGGAACGACGTCGTCAGCCGGTGACGACGAGATTGACGGCCTTCGGCCCCTTGCCCTTCTTGTCGGGCTCGACGTCGAAGCTGATGCGCTGGCCTTCGTTGAGCGATTTCAAGCCGGCGCGCTCGACCGCGGTGATGTGGACGAAGACGTCACGTCCGCCGTCGTCCGGCTTGATGAATCCATAACCGCGCTCGCCATTGAAGAACTTGACCGTACCGGTCATTGCCATCGGGAAACTCCTCCCCGTGGTTGCTCCGCCGCCGGCCCCCACGGCGCGACGGCTCGGCTGGACATTCACCGACGGGAAAAGCTTCGGCCCATTCGGCCTCGGACATAACCGCCGCCTCCCGAGGGAGGTGGAACGTCAAAGCCCCGCCGGAGACTAACATACAATCCGGCGCGCTAAAAAGGCCTGGCGCATGCGATTCAGGGGTGGCCGGCCAGCCAATCGATCCGCACCCGTCCGACAACCGGTGGCGCGAGCACCGACTGCAGCGTGGGGAGCAGGTGCTCGCCCATCTCCTCGGCCAGCCGCCACGGCGGGTTGACGACGATCAACCCAACGCCGCTCAGGCGGCCGGACGCCTGCGGCGTCCATTCGACCTCGGCTCGCAGGATCCTCGGCGCGGTCTTGGCCGCCGCGCCACGACGCAGCGCGGCGGCGAGCCGGTCCGGTCCGCTCCGCTCCTTGATCGGATACCAGAGCAGAAAGATACCGGTGGCCCACTTGCGCTGGGCGGCAGCGAGCGCGTCGGTCATCCGGGCAAACTCGCGCTTCTCCTCGTAGGGCGGGTCGATCAGCACGAGGCCGCGCCGCTCCTTGGGCGGCACATAGGCGTTGAGCGCCACCCAGCCGTCGATCTTGACCGCACGAGCGCGGCTGTCGCGCCGGAGGTGGGCCGCGAGCGCGGCGGCGGCACCCGGCTCCAGTTCGCAGGCGACCAGCCGGTCCTGCGGCCGCATCAGATTGAGCGCGATCAACGGCGAGCCCGGGTAGCGGCGCAGCCCGCCGCCCGGATTGGCGGCGCTGACCGCCGCAAGATATGGTGCGAGTAGCGCGCGGATGTCCTCCGGCAGAGCGGCGTCGAACAGCCGGCCGATGCCGTCGCGCCATTCGCCGGTACGGGTGGCGGGCTCGGCCGTGAGGTCGTAGAGACCGGCGCCCGCATGGGTATCGATCACCCGGAAGGGCGCCGCCTTCTCGCCGAGATGCACCAGGATGCGGGCGAGCACCGCATGCTTGAAAACGTCGGCGAAGTTGCCGGCGTGAAAGGCGTGACGATAGTTCATCGCGCCTTCCTACGCCCCGGCCAGCAGCCCGCAAAGTCCGCGACCCGAGCTCGTCAGCTGTGGCGAATGTCATCGAACGACCCAGCCGCCTGCCCCGGATCAAGGCCCGGGGCAGGCCTTCGCCGAAGAACCGCGGGTGATCAGCCGCCGCGCACGCGCGGCATCAGCACCTGATCGCGGCGGCAGGCGCGCTGGTCGACCTCGGCGCAATCGCGAAATTGAGCTCCTTGCTGAGGCAGATGCGCACCTCGTTGAGGCGCTTGGCGTCGCAGCCGACCGCAATCCCGTCGTGGCTGAGGCCCGGATTGGCGGCGATGAACGCGTCCTCGACCTCGCTGGGGGTCACGCTCCTGGGCTGGTTCAGGTCGAGGAAGTCATTCGGGATCTTCACCATCGCGCGCGCCTTGCGGATGGTCTCGAAGTAGGCGCGCGCCGGCAGGCCCGAGCACACGCCGTGCCGGTCCCATTCGCGGAAGATCAGGCGCGGGCTCGGCATCAGGTCGATCATCGAGGACACGACGTTGCGGTCGAGCCGCGGCGCCGGGTTCTGGCAGTATTCCGGAAAACCCTTCTCGTACTGCGGCCACAGGCCGTGCACCACAAAGGCATACGGCTTGTCGCCGCATTCCGGCTGGCGCGCGGCGCTGTCCGCCGAGCGCTCCGTCACGGCGTCGCAGAACGACGGCGACCATGACAGCGACAGGACGTAGAAGTCGAACTGGCCCGGCTCGTTCTGGCGCCGGTCCTGGGCTGAGCCCGAGTTCACATTCAATGCGAGAAACGCGGCGACGGCCGCAATGCAGGCGACGGTACGGTTGACGCTCTGTGCCATGATAGGCCCCCTTACTCTACGGGAAGGACCACTTCCCTAGTGCAAGTTGGCGAACATTTCAAGAACAAAAAGTAAATGGACCGTGACTCACCCCGAGATTCTGGGGACCAGCTTCAGGGCTTGGCCATCTTGCATCCCGGATTGTAGGCCCAATCGCGGTCGAGGCCGACCACGCACCATTCGACCCCGAAGCTTGTGCTGATGAAGCCGCCATCCTCGACGATCGAGAAGAACACGGGACGCTTGGCGCCGTCCGAAATGATCACCTCGGCGCGGCAGAATCGGCGCGGAATGGCGCCAGCGACCCACGGACTGAACGCGATCTCCTGCACGTTGAGGAAGTCGACGATCTCGAGATCGGAATTCCAGAACCGGCCTTCCTTGGTGCGGAAGGTGGAGCGGATCTTGCTCAGCGGCCAGCGGTCGGTGCAGAGCGGCACATCGGCCGAATAGCGCGGGCCGGACATATAGAAATTCTTTTCGAACCACCCGGCGCTGTCGCCCGGCCCGACCGACCCCGCGAGCATCGCCCCGGCCAGGAGCCCCACCTGGGCAAACGTCGATATCCGGCCCGACATCGCTACCACTCCCCAAGCCACCACATGTCCCCGAGCCTCAACCGTGCCGCGTGCCCCCCGCGAGGTCAAGCGATTAGCGCCCCCCTTTGCCGTTTCGGCCGGGAGCGTGTCGTTTCCGCCATAGCGGCCCCTGCCCGGGTCAGCCCGGATCGCGCCAGTCGCCCAGCGCCGCCTGCACCAGCACGAGCGCCGCGACTGCGGCGGTATCGGCGCGCAGGATGCGCGGCCCGAGTGCGAGCCGCACGATCTTCGGTCGCGCCAGCAGCATTGCGCGCTCCTCCGCCGCGAACCCACCCTCGGGCCCGACCAACACTGCAAGCGCCGAGGCGCCCGATGCGGCGGCAAGCGCCGCAACCGGATCGGCGATCGGCGCATCCTCGTCGCAAAAGACGAGCACACGCTCAGGCGCCAGCGCGGCGATCGCGTCCGCCAGCGCGACCGGTGCGGCGATCTCAGGCAGCCGCAGCACGCCGCACTGCTCGGCTGCCTCGATGGCGTTGGCGCGCATGCGCTCGAGGTTGACGCGCTCGGCCAGGGTGTGACGGGTCATCGCCGGGGCGAGCCGGGCGACGCCCATCTCGACCGCCTTCTGCACCATGTAGTCGAGGCGGGCGCGCTTGAGCGGGGCGAACAGGTAGTGCAGGTCGGGCCCAGCGGTCTGTGGCCGGGTCTGGGTCTCGATCTGCAGGACGAGGCCGCGTTTGCCCGCCGGAACGATGCGGCCGTCCCATTCGCCGTCGCGGCCGTTGAAAAGGAGCACCCGATCGCCGGGCTTCAGGCGCAGCACGTCCTTGAGGTAATGGGCTTGGGGCGGGTCGAGCGGGACAGCGGCCCCGGCCGCGAGCGGCGGTTCGACGAAAAGTCGCGGGCTGCGGAAATCGTAGCGGGCCATGGTCCGTCAGGCTCGGAAAAGGCTGGTTTAGGAGGGGCTTGGGTCGGCCGCCAGGGGCTTTGCCGCGGTATCGCCGGATTCGCAGGGTGTTAATCATTCGACCCAATGATCCGGGTCGGACTGGGGAAGGGGGAAACTCCAGCGATGACCTCCGTCCGCATCGTAGCGTTGGCGCTTCTTCTGGCTGCGGGCGTGATCGGGGTCGCGCGTGGGCAAACCTCATGGCCAGGGGAGCCGCCAGTGGAGCCAGCTTGGCCGTCGGAGGCGCCGCGGGCTCCGGCGCTGCTGATGCCGAATGCCGTGCAACAGGAGTGCGTGGCCCGGTTCACGGCGTTGCGTTCGCAAGTCGAGAAGATGGGAATGGCTGCCAAGGCCGGCAGCGAGAAGCGGCTGCCGCGCGAGGAAATGTGCAAGCTGGTCACCGCCTACTCGGCTGCGGAGATGAAGTGGGTGGAATACGCCGACATGAGCATGAGCAGATGCGGCATCCCCCAGGAGATCGTCAGGCAGCTCAAGACCGTTCACGTGCGGACCGCCAACGGCGAGAAGAAGCTGTGCGCGGCCGAGCCGGCCGCAGCCCCGACGCTGTCGAACACGCTCGACCGCGCCCCTTTGCCGACCCGCGCGCCGAACGGTCCGGGCGGCTACGGTCCGGGCGGCTACTGCTGGGATCCGCCCGTGCGAGAGATCGACTATAAATGTTTGCCGCGCTTCTCCGGGAGATGAATGCCATGACGTCCGTACGTTCCATGGTCCTGGCGGCCGCACTGATGACCGCGTCGGCGGTCGCGGCAAATGCACAAGCGCCGTGGCCCAACAGCCAACCGCAGGGCCAGTCGGCGTGGCCCTCGAGCCCCGCCCAGCCGCAGGCTCAGCCTCAGCCGCAGCAAGCGCCGTGGCCGAGCAGCGCGCCGGCGCCGCAGCCGCAGCAGGCGCCGCAGCCGCAGCCGTGGCCCAACGCCGCGCCGCAGGCGCAGCCGATGGCGGCGCCGCCGATGGGTGGCGGCGGATTCGGTGGGCCGCCGATGGGCGGCGGTTTCAGCGGCCCGACCGCCGCGCAGCAGGAATGCATGACCAAGTTCACCGAACTGCGCTCGGAGGTCGAGAAGAGAGGCATGGCCGCCAAGGCCGGCGGCGAGAAAAAGGTCACGCGCGAGGAGATGTGCAAGCTGGTCACCGCCTATTCGGCCGCGGAAATCAAATGGGTGAAGTACGCCGAAGGGAACATGTCGAAGTGCGGCATCCCCAAGGAGATCGTGCACCAGCTCAAGACCGTTCACGCCAGGACCGCCGACGGCCAGAAGAAGTTGTGCGCTGCCGGCCCCGCAATGTCCGCCACGCCGACGCTGTCGGACGCGCTCGGCACCGCCACGCTGCCGACGCGTGAGCCGGAGAAACGCAAGTCCGGCGGCACGCTCGACACGCTGACGGGGAACGCGCTCGGGCAATGAACGCAACGCCCGGACGGGTCGCCGATTCGACCGGCAACTGGGTCGACGGCCTCGCGCCCCGCTGGACCCGCCCCTATCTGCGGCTCGCCCGCTTCGACCGGCCGATCGGCGCCTGGCTGCTGCTGCTGCCGTGCTGGTGGTCGGCGGGGCTTGCGGCCATCGCGGCGCGCGCCGCCTTGCCCAACCTCGCGCACCTGGCGCTGTTCTTCGTCGGCGCTTTCGTGATGCGCGGGGCGGGCTGCACCTGGAACGACATCGTCGACCGCAACCTTGATGCCCGCGTCGAGCGCACCCGCTCGCGGCCGATCCCGTCCGGCCAGGTGAGCGTGATGCAGGCCGCCGTGTTCATGGTGGCGCAGGCGCTGGTCGGGCTGCTGGTGCTCGTGCAGCTCAACCGCTTCGCGATCCTGACCGGCATCGCGGCGCTCGCGATCGTCGTCGTCTATCCGTTCATGAAGCGCATCACCTGGTGGCCACAGATTGTGCTCGGCCTCGCCTTCTCCTGGGGTGCCCTGATGGGATGGGCCGCCTGGTTCGGCCGGCTCGATCCGCCTGCCTATTTGCTCTATGCGGGCGCGATCGCCTGGGTGATCGGCTACGACACGATCTACGCGCACCAGGATCGCGAGGATGACGCGCTCATCGGCGTCAAGTCGACCGCGCGTCTGTTCGAGCAGCGCACCAAGCCGATGTTGGCGCTGTTCTACACCTTCGCCGCGATCCTGATCGGCTGCGCTGGCTATCTGGCGGGAGGCGGCCTCGTGTTCTGGCTGGGCCTCGTGGCTTTCGCGGCGCATCTCGGCTGGCAGATCGCGCGCCTCGACATCGGCGATCCGGAAAATTGCCTTGCCGTGTTCAAGTCGGACCGTGACGCCGGGCTGATCCTGTTCGCCGGCATGGTGCTCGATGCGGCTGTGAGTAGTTGGTAGCCCGCATTGAGCGCAGCGAAATGCGGGACGGCGGTTCCTCGATTTCGCTCCGCTCAATCGAGGCTACAAGAATCAATTGCGCGCGATGATCTCGCGCTCGCCGCGGTGAACCTGCGGCTCGGCTTGCGGGCGGCCGGGCTTGCGCCGCGTGAGGATCGACGGCCGGCGTTGCCGCAGCGTTGCACGCCGCCGCCGGCGCGGCGCCGGCGCATTGACGCGCACGCTCCCCAGCCGCTCGAACGGCTCGTGAAATCCCTCGCCATCGGCGATCAGCAGTGGCCGGCCGAGCACACGTGCCCAGCGCTGCCACTCGGCGACCACGTCGTGGCCGGCATCGGTCGCTACCATCAGCGGGACCGAGAGCCCCTCGTCGCGATGCTCGAGCACGACGGCGAGCCCGCCCGCGGATTCTTCGTCGGGCGGAATGACGCGGATCGCGACGCCGAGAAATTCGGAGATCTTGAGCGAGAGCCGCATGCGCACGCCGCGCACCTGCCGCCGCACCACCACACGCTCGCGGTCGAGCTCGATCGACCGCAGCCGCTCGTCGGCGCGCGCATCACCCGTCGTAAAGCTGACGGGCAGCGCGCACGGGTCGAGCCGCAACGCGCGGCTCGACCCGGCGGGCATGGCCCTGCCGGCAACCATTCGACGCCTCACCAAACACGAAGTCCCTGTCGCCGGACATCGGCTTGTTGCCGTTGCGTCGGTCCGCCCGCGGACACGGCGCTCGCCCGATCATTGCCGTCGAGCTTAACAAGGTCTGGTCGGAATCCGCTTAAAATGCCTGGTTAACCAGCGGTGTGCGCCGCCTGTTCCGCCCCACATGATTGACGCGAGGTTGCGGCGGTTGGTCAAACCCTCCAGGCCGATGTAAGCAGGCCGCCGCGATCTTGATCCCACTGCGCGCCCATCCCATCTGTCTGGCTCAACTTGCTGGCCGCGCCGGCCGCCCCTGGACCCTGCCCCACCGATGAACTCGCTTCTCGACCAATCCGCCCTCACGAGCCTTGCCGAACGGCTGGTCGCCGCCGCGCGGCGCGCCGGCGCCGACGCGGCCGACGCGATCGCCGAGCGCGGCGTGTCGCAGTCGGTCGAGGTGCGCGACGGCACGGTCGAGGCATCGGAGCGCTCCGAGGGCGACAACATGGGCCTGCGCGTGCTGGTCGGGCGGCGACAGGCGGTGGTCTCGACCAACGACCTCGGCGGCGACATCGGCGAGCTCGCCGCGCGCGCCGTCGCGATGGCGCGCGCGGCGCCGGAGGACAAGTTCGCCGGCCTCGCCGATCGCGATCTTCTGGTGAAGGCCGTTCCCGATCTCGACCTGCTCGATCCGCAGCTGCCGTCGGTCACCCACCTCGAGGAGACCGCGCGCGCTGCGGAAGCCGCCGGGCTCGCCGTCAAGGGCGTGACCAAGTCGGGCGGCGCCTCGGCTTCGGCCGGCATCGGCGGCATGGTGCTGGCGACGAGCACCGGTTTCTCGGGCGCCTATCTCGGCTCGCGCCACGGCATCTCGATGCAGGCGATCGCCGGCGAAGGCACCGGCATGGAGCAGGATTACGATTTCTCCTCAGCGCTGCACGCGGCCGACCTCACGGCGCCGGCCGAGATCGGCCGCACCGCCGGCGAGCGCGCCGTGCGCCGGCTCAATCCGCGCAAGGTCGCGACCAAGCGCGTGCCGGTGGTGTTCGATCCGCGCATCGCCGGCTCGCTCATCGGCCATCTCGCGTCCGCCATCAACGGCAGCGCGATCGCGCGCAAGACCAGCTTCCTCAAGGACCGGCTCAGCGAGCAGATCTTCGCGTCCGGCATCCGCGTCATCGACGATCCGCTGCGCCGGCGCGGCCTGCGCTCGCACCCGTTCGACGCCGAGGGCGTGGCGGGGAAGCGCCGCGCGCTGGTCGATGACGGCAGGCTCATGAGCTGGATCCTCGACAGCGCGACCGCGCGCGAGCTCGGCCTCGAGAGCACCGGGCACGCGCAGCGCGGCGTCTCCTCGACACCGTCGCCGGGCGCGTCCAATCTCCATCTCGAGCCCGGCCGCGCCTCGCCCGCCGAGCTGATCGCCGGCATCGAGGAAGGCCTCTATGTGACCAACCTGATCGGCATGGGCGCCAACATGGTGACGGGCGATTACAGCCGCGGCGCGTCGGGCTTCTGGATCGAGCACGGCGAGCTCACCTATCCGGTGAGCGAGATCACCATCGCGGGCCACCTCGACGACATCTTTCGATCGCTGATGCCGGCGAACGATCTCGCCTTCCGCTACGGCATCAATGCGCCGACCGTGCGGGTCGAGGGGCTCACCGTTGCGGGCGTCTGAGACCATCGATCGCGCCGCGCTCGCGCACGAGCTTACCGCGACCGTGCGCGAGGCCGGCGCGCTCGCGCTCAAGTCGTTCAAGAACCCGATCAAGAGCTGGATGAAGGACGGCAACTCGCCGGTATCCGAGGCCGACCTCGCGGTCGATGCGCTGTTGCGCGAGCGCCTGCAGACGACCGGCATTGCCGACGGCTGGCTGTCGGAGGAGACCGAGGACGATCCGGCCCGGCTTGCCGCCGATCGCGTGTGGATCGTCGATCCGATCGACGGCACACGTGCGTTCCTCGCCCATCGCGACGACTGGTGCGTGTCGGTCGCGCTCGCCGAAAAGGGGCGCCCGATCCTCGGCGCGATCTATGCGCCGGCGAGCGACGACCTTTTTCTCGCCAGCGCGGGCGGCGGCGCGACCCACAATGGCCGGCGGATCACCGCGACCGGGGGCTCTGCGCTCGAGCAGGCGCGCGTCGCCGGGCCGGACCGGCGCCTCGCCCGGCTCGCGCCATTCGGCATCGTCGCGCAGCCCAAGGTGCATGCCCTTGCGTTACGCGTCACCCGGGTGGCGCAAGGACGGTTCGACATCGCGCTTGCTGGCCCCAACAGCAGTGATTGGGACCTTGCAGCGGCCGATCTTTTGGTGCACGAAGCCGGCGGGGCGCTGACGACGCTGGCGGGCGAGACCCTGGTCTACAATCGGCCGAAGCCGAAGCACAGCGCACTGTTCGCCGCGGGGCGCGAACGTCATCAGGCGCTGAGCGGTCTCATCCGCGACGGCCGCGTCGCGTTCCCTTAGAGCCGCATGTCCCGGCGCCGTGCAGGCCGGTTCGCCGACAAGACATGCACCAACGAAAACGTCCTGCATGCGTGGCTTCCGCCGCGTCAACCGGAGGGCACCGCAATGTCGCGCGAAACTGTTCCCAACCAGCGGCTTCATCTCGCGTTCGGTGGCGAGCTCGCCGACCTCAACGACTTCACGTTCGGCCACGCGGCGTGGCGGGCCAAGGCGCAGGCCAGCGTGGACAACGCCCGCATGCGCTATTCCGTCGTTCACCGGCTCCGGCTGCTCGAGCCGGATGCCGCCGGCGCGTCGCCGCCGCGCTGAACGGGTCGCCGTCGCCATGGGGGTTCTCAAGCGCCTGGCGCGGTCACGCGCGGTGCAGACCACGGTCGGCATCGCGGCGGCCGAGTACCTGCGCTTCGTCTGGCTGACCAGCCGGTGCGTACTCGATCCGCCCGATGTCTATGAGATCATCGCGCCGAGGCTTCCGCTGATCCTCGCCATGTGGCACGGGCAGCATCTCATGATGCCGTTCGTCCGCCGCGACTACCCTGCCAAGGTGCTGGTCTCGCGCCACCGCGACGGCGAGATCAACGCCATCGCGGCCGAGTGGCTCGGCGTCGGGACGATCCGCGGTTCGGGCGACGCGAGCGGGCGGTTCGACCTCAAGGGCGGCGTCGGCGCGTTCCAGACCATGCTGACGGCGCTCGCGGAGGGGTACTCGGTGGCCTCGACCGCCGACGTGCCGAAGGTGGCGCGGGTCGCCGGCATCGGCATCATCAAGCTCGCCCAGCTGTCCGGCCGGCCGATCCTCCCTGTGGCGGTCGCGACCAGCCGGCGCAAGGTGCTCGACAACTGGGATCGCACTACCATCAACCTGCCGTTCAGCCGGCTCGTGATGGCCGGGGGCGAATTCGTGACGGTGCCGACCGACGCGGATGGTGATACGCTTGAAAGTTGCCGGCAGGCGCTCGAGCGGAACCTCAACCGGACCACCGCTCGCGCCTACGAGCTCGCCGACCGTCGGTCCGGGGAGGAAACGCGAGAGGGAAGCATTGGCTGATCGCCTGCCGCTGACGCTTCGCGCCTATGCGCTGCTAACAGCCGCGGCGACGCCGCTGGCGCCGCAGCTGCTCAAGCGTCGCTTGCTGCGTGGCAAGGAGCATCCTGAGCGCCTCGCCGAGCGGCGCGGCGAAACGAAGGTGCGGCGGCCGCCTGGAACGCTGGTATGGGTGCACGGCGCGAGCGTGGGCGAGCTTGCCGCCGCGATCCCGTTGATCGAGCGCCTGCGCGCCGGACCGCACAACATCCTGGTGACCACCGGCACCGTGACCTCCGCGACCTTCGCGGCGCAGCGGCTGCCGGCCGGCGCGATCCATCAGTTCGTGCCGCTCGACGCGCCCGCCTTCGTGGCGAAGTTCCTCGACCACTGGCGGCCGGATCTCGCGCTGTTCGTCGAATCCGACCTGTGGCCCAACATGATCATGGGCGCGGCGCAGCGCGGCATCCCGCTGATCGTGGTCAACGGCCGCGTGTCGGAGCGCTCGTTCGAGCGCTGGCGCTACCTGCCCGACAGCATCGAGGCGCTGCTCACGCGGCTCGACCTCTGCCTCGTGCGCACCCCTGCCGATGCGGAGCGGTTCGCCGCGCTGGGCGCGCCGCGCATCACCACGACCGGCAACCTCAAGCTCGACGTGCCGCTGCTGCCCGTCGACGAAGGCAAGCTCGCGAAGCTGTCCCAGGCGATGGCCGGCCGCCCGGTGATCGCCGCCGCCTCGACGCACCTCGGCGAGGAGAGCGCCGTGATCGACACCCAGCGGCGGCTCAAGACGACGTTTCGCGGGCTCCTCACCATCCTGGTGCCGCGCCATCCGGACCGCGGCCCGAGGATCGCCGCCGAGGTCGCGGCCGCGGGTCTCACGGCGGCGCTGCGCTCGCGCGACCAGCTGCCGCGCGCCGACACCGACGTCTACATCGCCGATACGGTTGGCGAGCTCGGCCTCATTTATCGCGTGGCGCCGATCGTGTTCATGGGCGGCTCGCTCATTCCGCACGGCGGACAGAACCCGATCGAGCCGGCGAAATTCGGCGCCGCGATCCTGCACGGGCCGCACGTGTCGAACTTCGCCGACATCTACGCCGCGCTCGACCGCGCCAAGGGCGCCGAGCTGGTGCCGAACGCCGAACGCCTGCCGGTGCGCGTCGGCGCCTGGCTCAAGGACGTGGAGGAGCGCGCCCGCGTCGCCGCCGCCGCCAAGTCGACCGTGGATGTGCTCGGCGGCGCGCTCGCGCGCACCCTCACGGCGCTCGAGCCGTATCTGATGCAGCTGCGGCTCGAACACCGCGATGCGTGAGCCGGCGTTCTGGTGGCGCGCGCCGGGCCTCGCGGCCAACCTGCTGGCGCCGCTCGCCGCGCTCTACGGCGCCGTGGCGGCGCGTCGCATGCGGCAGCCCGGATACCGCGCGCGCGCGAAGGTCGTCTGCATCGGCAACCTGACGGTCGGCGGGGCCGGCAAGACACCGACCGCGATCGCGGCGGCGCGGCTGTTGCGCGATGCCGGCGCCAATCCGGCGTTCCTCACCCGCGGCTATGGCGGCCGGCTCGCCGGGCCGGTCGTGGTCGCGCCGACGCACAGCGCCGCCGACGTGGGCGACGAGCCGCTGCTGCTCGCGCGCGTCGCCCCGACCGTCGTGGCGCACGACCGGGTCGCGGGCGCCGCGGCGGCGATCGACGCCGGCGCCGACACGATCGTGATGGACGACGGTTTCCAGAACCCGTCGCTCGACAAGGATCTGTCCGTGCTGGTCGTCGACGGGCGGCGCGGCATCGGCAACGGCAAGGTGTTTCCGGCGGGACCGTTGCGCGCACCGCTCGCGGCGCAGTTCGCGCGCGCCCAGGCGCTGCTGGTCGTTGGCGAGGCCAGCTGGTCGGCGCGCGGTGTGATCACCGCGGCGCAGGCGGCCGGGGCGTTGCTGCTGACCGGCCGGCTCGTTCCCGACCCGGCCGCGGTCGCGGCGCTCGCCGGCGCGCACGTGCTTGCGTTCGCCGGGATCGCCGACCCGGAGAAGTTCTTCGCCACCTTGCGCGATGCCGGCATCGCGGTCGCGGCGACGCGGCGATTTGCCGACCATCATCGCTTCCGTGCGACGGAGGCGAAGGATCTCATCGCCGAGGCGGAGCATTCGCGGCTGACGCTGGTGACGACCGAGAAGGATTTTGTGCGCACGGCCGGCGACCCGGCGCTCGCCGGGCTCGCGGCCCGGTGCAAGACGCTGCCGGTCACGCTCGAGCTCGACAAGGCAAGCGCGCTGCGCGATCTCCTCGAAGGCCTGTTCTTCTGAAGATTACTTCGCCCGCCCCGGATAGAGCCGGTGCAGCACCGCCTCGGGGCTCGCATAGGGCTCCTGCCGCTCGACGCTCCAATACTTCAGTTCCTCGAGCGGGATCGCGACGCCGGTCACGGCGCACCGTACGAAGGCCCCCGGCCGCACCACGCGGAAATCCCCGTCGAGGTAGCGGATTTCGGCTTCGCCCGGGGCGGACCGATGATCGTAGCGATTGAGCACGGTGATTCCTCTCCTGCCCGGCGGGCGGCGGTCAGCCAACATAATGCGTCCGGCGCGCGCGCGAAACCCTTGCGCGGGAGAGCGGATGGCCCAAATCGTCAGCAGCAGATGCCGGCCGCCAATGGTATGATGGCGGTGGCGACATTTCGTGCCGACCCAGACGCATGCGGATGACCCCGACGTTTGCATTTGTCGTGGCCGCGGCCCTCACCGTGGATGTCACGACCCCGCTGGCCGCGGCTCCGTCCGGACCCGAACCGGTGGAGATCGCCCAGGACAACGGCGTGCTCAAGGCCGTGCTGATTCGGCCGGAGGGCGCCGGTCCGTTTCCGGCGGTGATCGGCCTGCACGGCTGCGAAGGGCTGCTCGGCCGCAACGGAACCCTGGAGACGCGCTACCGCGACTGGGCGGAGCACCTGATCAAGGCGGGCTTCGTGGTGCTCTATCCGGACTCCTACGGCTCGCGCGGGCTCGGGTCCCAGTGCGCGATCCGGCGCCGGGCGATTCGCACCGACCACGAGCGGGTGGCCGACGCCAATGCGGCGCGGCACTGGCTGCGGGCGCAGCCCTACGTGAAGGCCGATCACGTGACGCTGCTCGGTTGGGAGACCGGCGGCGTCACAGCGCTGTGGACGGTCCGGCGGCGAACCACCCCGTCCAAGGACGACAAGACCGACTTCCGTTCGGCGGTCGCCCTCTATCCGGGTTGCCGGCGGCTCGACAACGCGGCCTGGAGCGCGCGCGTCCCGACGCTGATCCTGATCGGCGCCGCCGACGACCGGACCTCGGCGCAGGTGTGCCAGCGCATGGTTGCGGGCACGCGCGGCCGCAGCGCCGGCACCTCGATCGTGGTCTATCTCGGCACCTACCACGACTTCGACCATCCGGATCTGCCGCTGCAGGTGCGCGGCGGCTACGCCTTCGCGGTCGACAGCTCCGGCAAGATCCATACCGGCACCAATCCGGCCGCGCGCGCCGACGCGCTCAGGCGCGTGCCGCAGTGGCTGGCGCGCTGACCTAACGACAGCGCGCCGACGCGGGAACCTGCCTGGGTCTGTCGTTGTTCCTACATGGTACTTTTGCATACGAGGCGGGCGGCCGCGGCCGCGCTTTACCATCATCTGCAAGCAACAAGGAGCACCAGATCATGTCTCAGATTCGTCTCGCCATCGGCGCCGCACTGGTCGTGGCCGCGCTCGCGGTTTCGGCGCAGGCGCAAAGCACCAGCGAGCCGTCGACCACCGCCAAGGTCAAGACCTGGAGCCTGAAAAAGTGGAACGCCGCCAAGGTGGAGTGGCAGAAGGACAAGGGCAAGTGGGACGCGTGCAATGCGCGGGCGACCGAGCAGCACCTCAAGGGCCGTAAGAGCTGGTCGTTCATCTATGACTGCATGAAGTCGTAACCGGCTTCCGTCTATCGACGCCCGAGTGCGATCCCGCCAGAGCATGTTCCGTTCCTACGGAATCGGAACGCGCTCTGGATTCTTTGGCGCGGGCGTCCACTTCGCCGGAACATGCTCTAAACGATGGCGTCGTGTCCCGGCTGTGTGGTGCGGCCGGGACGCGGGCATTCAAGCGGGTCTCATGAACGCATCCGTCGCGCCGCCGTTTCGCGCCGAGCATATCGGCAGCCTGCTGCGTCCAGCGGCGCTGGCCGAGGCGCGCCGGCGCCACGCGGCGGGCGAGATCGACGACGACGCGCTGCATGCAACCGAGGACCATGCAATCGTGGATGCGATCGCCCTGCAGGCGCGCGTCGGGCTCGGGCTTGCGACCGACGGCGAATTCCGCCGACGCTCGTACCACAGCTATTTCTACCGTCAGCTTGGCGACATCACGCCGGACGCAGTGGGCGGCGAGGCCGCCCACGCCGGCGGGCGCGGCGCGCAGCCGACCGCGGTGATC
>Ga0066903_100001365_pt1 | contig 17728 bp, 14 predicted proteins | sample PanSoiMetaGPlot1_FD_67491 | JGI IMG/M metagenome (GOLD analysis project Ga0066903, IMG submission 67491) | Tropical forest soil microbial communities from Panama analyzed to predict greenhouse gas emissions - Panama Soil - Plot 1 (version 2) | ecosystem: Environmental > Terrestrial > Soil >... | reverse complement strand
ATTTTATGAAAGAAACTCCTGAGATGCCATCTTCTGAGGCGGATCATTCTCATTTCGTTAAGAATTCGGTCCTGTACAAGGAGTTTCTGGCGGAGCGTGCCGAGATTCTGAAACATAAGTGGATCGAAAGCGAGAAAGCCGGAAGAGATATCGGCTTTGAGAAGGCTCTGCTGGATTGGATCGTGAAACATCGCTCCAACTGGCGCGAGCGACGAAGAAAGGAGGCGCGCACCCAAAAGTCCGCCTCCTAATTTTTTACTCCTTTAATGCGATCCGGCGAGGTCGCAAAGGAAACGCATGGAACAAACAAGAAAAGAGACATCCGGTGCCGCGGTTCCAACGATGGACGCGGAGGCAATTCGTCGAGCGCTTCAACGAATTGCGCACGAAATTATTGAGCGAAACCCGCAACTGACTCATGTCGTACTAGCGGGAATTCCGTCGCGCGGGGTGGAAATCGCCCAGCGCATCGCCGCTTTCATTCGCCAGATCGGGAAGATCAACGTCGAGACCGGCGTCATCGATGTGGCGATGCATCGCGATGACGTGGGAACGCGCCCTGAATTGCCGATCGTGCGCGAATCGAAACTTCCATTGCCACTGGAGGAGCGCACCGTGATCGTTGTCGATGACGTTCTTTACACCGGACGCACCGTCCGCGCCGCTATGGACGCCATCAACTCATTTGGACGGCCTGCTCGAATTCAGCTGGCAGTACTAATCGACCGAGGCCATCGCGAGCTCCCGATTCGCCCCGATTACGTCGGAAAGAATTTGCCAACCGCCGGCAACGAAAAAGTGAAGGTCCACCTTCAAGAAACCGATAACGAACCGGACGCAGTCTGGCTGGGAAAGGAATGATGATGACTCGCCGCGGATCTGTTTTGGGGAGCGCAGCCTGCCAAACTGCAGCGGTTGGCAACTCGCGGAATGCACCGAGGCTCAATTCGCTCGAGAATATCAATCCATATTGGCGGCGAGCTGCCGCCGGCCGCAAGCTAGCAGCCTGTGTCGCCCAGACATGACGACGCGTTGGACACGAAAAGATTTGCTCGGCCTGCGCGAGCTATCGGCAGACGAAATCAATTTTATCCTCGAGACCGCTGACGCATTCAAACAAGTCGGCACCCGCGAGATCAAGAAGGTGCCGTCGCTGCGCGGAAAGACATTGGTGAACTTCTTTGTCGAGCCGAGCACGCGAACGCGCACCTCTTTTGAGCTGGCCGCCCTCCGGTTAAGCGCGGACGTAATCAATGTCTCGGCAACCACTTCCAGCCTGACCAAAGGCGAAACGCTCAAAGATACCGCGCGCAATCTGGAGGCATTGCATGCCGACATTTTCGTGCTGCGTCACGGCTCAGCTGGCGCACCGCAGTTTCTGGCGAATCGGTTGAAGGCCAGCGTGATCAACGCTGGCGATGGCGCACACGAGCATCCCACTCAGGCATTGCTCGACCTTTACACAATCCGCGAAAAGCGAGGACAAATTGCCGGGCTGCGCGTGGCAATCGTCGGCGATATTTTGTTTAGCCGCGTGGCGCGCTCGAACATTTTTGGTCTGCTCAAGCTCGGTGCGCGCGTCACGCTGGTCGGCCCGAGCACACTGGTGCCGCGCGAATTTGAGAAACTTGGGGTCGAAGTTTCTCATAAGATCGATGAGGTACTACCCCAAGCCGATGTGGTGAACCTTTTGCGCATTCAGCACGAACGCCAGCGCAGAGAATACTTTCCCGGAATTAGCGAATACATTCGCTTCTTCGGTCTTACCAAGGAACGCGCCAAACTTTTGAAGGCCGAATGCCTGATTATGCACCCCGGCCCGATCAACCGCGGTGTCGAGATCGACAGCGAGGTCGCCGATGGATTGCACAGCGTCATTCTCGATCAAGTCACGAACGGTCTCGCTGTGCGCATGGCCGTTCTTTATCTGTGCGGAGGAATCTCGGCGTGAACACGACAATCATTCGAAACGGCCGCGTGATCGATCCCTCGAATAAGCGAGACGAAATCGCCGACCTTTACATCGTCGAGGGAGAAATCGCAGAGAAATCAGACGCCAGAGATCCGAAGTCAAATGTCGAAGAGATTGACGCGAAAGGCTTGATCGTTGCGCCCGGTTTGATCGACATGCACGTCCATCTGCGCGAACCCGGATTCAGGCACAAGGAAACAATTGAGTCCGGCGCACGTGCTGCGGCGGCAGGCGGATTCACTACTATTGTTTGCATGCCCAACACATCGCCTGTTCCGGACAATCCAAGCACAATTGCGTGGATCAAAGACCGAGCATCCGCCATCGCGCGCGTGAATGTTTTGCCAACCGGCGCAATTTCAAAAAATCTTGCTGGCGAAGAACTTGCGCCGATCGGCGCACTTGCGCAGGCAGGCGTTGTGGCGATCACGGACGACGGTCATTGCATTCAAAATCATGAAATCATGCGGCGCGCGGTCGAGTATGCCCGGATGGTTGGCGTGCCGGTGCTCGATCATTGTCAGGATTACAATTTGGTCGGCAATGGCGTTGTGCATGAGGGCTACTGGAGCACGCTGCTTGGTTTACCCGGCTGGCCCGCCGCTGGCGAGGAAGCAATAGTCATGCGCAACATTTTGCTCGCGGAACTTTGCGATCACCCGATTCATTGTCAGCACATCAGTGCAGCCGGGAGCGTACGACTAATCCGGGAAGCGCGGGCGCGTGGCGTAAAAATAAGCGGCGAGGTTTGCCCGCATCACATCGCGTTAACCGACGAGGCGATTCAAAATTTCGATACGAACTACAAGATGAATCCGCCGCTGCGCTCCCAAACAGATGTCGATGCATTGCTGGAAGGCATCGCCGACGGAACCTTGTCGATCTTATGTTCTGATCACGCGCCACACGCGGATTTCGAAAAGGAAGTTGAGTTCGACGTCGCGCCATTTGGCATCATTGGATTGGAGACCGAGCTCGGCCTTTTTATCGATCTGCTCGTGCATAAACACGCCACGATCGACATCGCGCGCTTGATCGAGATGTATACAACCGAGCCAGCGCGATTATTAAAGCTGGATGCGGCCACGCTGTCGCCCGGCGCTCGCGCCGATGTCACACTAATCGATCCGGCCCTGCAGTGGACCGTTAGTGTCGATCAATTTCACTCGGCCTCCCGCAATTCTCCCTTTGACGGCTGGAAACTAAGAGGTCGCGCGGTGCGAACAATCGTCGGAGGCAGGACGGTTTGGAAGCTGTAGAGCGATCACGTGAACGCTCAGGCCCTTGCCGCGAAGAACACCTCTACAATCCCGCGGCGTATCCGCCCTGGATGTAGTTTTCCAGGTGCGCGATTGCGGCCTGCTGACAGGAAATGACGTGCTTGACCAGGTCCCCGATCGAGATCACGCCTATTACTTGATCGCCTTCGACTACGGGCAGATGCCGAATGTGTTTATCGGTCATCAGGCGCAGACATTTCTCAACTGGTTCGCGCGGATGCGTAACCGTCACATTGGTTGACATGATCTCGGAAACCTTGGTTTCCCGGGAACGTTTACCGCGAAGGAAAACCTTGCGCGTATAATCGCGTTCGGAAATGATCCCATTCAACTGCTCGCCATCCATCACCAATAGAGCGCCGACATTTTTTTCATCCATCATTCGAATCGCATCAGAAACTGTTGCGTCGGACGGAATAGAAAAAATATCTCTGCTTTTCTGACTCAGAATCGCGCCGATCGTGCCGCTAACGTCCATATCATCCGGAAAATTTCTGCTGCCAAAACAGCACCAACTTTAAGATAAGGCAACACCGGCCTGAGAAGCAAAACAAATAAACGAGAAAAGCCTCTATCGAAACGTGGCCTTGTATCTCCGCGGAGGGAGCTTGGGTGGGCGTTTCCCATTAACAATCGCGCCTGCCACTGCGGTGTATGAAAGCTCCTGCCGATCCGCTGCACAGCGTAACATCAAACCACCACGGCTCATGTCGCCGCGACCGACAAAGTCGACAGGAAATCGGAGTCGGTTGCCAAAACTCGCAAGCAAAGCGTTCACATATTTTCCCGTGGCAATGCTGCCGAGAAGAATGATCTCGCTCTGACGCGGCAGTTTTCGTGCGATAAGGCGCGCGTCTCGCTCAAGCGGCGCTCGATAACGCGGATCATCACCATGAATGTCGACCGTTGCGAATTCGCGCAGGTCATCGAGGCGGATCCGTGTGCTGGCGTCGACAAGACCACGAGTGGGCGTAATCACAAATACACCGGGGATTTCGGTCGTGGGCCGCGCAAACGCACTTGCGTACGCAATCTTGCCGCGAAAATAGAGACCGCTAAGAAAAGTGAACACCTCCCCGATTGGCGCGCCGCGTTTGCTGCGCAATTTTTGCGCGACCTCGAATTCCGCCCGGTCGCTCAGAATCATCCGCGCTCGTTCGCCTCCGGCATAAGCGGGCGAGAGAAGGAAAATGCGGCAACGGGTCATGCTTTCACTTTTCATTTTCGAATGCGCCACCGTATTTGTCATCCCAGCCACTAAATTGACATGCCGTTGGAGAAAACAAACGTATGGATCGGTTTCCCGAATTCGAAGGGTGGGGCCGAACAAGAAATTCAATTGCAACGCAGAAAGGCGGAAATAACTTCGAGACATCATGGCTCGGGCCGGCGGCAATAAAGGCATGCCGCATTTGTTTTCAGGCTTCATTGCGTCGGGCTTCGCCGCACTCCTGTTGTTCGCTGCACGAACGGTTGCCGTTCATCTGGAACACGCCACGGTTCCCTCAACGGCTCCGGAGTTGTTTCAGCTTAAGAACCAGGGACTTGCCTTTCAACGTGCTGCTGTGCGTGCGCCGAATGTACTGCCGCTTTACGGCACCTCGGAATTAACAACCCCTTCAATTCCAGAAAGGGCGAGCCTTTTTTTTCGCAGTGCGCCAACAGGTTTTCAAGTCTCGCCCGTTGGCGGTGCAGGCGCGAACCTATTGGTCATGTTGCAAAAAGTCGGCGCACTCGGCTCGGATTTGCGTGGCAAAAAACTCGTCATCTCGCTTTCACCCGGTTGGTTTTTGAAGGTCAAGTCCGGGGACAAGGGCTACGAGGCGAATTTTTCGCCGATGGGAGCGAGCAAAATGATATTCGACACCGCCCTGAATTTCGAGCTGAAACGGGACATTGCTTTACGCATGCTTAAATGTCCGAGCACTCTCGAAGGAAGGCCATTACTTAGATTTGCTGTGAGGCGGCTGGCTTCAGGCGGTTGGCTCGATCGAACCGTTTTCTGGGCGCTTTGGCCGGCTGGAAAACTGCAGAACATTTTGCTGGCGTGGCAGGATCATTTTGCGGCGTCCAATTACATTCGGAATGAGATGAAACCGGCTCCGCGACCACATCCCCAGGCACTGGACTGGTCGAAGCTGATTGCGAAAGCAAGCGAAACCAAATCCCCTGATGCAGGGAACGTTAAAAAGGCTTCGACCTTCGATGCACCAGTCGTTAGGGAATCTCGTGACACGGCGTTCCGGAGCAACATGAACGCGTCCCCCGGATGGAAAGACCTGGAGTTGCTTTTGCGCACACTCGCGCGGGTTCACGCGCGAGCACTAATTCTCAGTATGCCCATAAGCGGAAACTTTTACGACCATGCAGGCATCTCGCGGTCCGCTCGTGAAGATTATTACACGAAGCTTCGTGCACTTGTGCAACGATATCACTTTCCGTTAGTGGAATTTAAGGGACGCGACGAGGACCCGGCCTTTCTTATCCGTCACGAAAGTCACCTCACGGCGAAAGGTTGGATGTATTACAATCGCGCCCTTGATGATTTCTTTCATGGGCGTATGCCAAGGAGCTGACAAGCTAAGCGAAGTTTGGCGGAATCGCCGTTGTGAATATCAACCAATGCAAATTCGCGAGCGACAGCCAGCCCCATCTCTCAGACCTTGCTTTTCGACTGCGAAATGGGAAATAATGGGGCCATGCGTTGGGCCTGGTCATTCAAACCTCGCGTAAGGGACGGTCAAAACGGAGAAGATAATCACTATTCAGCGGGCAATGCCTGCCCCGATTTCCTGTGCGTCGGGGCTCAAAAAGGCGGAACTTCGTGGCTCTATCGGCAGCTTGAACGACATCCTGATTTCTGGATGCCTCCGGTAAAGGAACTGCACTATCTCAACAGTCTACATAAAACGAGACAGTTCCATCCTCCGCGCTGCCGAGACCAGCGCGATGCCTCTTTTCTCGATAGCATGAAAAACCTGAGCGCCCTGTCCTACATCGATCTGGAGAATTACGGGAGGTTGTTCGAGCACAAGGGATCGCTTGTCTCCGGTGATATCTCGCCAGCCTATTGTACGGTAAGTGATGAGATCATTCAGCGAGTCGTCAATTCCTTCCCAAATTTGAAGGTGATCTTTTTAGCTCGCGACCCCGTTGAGAGAGCATGGTCACAATTGTCCATGGGCGTTCGTCTCGGAATGATTACTCCGTTTGATGCGACCGATGCTGACGAAGTGATTCGGAATTTGCTGAATCCCGGGGTGCTCCTTCGGTCGCATCCCAGTAAGATCGTGGCACGCTGGAGACGCTATGTTCGTCCAGATCTTTTCCGCATCTTCTTCTTTGACGACTTGGAGAAGAATCCCGCAGAATTGCAACGCTCGATCCTCCAGTTTTTAGGCGCTGATCCTAACAAGTCTAACGGCCGACTGAAGGCGGACGACAACCAGGACGCCACTAGGAAGAAACTTCGGCTCACTGACAGGGTGCGGTCCAGGGTAGCTCAATTTTTTGAACAGGAATTGAAGGCCTGCGCTGCAGAACTGGGCGGGCCGGCGAAAGAATGGCCCGCACGATATGGTTTTTCGCTGCTGATCTGCTTCCTTCAACTGGTGGACGACTTCGACCTCCTATTTTGGTGTGATTGGATCGCTTGAGGCAGGAAAGAGATTTCCTACTCGCGGCGCAGGGCCCGATTTTCTCTGTATCGGGGCCCATAAAGCTGGAACCACCTGGCTTTATCAGCAACTCGATTCCCATCCCGACTTCTGGATGCCTCCCGTAAAGGAGCTGCATTACTTTGATCAACTGAGCAGAGTTCAACGCGCAGCTCATCCGCGTTGCAGAGACGATCGCGACGGTCGTTTTCTGGAGCGGCTCAAGAGCCTGAGCGCTGAAACGACTATCGACTTCGAGAATTATGGGCGACTGTTTGAACTTAAGGCATCACTCTTTTCCGGTGATATTTCGCCGAATTACTCGACGCTGGGTAATGAAGTTATTCGAGGAATCGTTGGATACTTCCCAAATTTAAAGGTGATCTTCCTTGCGCGCGATCCGGTTGAGCGAGTGTGGTCGCACTTATCAATGGAAGTTCACTATCATCAGATTGAGCCGTTTGACGCGACGGACATTAACGAAGTTAATCGGAATTTGTCCCGCCGAGGGATGCTCTTGCGTTCATATCCGAGTGCTGTCGTGGCGCAATGGAAACGCTTCGTCGATCCAGAGCAGTTTCGCGTTTATTTCTTTGATGACCTGCAAAACAATCCGGCTGAATTGCTGCGCTCCATTCTTCATTTCCTGGGCGCTGATCCAGACAAGCCAGGCAGCCGATTGAGCGCGGACTACAACACCTGGACCAGGATGGAAAAGCTTCCGCTCACAAACAAGGTACGTTCCCATCTTGCTCGGTTTTTTAAGAAGGAACTGAAGACCTGTGCAGCGCGGCTGGGCGGGCCAGCCAAGGATTGGCCGGCACGCTACGGTTTCTAGTGCGGAAGTCTTAACTTAAGTCTGGAGTTTAACTGCCGGCCGCGATTGTGACCGTCTGCGTTTGCCTTGTGAAAACTTGTCAGTTTTAATTTCCTGTCAGGCGCGCTTCGGCCAGATCGAGGTCACGCTGAATTCGGCGCAACGCATCGTCGTTGATCACCCGCTCGTTTCGTAAACGGATAATGGTTTGCCTTTCAACCCGAAGCGCCTGGCGTTGCAAACGTTGATATTGCGGTGTAGCGATTTCGCCGCGGCAATCGTCGGGATTCTCGGCACAAAGTCGCAGTTGCCCTACGCGTTCGTCGTACTCAGCGCGTAAACGATCCACTGTGTCAGGCGAAAACTTGCCGCCGCCGCGAAGGTTTTCAATCAAATCGATAGCGGCCTCGTTTGCTTTTAGCCGCGCGGTTCGCTCCTCTTCATCAGTTGAATTATCCGCTTTCATGCAAAGCTTTTGGATCACAATCGGTAGCGTTAGGCCTTGGAATAACAGGGTCACCAAAATTACAGAAAAGGTCAGAAACAAAATGTAGTTCCTTCCCGGGAACGGGCTGCCATCCGGTAAAACAAAAGGAAGCGCAAATGCCGCCGCCAGAGAGACAACTCCACGCATGCCCGACCAGGCCATGACCGCCACATCTCGCCACTCCGGGATAAACTCGCGCCGACGCGCACGCTTGTGCAGCAGAAAAGGCAGATACGCACCCGGGAAAACCCACGCAATCCGCACCAGCACGACCGCAGCGCTGACCAGAAGCGCATTCTGAATAGGCGAAAAAAGAGACTCTCCTGCAAGCGATCTCAGGATTCCCGGCAGTTGCAGACCGATAGCTGTGAAAACAAAACCGTTCAAAAGGAACACTACGATTTCCCAGAAGGCGAACGCCTCCAAACGATAACGCGCCGTCACAATCAGTGGAGAGTACCACCCAATATAAATTCCAGCGGCAACTACAGCTAGTACTCCCGAAGCGTGCAAGCGCTCTGCCGGCAAATACGCCAGAAACGGTGTTAGTAATGAAATTGTGATTTGCACTGGTGGATCGTCGAGATGTCGTTGCACCCATCGAATCGCCACGCCGACGAGCAAACCAAGTCCGATTCCGCCGATCGCAGCCCAGACGAAACGCAACGATGCCTGCCCCAGTGAGAATTTGCCTGTCATCTGCGCTGCGACTGCAAACTGTAACGCCACCAGCGCTGTGGCATCGTTCAACAGGCTTTCGCCTTCCAGAATGCTGACGATCCGGTGCGGCACCGGCAGCCGGTGAATCACGCTTGTAGCAGCGACCGCGTCGGGAGGAGAAACGATTGCGCCCAAAGCAAACGCCGCTGCCCACGGCAGCGCCGGGATCAGCGCGTGGGCCACGCAAGCGACTACGATCATCGTGAAAAGCACCAAGCCAATGGCGAGCATGACAATTGGCCGCAGATTCCGCCGAAAATCACGCCACGAAGTGAACAATGCGGCCGGATAAAGCAGAGGCGGCAAAAAGAAATAGAAAACGATGTTTGGATCCAGTTTCACCTCCGGCAGACGCGGAATGAAACTCAACACCAACCCCACAAGCACCAGCACGACCGGGTACGGCACCGCAATCTTTCGCGCGACTAGGACTGATGCCGCGACGACCGTAAACAGAAGGACGATAATTGCCGCTTGATCCATTACCAGATTGCTAAGTGCGCCGCCGCAGTTAATGCAGACCGGCGCGCATGATACCTCAATCAGCCACGGTCAGCGACCGAAGCTACAGTCTTTGCCCGAGCGCGATTCGCCTGAAGCTCAGCGAGATGTTTTTCCGACCAGCGGCAAAGCGAGTGCAACGGTTCAATCAAGGTTCGGCCCAGTTTTGTGAGGGAGTACTCCACTTTCGGCGGCACAACGGGATGAACGGTGCGTTGCACCAAGCCGTCGCGCTCAAGGGTGCGCAGTGTCTGCGTCAGCATTTTTTGCGAAATGCCCCCGATCTCACGCTGTAATGCCGCATAGCGCATCGTTCCGCGCGCCAGAATCTGAATAATGAGAGCCGTCCATTTGTCAGCAATTCGGTCGAGCACGAGGCGGGAAGGACACTGCGCATCCAGAACGGACGGGGCCGACGATGCTTCTCGCACTCTCCTGTGTAAAACAATTCCCGCTGACGCGCAAGAGGAGAGTAACGTCAGAAAAGGAGTGTATATGCTGAAACGGTATGTAGTTGACTGTTGGTTTGGACGACCGAAATTTACGTTATGACGATTGCATCTCTTACGAAGGAAAACACCATCCCGATGGATTTTCTCCTAAACGCGGCGGAGTCTGACGCTCCTTCGCCGGCCAGTAAGGAAGTCGAGCCAGCGGCAGGTCAGGACGATTCCGTCTTGCTCGATGAGTATTCGCGCACCGTGGTCAGTGCAGTTGCGCGTGTTTCCCCGGCGGTGGTGAACATCGGCGTCAAACAACGCATCAACCTCGAGCGCGGGACGCGCGAGGTCAGCGGTAACGGCTCGGGTTTCGTTATCACGCCTGACGGATTCATCCTGACTAATAGTCATGTCGTACACTCGGCGAATTCTATTACTGTGAATTTGCCGGATGGACGCGAATATCCGGCGCAATTAGCAGGCGATGATCCGGACACAGATCTAGCAGTCATTCGGATTGATGCGCCGCAGCTTGCTTATGTGCGTCTGGCGGACTCGGAAAATTTGCGCGTCGGTCAACTCGTCACCGCAATTGGAAATCCCCTCGGGTTTCAGGCCAGCGTCACTGCTGGCGTAATCAGCGCACTCGGTCGCTCGATGCACGCGCAGTCAGGCCGATTAATTGACAACATTATTCAGACCGATGCGGCGTTGAATCCGGGAAACTCCGGCGGACCGCTTGTCAATTCGGCGGGTGAAGTCGTGGGAGTAAACACGGCAATGATTCGACCGGCGCAAGGCATCTGTTTCGCGATCGCGAGTAACACGGCAAGATTGGTTGCAGGATGGCTCATCCGCGATGGACGTATCCGTCGTGGTTATATCGGCGTGGCCGGGCAAAACGTGCCAATTCATCGGCGGATCATCCGATTTTACGGTTTGCCTCTCGAGACAGCTGTCTTGGTTGTTTCAGTCGAGAAGAATAGTCCCGCCGAGCACGCCGGATTGCGCGATGGGGATCTGATTGTCGCGTTCAACGATCAGCCTATTGGGAGCGTGCACCATCTGCACAAGATCTTGGTCGGCGAACAGATTGGCGTGAGCGCCAGGCTGACAGCCATTCGCCACACCGAGAAATTAGAGCTGACGATCTTACCGGCCGAATCGCGATCAGAGTGACGGTGTAGTAGGACGCCGCATTGCGGCATCCCTGCACTGGTTTTGCTGCTCGAATAAGAAGGATTTGTGCCTTAGCGTACTATGGCCGTGGTGGTGGCGTCGGTCGATGCCGCGGTGTCGGTCGTGGTCGCGGGGTCTGTCCAGGTGTTACGCTAGGTGTTAGGGAAGGGGTAGGAGTAGGTGTCGCGCTAGGTGTAATTGTGGGCGTTGCTGTAGGTGTAGGAGTCGCTGTCGGCGTCGGAAGTGGAACACCTTCGGCGTCGAAATAGCGGGCCAGTGCAAAGTTAGCAAACTTCTCGAGGCCAGTCGCCTGGAAACCGACAGCCACGATCTTCCCATCGAGCTGAAGAACGGCGCCGTTGGCTCCGCCATTCAGATCACCAAACGAAGTCCGCACTTTGCCACCGGCGCCAAAGGTGGGATCGAGTGAGCCGTCCGAGGTCAAACGTGCCAGCAAGAAATCCGAATCCGACGATTCGGTGTTCGGGTAACCGACCGTAATAATTTTGCCATTAGGTTGCAGGAGGACTTTGTTGGCGCTCTGGAAAAAGCTACCGAAATCGACTTGCGTCATCCCGCCGGTACCGAAGCTTGCGTCGAGAGCGCCGTTGGCTGTATATCGGGCGACCGCGAAATTCTGGGTTCCTCCGTTTTGCGAGATCGCGAATCCAGCAGCGACGATCCGGCCATCAGGTTGAAGCGCGGCCGAGCGCGCGCGATCAAAGTTTTGATCACCAAAGTCGGTGTGCACCTTTCCAGCCATGCCGAATGTCGAATCTAGGGTGCCATTACTGAGATAACGCACAGCGGCGAAGTCGTAGAAAGTCGCAGGATCATTGGCGGAGCCGACCGCGACAATCTTTCCGTCGGGTTGGATCAAGACCGAAAAGGCATCGTCTTCCAAACCGAAAAAGTCGGTTGAAATCTGGCCGTCATTGCCAAATGTGGCGTCCGGAGTTCCATCCGGGTTGTAACGCGCCAGCGCAAAATCCGTGTCGGAAGATTCACCAGGATTGAAATCTACGAAGACGGTCCCGGCGGCAATGATCTTGCCGTCAGACTGCAAGGCCACGTCGAACGCGTAACTGCCCTCGGGAAAAGTCGTCGTCACGATGCCATTGTCCCCAAAGGATGTATCGAGCAACCCATCTGGGTTATAGCGCGCGACTTTGAAGTCGCCGGCAAATGTAAAGAGCGGAAAGGCACCTCCGGCGACCACGATTTTGCCGTCAGGTTGAACGACCACCGATGACGCCACCGCAGCCAGGCCGGGGAAATCGGTTTGCACCTTGCCGCCGATGCCGAAAGTTTTGTCCAACGTACCATCCGGATTGTAGCGGGCGACGGCGAAATCTTCGCCCGAAAAATCATTGTTAATATAAGTCGTCCCAACGACAACCAATTTCCCATCCGTCTGAAGGGCTACCGCATTAGCGACGTCGGTGCTGTGATCGAAATCGGTCAGCACTTTGCCGTCGGTCCCGAACATCGGATCAAGGTCTCCATCGATTGCAAGCACCGTCCGTACACTGACGACAAAGGCCAATATTATTGCCGGCGCAGAGATCGCATGGAAGTAAGCGTTGAATCGGCAACGTTTATAGCCGCTCGTTTGCATAGGTGTCTCTCTTCGCTTGTTTCCAAGGTCTCATAACGCGATAGTTCGTTGCATCAAGCAGAGAGTCGTAACAACCCTGTTACCCGTCCGAAATCGCCGCGTAGCGCCGAGTGAGCGACAGCTGATGACGTATTGAGAAGGGTTTTGAGTTCGGTCATTTGCACCTAGATCTTCTGCTATTGATTTGTTGCTAGGGCCTAGGTCTAGGTCGTGGGGTAACGCGCGGCCGTGGCGTAGGATGGCGTCGTGGCGTTGCAGTGGGCGTTGGCGTTGCTGTCGCTGTAGGTGTAACTGTGGGGGTTGTTGATGGTGTGACGGCTGGTGTCGCTGTTGGAGTAGGAGTTGGTGGGCCACATGGTTCGTTGCCAATCATCTGTTCGGTGATTCGGAGTTCAACCGCCTCGATGGTAGTTTGGTTCCCGCCCGTGGCAAAGATGCTGTCGCTGCCCACGGGTGTCCCATAGAACCACAGCCGGGCTACATTCATTCTTGGTTCACCATTAGGGTCCCACGTGTTGGTAACCGGGTCGTAAATTTGAGTGACCGTTCCCGGCACGGGAAGCCCTCCCCCAAATAGGTATAATTTCCCATTGAATATCGCGCTGCCTGGCCCAGTCACTGACTGGAGTACTGGCGCTCCCGTGGTCCATCTGTTGGTGCCGATGTCGTAAATGTACAATGTGCTCAATTCGCTGGCACCATCGTTACCGCTAGCGATATATAACTTGCCGTCGATGGCTCCGAACCCGGGTAAAGCCAGTGCCTGCGGCAAGGGGGCGAGTGTAGACCAGTTGTCGTTGCTTATGTGGTAGGCGTAAAGCGTGTTTACGGCGCCGACCCCGTCGAAGCCGCCGGCGACATAGATATTCCCATTCCACCCGGCAGTGGCCATGTCGGTCAACGCCACTGGAATCGGCGCGCCAGTAGTCCAGGTATCGCTCGAAATGTCGTAGATTCGGGTGGTGTTGCTTACACCGCCAGCGCTATCAAACCCGCCAATGTTATAAATCTTGCCTTTGAAGATCACCGCCTGCGAGAGAAAGTGCTGGTCAGGCGAGGGAGAAAGGGGGGTCCATGAATTGGCTGTGAGATCGAAGCGCAACAGATCGTTGTGGACTTGGTTAGTTGAACCATCGAAACCGCCACCGGCATAGACAAACGTGCCATCGCTTACGACAAAGATGCCCCTGGCGAAATAAGGCAACGGAGCTCGCACTACCCAGTTGGGCGTTGCGCAAGGAGTTGGCGAGGGCGTGCCTTGTGCCGTACCGACAAGCCGGAAAACCTGGTCAGGGGCCGCTTGACCCAAGTTGAGACAAGCCACTTTGCGAAACCACGTCAGGCAGTTCCCAGTGGGAAAGCCTCCACCCGGATTTTGCCAGGCAGCACTTATGTGAGATTGGAGGTCCCGGTTGTGCCAGAGCCAGAAACCGGTTGTTTGTATATCCTGGCGAGATTGCACGGAGAGCCAGTAGTGTCCTTCGGATAGGATAACTGGGCTGTTGAGCGTGATTACGAAATCACTGTTTCCAGTATAAGGATTGGCAGGCCGACTCTCGATCAACGCCCCAGGAAGATTGTCGGCGTCATTATCGTAAAAGAAAACATGGAACGATTCGGCGGGGCCGGGTCCATCATATCGACCCAGCACGTCCACTTCGCTAATTTCCCAGGTCTGGCCGGCAGGCACGATGAAATCGTCAGCAGCCTGGCTATCAAAGAAATCGAAGGCTACCTCGGCGTCCTGTGAAATAATGTCAACCGGCTCTTCAGTCGTTGCGTTGTCGTACTGATCGTGCAGAACGACCGAGGGAGATTTCGGCATCGGCAGAACGCGAGAGCTGTCGATGCTCGCAGGAAACTGCAACTGAGGCTTTGTGGAGAGGTTGCTAGAAGACCCCCTATCCTTAAGAGCCTCCGGAGCCGCAACAGCTCCAGTCCAAGGCGGCGCACTTTGCCGCATTTGTGGCGCACCGCTTCGGTTTCCATCGTGACTGCGAGGCTGCCCAAGCGCAAAAGGAATGACCCACACGGCGAAGACAAGTGGGGACAGGACGATCGTCCCGCGAAAAAGCTGTGTTTTAGTCGTTTGGCTCGTTTGTTTTTTCAGTTTGGATTGGGCTTGAGTCTTTGTTTGACGTGGCTAGCGCGCGGGTTGCGCCTTAGCCCTATAGTCTCGGCGACGGCGTCGGTCGATGCCGCGGAGTTGGGTGAGGCCTCGGTGTAGGTCTCGGTGTGGCGGTGGGTGTTACACTTGGTGTCGGGCTCGGAGTCGGCGTGGGTGTAGCTGTGGGAGTAGCTGTGGGAGTTGGAGTTGCGGTGGGTGTAGGCGTTGGAGTTGGAGGGGAGCCACCTAGCCCAAACGCCGCTACCGTCCCGTCACCGTAGTTGGGGATGTACACCACCCCGTTGTCAACTGTCGGAGATGCTTGTACCCACCTCGATTCACCCTGGTCGTTAGGGCTGACGACGTCGCTGAATAACACCTGGCCGGTCGTCGAATCGAGCGCGTAGAGCTTCCCATCAAAGTGCGTTGCAGAGGCGTCTAGTGACGAAGCGATATAAACAACGCCATTGGCTACCGTTGGTGAGCTTCCGAATGCGAACCCGGGCGCGACGGCGCTCCGCCAGATAAGGACGCCGGTCTCGGCGTTGAACGCGTATACGTCCCCCGAATTGTTGCCGATGTAAACGACACCGTTAGCCACCGCCGGCGAAGTCTGCACCCAGTCGCTTGTAGTCGCAGTCCAAAGTGTATTACCGGTAACTGCATCGAAGGCATACAACTTGTGATCATCGCGGGAACCGACAAAGACCCGTCCGTTCTCTACAGCCGGCGAGGACCATTGCGGCCCAGGCATTGGCGCCAGCCAAAGTTGGGACCCGGTGTCGGCGTCGAGAGCGAGCAATCCCTGGTTATGGATTGCGACATATAGTCGCCCACCCGAGACCGCTGGTGAGGAAAAAGCACCGCCTGGCTGTATGATGCTCCATATCGGCTGCCCATTTGCAGCGTCCAACGCCCGGATGGTGCCGTCGGTAAACGCCACATAAACGCGGCCGTTTTCCAGAGCGGGGGAGGAGACGATGTTGGCGAAGGTACCGTCGTGCCGCCAGATCTCAGTCCCGGTAGTGGCGTTGATTGCGAATACCACCGGAGTCGGGCGGTTCACGCCGTAATAGACGAGGTTGTTCGCGATCGCCGGCGATGTCCAAGCGTTGTCGGCACCTTCAATGGCATCGGACGGAAAGCTCCACAACTCCTGACCAGTGTCCTTGTTTAGGGCATGGACTTTACTCGTAAAGACACTGACTACATACACCTTGTCGTCCAGCACGCTCGCCGAGGCAAAATTGGTGCCGTTGGTACCGCGGATGGTGATCCGCCATTTTACCGTGAGATTCCCCACGTTCGCGGGAGACAGGATTGTCTCGTTGGGATTCACTCCGTGATGTGCGGGGTCAAAACGGAAATGTGTCCAATCCCCTTTTGCGATCGATGCAGTTCCCGCGATCGCCGCGCATAGCAACATGTATACCCGGTAGCGTTGGCCCAACGACAGTGGCTTAGCCAGACTGTTTTCTTTGATGAGAGCTGTGCCGAAACTGTCGTAGCGAATACCACTGACTGTTCTACGAATATAGCTAACAACATTCATGGTCTTAAGTCCGTTTGATCTGTCTCCGCGAAGAACGCTTGGCTGTTAGAAAAAGATTGTAAAAGTGGCCGGAGCCGAGCTATTACCGGCGGTGTCTGTGGCTGTGACTTCGATGAGATTTTCGCCGAACTCCGCGTAAACGATGCTCTCGCCGCTGGAACCAAAGCGAACGTCCGCGGACACACCGTTCACATAAACATCGTAGCGGATATTGGATTGCGAGTCGAAGTCGTCGGTGGACTGGGTCCAACCGATGTGGGTTTCGGTGCTGCCGTCACCGGTGCCACTCGCATACAGGTTGGCGGGTGTGGTCGGCGACGTAGTGTCATTCGGATTGGCGGGCAAAGTGACCAGGGTTATGGGATTGCTGAATGGGCCGGCGTTATTGCCAAAATCGACGGCACGGGCGGTAAGGCTGTAAGTGGTGCCGGCCTGGAGAAAACGGAGGGTTGCAGTAGTGATGCCACGGCCGACGCCATAGTAAAAAGCACCGTTCAAATAAATTTGCGTGGAAAGGTGCGGGCCATCATCCTGCGCAGGTATCCAGGAGATGTTGGCGTAGTTAGACCCGACTTCGTTGATGGTGACGATGGGGGCGGTAGTGGGCGGGGTGGTGTCGTTCGGCAGGCGAATCCCATTAACAGTGACTTGCGCAGAGCTTTGTCCGCCGCTCTTGGCGAAGATGCCGAAGGTATAGGTATTTCCGGGAAAAAGGGCGGTAAAGGTGTAGCTGGTGGCGTTCTTGGGAAGAATGACGGTGGGGCCGACATTGTAAGCGCCCCAGAGATTGTAGTTGAAGTCGCCGGAGTTCGGGGGAGCTGGGTCCCATGCGAGAGTGACGGTGTAAGCGGTTCTTGCCATAACGCGAAAGTTCTGGGGCGTCGGTGGCCGTCTTGCCGAGGCCGTGGAAGCACCGAGAACCATTATGAGAACCAGTGCTAGTACAGCGATGTGGGCCCCGCACGATGAAATAAGCCCTCCCACTCTGTTGTTTTTCTGAACTTCTTCAATCCTGAACATAAAGTGATTTCCTTTCTGTGGTTTGAATGCGTTGCTCGTCGCTCCGTTCCAAAGGAAAAAACTGTCCGGCATTGCAAAAAAAATGCCGAAATGTTGTTCGATGGCGGATCAAGCGGCCGCTACCGGACTAAGGCCCGCGACAAAGCCAGAAGATGGCTCGCCCTGCCATCCGTGTCTTCAGCGTAATTGCTGGTTAGTTAGATTTTGGCGCCAGCGAGGTCACAATTTTTTCGAAACGCGGATCACCGCGAAGCGGATCCCAAAATGGTAAAAGTTTGAGCTGGCCGTAGGTCACGGGAGCTGGAGGATGAATTGCCATGGCGAGCTGTTCGCAGGCGAGATCTTTCTCGCCGGCCCAGGCAGCGATCATCGCCAAGTG
>Ga0066903_100001364_pt1 | contig 17733 bp, 13 predicted proteins | sample PanSoiMetaGPlot1_FD_67491 | JGI IMG/M metagenome (GOLD analysis project Ga0066903, IMG submission 67491) | Tropical forest soil microbial communities from Panama analyzed to predict greenhouse gas emissions - Panama Soil - Plot 1 (version 2) | ecosystem: Environmental > Terrestrial > Soil >... | reverse complement strand
CGCCGAGGCTACGGCGGGCAAGCCGAGTGCTCGAACTGCTCACGATTTCCCGGTCATTCCCATCGGAACACTTTCGCCGAAAGGGCCGTGCACACTCCAAGGGTCACCGCCAGCACAACGAGGTCTCCGCGATGAGCCGTCCAGGGGTCGCCAGTCCAGGCGCCGCGCAGAAATGAAACGGCAGCGGCAAGTGGAAGCACGCGGGCAACGCTCTGCACCTGGACCGGCAACAGATCGATCGGAAAGAAAAGGCCCGACAGGGCAAGCATCGGATAGAGAATCAACGTCGCCAGTGGCTGCGCGAAGCGGGCCGTCGGGACGACGCTGGCGATCAGAAACCCGATCGCGAGAATGCAGAACGTGGTCAGCATGAGCGCCGCCACAAAGCTCCACGCCGCGACCTTGATGGTCGGCGGAAAGAACCGTTTGCCGGCCAGCACCATCAGGATCACGGTCACGAACGTGAAGAGCAGTTTGACGATGACGTGCGAGCTCAGGATCGTCAGCGGCTGGAGCGGCGTCGCGCGGAGACGCTTGAGGATGCCACCCTCCCGGTAAATCGAGACGATCGCCACGAGAGACGTCACCGCGCCGAGCGCGAGCATCATCGCGGATAACGCCGGCGCGAACGCGGGATCGATCCCCGGTTGGCGCAGTTGTTCAGACGCCGGCGCCGGAGCGGACGCGCCGGAGACGGCGAAGAACACGAACAGCGGCACCACCACGCTGCCAATGACGCCGAGCGGCTCCCGCAAAAAGATTTTGATTTCCACCCACGTCAGCTTGAGCAGTCCAGTCATGACATGTGCCCGCTACGCCACGGATCTCAGTCCCGTATCGAGTGCCCGGTCAGTTTCAGAAACACGTCTTCGAGGTTCGGCAGCACAGTCCGAAACTCAGTCACCTGGATCCGATGCTCCGACACGCAATGAATGACATCAGTGACGAGATCGCCTCGGCCCAGAATCGTGAATCGCTGCCCGTCACGCTTCACCTCGGTGACGTGAGGAAGCGACCGAAGACAACCCTCCGCACGAAGGTCCTCGGTCTTTAAAACGACGCCTTGTTCCGGGCAGTGACGTCGGACCAGCGCATCTGGAGAGCCGACGTCAACCACGCGCCCGCGCTCGACAATCGCGACCCGATCACAGAGGCGCTCGGCTTCTTCCATCAAATGCGTGGTCAACACGACCGTCTTCCCGCGGTCCTTGATCCCGCGCACGAGATCCCAGATCGCGCGCCGCGCCTGCGGATCCAGTCCGGTCGTCAGTTCATCGAGGAACACGAGCTCGGGATCGCTGATGAGGGCGAGCGCAATGAACAGCCGTTGCTTCTGCCCTCCCGAGAGCGTCATGAACCACGCCTGACGTTTTTCCGCAAGGCCCAGCCGTTCGAGGAGCTGGCCGCCATGAACCTGCGCGCGATACAGCGACGCCCACAGGTCGACCGCTTCCCAGACTTTGATCCGTTTCTGAAGCTGAGCCTCCTGCAACTGCACGCCGATCCTGTTCTGCAGCGTGCGCCGGTCGCGAAACGGATCGAGATCGAGCACCGCGATCGTCCCCCGATCGGGCTTTCGCAGTCCTTCGACACACTCGAGCGTCGTCGTCTTGCCCGCGCCGTTTGGACCGATCAGGCCGAAGATTTCGCCGCGCTCAACCTCGAACGACACATCCTCCAGCGCCACCGTAGCGCCGTAGGTTTTACGAATGCCGGAGACTCGAACGACGGAAGTGGTCACGACCTCAGAACGATACCCGCATGCCGCCGTTGAGTACGCGGCCATCCAGGGGTGCCCAGGCGTCCACGGTCCAACGGCCATCGACGCCGCGTGTCGGACGCACCAGCGGGTCCCAATCCGTTTGCTTCACGTTCAGAAGATTCTCGCCGTTCAAAAACAGCAGCAGCCTGCCAATTCGTCGACTCACCAGAACCCCGAACAACTTGTAAGGCGCGCTTTCCTTGCGGTATGGATTCGCCTCGAGCCGCTGAGCGCCGGTGTAATACCACTCAACGCCGAGCCGCCACTTGCCTTCCGATTCCCATGCCGCATCGAGACCAAGGCTGTGGCGTGGCGTCAGCGGGACTTCGACGCGTCCCTCGTCGCTGTCCTGGCGCGAGCGGACGTACGCGTAACTGGCGACGAAAGAAAAGTCATCCGATGCCCAGACACCGAGTGCTTCAAGTCCGGTATTCGTCGTCGGGTTCGGAAGATTTCTGATGACATATTGATCGGTGCGCTCCACGTCCACCGGATTGACGATTCGGGATCGAAAGAGCGTCAATGTGGTCGACAGCGGACCCGTGACGTGCGTGAGATCGACCGAGGCGCTCGTGCCCCGTTCCGCCTTCAACGGCGTGGGTTGTGCCAGCCGCGATAGCCCCGCGGCTTCAGTCTCCTCGGTGATCGCCGTTGAGGGGAAGAAGCCGGTTCCGTACGAAAGGCGGCTCGACCACGCGTGCTGGCGGAACAGGGCCGAGACGCGCGGGCTCAGGAACGTGCCGTACGTGTTTTGCCGATCGAGTCGGGCGCTCGCCGACAACGCCAGCCACCGCGCGAGATCCACGTCATCCTGAACGAACACACCCGGGGTGGAAAAGCTGTAGCCAAAGCGAGGCGTATCGATCGGCTGAAAGCGATCATAGTCGAACGCGACGCCACCAACCAGAACGTGAGGCGCGAATGAACGTCTCGCCGTCAGTTCGATGAACCCGGTGTCATGAGTATCGCGCTCGGTGACTTCGCCGTAGCGATGATCCTGGTGCTGCGACGACCACGAGCCGCGGACATTCCACACGATCCCATTGGCCGCCGCGGCTTGAAAAACGGAACCCGCGTCGACCCGTCGCGTGTTGAGTGCCTCAATGTACGAGTTGCCATCCGGCAGGGTTTGCCCCGGCATCGTTCCACCAATCCGGTCTTCCCACGTCCCGCCCCCGGTGACAAACAGCGTACGACCGCTCCCATCGTTCCAAAACAGTCGAGGGCGTACGACACCGCGTGTGTACTTCGGGAGATCCGCCCATTGATCCTCGTTCACGTCGCTTCGTGACTGCCCATTGCCACTGCCAACGAACGTCAAGCCCCAGTGATCCGAAAGCGGCGTGGAGTACCACAACACGCCGTCCGTCGCGCCGCGGGACGATCGATTGACGACGATCTGCCGTTCCGTTTTTGCAGTCGGGATCTTCGAAACGAGATTGACGACACCGCTCATGGCGCCGGCCCCGTACAACGATGACGCCACGCCTTTGATCACCTCCACACGACCGAGATCGACCGGCGGAATCTGCATCAACCCGAGCGAGACCTGTTCGCCAAAGAGCGGTAATCCATCCGACAGGAACCGTGTGTACCGTCCGCGCATTCCTTGAATGCGGATGCTGGCCGCGCCGAGCGATGGCGAGGTCGCCTGTACACGCAAGCCTCCTGTTTCGTTCAGGAGCATGACGACATCGCCCGGCGTCATCATGGTTTTTTCCTCAATCTCTTCCCGATCCACGACCTCGACTCGCATCGGTTGATCTTCGATGCCACGATCAGTACGTGTGGCCGAGACGGTCACGTGCTCTTCAACAGTGACCTCGCGCACCAGATCGACAATGACTGGCTGCTCTTCGCTCGAGCGAACGTCGACGTCCGCCGACGCAGGAACGTAACCTGACTTCAGGATCGTGAGCTGGACGCGACCGGGCGAAACGGCAATCATCACCGTTCCTTGGGAATCGGTCCGATAGGTTCTTCCACTGACGACGACCTCGGCATCAGCGACGGGGAGTGCGTTAGCTCGCACCGCGACTCGAATCGTCGCCTGCTGAGCGGCCACTGCCAGAGGCAGCAGGAGCATGCAAATGGCGATGACTGCGGCTCGCAAACTCATTGGGTTCCCGATATTTTGTGCGCTGAGGATGGGAAACTGTACGCCCGGGACCTGAAGAAACCGTAGCGTCCGCCTTTGCGAAGCCCCGGGAGCTTGCACCTCAGGCAGACGCTCTTCGCGCCGGGACCAACCCACGCAGCCACACACCGACCTTACTCCTGCACGGCGGGAGCGGATCGCACGCGAGCACGTACAGCACGATCGTCGTCAGGAGAATGAGCGCATAGGTGAGCGGCGTAAAGCGAACGTGCAGCGTCACATAGGCGAGCCACATCGGATAAGCCAGCACGATTGACAGAGTAAGGAATGCGATGCGCAGCTGCGCATCACGCAGTCGCCGAGGATTTCTCAGTCCTTTGGCGACTCTCCGATACGCTTCGCTTTCCGCGGTTTCGATAGACGTTCTGAAAACCGTGCGCGTCAGCACGAAGAACACGCCGCCGCCGAAAAAGCCGACGAACATCCGCAGCGCGAGATCACCGCTGAGCAGGTACAGGACCGCGACCCAGACGAAGTACAAAACGATACTCAGATTGGTGAGCTGAAACGCGAGCCACACGTTGGTCCGGCCCGTCGCGGTCTGAAATCGACGGCAGATCCACTCGGTCAGGCTCAGGACAGCGGTGTCGACGTAGGTCATCGGTTTGCAGGCGCCCGATCGATGTTAACGCGGTCACCAAGCCGGGACGTGAACGAACGTCACCGCATCTTGCGCGCCCCTACGGAAAGCTGGATACTCTTCGCGCCCGTCGTGAAGGAACCGCCGAATCTCACCGGTTTTCGGGTCGGCGTCTACGTGGTGCAGGCGCCCGTTGGCTCGGGCGGCATGGGCACCGTCTATCGTGCGCTCGACACAAAACTCAATCGGCCGGCCGCGATCAAGTTCCTGACCGACGATTTCGCCGATCCAGCCACTCGTCGCCGTTTTCAGCGCGAAGCCCAGACCGCGTCAGCGCTCAATCACCCCCATATTCTGACCGTCCTCGACGCTGGAGAGATGGACGGCCGGCAGTATCTCGTGACCGAGCTGGTCGACGGCGGCACGTTCAGGGAGTGGATCAACGGACAGCACGATTGGCGCGAGACCGTCGAATTGCTCACCGGCGTCGCCGACGGACTTGCGGTGGCGCACGAGGCGGGGATCCTGCATCGGGATATCAAGCCCGAAAACATTCTGATCACGAAGAGCGGCTACGCGAAGCTGGCCGATTTTGGCCTCGCCAAGCCGCGCGACGTTGCCGTTGGCGAAGATTCGGAGACGGTGACCGACCTGCGCACGCGCGCCGGTGTCATCGTGGGCACCACACCGTACATGTCGCCGGAGCAAGCCATCGGACGAGCCATCGATGGGCGCAGCGACATCTTCTCGTTTGGCATCGTGCTGTACGAGGCCCTCAAAGGGCGGCGTCCCTTTACCGGGCCGACGCCGCCTGACGTGCTCGATGCGATCCTGCGCGTCACACCCGAACCGCTTCCCGAGACCGTGCCGGTTGAACTCCGATCAATCGTCACGAAGGCATTGGAAAAGGACCCGGCAATCCGATTCCAGTCGATGCGCGAGGTCGTCGCCGATTTGCGCCGGCTTCTCCGGCACAGTTCCGAAGTGTCAGCGGCGCGGCCTGAAGCCGTCGGTCGTTTCAGACAACGTCACGTCGCCTTGGCTGGCGCCCTGTCTCTCTTCATTCTCATGGCTGCTGGGGCTGGGTTATACGCGCTGCTCAGTGCATCACGAAGGCCGGCGCCATCGAGCATGCAGTACACACAATTGACGAATTTCGCTGATTCAGCCGTGCAACCGGCGCTCTCCGCCGACGGACGAATGCTGACATTCGTTCGCGGCGATGAACCAACGCTCCCCAGTGCAGGACAGGTTTATGTGAAGCTCCTGCCAGATGGCGAGCCGGTTCAGCTGACGAGAGATAACTCTCTGAAAATGAATCCCAGCTTCTCGCCAGATGGAACCCGCATCGCCTACACCGGTGCCCTTGATGCCACCAAGTTCGACTTCCTCACGTGGGTCGTGCCGGTCCTCGGAGGATCGCCACAGCGGTTTCTGACGAATGCTGAAGGACTGGCATGGATCAGCAGCCCGACTGAACCACCCCGAGTCCTGTTTTCGGAGATGACCGGCCATGGTGCGCAAATGTCGCTCGTCACGTCTTCTGAGAGCCGTGTGGAACCGCGCACGGTCTACAAGCCGCCAAGCGAGAACGGAATGGCTCACCGCTCGTCGTCGTCGCCTGATCGAAAGTGGTTGTTGGCGGTGGAGATGGACGGTTCATGGTTGCCGTGCCGTCTCGTGCCGTTTGACGGCAGCTCCCTCGGGAAGCCGGTCGGCCCTACGCCGGCGCAGTGCACAGATGCTGCGTGGTCGCCAGACGGACAATGGATGTACTTCTCAACTGATACCGGAAGTGGCACCCATATCTGGCGCCAGCGTTTCCCTGATGGGACGCCAGAACAGGTGACGTTCGGCACTACCGCGGAAAACGGGATCCATTTCGCGCCTGACGGACGGTCGTTTGTCACGTCCATTGGAACGAGCCAAAGCACGGTGTGGGTGCACGATGCGAAGGGTTCGCGTCAGATCACATCCGAAGGTTATGGCTTTCGTCCGTCGATCTCACCCGACGGGCGGAAGCTGTATTACCTGGTGCGCGGCGGAAGCACAGGCAGCTTCAATGCCGGCGGACTCTGGATGACGGACCTCGCGTCGGGCGAGAAACAACGTCTGCTTCCAGACTTTCAGATGCAGTACTACAGCATCTCGAGCGACGGTCAACGGATAGCCTTTGCTGATGACAAGGCCGAGGGCGGTATATGGCTAGCTCCTCTCGATGCCAGAACCGCCCCGCGACGTCTTTCGACCGCTGTGGCGGCATGGAACGTTTTTTTCGGCGCGCGAGGCCAGCTCGTGTTCATGGGAGCCGACCCCGCAAAACAAGGAGCGCTCTTCGTCTATCGCATCAATGAAGACGGCAGTGGCTTCGAAACGATGGTCGAGACGTCGAATATCCTGCCGTTCAGCGTCTCGCCGGACGGTCGCTTTGTGATTGCCCAGGATTCACGTGCCTTTGGTTCGTTGAAGGCCTACGCGAAAGGCATCGCTGATCCGGTTGTCATCTGTCAAACCTGTTCGTTCCCTCAGGGAACGGCTCCAGCACCACCAGACCTGGCCTGGTCGCCTGACGGACGGTTCATGTATTTGAAATTTGGCGGATCGACCTATGCGATTCCACTCAAATCCGGAGTGATGCTGCCGCGAATACCTGACTCGGGGTTTGAATCCAAGGAAGCAGTGGCTGCCTTGCCCGGCGCGCGGCTCGTGTCCGACGAAGCTAACGTGTTCACCGGTCCGGATCCTTCCATTTACGCGTTCACGAAAGTCACGACGCAGCGCAATATCTACCGCGTGCCCGTGCCGTAGTCCGCTCCCGCGAAACCACCGGCCTTCGACGGCACGACTGAGGCCGGTGTAGTACACGTTGCAACCCAGCGCGCCGCGATGCAATCATGACCACCGCAGGAGGATGCGTATGAATCCGACAGGACGGTTTCTCCTTTCGATGATGACCCTGCTGGCATTGGCGCCCATCGCTGCACAGCAGCCGGGCGGACAGCGCGGCGGGGCGCCCGCCGCACCAGCGATGACGTTAACGGTCGCTGGGTTTCCCGACGGCGCCGACATTCCCGTCAAGTTCACTCAGGCGGCGCCTGGAGTGGCGACCGGGGAAGGGTTGTCACCAGCGATCAGCTGGGCGAATCCGCCGGCTGGCACCCAGTCGTTCTTTTTGAACATGCACGATGAAGACGTTTCGCGTAACAAGACGACGGACGATCAGGCGCACTGGGTCGTGTGGAATATTCCGGCGACGGCCACGGGCTTGCCCGAAGGCGTGCCGAAGGGACCGAAACTCGCCAACGGCGCGTTTCAGATCAGCGCCACTGGACAGATGTACCGCGGGCCTGGCGCCGGTGCGAACGGTCCAAAACATCACTACATGTTCGAGATCTATGCGCTCGACACGATGATCGACGTGCAGCCGACCAGCGACGCGTTTGAAACGCGGGCGAATGTGATGAAGGCCATCCAGGGACACGTGCTTGGGAAGGCGGTGTACGGCGGGCTCTTCAGGCGGCCGCAGTAGGCCGCACTCGATTCGCGCTTCGGCGATCGCGCCACGACTTCACGTTGGTTGTGAACGCTGGTATGGTTATGGGCTGCGATCTCTATCAGGAGACGAGAATATGCGAACACGGATTGCAAAACTGCTATTAGTCCCAATCGCCATCATTGGCCTGACGTCGACCGCGGCTCTTGCTCAGGATCGTGGCGCCGGGGCCGGCCAGGGTGCGCGCGGCGGCGGAGGAAGAGGCGGTGGCGGGCTTGTGACGCTCGCGGTCACCTCGACGTCGTTCGCCGACGGCGCGGAGATTCCGGCGAAGTACACGGGCGGCCAGGGCGTGTCGCCGCAGCTGAGTTGGAGCGGTGCCCCAGCGGGGACGGCGAACTACGTGCTCATCATGCACGACGTGGACGTGGCGATTCCCGCCGGCAGCCTCCATAACGACATTACTCACTGGGTGGTCTGGAATATCCCAGGCTCGACGACCTCCCTTCCAGAAGGCGGACCGGTGCCGTCAGGCGCGAATCAGGTCAGTATGCGCGGGCCTCAGTACATGGGTCCGGCGCCGCCTCCCGGCCATCCATTCCATCACTACATCTTTGAGATTTACGCGCTGAACGCTCCACTCGATGTGGCGGCGGGCGGTTCGCGCGCGGATGTAGAAAAGGCGATGGAAGGAAAAATCATCGCTCGCGGCGCGTATGTGGGTCGCGCCAAGCCGGCGCAGTAAGAAGTTTCCAATCCGTTGCGGCGGTGCGATCGCGCACCGCCGCCCAATCTCCGTTCTCCGTCAGCCGGCGACCCCCCGCGCAGCAAAAAGGAACATTCACTGTCGATTGTGCGTCGTTAGCGTTTGAAGGGAGGCGGTGTCATGAAACGCCTGACGCGCTCGCGAGCCAACGCCAAAATCGCCGGGGTCTGTGCGGGCCTGGCCGAGTATTTCGAGGTGGATGCCACATTCGTCCGCGCCGCGTGGGTCGCCCTTTCTATCGTTCCGGGCGCCGTGATCGGCGGCATCATCGCCTACTTGCTCGTGTGGATGGTGATGCCCGAGGGGTTGGCGGTCACCGAAGCTGCCAGACCGCGTCTGACCCGCTCGGTCACCAACGCAAAGCTCGCGGGTGTTTGCGGCGGGCTGGCTGAGTACTTCCATGTCGACGCAACCGCGATTCGCGTACTGTGGATCGTGCTGACCGTTATCCCCGGGTGCATCCTCGGCGGCGTGCTCGTGTATCTCGCCGCCTGGATCCTGATTCCAAAAGGACCGTCAGTTCACGCGATCGTCGCAACGCCAGCCGCCTCCGCGTAAAGCCACCAAACGGAATAGCGGGTTTTCGGATAATTTCTGCGGCGGGAGGTATCTGTGAACCAGATTTGGCCGCTTCGCCTGCTCAGTTATGCGTCCATGGCGCTCGCGATGGCCATGGCCGTGATCGCCCTCACCATGCGGCTCGCGCCACCGGCGCCCGCATATCTCACCTTCTTGTTTTTGGGACTGATCGCGTCCTTTGCTGCCAGTGCAATCGCCGACCTTGAGCGTCGGATCACGGAGATGTCCAGGAACCGGTGAGCAGGCGCTCGGAACGCGGCACTGCCGCGTTCCTCTACTTCTTCGCGCTGAGGGTCTTGTAGACCGCCTCGACGAACATATCGGTCGTCCACGGGCCCGACGTCGACCCGTAGCGCCCGTCCCAGGGGAACGTCGGCTTCGCCGCCTTCACCTGCTCGAGGGTCATGCCCTTCTTGATCATGTCCTGCATGAGATCGCGGATGATCGTCAGCATGTCGCGGTAATACGCAACGTCGGACATATCACACACGCGGCCGTGCCCGGGAACGATCAGCGTGCCGCCTTCGGATCGGAAGTCAGCGAATGCGAGATCCAGGATCTTGTTGAGCGCGACGATCACGCCGTTGATGGTGCCGCCGTTGGCGACTTCGATGATCGGATACGAGCTCTCCATGAAGATGTCGCCGGTGGCAATCACGTCCGCGTGTCGGAACCAGACAATGCTGTCGCCATCGCTGTGAGCGGCCGGCATGTAGATCAACTCGATCTGCTCGCCGCCGCGGTATTCGGCGGCGAGCTTCTTGTAATCGACGTGGTACGTCTCGTTTGGCCACGCGCCTTCGGGCGCCGCGGCCACTTGTCCGGTTGGCGCGCTCATCCGCGTCAACACTTTTTCATGCGCAATCACCATCGGGCCTTCGCCGGCGACGATCTCGAAGGGCAGTCGGCGTCCGGCGCTATGCAGTTTTTCGTTCCCGCCAACATGGTCCGGAGTTGAGCTCGTATTGATGATGTTGGCGATCGGTTTCGGCGAAAGCTGCCTGATCGTCTCGAGCACCTTGTCGGCCATCGCCGTGCTGCCGGTGTCGACGACCACGGCACCAAGATCGAAAGGCATCACTGTGATATTGCTGCCGGCGCCAGTGAGCACGGAGATATTCGGCCGCACTTTTGTCACGCGCAGCTGACCCGGGCCGGCCGCATTTTGAGCAGCCGGGGTCTGAGCGGCACCGCGTCCGGCGGGATTCGTGCCCGTCGCACCGCGCTGCGCGGACAGCGTCGCGGATGCGGCGAAGACGACGGCGACAAGCGCTGCTCTATTCGCTCTCACTGCACACCCGCCTGCTTCAGTTTCTTGCGGTACTCCGGATAGGTCGTTTCGGCGCCGCCCTTCACGGCTTCGATCGGCAGGTTGTGCTTTTTGGCGAAGTCCTCGAGGTCCTTCTGCGCCCGTTCGAGCGAACGATGCGGCACCCACCCGCGCGGGTGGTCGCTCTCCTCTCCCACCTCGCAGAGGACTGGCGCTTCAGTGCCTTTCAGGTCAAGCGCGAAGTCTGTGGATTGAATGAACGGTTCCTCGTAGTAGATCGGGTCGGTCACGATCTGGACGATGGTCAGCCAATCGCCGTGACGCATGATGTGCTCGACCATCGTCGCGCGATCGCTGTGCGGCACGCCGTTCCGTTTCAGGATGTACTCCTTCAGATGCGTCGTCGTTACGGTGAGGATGTCGCCTTCCCACTTGCCGGTGGAGAAACCCGCCCACGTGTGTGGCGCGTCCTCCGACGGGTGCGGCCGTCCGTCCATCCAGATCACACGGTCGATCAGGTTCTGAAAGTTGATGTGGTACGCGATGGTCTCGCCCGTGACCGACTCGACGTCCCTGGTGATGTGGGCCGGATAGACGCTGCGCCAGATGTTTGGCGACGTGTGCGGGCGGCATTGCCATTCGTCGAGCCCGTAGAGCCCGGCGTCCCAGAGATCGGCGCGCTGCCGGGCCGCTTCGTTCAACGGCGTCCCGGTGTAATCCCCCAACTCTTCGCCTTGGGTGCGTCCGTACGAGTCTTCGTGTTGGCGATTGGCCCAGTGACCCGTGATGTCCATAATCGGTGCGCCGAAGGCTTGAGCGAAGGCCGGCGCCGCCGTGACGCTCAACGACAGCGCCAGGATACCGATCGAGCAACGCGCGAGTTGATTTCTTTTCATCAGTTCACCACTGACCCTGGAGGCTGGCATTTTACTGCTTGAGCACTGATCTTGGCTGACGGACAGTGTTCGCAAGATTTCGGCTCCTTACGGCAACCGTTCTCACGCCCGCGGCTGCCCCTCGCTTTTTTACGGAGTTCCTCGTAGCGCTCTCTCTCGGCACCGACCGAACCGTGCTCGTTGCTCATACCGGCTGAGGTCAGCGGCACGCTTGGGGTCAGCGTCGATGCAGGCAAACCTACCGGTAAGATCTGCCGATGGGCAGGACCTCGAGGCCGTGCTGGTCAGTTGAAGTGAGGAAAATTACTCCTGACGCAGCGCGCGGATAGGATCGATCCGAACCGCGCGGCGAGCTGGCAGGTAAGAAGCGAGCGTCATCACCACCGCGAACGTGATCATAACGGCCATCAGGCTGATCGAATCGAGCGGCGTCACACCAAACAACAACCCAGAGAGGTATCGGGCGCCGAGCGCTGTCGCGATCAACCCGGCGGCTGATCCGACTGCCATCAGCCGCGCACTTTCTCCGAGCACCCAGCGCACGACCTGTCCACGCTGCGCACCGAGCGCCATCCGGACGCCAATTTCTGCGGTCCGGCGCATCACGCCGTACGACAGCACTCCATAGAGACCGAGCGAGGCGAGCAAGAGTGTGAGCGCTCCAAACGAAAAGGCGAGATAGGCAACGACACGCTCGCGGCTCAAATCGCGCTCGATGCGCTGCTCCATCACGGCGACCTCGTTGACGAGCAGCGCCGGCTCGCTCTTCCGAATCGCGTCGCGGATTGCGCCCACAGCCTGCGCTGCATCGCCGCTGACACGAACGTCGAGATTGGTGAGAGCCGCATTTCCTAACGCGACCTTCTTCTGGCCGATCGGAAAATAGACCATCGGGACGGGTTCTTCATGCAACGTCTGCGTGCGCGCGTCACCGACCACGCCGACAATTTCGGTATCGAGTTGCGAAAAGCCAAGCCGTCGTCCAATCGGACTCTGTCCTGCGAAGTACCGATCGGCGACCGTCCGATTGATGATGGCAACGGCCGCCGCCGTTTCGTGGTCGCCCTCATCGAAAGTGCGGCCGGCGACGAGCGGAATGCCGGTCGTGGCGAAGTACGCCGGAGTGACCCAATTCTCGTACAAAGTTTTCCCGCCTTCTGCGGTCCCCTCGAGGCGGAATCCAGACGATGACGCGCAACCGGCAATCAGCCCGCACCGAGAAACCGACACGGAGTTCACCCCGGGCAAACCTTCAAGTGCGGTCAGGAGACGTCGGCTGAGTGCCGGCATGTCGGCAGGTGGATAGCCGCTGGTAATCGGATCGAAAGATGCGTAGACGAAGTGATCACGAGCGAAGCCGGGATCGATGCGCATGATGTTGAGAAGGGTCCGCCCAAGGAGCAGCGCGGCGAAGACAAGGAAAATGGAAAATGCGAGCTGGCCGATCACAAGCGACCGCATCAATCGAGTAGCGGTTTCGATTGGCCGCTGGTTCGTGCCAAGTACTGTCATTCGCCCCATCTGCGCAGCCCTGAGTGCGGGTGCCAGTCCGAAGACCACGGCGGTGAGGAGCGAGGCCCCAATCGTAAATTCGAGGACGCGTGAATCGGTCGTGAAGACAGCCGGCAGCGGACCGCCGGTGGCCAGGACCTGACGCACGAGCAGCGCGCTCGCCCACCGCCCCGCAACCCAGCCAGCTGCACCGCCAGCCATCGCCAGGGCGAAGCTTTCTGTCAGATGCTGGCGAATGATCCGCGCCCTCGATGCACCGAGTGAGATACGGGTGCCGAGTTCGCGCGCCTGCCCCGCCGCACGGGCGAGAAGCAGATTGGCGATATTCGCGCACGTCACGAGGAGCACCAGCGACACGAGCAGGGTGAGAAGGAGAAGCGCGTCGGAAAATCGCGATCGCAGTGTCGAGAAGCCTCGCGAAAACGGCTCGACCACCAGGGTATGGGCCAGCATGGTGTCGCGAGCGCTGGGCGTAGTGAACGTGTCGGCCAGAGCAACCACGCCGGCGTGATTGACGGCCTGCAGCAATGGGACCGCCTGCGCGCGATGGGCCGCCGGGATTCGCGCGACGAGAGTGAGCCACGCGACGGCGTCCTGGCCAAGCCACGATGCTGTGTTGTCGGCGGGACCGTAGCTGCTGGAGTTGTTGGCGTAGTGTAGCGACCGTTGCAACGTAACTGGCAACCACAGTTCCGCCTCAGCATCGGTCCACATGCCAACAAAGCCGGGTGCACCCACACCGACTATGGTGACGGGCAGACCGTTGACCGTCAGCGATCGACCAACAACGTTCGATGACCCGTTGAGTATCCGCCGCCAGAATCCATCGCTAACCACGGCGACTGCCTGCTCTCCTCGTACATCATCAGCCGTCAACAGCCGGCCCTGGGCCGGGGCAACGGCCATCGTCTCAAAAAAGCGATTCGAGACGAGTTGCGCCCGGACAAAATGCGGCCGATCGTCCTGTGGGACGCGTACCGCAAACTGGCTGCTGCGTGTGGCGGCGGCCATCGTGCCCGACGAGCCGAGCGCCTGTTCGAGCCGCTCGAATCTCGGATAGCTGAAGCGGAGAAACCGTCCGGTGCCCCCAGAGGGGTCCGCGGACCCTTCCGGTCCATTCTCGTAAAACGTGACCAGTTCGTCCGCGCGCGGCAGCGGCAACGGTTTGAACATGACGCCGTCGAGCACCGTAAAGATGGCGGTGTTGGCGCCAATGCCCAGCGCCAGCGTGACGATGGCGACGGCGGCAAGTGCGGGGTTCTTCCTGAGCGATCGGAACGTGTGCCGAAGATCCTGCGCCAACTCATCGAACAGACGGAGGCCGAGCGATTCACGCGCGGCCTCTTTGGTGAACGTCACGCTCCCGAACGTCCGCTGTGCGGCCGCACGGGCGTCCGTGAGCGTCATGCCTTCGGCGAGACATTCGGCAATTTGTTCATCGAGATGAAATCGAAGCTCGGCGTCGAGTTCCCGATCGACACGGCGCCGGTAGACAACCGACCGGATCCACGAGCGGAGACGATCGATGGTGCGCATGGACAGCCTAGGTGAGCCGGACGATCAAGTTGATGCCGCTCGACAGACGATCCCAGTTTTCGAGCTCCGTCTCGAGACGTTTCTTGCCGGCTCGGGTGAGTGAGTAGAACTTTGCTTTCCGGCCCGTGACGCTTTCCTGCCATTCCGTTTTAACCCAACCCTGGTGCTCCAGCCGGTACAGCGCCGGATACAGCGAGCCTTGTTGCACCTGGAGGGTGTCTTTCGAGACCTGCTGAATGCGTTTGGCGATCGCCCAGCCGTGCCGGGGTTCGAGTGAGAGGATTTTCAGAATCAGCAGGTCGAGCGTGCCCTGAACGAGATCGTTTGGTTTGCCCATGCGATACCTTGACGGTCGACAATACACCGGTGATTGTAGATAGTCAAGGCATAGGAGGGTCTCACGACGATCGACGCAGAAGCCGCGGAACACGCAGAAGACTTGGATCGCTGCGGCTGACCGAGCTCTACCGAGTCTCGCGTTGAGTCCTTGTCAGACTTGTCCGGCGTCCGCGGCGGGCAGGTAGTCGGTAGTTCGGGCGAACCAGACATACAGCGTCGGCAGCAGAAACACGCTCATCGCGAGGTCCGCCAGGAGGCCACCGACGATCACAATCGCGAACGGACGCTGTGAATCGGACCCGATACCGTGAGAGAGCGCGGCGGGCAACAAGCCCAGCGTCGCGACGAGCATGGTCATCAAAATCGGCCGCAGCCGCAGCACGGCGCCTTCCACCGCAGCTTCTTCGATCGTGCGCCCTCGCGCCCTCAACTGATTGATGTACTCGACCATGATGACGCCGGTCTGCACCGATACGCCGAACAGCGCAAGGAAACCGACGCCCGACGCCACGCTGAAGTACGTCCCGGTGACCAGCAAGGCGAGCAGGCCGCCGATGCGCGCCATCGCCACATTGGTCAGGATGAGAAGCGCCCACTTCACCGACATGAACATCCCATATAGGATCACGAAGATCATCAGAACCGTTACGGGCACGACGACGTACAACCTGCGCTGTGCCCGTTTCTGGTTCTGGTATTCCCCTGCCCAATCGAGCGTGTAACCGGTCGGCAGCGTGACGGCCGCGGTCACCTTCCGAATAGCTTCCTCGACGGTGCTCCCGAGGTCCCTGTCGCGAACGCTGTACCTGATCGCGATGTACCGCGAATTCGCCTCGCGGTCGATTTCCGAGGCGCCGTCCGCTGTCTTCACCGTCGTCAACTGCGCGAGCGAGACCCGCTCACCCGAGGGCGCCAGCAGCCGGATCTGTTCGATCGCCTCCCTGGTATTCCTGTACTCCGGGAGGTAGCGCAACATGAGGTCGTACCGCTCTTCGCCGCGCAGCACCTCGGTCGCTGCATTTCCTCCGACCGCAGTCTGAATGGCGTCCTGGACATCCGAGACGTTGATGCCGAAGCGAGCGACTCGATCCCGGTCGATGGCGAAGTTGAGGTTCGGCTGACCCAGCAGGCGCGGCATTCCAAGATCCGCGATGCCGGGGATCCCACGCAAGACGCCGACGATTTCATCGCCTTTCGCTTCAAGGGTTCGAAGATCGCTGCCGTAGAGCTTTACCGCGAGCTCGCCTTTGACGCCGCTCATCGCTTCTTCCACATCGTCCGAAATCGGCTGGGTGAAGCCCCAGATGACGCCGGGAATCTTTTCCAGCTCACGGTTCATCGCGTCGATCAGGCGAACTTTGTCCCGGTGGAAGATCGGGCGCCACTGTTCCTTCGACAGGAGATCGACCGAGTGCTCGGCGTAGAAGAATCCAGTCGCGTCGGTCCCGTCGTCGGGCCGGCCCACCTGTGTCACCACCTGCGTCACCTCCGGAAAGGAGGCCAGAACTTGACGAGCCCGATCGTTGATCCGCACGGCTTCCGTGGGTCCGGCGCTCGGCGCGAGCGTGGCACGCACTCGAATCGCGCCTTCGTCGAGGTGCGGCAGGAACTCCGACCCGATAACGCCGCTGAACGCCAGAACGATCGCTCCCGCGAACGACCCGAGGGCAACGGCGACGGTCGGCCATCGCGTCTGCACGGCCCACCGGAGTGCACTCCGGTACCGCACCGTGAGGAATTCCATGACCGGGTTCCGCCGCGGCTCGATCCGCTTCCGAAAGAGGAGGCTCGCCAGGGCGGGAGCCACAGCCAGTGAGAAGATGAGGGCGCCCATCAACGCAAAGGCGACCGTCCACGCCATGGGCCGAAACAGCTTTCCCTCCACGCTCTGCAGCGAGAAAATCGGCAAGTACGCTGTGATGATGATCGCAATCGCGTAGAAGACGGGACGCTGGACTTCATGGGCCGCCGCTCGAATATCTTGCATCGGTGTCGTCGTCCCATCATCCCGACGGCTCAGGTGGCGGACGATGTTTTCCACCATGACGACGGCGCCATCCACCACCATGCCGAAATCCAGGGCACCGAGGGACAGCAGGTTGGCGGAAATATGGTTCACGTCGAGGCAGATGGCCGCGAACAGCAATGAGAAGGGGATCGTCAGCGCGACGATGACCGCTCCTCGAGCATTGCTCAGGAATACGAAGAGCACGATCACCACCAGGATCATGCCCTCGGCGAGGTTGTGTAAGACCGTGTGCGTCGTGTAGTTGACGAGGTCGTCGCGATCGAGAAACGGAACGATCTTCACGCCCTTGGGCAGGATCTGCTCGTTCAACCGCTGGACCATCGCGTGCACGCCGGCCATCGTCGCGGACGTGCCTGCCCCTTTCCGCATCAGCACGGTGCCGCCGACCACGTCATTGTCATCGACGACGACACCGTCGGCGCGGTGGATGGCCTTCCCGATCTGCCCGAGCCGAATCTTCGGGCCCTGGGCAACCACAGCGAGGTCCTTGACGCGCAGCGCCGTGCCATTCTGCGTTTTCAGGAGTGTGTTTTCGATGTCCTTGACCGTCCTGACGAGGCCGACGCCCCGAACGTTGATTTGTTGAGCGCCCTGTTCGATGAAGCTGCCGCCGGTGTTGGCGTTGTTGTTGGACAGTTGCTGTTCGACGTCGGTCAGGGCCAACCCATACGAGATCAGCTTTTCGGGATCGACGCGGACCTGATACTCACGCGTCATCCCTCCGAATGAGGAGTCTTCCACTACATCGAGCACGGTCTGGAGATGCCGTCCGACCACCCAATCCTGGAGCGTCTTCAGTTCCATGACGTCGTA
>Ga0066903_100001363_pt1 | contig 17735 bp, 19 predicted proteins | sample PanSoiMetaGPlot1_FD_67491 | JGI IMG/M metagenome (GOLD analysis project Ga0066903, IMG submission 67491) | Tropical forest soil microbial communities from Panama analyzed to predict greenhouse gas emissions - Panama Soil - Plot 1 (version 2) | ecosystem: Environmental > Terrestrial > Soil >... | reverse complement strand
TCTGGATCGACCGGCAGCATGTCCGCATCACAGCAGCGTTCGAGCGCCGCTTAGCCACCACACCAGCACGATCGCGGCGAGGATCAGCACGACCAGGAGCCAGAACATGGCGTGGTTGATCAGCAGAGTCGAGCGATGGCGAGTGCCGCGACGAGCCCAAAGATCGTCACAGGCGTCATGGGTAAGACCCCAACGATGCCGATGACCGCCAGGATAAGGACGACGATGGCGATGATGAACCCCAATGAAAATGGCGCCAGACCCACGGTCACGCGACGACCTCCTACACCAGCCACACGCAACTGAAGCCCCCGAGACGGTCCCAATCGGCACGCCCGAGATTGTTCCAGACCGACTTGTATCCAGGCGCCGAATTGGCTATCCAGATCGTGTCGCCTTGCACGCCGCGCAGGGCAGTCCAGTGGTACCAGGCCGCGCCGCTGATCATGCCAGTCGTCATGCTCGCCACCCTGTACGCATCATCGAAGCCAAGCCACGCCTGCTGCGAGGCTTGACCGTAGCGGTCCAGGACGTCCATCAGCGCCGAGCCGTCGGCGTTCATCAGCCCGTACGTCTCGTTGATGTTGCCGCGGTAGCCAATCTCGTACACGGTCGTCTGACGATCGGCGTAGATATCGCCGCTCGAGACACCCAAGGCGGAACGCTTGACCCATTCGAGTGAGCAGGCTGAACAGGTCCAGTTTTCGAGTTGACCAGGCATGTCTGCCCAGGGGTTCCAGGTGATTCCCTCGACCGGGGGAGCCGCGCTACGGAAAGGGTGTCCTGAACGTGGTGTTGTCGCGTTCGTACCAGTAATAGACGCCGGTAGTCGCCATCGTCATCGACACTTTGTCGCCGTCGGTGAGGATGATGAAGCGTTCATCGGAGCGCGCCTCGCCGCCGTCGTCGGCGATAGCCTGCGCGACCCCAGGCCCGACGCTGAACTCAGGCATGGGAGTTACTCGCCGCGGCAAGCTCCGCCTTCGGCGCGTCGGTGGCTTCCATCACGTCGTCGCAGAACTCGAGGATGCGGCGGTCGACCATTGCCCACGGCATCTTCTCGACTTTGTCCTTGAGCACCTGCCAGTCGGCATCTTCGAGCTCCAGGATTCCGTTCTCTGAACAGTCCAGTGCGTCGAGTACGCGCATACTCTTCCGCATCTCGGCGATGGTTGCCCCGTTCTGACGATCCAGTGGTACGCGCAGCGCCGCCTCGACCAGGGTGCGGTAATCGACCACCGCAGCGTCGTACTGCGGATCAGCCCGATCGATGCGCGGGTCGGGTAGGGAAAGCAATCGAATGCGTTTCATGCGGGTCTCGTCGCCGCCTCCAGTGCATCCAGCCGCGCTTGCGTCGCAACGGCGAAATTCTTGAGCGCCTCGAAGGTGATCGCGCCGACCTTGGCGTAGTCCATCCCGCTCAGGTTGCCTTCGTGGTCATACGCCACGACTTCCGGCACGATCGGCGCCCAGGCATCAGCGACGAAGCCGATCGCCGACACTGGCGCCTCACCAGTCACGTCGTTGTAGGTCACGCCGTGCAGCGCATCGTTGGTCACGATCAGCATGGGATCGGTGATCGGCGCAATCGCCGACTTGCCTGCTGCCGCCGAGTTGACGTTGAACGCGCTGGCCGAGATAGGCTTCCAGCCCGAGCCGCCCGAGCCCTGGACGTACACGCCATTCGGCCCCCACACGTATAGGTTCCCCGACTCGGAGAAGATCGCGTAGTCACCGCCGGCGCTGCCGTAAAACGTGATGTTGCCCTGGTTCGCCCCGCGCGCCGCGTTGACGGTCAGCGTGCCGCGTACGATGGTGTTGCCGGTAGACGCAACGGTCAGCAAGTCCACCGATCCAGCCAGGTTGCGGAAGTAGTACTGACCTCCGTGCCAGATCAGATTCGATGCGCCGTCGCACCAGCTAATCGCCAGCGTCCCGTAGTACAGCCCGCTGGCCGATGACCCGGTCGACGTGCGGATAAAGCCGGCGTCCTGGTTGTAGCCGTTAGCGTCCCAATGGCAGTACTGCACGCTGTTGGCGCTGTTGACGATGCGAAGCTGACCACCTGCACCGGCGCTGAGTACCGTCTGATCGCCTGCATCGACCCACAGACACAGCCGTCCAGTACCTGCCGAGTTACGACATGCGAACCCGCCGCCGACGTTGTAGCCAGCCAGAATCTGACCGTCCGTAACTGAGATGCCGTTGCCGGTCCCACCGACTTGAAGCGGCCCGCAATTGATCGATCGCCAGACCGTGCCGCCCGACTGCTGAATGTTGAGCGCACCGCTCGCGCTCGCGAACCAGAAGTAGCTCTGGCCGTTTTCGGAGAACAACTGCACGTCCGAACCAGCACCGGCCTGGGTCTGCATCGAAATGCCGCCCGCGTTTGGACCCCGCCCGGTATTGACCGTGACGCCACCACGGAACGATGCATTACCAGTCGAACCGCTAACCGAGCCCATCTCGACGTATGCCGTCGAGCCCGACGGCGCGCCACGCCAGCGCCACACATCGTCGCCATCCCACCCCGAATAGGCTGACGGTGCTGCCGAGTCGATGACCGCCCAGGTGGTGCCGTTGTGCGTCACGTTCAGCGCCTGGATCGAGCCCTGTCGTCCAGAGATGACCGCGAAGCCGCCCGCGGCAGTCGCCTCGATCGACAAGATGGTGGTGTTGCCCGGCGTCGGACGGATGATATTCGTCGTCGTACCGTGGTACGTGTTGCGCGAGACGGTCAGGTCCAGGAACGGCTGCACGACCGACGCCGCAGGAATGAACAGGCCTTTGCCTGACGAGTGATCATGCTGGTCGACCGCCAGCGCCAGCGTCTGCACGTCTTCCTTCTTGAACAGGTCGGTGCCCGCGGTCGCGTACGGAAACTGGAGGGTGCCGGTGTAGTTGGTCGCGAGCGTTCGAGCCACTAGATTTCAACCTCCTGGGTGATGCTCTGCATGGCGACGATGTGCAGACTGCCGTGCCACTGGCGCCCGACCTCATCGAACGCCTGGGCAACCTTCAGGTCGATAAATGAGAGCTCCTGGACGCTCTCGTCCGGCAGGGTGACGGTCAGCGCACCAGGGTTGTCGACCGCCTTTTCGATGAACTGCTGAATCTTCCGTCGACCTATCCGCATCATCACCCCGTCGCGCCGCACCAGGCCGTCGGCGCACAGCACATCCGCCTCAAACGACATGAGCCGCGGCGGGCGTAGCGCATGTCCGATCGCGACCGCGCTTACCTGTGGCGACGTGGTGTTCGTCGTATTCACCAGATGGACGCGGAACAGGAACAGCACGCCCGATCCCATCGGCGAGACTGGCTGGAGCTCGTACGTGCTCGAGTCGAATCGCTGCGGCAGCAGCGTCCAGGACGTGTCTTTCGGATCGTCCTTGTATTCGACCTGGACGTAGTTCGACGTGTTGATCAGCGGTCCCGTAACGGCGACATTTCGCAGCGACTTGATGCTGGCGTGAAACCCACCGTGAAACGTGGGCATCTGGATGAACGCATCGCCCATGTGGAAGCGATAGCTCGAGCAGTTGACCGGGTTCGGCGAGCAGGCATTGATAACCCACCCGACCGTGCCATCCGACAGTCCCAGGTACGTGCGCGTGTGATTCGCTGGAGCGCCGATGGCGCTCACGAACAGCGTCTGAATGCCGCGCCCCGCGAGCGGAGCAATCACCGAGCCGTGCCAGGCGTCGATGTGAATTGCTTCGCTCTCCGGAGTCTTCAGCCCCAGGCCCCACGCGCCGAACTTGCACAGATATCCCGTTTGGGTATCGCGGTTCAGGATTGCGGCGTAGGCGAAGGCGGTTCCGACGCCGCAGAATGCCGTCACCCGCCCGTTGACGGGGCCACTGTTGCCGACCAGCTTCTCTGGCCCGACGTCAGTCCACGCCAGGTCGGGGTCGATGCGCGCCAGCGAGTAACCGTAGCTGGTGTAGATCGAGTTCTCGAACTGGCCCCAAAACTTGCCGTTGTTGGCGTCGTCGGCGAGCTTCAGGAACGGGAATAGCGAGTGATCCTGGCCGCTCGCGTCGAGGGTGTACAGCCCGTCGGTCTTGGCTATCAGCAGCGTGCCCGCGGCGGTCACCATCAGCGACGTGATCGTTGACGACGCATCGCCAGCACGGAAGATCGCGCTGGTGTAGTTGCCTTCCACGGTCGGGTCGGCGTTCGTATCGCACTTCCGCAGCCGATTCAGGTCGTCGGCCCACCAGAACTCGCGACCAATGACGGCGAACGCGACCGCGGTAAAGGTCGCCATCGCGGTGTACGTGGTGCCGTTGCTCGTGTACTGCGCCACGCCGCTCGAGAGCGCGAAGAACGCGCGCTGGACCTTGTCGAAATTGGACTGGAAGACCGCCACGTCGAGAACGGCTACGCCCGCGCCGAAGTCCTTGACCAGCGTCCACGCCGCATCGCTATCGCGCCGCAGCACGTACCGCCCGTTGGCGCAGTACAACGAGCCCAGGAGCTCGAAGAAGCGCGTAGCGCCAGCAGTCGTATCGTGCGACGGCGGGGTGAACAGGGTGAGCTCTGGACCCTTGCACCACGGCCAGACGCTGGCGTCGACGCCTTCGGCGTACAGGTAGCTGCGGTCCAGCTTGGCCTGGTCGTTCTGCTGCAAGCTGACACCCATGCCGAAGGTCAACTCTTCGTACTCGGCGTTGCGCTCGGTCAGCGGCGACCAGCCCGAGTAGGAGTAGTCGGTCGGCTGGATGTTGCTAATGTCCTGGACCTTGCTCGAGACAAGCTGCGGCTGACCGGGCTTCGCCGCGCCGAGCAGGAAGCCCTGTCGCCACGGCGGGGTGGCGGTCTTGTCTTCGATGATCATGTGGTACGGGTACGGCGAGCGGCGATGGCTGATGTAGCTCACGCGACCGCTCGCGGCCCGAACGAGCGCGCCTTCCTGAAAGTCGTCTGCGGCTGCACTGCGGTGAAGTGCTGGCGCGTCTCGTCGTTGAACCACACCGCGGCAGCGGCCTGGTCGCGAATCAACCGCTGATTGGCCGAGACCTCGAGCAGGTGCCCGAACCGCCGCCAGCCGACGATCAGCGCGCTCGCCGTTGCCCACGAACGCGTCACCGGCGCTTCATCGCTCTCCAGGTACAGACCACTCTGCTCGCCGTACGTACCGCCCCCGACGCGGCAGTGGTCATACGCGCGCTTGTAGCAGCGCAGCCAGATTTGATCGCCGGGGTTGAACGTCCTGGAGCCGCTGTTGAAGATCATCGTCGCCCCGTCACGCTCAACGGTGCCGTACACAATGTCGGCGAACGGGTCTTGCAGCCAGGGGTCCATGCCGTACGGCAGCAGTCCCGCTTGTCGAACGTGATTGGGGTCTTGCAGCCAGGGGGCAACGTCCCTCAGATCGTGCCTGGTCACGCCCTCGAGCGCGGTACACACCACGTCCACGACCAGCCAGCACTGCTTCAGCCCGTCGTTGATCAACTGATGCATCGTCGGCGCGTCCCACGGCCCGAGAATCTCGAACCGCTCGCCGATCCCGCCGCCGTTCGGACAGTCCACGCCAGTGCCGTCCAGACACTCGTACGAAAACGGCTCCAGGTCCAGGTACGGAAACGCCTCGAGCGCCTCGTACGGACGGTCACCCGGCGGCGACAGGGGTGCAATCGTCCACGGCAAATCGGGCGTCAGCGTACCTGTCAACGGGTCGTAACCCATCACGAACCGATTGCGGTCGGTCAACTGCACCGCGTTGGGGCGGTAGAGCGGTCGATCCAGCGCCAGGTCTTGCTGCGGCAGACCGGACTGGATCGGATACACGTCGCATATCAGCTTGTTCACGTCAGTACCCGCGGTGGCGCGCACGCTATAGCTTTCCGGTCCCACGTACGGACCGCTCTCGACAGCCAGGTTGCGGCGGTACTCAGCGAGGGTTGGCATGGAAGGGAGGCCAGTCAGGTTTCGGTACGGGCACAGCGTAGGGCTTGACTGGTTTGGGTGTACGCGAGAGCGCCGGCATCGACGGCGCTCCGACCTTTGCCAGTGGCGGCGCTGTGCCGGTTCCCGAACCGACCAGCGGCGGCTCGAGCGGCACGAACGGCGGCGGCTCGAGCGGAGGCCAGTACCGCGGACCAAGCCGCAGGACCAGGTCGCCCGACGGCCACAGGTTGCCCTGCGGGAAGATGAACACACGATTCGTCTTGCGGAAGGTGAATGCCCCGCTCGGGCTGATGCCGCCGCTGAAGGCACGATTCAGCGTCCTGGCGAAGACCACCGCGCCGTGCGGGACGAGCGCCCCGCCCAGACTGCGGGTGAATATCTTGCCGAGCAGGATGACTCCGCTGGACGCCAGCGTTCCGCCGTAGGACCGCCTGAGCAGGCGTACAGCCGTCAGGTCGCCTATGACGGTCCACAGACCACCCCATGAACGCGGAAGCCACTGACGCGGCGCTACGGTGCCTGTCGGCGCCAGTGAACCAGCAGAGCTCAGAAGCCGCTGGCGACGGGATGCCAGCGAGCCAGACGAGCCAAGTGTCCCAAGAAACTTCTGAGTGATCCCTCGAAGGAGTACCGCGGTACTCGAAAGAGTGCCGACCAGCGTCTTCGCCGTTCGCTTCGGCAGTACCCCGCTCGGCGCTAGCGCCCCACCGACCGTGAGGTATCGGGCGCGCGACGTCGACAGCGCGCCAGAAGTTGGCAGCGTCCGCGTGATCGTGAGCCGAGCACCCTCGAGGATGCCGTAGGTCGGCGCCGCCTCGAGCGAGTCGTACGTGTTGGTCCCGTTGTCCCACCAGTCGTAGGTGTTTGCGGTAGCTACCGCCGGCACTCATCTAACCGCCTGACGTGACCGTCGCGATGTACGTCGCAATGATCGAGTCGCCCGCGTTGAGCGCCAGCGCCGAGAAGACCGAGCGGTCCCACATGGTTCCACCAGGCGCCGCGGCCTGCGAGAACAGACCGTGCTCGGTAATCGACACGTTGGCGTCGACGGTGATCGTCGCGACCGTCTGATACTGGTTCGCCGCGGGCGCCGACTGCGTTCCCGTCGGGCGCGTGTTGTCGGTCGAATACTGCGTGGTGAGCTCGGTCACCAGCGTGGTCTGCGCCGCGGCTTCGGCGGTGCTGCCCGTCCCGAGCGCGTGATAATTGAAGAGCTCGAGCTCGAACGTGTTGCGGAAGGCGTTGACGACCGCTGCCACGCCCGCATCAGTAATGACTTTGTGCGAGACCACGCCCAGGTCGCGCGTAGCGCCTGCGGCAGTGATGTGCTTCAGCGACAGGCTCGACTCGAGCCAGACCGCGCTCGAGAGCGCGTCGATGAGCTCTTCGGCGAGCTCGGTAGGCAAGTAGCCGTGCGCCAGGTAGACCGCCCTGCCAAGCCTGGAACGGGCGATTTTGGCCGGCATCAGCCGCATGGCAACGCTCGAAGCGAAGGTCATCGGTGACGAGTTGATGGTCAACATCAGGGTTCCTCTATGGCCGCGGTCGCGATGACGCCGACGTGACCGCCGGCCTGGGCGCACACCAAGGTGACAATGTCGCCGAGTCGAACCGCCTGGTGGTTGGGCAGCGTGCTGGTGAACTTGCCGGTCGCGCCCGCGGCGATGCTCGGCCTCGAGGCAGGATTGGTGTAGACCGACACGCCGTTGTTGCGAACGTCGATGATCGTCGCCGTCGTACCCGTCGCGCCCTGCGAGAAGCACGCGACCGTCCGAATCTGCGCCGGCCTGGGCGCGACCATTGCCGCCAGCACGAGCTCGGCAGACGTGTTCAACGCAAAGCCGGTCAGGATGGCCTGCACGGCCTGCTCAGACATTCGACACCGTTACGCCGCGCTTCTTGATGACGACCGACTGCTGGCGCACCCCGTTCGCCACGGCACGGTCTCGAGCCAGCACCGCGCCTTCGATGGCGTGGTACGCGCGCACGTAGTCAGCCTCCGCCTCGATACCGACCAGGCGCATCGCCTCGTCCTTGGGCAGCGACAGGAAGCGTTCGCCGTCGACCACGCCGCGGTCGTCGGGGTCGTCCAGGCAGGCGTCGCGCTGGACGTGCTGTACGGCCTTACCGAGCATGGCGACGACCGTCCTGACCTCGCGCTCGTTGCGACAGAAGCGCCGACCGCCGCCCTCCAGGACGATGCGGTAGAAGCCTGGTCCGAACGTGCAGTCAGGACGATGTTCAGAGTTCATGCTCGCGTACCTGCGCCTCGATCGTGCGCGCTGCGGCTATCCAGGCGTTCTGCTCGGTCCCGCTCAGACCATCCCACGGCTTGCTCATGTCGCCGAGTTGGATCATGTAGGCGTCGTACGCCGCCTTCCCGAGCCGATCGTCTACTGCTTGACTGGTCATGGACCTCATGGAACCTGATGGTCTCCAGGAGCTTCCAGTCCATTACGGCGTGGTGAACGTACCCAGGCTGGTCAGCGTGGTGCCGTTGGCGTTGGTCGCCTGGACCTGGAAGTAGTACAGCGTCTTCGTCGTCAAGCTGGTCAGGTTGATCGACTGCGTACCCGCCGCTGGCGACGCAGCAGCGGTATTGCTGGCGACCGCAGGCGTGGTGCCGTAATTGATCCTGGCCGCGACCGTCGGCAACGAACTCAGCGTGAACTGGATGTTGCACGTCGTCGCAGTGATGTTGGTGATTGACACCGCGCTGATGCCCACGCCGCTCGCCGGCGGGATCGCGACCATCACCACCTGCCCTGGCCGCGAACCCGTCGCCGCACCCTGGTAGCCCAGGCTCGCGTCGGTCGGAAACGACGACGGTTTGGTGACACCCTCATTGCCCGCCCAATCGGTCGGCGAGTGCGTCCACAGCCCCGCCGCGGCGCCGACCTGTTTCTCGATATCGGTTGGCGTCATGCCGAAGGCGGAGGCTCGGGCTCCGGCTCAGGAGTGGGTTCTGGCTCGGGCTCAGGCGGGGTTGGTGGGTTCGGGTCCGGGCTCGGGGGCGTCGGCGGGTTGGGTTGTTCCAGATGCACTTGTGCCTGCTTTCTCTGCCCAATACGCGGGCAGATCGGGAATGTCCTGCTCGGCGCCGGCGGTGTAGCCCTTCGATTCGTAGTGCTCGACGTTGGCGAGTGGAGCGAGAAACTTGCCGCCGTTCGGCTTGGTCATCTCGACATACGCCGTCGGCGACACTTGCTCGTCTGGACCGCTGGTCGCCTCCGCCGCGGTGTTCGGTTTCAGCGCCAACGTTTCCTCGTCCGATGCCGGAGCGGGGAAGGCGGCGAGCACTTCGTCCAGCGACGTCATATCCAGATGGATCGGTGCCGCGGTCGGCGACGGATCAACGATCGGATGCTCGGATACGGTCATGCGGCGCTCCCTCCACGCTGGCGACGGCGCGACTGCTCGATCGGGTCATAACCGTGCTGCGCGTTCAGCTTGGCCTGGAGCCCTTCCATCGACTCGGTCTCGGCGGTCTCGATGCCCGACAGCAGCTTGGCGTCTTCCTTCGCCTCGCGACTCTTCTCGCGATTCGGTCGGATGACGCGAATGTCTTTACCCGTCTCCGCCTTGATCTGCGCCAGATACTCGCGAATCTCTTCGACCGAATAGTCGTCAAAGGTGTCCTCGAGGGCCAGGTCGCGATACCGCTCGCCAGCCCTGCGGATGGCGTTAATCAGCGCCGCCTTCTCGCGCTGCACCTTGAGAATCTTCGGGTACTCGACCTCCAGGTACTGGCTAACTTCCGACGGCCCGCCGTCCCGACCAGGCGTCTCGCGCATCTCGTGATAGCCCTTGTCGGCGTAATACGCGCGGTTCTGTGGGTCGCCCTGAAGCTGCACTACAGACCCATCGGGTTTGAGGAACCAGCGCGTCGGGTAGTTGTAGTTCTGGCCCTTGACCGGCTGAACCGCCTGCGCCGACGTCTGATCGAGCAGCTTGTCTACGAACTCGTTACCGGTGACTGCTTCTGGCACGTAGCGCCCCCTTAGCTCGCTCCCAGGAGCAGGATGCCGAAGTTGTCGCGCATCTCCTGGTGGCCGTAGATGACCTCGACCGCCAGCTTCCACGCGAACATGTCGATGTCGTAGAAGATGTGCGTCTTCGGCGTGCGCTGCACGACCAGCGCCAGCGCGTCGCGGTGGAAGATGGCGTTGTTCGCCTGACCCGCGGCGGGCTTGACCAGGTTGGTGGTCATCTTGAGCGTCAGGCCGTACATGTCGCCGAGCGTGCCGCTCTTGACCGGCGTGTTGCCGGTGCCGATGTACAGCGCGTTGCTCCAGCGGTCGAGCGCGAGCTTGGCAACCTTCTCCGCCGGGGTCATGATGAAGAACCGATCATCCTGCGGCACGTCGGCGTCGTCCAGGAGCTTGATCGCTGCCAGCACGTTCGCATCCGAGACCGCGGTACCGAGCGTGCCGACGCTCTGCGAGAAGCCCGCAAAGTCGGTCGCCAGCTTGGTGTCAATGTCCTTGGCGATGGCATAGCCGAGCTTGCGTTGGTACTCGTTTTGAACGTCCACGATGGCCTGGACCTTGACAATATCTTCGATCCCAACCGCCGCGTAAGACCAAATATTCAATGTAATTGTTGTCGCTGTTTCGGCGACGGTCTCGTACGAGATGGCGTTGTTTTCGCCCTTGGCTCGAGCGGCCAGGTTGCCGATCGACGCCACCTTGACGGTCTTGCCGACGCTGGCGTCTGACTCGAAGCCGCGGTTCACCGAATCGGCGATGACCAGGTTGGACTCCGTTGCACGGAGCACCTGCTTCGACCAGATATCTGGCGAGAACACGCCGTCGGCGATGGTCTTGTCTACGAACTCGTTGCCGGTTGCGGCAATGCCTGAGCCGACCGCCATATGAACCCCTTTAGCGTGGTGTTAGCGGAATGCCTCTCGTGGACCGATGTTGCACTCCGGGTCTTGGATGCCCGTTCTCATCGAACAAGGCGTCGTACTCGCGGAGCGACATGGCATCGACCTGTTCGTCGGTCACCACCCGGACGCGAGCAGGGGTTCCACCCTCGCGCTCAGGGACCGGCTCGGAGCCGTTGACTTCGCTCAAGATCGACTTTCGCAGTGCGGACTCCCGCTCTTTGTAGCGGTGCTCGGATACGGAATCGATCAGATAGGACAGGTATTCTTGCAGACCCTCGTTCCAGGATTTGCCTTCGCCGAACTGTCTGCCGGCAACGTCGCGCTGGACGGCCTCTGGCAAGTTGGACTGCACGCGACCGATGACCTCCATCATCGGCTGGTACGGGTCGGCCTGCGCGGCAGCGAGCCCCTGTTGCTGGTACTCGCGTTGCGTGAGCTCGCCGAGCGTGTACAGGTCGTTGTTGGCAGCAGCTTCGCGTTTGGCGCGCTCCGCGGCGTCGCGCTCTTCCTGGCGCCGAAGGTCTCGCGCGCGGACGTCGGCTCGAGAACCGATCAGACCGCTCAGCCGTTCGTCCTTCTCCAGGACGTCGGTCGGCAGGTTCTTGGCGAGCAGCGCGAACGCCTCTTCAGGGCTGGTCGCGGACGACCAGCTTGCGCGCCAGTCGTCACCCGATTCGGGTGAGGGCTCAGGCCCCGAAGCCCCACCCTCATCGGCGCCAACGGGAGTAGCGTCCGTCGGCGGGGTCGCTCGAGCCCGACGGGTGGGTCTCGATCGCCCCTCAGCATTCTGCGCCTCTGGCGCTGCTGAAGCCTCTGGCTGGTCGTCTACCAGGTCGGGGTGAATGCCGCGGTCTGATTCAGCCATCTACTTCTTGGAACGGTCGACGCCCTTGATCTTGCCAGCGTTGCGCGAAGCATAGAACACCTGCTTCGCCTTTTTCGCGCCGTACTCGGCCTTCATGTTCCGCATGATCTTTTCGCCCTTTTTGGTGAGCGGCACGGTTACCTCCTGACACCACCGAACGTGGTCGGCGCGGTGAACTGCGGCAGCGTGTTGCGAATCTGCGTCAGCGCGTCGTTGGGATCAATGCCGTATTTCTCCTGCATCGCCTGCAACACGATGTTCTGCGTCGACGGCGCAGCGCGGAGGAACGACGTCGAGTCCAGCTTGTTCGGCGTCGGCGTACTGGCGATGAACTGGTCCGCGGTCGTCTGATTCGCGCCCGGGTTCTTGATATCGTCCACAAGCTGCTGCAAGTAGCCCACGCCGCCCTGCGTATTGCCGCCGACCGTGCCCACGCCACCAACCGTGTTCGGCGCCGAGAACGCCGCCGTCGGCTGACCGGCCAGCAAGCGGCTTGCTTGGCCGATGACCTGCGCCTGCCTGAACGGGTTGGCCTGTAACTGCGACGCGGCCTGGATCGCGCCCATCTGCTGCGCGTACGCCTGCTGCTGCGCCGCCAGCGTGGTGAGGCTGCGCCCCTGCGCGTCGACCGGCACGCCGTTCGCGTCGTACGCCACCGGCACGAAGCCGTAGAGTTGCGCGGCCTGCGCTTGCGCCTGCTGCGTCACCGTGTCGCCCCACCGACCCGTTAGCCCCGCCGCGGCGAGCGCCTGGTTGAAGTACTGATTCTGCGCCTGGAGCGTCTGCTGCCCCTGGTACGTGCCCAGGAAGTTTGCCGCCCTTGTGGCGGCTTCCAGCGTCGGCGCGCCGTTGTACACGCCAGTCACGTTGGCCTGGTTCAGGCCGAAGGTGTTGTTGAACTGGCGGATGCCCTCGTTGAACTGGTCGGTGTTGAACTGGAAGACCTTGTCCCACTCGCGGACCTGTTCGTTAAACGCCTTCAGGTCGCTCGAGTTGAGAGCTTGCACTGCCTGCTGAATGGCTTTGATGTACGGGTCGGCGCTGGTGTACTGCGTCGGCGTGCCGCCCGAAACGGTCGCCGTCGGCCCGACTTGCTGCGAGCTCGGCGTGTTGAACACCGCGCCCTGCGTCGGCGTCTGCGTTCCGCCGCCCGAGCCGGTCTGACCACTCGGCGTCTGGTACGAGTAGCCGCCGCCGCTCGAGTTGCCCTCTACCCATCCGCCTGAAGCGCGGAAGTCGGCGCGACCCGACTGCGTATCCAGGTCATGCCCATTGACGATGTTGGTCATGTCGGCACCGTGATCGTGATGTTCCTGTTCTGCGGCTGAACGGTCGGAATCGGCGTGATCGCCATTTGCGGCGTCTGGAACGTCGGCTGCGGCGTGCCGACCACCTGCTGCGGCGCTGGCACCGCCGCGGGCTGCGGCGTGGTGAACGACGGACCTGGCGCCGCGTTCCAGGGGGCGATGCCGCCGGTATACGCCGTCGCCGCACCATAGTTCTGACCGGGCACCGCGTTAGCTGGCATCGGCGCAGCGAAGGTCCGGTTCGAGCCTTCGGCGATGCCGCTCTGCGCGAACGGGTTCGGGACGGCTTGCGTCTGGACCGGACCCGGTACGGTCTGCTGACCGCCGGTACCCATACCGTTGCCGCCCTTGAGCGCGTCAACCTCCTGCGGCGAGGGCTGGCCGTTGTGCGTCTGGCGGTACTTCTGGAACATCTGCGTCAGCGTCGCGTACGCCGCCGCAGCATCCTGCCCCTGAGCTCCCGTCGGGTCTGCCCTGCGAACCAGGTTCGCCGCGGCCTGGAAAACCTCTGGACCGCCGCCGAGCTCGGTCGCGAAACCTGCGGCGCCCGAGACCAGGTTGGCCGCGAAGTCGCTCGGTGGCGCGACCAGCAAACCATGCTTTGTTTGCCCCAGGAGGCCGAGCCCCTGGTTGACGAAGTTCTGCGCCGCCTGGACGCGCTGGTTCAGGATGTTGGCGCCCGCGGTCGCCCCCTGATTGATCGCCGAGACCGTCGTCGCCGCGGCGCTCGAGGCCGTCGCCATCGCGTCGTTGGCGCTCTTGATGATCGCCTGCGCCTCTTCGACCGAAATGTCCTGGTCGACCACTCGTCCCGATAGCTGACTGGCTAAGTCCTGAAGAGCCTGCGACGCGGTAACGCGCGCCTCGTTCTTGACCCACTTCCAGCCCGTCGGCGAGCTCGGATCGGGCGCCGGGATCATCTTCGACGTGGCGTTGGTCGTCGGCGGGGTGACCTGCGGCGCCTGGTAGTTCGGGTTGTCGGTGCGCGCGACTTCCTTGCCCGTTACCGGGTCGGTGTAGACCAGGAACTTGGCCGTGGTGTTGGTGTTCAGCGTGGGCCGCGGCGTCGCCCCTGGCGGGTAGTGGTAGCTCTGCGTCCCGTCCGGGTTGTCGACCAGGACGAGCGTGTCGTCACCCTGCTTGATGGTCTTCGGCAGACCTTCGTCGCCGACCTTGGTGAACGCCTTCGCGGGGTCTTTGGCGTTCGGGTCGAAGGTGTAGCGCGTACCGTCGATGACGACCGCCTGAAGCGGCGAGTTCTTGTCGACGTTGACCGTGTTGACGACTTTGCCCTGGTCGTCAAAGACGAAAATCTTTTCGGGCGTGGAGACGATCTGCTTCTGCGTCGTCGGGTCGCGCGAGACGGCGAAGATTTCCTTCGAGCCCGTGTCAATCTTGCCGATGACCCGCTTACCGTTCGGGTCGTTCGGGTCGATCAGATCGGTGTAGTCACCCGTCCTGCGCGTACCCGCCGCGGCCTGCGGCACACTCGCGACGATCTTCTGCGCCTTGGGGTCGTAGTAGCCCAGGACTTGCGTAGTGTCGTTCGGGTTCTTGAACGGCACCCACGTCGACGGGTCGGAGACCGCGTCGTCCTTGGTCTGGAAGACGTTGCCCGTCGCCGGGTCGCGCACGAAGGCAGGCTTCGCCGTCGAGCCCGCGGGTAACGGGTCGCCGTTATCGTCCAGCTTGTCGAGTTGCGCGCTCGCCGTCGGCGTCTTGGGCGGCACCGGCAGCGCCTGCTTCGGCCCCTGGACGACATCGAAGCCGACACCGCCCTTCCAGGGAGCGTTGCCGACCTCCTTGACGATGATCGTGTCGGGTGGGTTGTTGCGGTTCTTCAGGTCGATGATCGAGAGCTCGATGCCGTCGACTTCCTGGAGCTCCGCTGGTTGCCCTGGTCGGCCCGCGTCCGGGTTGGGCCGCTTGACGTAGTGGGGTTGCTCGCCGCTGATGGTGTACCCAGGCGCGAGCGCGCTGACCGCCTCTTGCTTGTTCTTGTACGGCATTACGGCCCGCCTCCCAACGTGTACGCCTCAGGCACCGTGCGCGGCTGCGCTCGAGCATCGAGCTCGGCTCGGCTCAGTCTGCCGACAAAGCGGTTGTTCGTATCCTGCGTCGCCGCCGAGACTGCCTGGCGCAGCATGTAGTTCCGATCCGCCAGACCAGCCTGACCGGCAGGAATACGCTGGTATGCCCTCGACTGAACAACGTACGCGACCTGGTCGCGGATCGCGGCGCCTCGAGCCTGCTGAAGCTGCGCGCGTTCGTCTTCGGTCAAGTCGATCGACCAGCCATTGCCCGCGTTGACGGCCTTCACCTGGTTCGGAATCCCGACGCCATTTTCGCGCAGCGTGGCAAGCGTCGGCTCGTCGCGCTCAATGTCGTACCTGAACGGCACCAGCCGCCCGAGTCCGGTCGCGCCCTGAGTGCGCTCTTCGCCGATCGGCGTCAGAGACGGCGGGACGTTACCCGACAGGCCGGGGTAGTTGGCCTCCATCGCGTCGATCAGCCCGCGAATACCTTCCCGCGGATTGCGCGTCGCGACACCAGCGGCGCGTTGAATCTCGCGGCCCATCGCCGAGTAAGGGCCATAACTGGCAGTCAGCGACTCAAGGAACTTGCCGCCGCGCGCGTTGGGGTCTTGCAGGAGGTCCACGAAGTCACTCATGCCTTGTAGGAACGTGTTGTCGAGCACGTACTTGCCGATGCCCGTCGCCGCCATCGCAAACTCTTCGGGATCGAGCACGGTCTTGCCGTGGTGGACGGGGTCGGTCAGGATCGCCGCCATCGCCAGCGGCGCGCCGACCACGGCCAGGTTCTGGAGCGGGATGTAGTACGTGTTCTTCGTCACCGGGTCCGACAGTCGGAAGCTCCAGGGTCGCCAGCCCTGCGGGTACGTGCTGTTCACAGCGGGGTCTTCCGAGTAGGCCGCGGTCAGCATGCCGCCGAGTCCGAGCGCCACGCCGGCGCCGAAGATGCCCGTACCGACGATCGCTCGCGCGGCGCGCTCTTCTGCAAGTAGGACTTGCCGACCGCGGGCGTACCGCTCAGCCCTGGTCCCGACCGCCATGCCGCGCGTCCCACGCGCCGCCTCATAGGCGCCCATGAACCCGAGCGGCGACATACCGAAGCCCTGCGCGGTGATGTTGGCCGGCGTCTGGACGAACGGTGCTACTTGCGAGACCGCAAAACGGCCCGCCTCCGACTGCATCGCGCTTGCGCCTGGCAGGTTCCTTGGAAGAGGCAGATTGCGGCGCTCCTGGAAAACCATGTGCGCCGCAGCGTCTTCGACCTCCTTTGCCAGGTCGGGGTATTCCTCGAGGTTCGCCACGATGTTCGCCGCGCGCCCTTTGACCGCGTCACCGCGGAAACCTTCCTTGATCGCCTCGCGCGTCGCGACGCGATTGGCGTGCGCGGCGTGGGCAGCACCGCGGAACAGAATGTCCTCCGCCGTGAGCAATCGCAGTGGCATCTCAACCGCTGCATCGACCCCGCCTTGAATACCGAGTTTCTCGATACCACGCCCTATGACTGGCAATGTCTCGCTCTGGAAACCAGCGCGCACTTTCGACAGGTCGACAGCTTCCCGCGGACCGACGCCGGTCTTGAGTGCGCGCAGCGCGTTCGGTAGCTGCGCGTAGAACCCTGGCGACCACGCCTCGATCATCGGTAGGAGCTCAGCCATGTATGCCTGGCGCTCGCCGCCCGTCACCGCGGCACGCGCGGCGTCGATGCCCACCGTCGTCGCCCTGACCGGCACTTCGACCATGACACGAGCCGTGTTGCCGCCCATGTTCGCCATGTGCGTCAACGGACCTGACAGCAGACCAGCCAGACGGATGGTCGTCGCACGAGCCCAATTCGACGGCTTCGCCATGCCCTTCAGGAACTTGGCCGCAGCGTCCGGTGCGGGGTCAGCCATCGCCGCGACGAAGTTCCGCAGCATCTCGGTCGTCACTTCGCGACCGCCGATCGCCTCGAGCAGCTTCTCTGCCTTGGCCTGCTGGTTGCCGCGCCGCTGGAGCTCCTGGTCGAACGCTCGAGCCGCGTCCTTTTCCGCCTGCTTGGCGGCGATGTTGGCGACCTTGCGCTGCTGCTCGATGTAAAGCTGGCCGCGGAACGCCGTCCGCTTCGCCATCGCGTTCTCGAACTGCTTCGAGTCCCAAAACGCCATCGTCTCCCAGGTATCTTTGCGCTTGGCGAAATTGTCCTGCTCGGCTTTGAGCTCGGCGCGCAACGCGCTCAGGAGCTCTTCGGGCGCCGAGCGGACCTTCGCCTTCCGGTTCGCCGCTGCCGCGGCGCGCTCCGCCTTGAGCCGATCGAACTCGGCGCCCTTCTCGTGCAGCGTCATCGCGTTGTACCGATCGAGCTCGGCGTACGCCTGGTCGATTTCCCTCAGAATGTCGCGTGGCGCACCATTCCTGGACGCTTCCGCCTTGGCGGTCGTCGCCTCGCGCTCGAGCTCGCGGCCCTTCGCCAGCACGGTCGTCGCCCTCGCGGCAGCGCGACGCGCCTGCTGAGCGGTCTGTTGCGCCGCCTTGCGCTCGTTCGCGGCGGTGATATCCGACGCCAGCGTCCGATCGAAGCGTTGCTTCAGCGCATTCAGCGTGCGTCCAGCCGTGGTCCGACCACCCCTGGCGACGGCGAGAATCTTGTTCGCGTCGGCGAGCGTGCCTGCCGAGAACACGAGCTCTTCGGGAGACAGGTTGTCCACGCCGCCCTTGGCGATGATCGCCTCCGCCGTGTCCATCAT
>Ga0066903_100001362_pt1 | contig 17737 bp, 31 predicted proteins | sample PanSoiMetaGPlot1_FD_67491 | JGI IMG/M metagenome (GOLD analysis project Ga0066903, IMG submission 67491) | Tropical forest soil microbial communities from Panama analyzed to predict greenhouse gas emissions - Panama Soil - Plot 1 (version 2) | ecosystem: Environmental > Terrestrial > Soil >... | reverse complement strand
GTCTTTATCCACAGGCCCGTCGCCCGGCTACCCCACCCACCCCAGGAGGAGGGCGGCCACCCACCCCGGAGAGGTCGCTAGACGAGCGTGTGAGCGCCCGGCGGTGGCCGTGACCACATCCGTCTCGGTCCGGGCGGTGCGACGCGGGTGCGAGGGCTCATCCGCACGGGGAGTCCTCCGGGCGCTTGCCGGCGAGCCAGCACGTGCGCTCCGGCTTGGCCGCCTCTTCTTTCTGCGCAGCGGTGAGCCGGTCCACCTTGGTGTGGAGGGAGTCGAGGCGCTCTTCGATGAGTGCGAGCTGTGCCTCGATGCGCATGAGTGAGCCGAGCAAGCCCATGGCCTTGTCTCCCCGGTCCGTGGTGGAGGCGGGCTTGCGCCCGCCTGCCCGTGTTCCCGCCGTGGTTCCCGCCTCATCCGCCGGGCTCCAGGCGTGGCGGTGTGCCGTTGCCCTCGTGGTCTCAGGCCGAGGGTATGCCGAGCCCTGGCGTACACCACTCGCTGACACCCGGCACACCGCCACCGCACTGGAGCGAAGCACGTGAGGCTAGTGGGTGCCGGTGCCGGGTGGGGTGATGAGGCCGGGGTGTGGCTCCGGTGTGCGGGTGAGCCGCACCCGTGCGGCCTGGCCTTGCCGGGCGGTGAGGTGCGCATGATGTGGACCACAGAGGGACGTGAGGTTGCCGTCGCTATGGTCCCGGCTCCCACCCGTGTCGAGGTGATGCACGTCCGTGGCCTGGGCACCGCAGCGCACACCGGCCACGAGGAAGGTGCAGCGGTGGCCGTCACGGTGGAGGATGCGGGCACGCCGGGTCACCCAGTCCGGGGGAAGCTGGGTCGCACGACGTGAACGTCCACGACTGAACGCCATGCGCTCCACCATGGCACGGTGACCGCCCAGCTTCGGTGACGGTAGCGCATCCGCCTACCGATGTCGTGATTCCTGGCGGGATGTGCGCCAGGACAGGACAGGACACGGGCGGGCTCATCGGCCGGCGAACGGTCCGTTGATGTGCACCCGGCGCCGGGCGCGCAGCGCCTTACGTGCCTCGATCGTGGCGCGCGGGACCGGCACCGTCTCCCCGCCGTGGCTCTTCGCGTACCGATCCCGCCACTTGCGGCACGCTTCACATCTCCCGGCCTGCGTGGCCGGGTCCTCACACCATGGCTCGGCGCAGGCGTCCGCGACATACGGCCGGGATGGCTGCACGGTGATCTCATCGATGCGCCGGAGTGCCGCGGTCATGGCGAGGCAGGCGGCCGACGCGGCGTGGAGTGCGGCGACGGCTTCGGTGATGAGTTCGTGATGCTCATCCCGCAGCGGCCGGTCGCCGGCGAACAGCGCCGCCTCGGTCGGACTGAGGTGGTTTCCGGCGCGCACGGAGTCTCCACCGGAGGCGCGCGTACCGTAACCGTCCACCGCCACATCGATCGAACGGTCCCTACGTAGCGCGGCAATAGAGGCGGTCTCGATGGACGCCCAGTCCGTGCGGCGAAGACGGCCGATGACGGCACGCAGCGCGTCGTCCGCGGGATGTGTAGCCGTCATGATGCGCACCGTGTCTTCGCCGCGTTCAGTCGAGCCAGGGTGCACTTGGTGCAGCAGGAGGCCCGTTCTTTCCTTAGCACCCTCTCCCCACCTTTTTCTTGGCTGGGGTACCAAGGGAAAAAGGGGGGTCCTAGCTGCACCATCTGCACCTTCACGTTGACCACCCCAAGCCAGCCCATCCGCGCACACCGTTACGAATACGTTCCGTGGGTACGAGTGGGAGGTCCGGGCCGACGCGTCGCACACCTCGAACGAAGCTGGTCGCACCCTCCACCACCCGCCGTTCCTGTCCGCACCAGTCACGGTAGGCGCGGTAGAGGTCCGCCCGCGGCAACCACACTTCGAGGTCGAAGACGCAGCGTTCGAGGAGGAACGCAAGGATCGGATCGTTCCGGGCGCGGTAATCCATCCCCGCCGCTTCCACCGACGCGGGCACCTCGAAGCGGCCGCGCGTCATGAGGTTCTGTAGTCCGCGCACCGCGAGGAGGAACAACGCTTCGAGCTCCTCCGGTGTCGTGAGCTTGGCCAGTAACTTCGGGTCCGCCTCCTCCTCCGTGAAGCGCCGATCGAACGGGATGATGAGCCAGCGGTCATGCCATGCCGCGGAGTGGTCCGGTGAGGACGGCACCTCGTTCGCCGCGAACACGGGTAACGCCCAGCAGATGAAGTGAAACGCGTCGCCGTACTTCCTCTCCGTGAAGATGGGGTCGCCGCCGGTCAGCATCTTGAAGAGGTCAGTGCGCTTCACCGCACGGGCGTCGAGGTCACCGGCGATGTTCGCCGTCTTCCCGAAGAGGGTGGAGCCGGCGAAGCGGTTCTCCGCCAAGGTCTGAAGCGGCACGGCCGCGCAGTTCTCCGAACCGAGGAGGGCACGGACCAGCGCCAGGAACGTCGATTTGCCGTTCCGGCCGGGTCCGAGAAGCAGCACGGCTTTCCGGAACGGATTCCCGGAGAAGAGGGCGTAGCCGATGACCTCCAGCACGAAGCCCACGGCATCCGGCGGCACGACCAGCTCGAGAAAGTCGAGCACGGCCTCCCCGCCGTTCACCTCCGTCTCTCTCCACGGCACCGGCACCTGCCACACCGAGCGGAACGCCGGATCGTGAACGAGAAGCTCCCCGGTGGACCAGTCGAGCATCCCGTTCGTGCAGTTGATCCACCGCGCATCAGGTTCGATGCCGATGGTGGGGAGGAACGCGGCACGGAGCCAGGACAGGACTTCTTCCACATGCTTCGCGCCGTACCGGTCACCGAGCAGCTCGCACGTCCGCGCCTTCGCCCATGCCTGGCCGTCCGGCCGGTACACGCCGGAGTGATAGCGCCACAGCCGCCCGTCCTCACCGGCTTCGATGGCCAGGTCATCCCGCACCCGGCGCGCCAGGGCGGCGACCATGATGCCGCCACGCGGGCCCAGAGCGAGCGTGGCGGGCTCCGGTGGACCAGCCGCCCCATCTATGACCTCCGACGGCTCCGTGGCCTCCCACGGAAGCTCCAGCGGACCGAGCGGGGAAGGACCACCCATCTCCGCCCGCAGGGCACGGGCGCAGGCGGAGCGATCCCCGCCGTACCGGGTGGCGGCCAGGTACCCGAAGCGGGAGTACGCCCGCTCCGCCTCCAGGTCCACCACGGAGGACGTGAACACTTTCAGCACGTCCCGGCCATCATGGCCGGTGGTGGCGGAGATGCCTTCCCGCCGCGCCTTCCCCGGCCGGGTCCAGCGTGTCTCCGCGCCCCGCACCGTCCCGGCCGTCCACCCGTCCGGGACGAGCAGCTCCTCCCACGATGTTCGTTCGTTGAACCAGGCCGCCGGACTATCGTCATCCCGGTCGGCCGGGGCGGCGGGCTCCTTTCTTCCCGCAAGGTGTGGCTGCCTAGCATCCGCCCCGGCCGACACGCCGGTCAGGATGTCGAGCAGCCAGTCCGGGGCGGGTGACACGGCCACGTCATCCGGACCGGCGTCAGGCTCCCACCCGTACGCGACACCGGAAGGATGTAGCGACGGCGGTGCCACGATCTGCCCACCCTCCCCGCGCACGTCGAGCCCTTCCCCGAGACGACTGCCGGCCGAATTCCGGATGGGCTCACCGAGCGGCCAGGCGAAGAGGTAATGACGGCCGCCGCCACCCGTGCGCGCCATCACCGTGTCCGGCCAGTCATGGGCGTGGGTGGCGATCAGTTCGGTGAGCGTGTCATCCCCCCGCTTACCCGCCGCGAGATCCACGTCGACGACGAAGAGCCCGGAGGCCGCGCCGGTGACGATGCCGACGCCGCAGCGGTGGTACGGACCGGTGAACCACGCCGTGATGGTGTCGACATCCGTGGTCGCCACGTTCTGCCACTCCGGCATCGGCGGATGCTTCGTTCCCGGCCGGATCGGGATGACCCGCCAGCCGCGTGACGCGTAGGCATGCGCGGCGGTGAGAACCGATGTGTCCGTGGTGTGCATCGTGGGTGACTCCTCTCAGGTGGAGGGAGCCGTCATCACGCGTCTCGTCGCTCACGCGCGCCATCTCCTCATCGAAGCGTCGCTCTCGCGTGATGACGGCCAGGAATAGGACCGCTCCACCGACCGCGCACACCACGAGCGCCACGTTCACTCGACGCGATCCCAGCGGGTCACGGTGTACGTGCCATAGCCCTGTGATCGTGACGCACCGAGTCCCTGGTACTGCCCGGTCAACCAGAGGGCTGCCCACTGCTCCTCGCTGAACTCGTAGTCACTCCCCACCGTGAAGTCGATCTTCGCGTCCATCACCACCTCCTCGTACTGAATGCCATTCCCCTGATACGTGTGCACGAATCGCTGAATCACATCCGACGGTTCGACCACACCGAGGTGGAGACGCTCTTCGAGCACGAAGATGTGTTCCGCCACGAACGCCTTACAACCCTTGTTCGTGGCACCCCATGACCGCGACGGAAGGTTCCCCGCCGCGACCGCGACCATGGCCGCCTCTTTGATCGCTGCCTTCAGGCACCGACCTTCCACATAGAGACCACGCTCATCCCGCTTGAAGCGGTTCAGTGCCTTATGCTTCGAGACCTTCTCGATCGCCGTGGCCTCATCGACGCCAAGGTCCATCATCGTTTCGAGAACCTGCGCGGCAAGGATCTCATCCTTCGATGCCATCTTTGCTCTCAGATACCCTTCGATGACCTTCGGGTTGGTGGGTGTTCCGGCGGCGATGCAGCCCACATGAAGCTGCCCGACGTATCGATAGGGGTGGATCTTGCGTTCGTATTTAGCGAAAGCGGATTCAGGCATGAGTGCTCCTTCGGTTGGGATAGTTGAACTGGGGCGGGGCGGATAGGGATGGGAAGGGAAGTCGGTGGAAGGCGTGAGGCGCGACGGCGCAGTTCGGGTCGGGAGGTCGGTTCGGTGTGGGACGGCATGAATCTTGGTGGTCGAGGTGGGCTGGCGGGAACGAGGGCCGGGCGGGGTGAGGCGCGGGTGGGGGTAGTCGCAGGGGTGAGTTACGCCGCTTCACCGGAGAGATAACGAGCGTGCAGTTCGCCGTACCGCGCCTCATCGATCACGTCCGCGGTGCGATGGGTGCCGACCAGGCCGGCGACGGCGCGGTGGAACGCGGCTTCGAGATGAGCGGTACGTGAACGATGCGCAAAGCGGGTGGCGACATAGGCGTGGTCAGAGCCGGTCATGTCACCGACGAGGCGTTGCGTGTTCTCGTCATCCACCGCGTACCGGGTGCGGAACACACCGGACCACACATCACCGTCCTCCGCCGCGTCACGGAGACGGCCAACCATCTCCACCGGGTCACGGCGCGCCCGCGCCGCGCGGATGATGCGGGTAAGGCGGATGGCCACGAGGTCCGCACCGTTCGCCATGAGCCAGTCTGCATATGCGTCCGGCTCGGTTTCCTGCCATGAAGCGCAGAGCTTCTGCGCTTCCACGGCCGCGATGAGGTCACCAGTGGAGGTGACCACGTGGTCCGCAATGAGCTGATCGAAATCCATGGGGGGAGGGCTCCTTCTTCTGATGTGGGTAGTCGGAAGGGCGGGGCAGGGGTTGGGTCGTCGAGTGGGAGGAGGTGGGGCAGGCCGGAGCTGGGGGGGTCTCGGCATGGGCTGTCGGGTGAGAACTGTGGAGATAGGGGGTTGGCATGGAGAGTCGGATGTGGACAGGTGTGTGTGGTGTGGGGGTGGGTCGGGGGGTCGTGAGCTCTCAAAGGGCAAGTGTCTTCAGCGCGGTGCGATGCGCCTCCGGCACCTTCACCACCGGAGCGCCACCCAGGTCGAGACCGATGGCGCGCAACCAGAGCGCATCCGCTTCGTTGTGATCGTCACCGCGGTAATCGAGGCGCCGTACGGCGGCGAGGAGCACGGCGTCCTTATCCGCGTTCCCTTTCCCCGTCGCGTAACGCTTCAGCTGTGCGGGTGTCACGATGACGTACGGCAACGCGAGGCCGTGGAGGACGTAGCGCACGATGCCGCCCAGCTCCGCCAGCGGTACGGCACGGAACGGGGAGCCGAAGGAGTAACCCTCGATGAAGTACGTGGCGCCGGGACGGTGCGCGTCCCGCACCGCGTCCGAGAGCATGACGAGGCGCTCCATGTCTCGTGTCGTCGGCCTCACCACGTACGTGGTGCCGTCCACCGCGGCGATGCCGGTGGCGGTGAGAGAGAGGTCCACACCGATGGCCTTCACAACTTCCCCTGCCATAGCCGCGGGCCCGGACCGTAGAGGTTCCGGTCGTCCAGCTCGTAAATCCACTTCGCGATTACCGCGTCATCGATGGCGCGTACCATCTCCGCGCGCCCGGACATGCCGTCCCAGCACATGAGCTGCGTGAGAGAGAACGGCACACGGCTATGTGCCACCGTGTGAACGAGGGCTTCAGCACGGGACGGCGCGCGCACATCGATGAGGTCACGCCAGGTCGCGCAGCACGGTAAGCCCTGCCGCCCGGTGGACCGCCCCTTTCTCTTCGCCGGCCCTTTCGCCGGGTAGTCCACGAACAGGCCGGGGCGGTCCACCATGGCGCTACACCTCCGGGAGCAGTGACGCGTAACGCGCCACGAGGTCGACTGGATGAGTCAGTTCAATGCCGAAGCTCGCGGCCTCCGCATAGGAGTGAAGGAGGAGCACCGCCGCCACCCGGGCGCCCGTGTAGGCCACGAGAGTGATGGGCTCCGAGAGGTCATACCCGGCGGCTTCAAGTGCTTCCGCCATCTCCGGGGCGCGGTCCTCACCCGGCCGGTACACGTCGAGGCAGATGCGGAGCATGTTCACGGCACGAGTGGAGAGGTCCCGGAACAGCGAGTGGTTGTCGAACTCGTCGATGATGGTCTCATCACTCATAGGACGCTGCCGATCCCGGTGTCCGCGTCATCGCGGTTCCACGGTCCACCCTCATCCACTCCGCCCGGCGCTGGAGGCTCATAGCTCGCCTCGAAGTCCTGGTACGCGAACTGTCCGCCTTCCGGTGTGGTGTCACTCACGTACGTCACCCGGAGCCGTCCACCGTTCGCGAACTTCGCTCCACCCGCGGCCGCGCGTGCTTTCACCACGGCGCGCTGCGCACCTTCCCGCAGCGCCGTCTTGTAGATCGCTCCGTCCGCGACACCGATGCCGGTGACGATCCACTCCGTTCGTATCTGTCCGCGCCGTGAAACTCGCGCCTCACCGGTGAGGTACTCACGCTGCGGCCGGGAGGTCATGGACACGAGGCGCACGTCGAACGTGTCGCCGATGTTCACGAACTTGAACCACGTGCCGGCGAACGCGTCCGCCGCTTCATTCACCTCATCGAAGCTCATGCTGTGTTCTCCTTCATGTGTTGGTTGTCTGCTTCCTCGAAGTCAGCGAGGACCATCGCGTCGATGAGTGGACCGAAGTCCAGTGCTTCACCCTCAAGTGCGAGAGCGACGCACACACCGAGTTCGTACTCATCCATCACGTACGCCTGCGTGAGGTTGGGGAACCAACCCGAGGGCGCGCGCTGACAGGTCACGCGTCCTCTTCCTCTGGCAGTGATGCCGCGAGGGCGGCCACGAGTACCGGGTCCTCCAGGGCCTGCGTGGATGAGCGCGGCACCGGCCGGTGACGGGCGACGGCGAGGTCCTTCGCGACCTCCAGAAGCCGTTCCCGCCGTCGGTACCCATCGAGCACCGTTAACGGGCGCTCCACCGCGAGCCGGGCGTGACGCACGACGAGCAGGCCCGCGTCCATGGCGCGGAGGAGGTCATGCGCGGATGCCACGTCCCACGCGCAGGCCACACCCATGGAGCGGATGCCGAGGGCGGTGAGCAACGCCTGGTTCGCCTCCGGCGTGTTCACGAGGTTCCCCACGACGATCAGCTCGGACATGCGATCCGCGTGCGCGCCTTCCGCATCCGCGATGAGCGCGTCGATGGTGTCCCATTCCGGCAGCGGGATGGGGGAGCGCGCCCGGAGCTGCTCATCCACGCCGTGTGGCACGAGGTCCGCCGGTAACGCGGCGAGGCGTTCCCGTAGCTCCGACCGGCGCGCGTCCGTGACGCCCACCATGCCGGGATCGCCCGTCTCCGGGAACGGCGCGCCCGTGGCCTTCTCCGCCGCGGACACGGCCGCCGCGATGGCGTCGAAGTGTTCCGGCCCGGCCTCCGAGAGGCGGGGTACCTCCGGCCACGCGGCGAGGAGCACCTCCCGCCCCGCTGGTGTCAAGGCGAGGATGCGTGAGCGTAACCATGCGCGCCGATCCTCACCGGCCGCGGCATCATGGGAAGGCCCGGCAGCGGACCCGGCGGGCGGGTCCAGCATTGGGGGCGCTATACCGCCGCCCGCCGGGACGGGTGACCCTAGTGGACCGGTGACCAGCGAGGCGAGGTTCTTGCGCTTCCTCCACGCTCGCACCCGCGTGCACGTCTCCACCATCGCCCACCCGGCCGCGATGTCGACCAGGTAAAGGTCACAGCGTGCCTGCCCGACCGGGAGGTGCATCACCAACGCTTCGCTCTGGTCAACCTCCGGCATAGGCAGGAAGCGATTCGAACCTGGGTCCCAGATGGCGATGCCGTGCGCGTAGAGCGCGAGCTGAATGGCAATCTCCGGCCACGCGTGGTCGAGACTCTTTCCCGTCTTCAGATCAGCGATGAGCCGCCGCCGGTTGGCGCGGTTCCACACGATGCGATCGAACGTGCCCGCCACCGGCTCCCCGAGCTGGTTCAGTACGACGATCTGCTCCACGGCCTCGATCGTCATCCCCGCGCCGCTCATCGTGCTCGTGTACGCGGCCACGTCCGCCGCGTACGGCTCCGGGATCGGGACCACCGTGCGCGCCTCACCGAGATCCACAACCTCGGTGAACGCGTGGAGCGCGGTCCCGAGGTTGGCACCCGTCATCGCGCCCGCATGCTCCTTCGCCTCCTCACACAGCCCGTCGAGTTCGGACCGCTCATCCGGATGCGTGGACGCGATACGGGCGAGAAGGTCCGCCCGTTGCGCAAGACCGAGCGCGGTCATCCGTACCTGCCACCGCGTGAGCGCGAACGTGTCCGCGAGAAGGCCGGCGAAGGTAGTGGCGCGCGTGTGCGGCATCAACTCGCCGGTCTCCATGTCCGGAATGAGGTACCGGCCGTAGCGGTCACGGTTCGGTTTCGGTCGCGCTTCGATACCGGCCCAGGGGGTCGTCGTATTCACCATGTGTCCCGCCTTGGTGTGATGGTTGGGCGCGTGTTAGGCCACGCGGGAACGACGCCATCCGTTCGGCGCCAAGAGCTTGTCCGGGGTGGAGCCCAACACCGATGCGAGCCGCTTCAGGGAGGACCACGACACCCACTGCCGTCCCGCCTCGATCTGGGAGACCGTGCTCTGCGGGAGACCGACCGCGACACCGAGTGCAGTCTGCGAGAGACCGGCACGCTCACGGAGCCGCCGCACGTTCACGCCGAGGCGTTCCTCCAGGTCATCGTTGACGGACGGGTACTTCATGGTCCGTTATAGGTACATCATCCTCACGGATATATCAATCAATCCGCGCGAGTAACCGTCAGACAGATATTGTGTGGGCACCTATGAAGAGCGATACCAGAGCCAACACCAACATCATCGAACTAGACCCGTCACGTCTCGCAGCCGCTCTCCGCGCCGCACGCCTTCCACTCACGCAGTCCGCCATGATGAAACGCCTTCGCGGGAAGTACGGACTCGGGTGGCAGTCCGCCATCTCTGCTCTCGAACACGGAGACCGGCAACCCACCGTTGCCCAGATGATCGCGATCGAACAAGCCGGAGGTAAAGCACCCGGCTTCATCCTCCGCGCGGCCGGTTACCTCCCGAACCCGGACACGCGCTCACTCCTTGAAACTGATCCTTCTCTTTCGCCCACCGTGCTCCCCGGTCTCCTCGCTCACTTCGACGCCGTGAAGGACTTGCCATGACCGATCCGCAAGAGAATGAACCGCCTCCGCCACCCGTCGCGCCCGCTGATGAAGTCACCGTTGCCAAGGCATTGAAGCGCATGCTTCAGCTCCGGCCGCGCATGAACCCGGAGGCGCGCGCCGTGCTCGATGAGTTCGTTCAGCCTCCGCGGCGCCGGGATGGAAACGCAGAGAAGTAACCGCCGCCGTCCGGGATGTAGATCGACACGCGGTAACCCATCTGCGCGAGCGCGTTCATGACCACGCGGTCATGGTCTACGGCCGGTAGCGCGCGCCATTCAGGATCGAACACGTCTTCGTGCTCAAAGGCGGTGGCGGCAAGGTCGGCGAAGGCGTGCGCCTCCTCGTTCATCACCGGCTCACCCCACTCGTATTCGTGCGTGTCGTCCCGGATGATGAACGGCCGCACGTACTGCCGCGGAAGCGGGTGGCCACGATCGGCGATGAAGAGGCTGAGTGCCCAGGTGCAGTGGAAGCCGTCCGGGCCTTCGAGGTCCAGCGCGCGTATCTCCTCATCGGTCCACGGCGCACCCGTGGCCGGATTGTCATCACCGAGGCAGCGCACGTCCAGCGCGAAGCACACGTGATCGGCGTCGAATCCGGCCACGGTGACGAAGAGTGCGTTCACGGCTTCCCGCGCCTGCTTCACCACGGCGCGCACACATGCCTGCACCCCATGGTCACCCCGGCGGCGATGACGGAGCAACTCGACGGAGACGAACCGCCCGGCCTCCTCGAACCGTTCCTTGTAGCGGCACGCCCGCTCCAACGCTTCCGCGTCATCCTCCCGCATCGCCGGCCTCCTCACACGGTGGCGGCCACCGGAGGAGCACCGCATGACACATCGCCTCGATGGCGATCAGGTTGCTCCGTAACTCCGCATTCTCCTCCTCCAGCTCACGTACCTGCTCCGCCGTTACCTGCTCACTCCCATCCGCCATGGTGCCTCGGTCCTCTCCGCAAAGGGTGCCCTCGCCACCAACGGCCACACCCTAGGGCGGACACGGCACGGATGCGCCGGAGACGCGAAGAGGCCGGGCGCTCAGCCCGGCCTCCTTCATCCTCGATGGGCTGCGTCACTCCATCCACCACACCTCCTGGTTGGCAAGGACGAAGAACATGACGGCCATGCGTGCCCGCACCGGAACCGTCTCACTCCCGACCACCTCCACGCCTTCCGCCGTGGTGATGGTGGCGGTCTCCCCGTCGATGGCCACGGTCTCCACCGGCTCGTCTGGCGTGACCTTGACGGCCGGTCCGACGAGGCTGGCGCCGATGCACTTAGAGCAACGCTTGGTCGTGCGGGCGGCTTCCTCAGCCGTGACTGAGCGGGTGCGCCGGGCCGCCATGCAGGTGGCGATGTGGAGCATCCCGGTCGTGGAGCGGACGTATGGAACTGCGGTGGTATTCATCTCGGTTGCCTCCGTGATGTGAGCGGATGTCATGTCTCAAACGTATCCTCCGGATACACCGGCGCCCATGGGTCAAACGGACCCAATCCCCGGACGCGGCGGAGGCCGGGCCTGGGCCCGGCCTCCTTCTCTCCCATGGGGCGGAGGTGCCTAGTACGTCTCCTCCGGGGTGAGGATGCGCACCGAGCCGTGATGGTGGCCGAGGATGCACTCCGTCCAGCGCCCGACGCCGGGCGCGCCGTACGTCCCGCTGGTCGTTCTCGTCCCGCACGTCACGCACGGCGGACCGTCATAGACGGTGACGGTGCAGGCGTGCGGCCGGATGTGCGTGTTCCAGTCGCACACCCCGCAGTACTCGCAGTAGTGCGGCCGCCGTTCCGTCCGGTCACGTGGCCGCGCCGCCAGTGAAGGCGGGAGGTCAAACTCATCCGCGCTCACGACTCCACCTCCTTCACGTCGAGCGCGTCCGGGTTCGGGACGGGCTCCGTGGAGACGGTGATGGTGAGCCGGGCGCGGAAGAACGGCGTGCGCGGCTTCTGCTGCTTCTGAGGTTCGAGGTGCTGCTCACTCACGGCCGTCTCCTTCCCGTTCGACACGGCGCTCTTCCGTGAGCGCCTCATCCGCCCGGCGCTGCTCCATCACCACGGAGAAGAACCGCGGCGTGAAGTGGAGGTCACGCTCCACCGGCTGGTTGAGCACACCGGCCGTAATGCCGGCAAGCTCATCGAGGTCCACGTATCCCCACTCCGCTGATTGGTCATCACCGAGGTTGGCGAACCCGAAGGCGAGGAGCGTGTCCGGGTTCAACTCGGCGATGTACCAGTCACATGCGCCGATGAAGTAGTGGAGGTGGATGGTCTTATCCTCGAACGCGATGCGCTCCGTCTCATAGAGCGCCGGGATGCGCTCAAGCTCTTCCCCTTCCGGGAGGAACGTGTACCCACGAAGCGGGTAGAGCCGGTCTAACGGTGACCGCCAACGCCCGTTCTTCGTGGCCTGCGTGGAACCGCAGAGGAGGCAGCGCGTATGGCCGCCTCCTTCATGGATCACTCTTCCGTGCTTACAATCTCGCATCGTTGGTTGCCTCCTTCGATGCTGAGGTGGCTGCCTCATCAGGCCCTAGGAACCGCCCTAGGACGACCGGCCGTACGGCCGGTTTCGGCTCTCACGTACCGGACCGGCGTGCCAGCATCTTCTGCACACCGGAGCGGGTCATGCCGGACGCCTCCGCGATGACACCGAAGGAAGCCCCGCCGTCCCGCAGGGCTTCCATGGCCGCCACGTATTCCGCCGTGGCCTTCTCCAGCTTCTCCGCCGCCTCACGCATGCGCGCCGTGGGCTCCACGGTGGTGGCCTTCTTCATGGCGCTCACACCTCCTCGATGAGACGGTCGTTGGTATCCCGACCCTCGTTGTGCTTCGCCGCGTCCGCATGACCCTGCGCCTCGCACCCGTACACGCCGGGCTGCTCCTCGAAGAGGACCGAGCCGAGGGTGCTCTCGAAGTAGACCCACATGCCGCCGCACACGCACCGGTCCGTGTCATGGTCCAGGCGGTGCTTCCGCAGTGGTGCCGGACGGCGCACCCGTGAGCCGATGTGGGAATGCGTGACCTGGGAGAGGTACCCGCCCTGGTTCCGCACCGTGTAGCGGAAGGTCTCACCGTTCCACACGACACCGACGATCTCGACCGTCCGGTCGCACACCTCCACCCACGTCCCGACCGTGCGTGATTCCTTCCCGGTCCGCGGGTTGAACGCGTGGCTCCCCTTCTCCGTGATGGCATCGAACGGTGAGAAGGCGGGGAGGTCCGGCTCCTCCTCTTCCTCTTCCTCTTCCTCCGTGGGCTCCGTGTTCCACAGAGGCTCGATCCAGCACACGTCCAGCTTCAGCACGTGGGACCGGAGCTGCTCCTCCGTGCCGTAGCGCAGGACGAGCGCCAGGGCGGTGAGGGCGTGCTTCCGGAGCTTGCTGAGCCCGCTGAGGCCGTTCGCTTCCAGGTGCGCCCGTAACTCCGGCACCGTGTGCCGCTCGAACGGGACGTTCCCGATGATGTGGTCCTCGTTGAACCACTCGCTCTGGTTGAGGTACTGCTGCTCGCTCATGTCCTTACTCCTTCTTCCGGTGGTGTGGCTTACCCCACCTAGTGTATCCCGTGGATACACCACGGGACCGGCGGAGGGCGGCCGGAAAGGAGAAAGGGCCGAATGACCTAGGCATGGCCGCTAGGCTCATCCGTTCGATGGGGGACGGCGCACGTGGATTGCCTACCGAGGGACCATGGGCCCAACGGGAACGGGGCGTCGTAGGTCGGACCATGGCGGGCAGAGCCGACACACCACGGCCGGGGCGGTTATCCTCGCCCAGCTCGCCTCCGCACGCCCGCCGGTCATAGGGCCGGAGCTGGTTCAGATGCCGGGGCGGGAAGGTAGCCGCTGCCCTCGGTCTCCGCTACCTGAGGCCGAGGGCCGTGCGGTGAGCGGCCGGGGCGGTGGGTCCGCCGCCACGTCCAGGCAACCAGTCCGCATACCCGAACCGGACTCACCCGTGAGTGAGCGAACGCATGAGCGGCGTGGCACGCCCCGGCCGCTCCGGCGCACTCTACTCGGTCAACGCATGACCCGTCGTCGGAGGTGTATCTCCCTGACGGATACTTCACCCCATCGATTGCGATAACCGGGGCGGAGGCGTAGACGTAAGCGCCATGGCAACACGATCGGCGAAGAAGGAGCCGGCGACACGGCGGCTTGCCATTCAGGACCCGGTGGTGCAGCACGAGGTGGCGCTCCTCCTAGCCCCCGGTCTCGCCCGTGCTAGGGAAGCTCGCGCGGGTACACCTTCACCCGGTCGGGATCGAACACGCCGTTCCGCCCCGGATGAATCACGACGCGATCGAGCACGAGCTTGAGCATCCGCCGCTGCGCGGTCACATCTGAGTAACGGAACGCCGCGGCCAGCTCATCCGGGTCAATCTGTTCCACGGGTGGAGGGAGCGCGGCGAGTTGCGCGCGTACGGCCGCCTCCGCCCTATCCGCATCCGCGGCACGGGCGTTGGCGGTGGCGCGGCTTATCACCTGAGCACGGAGGTCCTCCGCGTCGGCGACACGGTTCCGGTCGAGTGCCGCGATGTCCATGATGAACGCATCCCGTTGCGCCGCGTACGGGTCACCCGCGGCGAGTGAAGCGCGGAACCCTTCTGACTCCAGCACGGCCAGAAATTCCTCACCGACCGCCTTATCCACCGGGTCCTGGTGGACGCCTATGCCATCACACCCGCCCGCGCTGCTATGGCACACATACTGCGCCGGTCGGTCCTTCCGTTTCGTGCCGGTGAGACTATGGCCGCACCGGCCGCAGACGCCAATGCCATCCGCACCACTGAGGAGATACTTACTCACCCTTCCCCGTGGCACGCCGCGCGGCGTGCACTGCCCGTTCGACTTCACGACGAAGCCGGGCTCATCGAGAACACGCTGCACGGCAAGGAAGGTCTCACCGTCGAGGATGGGTTCCCAGTTCCCGCGGTACACGGCTCCGTGTGCGTGCGCGACGGCGAGAGTGAAGTAATGGACTCCGGCGGCACGTAGCTCTTTCCGCTTCGCTTCCGTGATGTGGACACGGAGGCCGGCGATGGTAGGGGAGCGGAGTAACCGGCGGAGGTTCGACGGCCGCCACTCCTCACCGCCCCGCCGTGTCGGCGCACCCGCCTCGTTGAATGCAGCGGTTACGTCCGTCATCGGCGTACCCGCGAGCACCTGCTCCGCCGCGATGCGGAGGAGTGGTGCCATGCGCTCATCGATGAGGAGCGTCGGAACCATGTCACCGTCATCGTTCTTCATTCGGCCGCACGTGTAACCGCTACATCCGCCACCGGCTGGACGGCCGTCACCCGCGTACATGGCGAGATGATCGAGCACGTTCAGACGGTTCTGCCGGAGGTAATCATTCCCCACCACACTATTGACCCGGCCGCTCACGTCACCCAGGCTCACTCCCGCGCTACGCATCCCCCACGTCTCTAACGTGTCGATACCCACCGGTAGGCACGTATCACAGAAGGCGTCCCATATCTCCGGGGCGCGCTCGATGCGTGTCTGGTTCTTCGCCGAGACGATGGTGATGATGCCGGAGCGGATGTCCGTGAGCATGCGTTGAAAGCCCGGCCGCTCCATCGTGTCACCCTTGTACCCGTCATCCACGTACACACGCGTCTCCGCGTCCGGATGGCGCGCCTTCGCAGCCTCCTTCCCACGACGCACTTGTGTACGGGCGGACTCATGCTCATCTCCGCCGTGGGAGAAGCGCGCATAGATGGCCACGATGTCCACACGGTCCGGTAGAAAGAGCGGCGTGGCGGCAAGCGGAGCGGTGAGCCAACGGGTGAGCGGGTCAGATGAAGGCGTCATAGGCCATTACTCTATCACGCTCTACATCCTCGGAGAGAGGTCCTTAGAGAGTAATGGCCGGAAGCCCGTAAACACGGGCTCTACGACCGTTCACCCTCTCCTACGGCGTAGTACCGGCACGGCTCACCCGGCGCACCGGGCTCCCCGTAGCACCGGACCATACCGGCGGCCATGGCGATCCCGATGGCGGCCACGTGTCCACCGGCCACGAACTCACCGCTCTCCCTCATGTCTGTCATCGTGGCTCCGGGGTGGCGGAGAAGGAACGTGTACGCGTGGCGCACGAGCCGGTCCGTGTACCGCTTCTCGCTCATCACCGCATCTCCGCATCGTGACGTGTGCGCGCCTCCATGAGGATACGCAGGAGTAGCCGCGCCGCCTCCAACGTCAGTGCCGGTGGTTCTTCCGGAGTGATGACCCGGAGTGCCTTCTCACGCGAGGTCATCCGGTACCGTCCGGGGATAGTCCACCGTGTCCGGGTCGATGCGGATGTAGATGGAGGCGTCGGTGATGAGGCCGCAGAGGCAGCACCGTTCGAGTTGTGGTGGCCGTACACGGGTCGGCCGCTTGTACGGATACATGCGGGTGAAGCATCGATCACACGCCGGTTGCGTCCACGTCTTCCTCGCCATCATCTTCCTCCTCATCTTCTTCCGTCGTGCCGGGTGGGAAGAGAAACTCGAATGTGAGCAGCTCCCCATCCGCACCGTCTTTCAGTGCTCGTGCGGTGAGACTCAGAAGCACGACTGGACCGAAGACGGTGAGGACGATCCCGACTTCCATGGAGAGGGTGAGCAACGTGTCCGGTGATGGCGTGAGGAGTCGTAGCTCGTTGTCCTTGGTCATGTTTCGTCCGCACTCACCGGTTCCGCGTCCCGCACGTCTTCGACGTGGCGGATGGGACCACGGATGAGCCAGCCGTCATCATCCGTTGCGAGGTGGACCCGGAGCCCACCAAGTTCGGCGACAACTTCCGCGCCGGACGGTCCGTCGAGTATCTCCATGCGGTGTATCTCGATGTCGTCCCGGAAGAAGCGGAGACGGATGGGAAACGGGTCAGTGTTCTTCATCACGTCGTGTCTCCGCTTGCGGCTCGACGTGACTTTCCGTCCGCCTTCCCGCGTGCCCGCCGTGGCTTCACCTCCGTCTCATCTATCACCGGTCCGCGGAGGTCAGTGATGAGTGTGGCCATCGCGTCCGCTATGTCGATGATGCGCGCGGCGTCGGTGACGGGGATGGTGCCGTCCGGAATGAAGGCGGTGAGGACGAGAAGCATGTCGGCACGGGTGACCTGTTCCCCGATGCGTAAGGTGTGGCGCGTGGCGGTGCGCTTCGGTTCGCTGCGCTTCTTCCTTTCTCGTGCTTTGCGCAGGGGCTGGGTGGCCGGATCGTTGGACTCAATACCGTGTGTGCGATGGCGGTGCATGGCACGGCCGTTCTTCGATGGGAAGGTCTCATCACAGTGTCCGCACTCGAACTCGTAGGGCACACGCTCCGGATTCGCGGAGCACTGTGTCTCATGGGTTTCGCGTCGCTTCCGCGCTCCGAGCGCACGGCCGCAGTACCGACACACGGTCACCGGTACGGAGTGCGCCATGTGCGCGCGCTGGTGTTCGTTCACGCCGTCCTGCGTGTCGAATGTGGCACCGCACTTCGCGCATGTGTAGATCGGTGGCTTCGCGCCGTTATCCGTCGTTACGTTCTCTTCGAAGATCGTCACTTCTTCCGCCTCCTCGGTTGGATGATGATGAGTCGCAACTCCTCCGTCGTCGGCCGGTCGTCACGTGCCAACGCGTAGTCCGCCGGGTACCCATACTTGCGGCCGGCGAGGTAACCGTGCGTGTCGAACACGTCGAACCGGTCCGTGTCACACCGGACGCAGTGCAGACAGAGCGTGTTCGACCATCGTTGTCGGAACGGGTAGTCCGGTGGGAGGCCGGTCTGTTCCCAGGCGTGGCCGAAGAGCCGACACGTTGCGTAAGGGATGGCCGCC
>Ga0066903_100001361_pt1 | contig 17738 bp, 11 predicted proteins | sample PanSoiMetaGPlot1_FD_67491 | JGI IMG/M metagenome (GOLD analysis project Ga0066903, IMG submission 67491) | Tropical forest soil microbial communities from Panama analyzed to predict greenhouse gas emissions - Panama Soil - Plot 1 (version 2) | ecosystem: Environmental > Terrestrial > Soil >... | reverse complement strand
CGTCGATCTCATGAAGCTGGATGTCGAGAGGCCGTCGACGCTCGTCGACATCAACACGCTGCCGCTCGACACGATAGAAGCCGCGGCTGACGGTTCGCTCCGCGTCGGCGCGATGGTGCGCAACAGCGTCCTGGCCCACGACGAACGCGTCGTGGCCGGCTACCCGGCGCTGTCGCAGGCCATCCTCTCGGGCGCGTCGGCGCAGCTCAGGAACATGGCCACCACGGGCGGCAATCTCCTGCAGCGCACGCGCTGCTACTACTTTCGCGACCCGGTCTATCCGTGCAACAAGCGTGAGCCGGGCTCCGGCTGCGCCGCGCTCGACGGCTACAACCGCATCCATGCCGTCCTCGGCGGCAGCGATGCGTGCATCGCGACACACCCCTCAGACATGGCCGTCGCCCTCGTCGCCCTCGATGCCTCGGTGCACGTGATGGGCGCCGGCGGCGAGCGCGTCGTGCCGATCGTCGATTTCCACGTGCTGCCGGGCACGACGCCGCACATCGAAAGCGTGCTGGCGCGCGGCGAGGTCGTGACGCACGTCACGCTGCCGGCCCGCCCCTTTGCGGCGCAGTCGGCGTACGTGAAGCTTCGCGATCGCGCCTCGTTCGAATTCGCCCTCGCGTCGGCCGCCGCGGCGTGCGCCGTCGAAGGCCACACGATCGCCGACGCGCGCCTGGCGCTCGGTGGAGTCGCCACCAGGCCGTGGCGCGCGGCAGACGCCGAGCAGCTGCTGGTGGGAGCGACCGTGCGGGACGGGCGCCCCGACGATCGTGTGCTCCGCGCCGCCGCCGACGCGGCGCTCAGCGACGCGGTGCCACGGCGCCACAACGCCTACAAGATCGAGCTCGCAAAGCGCGCCATCGCCCGGGCGGTCGTGCTCACCCTCGCGGGCCGGGGAGGCCGCTCGTGAGCCTCGTAGTCGGCACGTCGATCGACCGGAAGGACGGTCCGCTGAAGGTCACCGGCCAGGCGCGCTACGCCGCCGATCATCCCCTCGAGCGGCTTGCACACGCAGTCGCCGTGCACAGCACGATCGCGCACGGCCGCATCCAGGCGATTGACAGCGCGCAGGCCGAGCGCGCGCCAGGCTTCCTGGCCATCCTCCACCACGGCAACGTCCCGCGGCTCCAGCGACCGACGAACAACTTCATGTCGGCCTCGAAGGCCGGCGAAATCCGCGTCGTCTTCGAGGACGATCGAGTGCACTACGTCGGCCAATACGTGGCGCTGGTCGTCGCCGAGACGCTTGAACAGGCGCGCTTCGCCGCCGGGCAGGTCACGATCGCGTACGCCGCCGAGCCACCGCTCGTCGACACCGACGCCGCGATGCACACCGCCTATCCTCCCGATTCGTTTTTTGGTGAGAAGTTGAACAGCGAGCGCGGCCGTGTGGATGACGCGCTCGCCGCGGCGGCCGTCCGATTCGAGGCGTCGTACACCACGCCCACCGAACATCACAACCCACTGGAGCCGTCGGCGTCGATTGCGGCGTGGAATGGCGACGAGCTGACCCTTTACGAGACGACGCAGTGGGTGGCCGGCGCCAAGACGACGGTCGCTGAAACACTCCGCATCGACGAGAAGACCATCCACATCGTCTCGCCGTTCATCGGCGGGGGGTTCGGGTGCAAGGGCTTCGTGTGGCCGCATTCGGTCCTGAGCGCCCTCGCCGCGCGCGCCGTGGGCCGGCCTGTGAAGCTGAACCTGTCGCGCAAGGAGATGTTCAGCGCCTGCGGACACCGCTCTGAGACGCGCCAGGTGCTGCGCATCGGCACCGATCGCGACGGGCGCCTCACCGCGATCGACCACGACACCATCGTCCAGACCTCTCCGGTCGACGAGTTCGTCGAGGCGTGCGGGACGACCACGCGGATCATGTACAGCTGCCCGAACGTGCGCGTGCGGCACCGGGCCGTGCGCGTCAACATCGCCACGCCGACGCCCATGCGCGCACCCGGCGAGAACCCTGGCCTCTTCGCACTCGAATCGGCGCTCGACGAGCTGTCGTACCAGCTGAACATCGATCCGGTCGCGCTCCGGATCATCAACCACGCCGACAAGAACGAACACCACCACCTGCCGTGGTCGAGCAAGTACCTGAAGGACTGCTACCAGATTGCCGGCGACAGGTTCGGCTGGAGGGATCGGCCCTCTCAGCCGGGCTCGATGCGCGACGGTCCGTTGCTGGTCGGCTGGGGCATGGCAAGCGCCACCTATCCCGGCATCCGCAGCGAGGGTGCCGCGAAGGTCCGCATCCTGAAGGATGGATCCGTCGACGTCATCAGCGCGACGCAGGACATGGGCGGCGGCACGTACACGACGATGGCGCAGATTGTCGCCGACGTGCTGGGCGTGCCGGTGAACCGGATTCACGTGCGGCTCGGCGACAGCGAGCTCCCGAAAGCGCCGGTTTCTGGCGGATCGATGACCACGGCGAGCGTGCTGCCTGCGACGCGCAGGGCCGCCAGGCAGGCGCTGGAGCGGCTGGTCGACGCCGCCGGGGGCGCCGCCGCCGGGAAGGGGACGTCGTTTGCCGATCTGGTGGCGCGCGCCGGGCGCGACCAGATCGAAGGGGACGGATCAACGGGACCGGGCGCCGAGCGCAGGAAGTACGCGTTTCAATCATTCGGCGCTCACTTCGTCGAAGTGAAAGTCGATGCCGACATCGCGAAGGCGACCGTGTCGCGCGTTGTGAGCGCCTTCGACGTCGGGAAGATCGTCAATCCCAAGACGGCGCGCAGCCAGGGCTTCAGCGGGATCGTGATGGGCATCGGCATGGCGCTGATGGAGCACACCGTCTACGACCCGCGCGACGGCAGCATCGTGACGAGCAACCTCGCCGACTACGCCGTGCCCGTCAACGGCGACGTGCACGAGATCGAGGTGCTCTTCATCGACAAGCCGGACCCGCACATCGACACCGAAGGGTTAGGGGCTCGAGGCGTCGGGGAGATCACGGTCACGGGCGTGGCAGCGGCGATCGCCAACGCGATCTACCACGCGACCGGGAAGCGGCTGCGCGACCTGCCGATCACGCCGGACAAGCTGTTGTGAGGTGGCGACGGCGTGGAACGGGCTGAAGCCCGTTCCCTACCAGATCCTTGTGAATAGGCAGGCCTGAAGGCCTGCACTACTTCGTGGGGGCGGTCGCTGGTGCGGCGTTGGCGAGCTTGATGGCGTGCGCCATCATCATGTCCTTTTCCTGCATGGCATCGATCGACACGCGCTGCCCGACTTTCAGCGCGGCCGCGTCCAGCTTCTCCTTGCCGCGCGTAATCTCGGTCTTGCCGTCGAGCATCACCGTCACCGACTTGCCCTCAGTCGTCTTCACGACGACGTGATTGCCGTCGATGCTCGATACGGTGCCCAACACCTTGTGCACGTGCCCTTCGTGCGCGAAGACGGGTGTTACCACCAGTGCGGCGGCAAGCGCGGCGGTTGCCATCCATCGACTCCTGATCATCGTGTGCCTCCATGCGAGTGCGCGGGCGGCGACGGCGCATCGCCTCCCTCCAGGAACTTCTGTTCTTCGATCTCGTCGCGAATTTCTTCCGGCGACCTCGGATTCATCGCCTTCATCCGGTCGATCTCATCCCCGGTGAGCTTCGGCAGATGCCGGACGAACTGTACCAGTTTCCAGGTCGCGTCGTCGCTCGCCGGCGTGCCGTTGCCCCAGGCAGGCATCCCGGTGAAGCGCACACCGTTCTCGATGATCCAGAACAGCTCGCCGTCCGACAAGGTTTGCGTCGCCGGCAGGCGCATATCGGGCGCCCGCGGCGACAGCCCCCGCCCCATGTCCGTGTCGCCGCTGCCGTCGTTGGCGTGGCACGATGCGCAGTGATCCGCGAAGTGGGCCAACGCCTCTTCCAGGACTTCCGGCGAGGCCGCGACGGGATTGCGGCGGCCCCGAACCGACGAGGGCACCGCCAGCCCGCGAACCGTCCGCGCCACGCGGGCCTCGAGCGCCGACGGCGCCACGTGCGCGTCGAGCCCGGTCCGCCGCACATAGGCCAGGCCGACGACGGCGAACAGCACGATGGCGGTCAGGGCGCCGATGAGCAGCAGCCTCGCCGAGCGCATGTCTCTATCTTAAGGCGCGACATCCAATTCTCCTGCCGGGCCGTAGTTCATCAACGGAGGAAGGACTGATGCATATTCCGGCCAACGCGGGGCGATCGTTCTGGCTCACCACCGACCGCCACACCCTGAAGCTCACCGGCGCCGACACCGGCGGCGCGTTCACCCTCATCGAGACCGTCGCCCGGCCCGAGTTCGGTCCGCCGCCGCACATCCACCATCGCCAGGACGAGTGCTTCTATGTGCTGGACGGCGCGTTCGAGTTCAGCCTCGACGGCAAGACCTTCACCGCCGGCGCGGGGTCGGTCGTCAACCTGCCGAAGGACCACGTGCACACGCACCGCGCGACCGGCACCGCGCCGGCGAGGGCGCTCATCATGTACACGCCTGCGGGCCTCGAGCGGTTCCTGGAAGAAGCCGGCACGCCAGTCGCCGATCCTGTCGCGACGTCTGCGCCGCCGGCCATGCCCGACCTCGAGCGGATCGTCATGATCGCAATGAAACACGGGATCGAAGTCCCTCCGCCGGCCTGAAGGCCCGTCTTGGGGACCACCCCTCCACTCCTCGGAAGACCGGGACGCGCACCCGGAGAGCCACGAGGCGTTTCACGAGAGGCGGGACACGCTCGCGGGAAGCCTGCGACATGCTCGGCTGGGGCCCTCGACGATCCCACGGATGAGGGAGCAGCCCGACAGGTTCTGTGAGACGTCCGATAAGGCCGGAGATCCGTCCGGCGCGGCTGCGGTACAAGTCGGACCGCCCTCGATGCACGCGTGGGCGCCGGGTGAGCCTCGCCAAATGCACAAAAAGCCCGAGGAACTGACGATTTCCTCGGGCTTTCTGCTGTCGGTGCGCGGCGAGCCGCCTAGAAGGTGAACTCGGCGGCCAGACGGAACACGCGCGGGTTCATGTACGTCGTCGTTCCCGGCCACGACGCGGCCGGCGTCGCGCCGGGCGCCGTTGCCACGAACGTCGGGTTGAAACCGAGTGTGACGTTGTTGTTCATCAGGTTGTAGATGTCGAGCCCGACCATCAGCCGCCGGCCCTGGATTGGGAAGTACTTCTTCACCGAAAAGTCGATCTCACTGATGCGATCCCCGTACAGCTGGCCGGGCGCCAGCAGGTTCACCTGCGGGGCCGGGTTGTTGAGCGCACGGCCCATCTGCGCGGCCGCCGACGCAATGTCCGCCGCGGTGAGCGTGTAAGTGGCGGTCAGTGACGCGATCTGGTCCGTCCCGATATTCGGCTTGTCCTGCCACACCCCGCTGAGATTCACGTCGACCTTCGGAATCGTGTAGCTGGCGAGACCGCGGAACGACGTCTGCCACGGCGACACCTGGTGACAGTACGGATTGAGCAAGTACGCCTCCGGCAGGGCCGCGCGGACCGCGCACAGATCATTCTCGACCTTGCCCGTGCTGGTCCCACCCGTGAAGGTAATGCCGTTCACGTTGCGCACGTGGAACGTCACGTCCACGCCGTTGAAGACGCGCGTATCGTCGCCCACGTTGTTGGTCGCCTTGACCAGGTTGCTGACGACGCCGTACTTGTCCGTGTTGATGTCATACAGCGGGCCCACCTTGTAGCCGCCGCCGCCGGGCAGGCGCGGATCGAGGGGCGCCGTCAGATAGAACGTGCCGACGTCACTCGGCGACACAGCCAGGTTGTCGGTGACGACACCGCTCGTCGTGTACTGCGTGAACGTCCGGCGGAAGTAGCCGACTTCCACGGATGCTCGTTTGTAGAGCTGCTGCTGCACCGACGCGCCGAACGACCAGTCCGACGGACGCACGCCCCACCCGCTGAGCAGCCCGGGATCGATCTGGTTGACCAGTTGGTTTGATCCGAACTGCAGGTTGTCAATCGATCCGCAGATGTCGCCACCAATCGCAGCATTGTTTTGCGCCTGAGGGTTGTTCAGGTTGCAATCCGCTTTGAAGTTGCCGTTGATGTCAGTCCAGCTGCGCGTGACGCACGGGTTGGTGAAGCCCAATGAACCAAAGAAACATAGACCGGTTGTCGAGAGCCCGCTGCCGAACGGGATCCGGAGCACCGGGTTGGCCTGATAGCCGAGGTTGCTGACGCTCGCACCCTGGAGGTACTTGCCGACGTTCACTCGCAAGGCCGTCTTGCCGGTCCCGAAGACGTCGTACGCGGCACCGAAGCGCGGCGTGATGTCGTTGTAGCCCGTCACGCCGTCGGTGCGATTGAAGCTCACGCCGGGGAAGAACTGATTGGCGGGCTCGGTCTGCGCGGGGAACCAGCTCCACGGATGATCCCAGCGCAACGCCCCCTGCAGCGTCAGGCGCTTCATCGACCACTGATCCTGCGCGAAGAACGAATCCTGCCGGGCGCTGGCGTTAACCACGAACGGGTTGATGTATTCATTGAGCGAGATCGGGAACAGCGCACCGTTGGGCAGGTTGACCGCGATGTAGCCGAGGCTCTGACTGTTGACGTGCTGGTCGCGATCGTCGCCCCAGTAGTTGCCCTGGTACCCGAACTTCATGCTGTGCGAGCCGGTGACGTACGACGCCGTGAAGTTCCAGGTCGCGCCGTTGGTCTTGTTGTTCAGCCAGTTCTGCGACCGGTACTTCATCGCGGTCACGACGCCCGGACTGATCGTCTGAGTGAGGTTGAGCATCTGCTCTAGGTTGTTCGGGTTCGTCGGTTCCTCGCGGCCGCCCCACTGGTAGTAGGTGTTGCCGAAGCCCGCTTCGAGCAGCAGCTTGTTCGTGACCGGCGACGTCCAGCGCAGCTGCTGGACACGCTGCGGGCTGAACTCGCCATGCCCTTCCGCCTCCGGAGCCGTCGGCCAGAAGAAGTTCGGCGACCCCGTCAACGACGTCTGGCCCGTGCACTTGCGGCACACCGGCTGCTCATCCCACGACCCGCTGATCTTGTTGCGCGGCGTCGCCTGCCACGTGATGCGCGGCGTGTAGTTTTCCCAGGTCCGATCCGACATGGCGGGTCGGCTCAGATCCGGTGCGTAGATGAACGAGCTCGCGACGCCCGCATTCTGGTTGTAGAACACGTTCTGGACGTCCTGCCGCTGCCCCTGCTCGCGGACGCTCATGAAGTACCAGAGCTTGTCCTTCTGGATGGGCCCGCCGACGGCCGCGTTGAAATCGTAGACGTGGTAGACCGGCGTGGGCTGCGTGGCGCCGCGCGCTTTCACGTCAGCGGTGAAATTGTCCGATTGCATCCCTTTCGAGAACCCGGACGCGGCGACCAGCCCCGACACCTTGTTGCCGCCCTGCTTCGGGACGATGTTCATCGTGAGGCCCGCCGTCTCGATCTCGCCGAGGCCGCCCGACGTGGTCATGGTCACTTCCTGGGCGTTGGCGATATCGGCCGTAAAGTTCGGCGGCTGGTTCCCGCCAGGGGGATTACTGATGTTGAGGCCGTCCACGGTCAGGCGCGATTCGACGCCACGGCCTCCGTGGATGGGGAAGATCGCGAACACCGGACCGGTGTTGACGTTGTTGTTGTTGGTCTGCAGCCCGGGAACGGTGTTGAGCAGGTAGCTGTAGCTGCGGACGGTCGGCAGGTTCCGCATCGTCTCGTTGTCGAGCGTGGTTTCGCGCGTCGTGCTGACGACGTCGACAACCGGCGTCTCGCTCGTCACCGTGATCGTTTCGGCCACGGCGCCGACCTTCATGTCCGCGTCGATCGTCGTGACGCTGGAGCCGCTGAGAATCACCCCATCGCGCTTGACGGTGGCGAAGCCGGACAGCGTGAACGTCACGGTGTAGTCGCCAGGGCGCAAGTTTTCGATGCGATAGCGACCAGCGCCGTCGGACACGGCCGCCCGGGTCTTCTCAATCAGCGCCGGGCTCGCGGCCTCGACAGTGACGCCGGGCAGCACCGCACCCGAGGAGTCCTTGACCGTTCCAGCCAGCGTTGCCTGTGCCAGGGCCACACTCGGCACGGCCACGACCAACGTCAGCAACGCCAGAATCTTCCATGCAGCTCGCATCTCTACCTCTCACTCTTATTGAAGAGCTCCCGGACTGCTCAGGCTATGCAACCGGAATGTAACTGTCAAGCGTTGCTGAACATTACTGTACAGGCGCAAAGAAGATGAAAAAGCCCCGCGACCACGATGGCCGCGGGGCTCTCTAGTACCCGATCGACGTGCGCTAGAACGAGAACTCGCCAGCGATACGGAACACGCGCGGGTTCATGTACGCCAGCGAACTCTGGAAGCCGGTGACATTGGGCACGAACGTCGTGTTGTAGAAGAGGGTGGTGTCGGCGTTCGTGAGGTTGTAGATGTCGAGCCCGGCGGTGACACGACGGTTGCCAAACCGCAGGATCTTCTTGAGGCTCAAGTCGATCTGCCGGTTGCGATCGCCGTAAGTCGACCCGCCGCCGTACAGCGTGCCGGGGGTGATCAGGTTCACGGTGAACGGACCGCCCGTCAGCCCGCGCCCGATTTGCTGCGCGATGGCCTGACCAGTGGCGTCGGTCGCCGTGAACGTGAAGTTCGCGGGCAGCGAACCGCCCAACTGATCGGTGCTGGCGTTGTTCGGCGTGCCGTTGAGGATCACTCGATCGCGGTAGACGCCGCTGATCAACAGGTCGACCTTCGGGATGATGTAGCTGGCCAACCCGTTGAACGACGTCTGGAAGGGCGATTCGACGTGGCAATACGGGTTCAACGTCGTGCTGACACCCAGCAGGGTGTTCTCCGGAACCGCCGCACGAATCGCGCACCAGTCGTTGACGACCTTGCCGGTGCTCGTGCCGCCGGAGAACGTGAAGCCCTTCACGCTGCGCACGGCCAACGTCACATCGACGCCGTTGAACACCCGCGTGTCGTCGCCAACGTCCTTGGTCGACTTGACCAGCTGAGTAACCGGCCGCGCAAAGGCGGCTGGTGTCAGGTTGTAGAGCGGACCAATCTGGTAGCCGCCGCCGTTCGGCAGCCGCGGATCGACCGGCGCCGTCAGGTAGAACGGCGTCAGGTCGCTCGGTCCGACGTTGAGGTTGTCGGTCACTGTGCCGCCCGTTGTGAACTGCGTGAATGTCCGGCGGAAGTAGCCGACTTCAAGCGACGCTCTCGGCAGGATCTGCTGCTGGACCGACGCGGCGAACGACCAGTCGGCCGGACGCACGCCCCACCCGCTGAGGAGACCCGGGTCGTAGGTCGCGCCGACGAACTGGTTCGAGCCGAACAACGGGTTGTTGATTCCGCCGCACGAGTCCTTCGTCGGGTCGATCGGGGTGACGCCGTTCAGGTTCTGGGGGTTCGGATTCGTCAGATCGCAATTGGGGATCTTGTCGCCGTTGGCATCGTTCCACGTTCGGATCACATTGGGATTCCCGAACGCCGCGGCCGTGCCGCCGGGAATGCGCAGCGACGGGTTCGCACCCGACACCAGGTTGCCGACGCTCGCGCCCATCAGGTACTTGCCCCAGCTGACCTTCACCGCGGTCTTGCCGTTGCCCATGACGTCATACGTCGCACCGACGCGCGGCGTGATGTCGTGGTACCCGGTCACGCCGTCCGCCCGGTCGAAGCTGACGCCAGGGAAGAACGTGCTCTTCGGCTGCGTCACGGCCGGGAACCAGCTCCACGGATTGTCGTAGCGCACCGCGCCCTGCACCGTGAGGCGGTTGACCGTCCACTGGTCCTGCGCGAAGAACGACGTCATCGCCGCGCGCGCGTTGTTGAAGTAGGGGTTCGCGTACTCGGTGAGCGAAACCGGATTGCCGCGTGTGAAGGTGTACAGCAGGTTCTGCGTGTTGGTGTGCAGCTCGCGGTCGTCGCGCCACCAGTTGCCCTGGTAGCCGAACTTCATGCTGTGCGACCCGGTGACATACGACGCGTTGAAGAACCAGTTCGCCCCGTCGGTCTGGTTGATCAGCCAGCTCTGCGAGCGGTACGTCATCAACCCGACGGTTCCCTGCGGGTTGATAATCGCCTGGTTTTCCGTCACGCGAACCAGGTCCCTGGTCGGATTCGGATCGAGTTCGCGATCGCCCCACTGATAGTACGTGTTGCCGAGCCCGGCTTCGAGGAGCAGCTTGTTCGTCACCGGCGACGTCCACCGCGCGGTCTGGACCCGCTGCGGGCTGAACTCGCCGTGGCCGTCCGCTTCGGGAGCCGTCGTCGACGAAGGCGAGCCGCTGAACGAGGCGGTGCCGGTGCAGGTGCGGCAGACAGGCTGCTCGTCCCACGAGAACGTGAACTTGTTCCGGGTCGACGCCTGCCAGGTGATGCGCGGCGTGTAATTCTCCCACGTGCGATCGTAGTAGGCGGGCTTGCTGAAGTCGGGCGCGTAGTTCCACTTCGTCGGATCGCCCGCGCTGGTGTTGTAGTAGACGTTCAGGATGTTGCGGCGCGACCCCTGCTGGCGGACGCTCATGTAATACCAGAACTTGTCCTTCAGGATGGGTCCACCGACTGCAGCGTTGAAGTCGTACACGTGATACGTCGGGTTGGGAGCTCCCGCGCCTCGCGCGATCAGATCGGAGGAGTAATTGTCCGACTGCATGCCTTTCCCGAAGCCTGATGCCGCGACGAGGCCGCTCATCGTGTTGCCGCCCTGCTTGGGCACGATATTCATGGCCACGCCCGCAGTCTCCGCTTCGCCGAGGCCGCCAGCCGTCAACACCGTCACTTCCGACGCGTTACCGATGTCCGCGGTGTAGTTCGGGGGCTGATTGCCGCCGGGCGGGTTGCTGATGTTCAGGCCCTCGATCGTCAGGCGCGATTCGACGCCACGGCCGCCGTGCACGGGAAAGATCGCGAATACCGGCCCCGTGTTGACGTCGGTGATGTTCGCCTGCATGCCCGGAACGGCGGTGAGCAGGTAGCTGTAGCTGCGAACCGCAGGCAGGCTGCGCATCGTTTCGTTGTCGAGCGTCATCTCATGCCGCGTGCTGGCGACATCGACGATGGGCGTTTCGCCGGTGACCGTGATCGTTTCGGCCACGGCGCCGACCTTCATGTCCGCGTCGACGGTGATCACGCCGGAACCGCTGATGATCAGCCCTTCACGCTTGACCGTCGTAAACCCGGCGAGCGTGAACGTCATCGTGTAGTCGCCAGGGCGCAGTTCCTCGATGCGGTACCGGCCGGAGCCGTCGGTGACGGCCGTGCGGACTTTTTCGATCAGCGCCGGGCTGGCGGCCTCGACGCTCACGCCGGGGAGCACCGCTCCGGACGCGTCTTTCACAGACCCTGCAATCGCGGCCTGTGCGAACGCCGCGCTCGGGAGAAGCACGACCAGGCTCAGGATTGCCAGGATCTTCCATACTGCTCGCATGCACACCTCTCACTCTCTATAGGGGACACTTCAACAGTCCACGCTAAAGGGCCGATCGCGGGTGTGTCAAGCGAGGATGAACAACTGAAGGGCCAAAAGCCCGCAAGAAACCATCAGAATCCGGCGCCTTGGATCGGTCGCGCAGACGCACCGACCCATCCTTGATGGTCGTCAATCGATGCTGAGCAAAAGCGTGCGCGTCGTTGGTACGTCACTCTGCCGTGCGTTCACCCGATCGCTGCGCGCTGAGGATGTTCTTGATCGCGTAGTTCCCCTCATGGCAGGCGTACTCGAAGATCCGCTGAGTCGAATCGCGCTTGGTGAGGTTCATCGCAAACGTCCACGGCCTGGTCCAGGTGCGTGGATCGTCGAAGGTCACACTCCACTCGACGACGCCCGCTGATTTCGGCGTGAAGCGCTCGGTCATCTTCAGGTCTTCGCTCGATCCGCGGTAGCTCATACGCGGCGTGAAGTTGGTCGTCTCGACGACCAGCGTGTCGCCCTCGAAGTGGCCCCGCGCGTCGCCGAGGTCGAGGCGCACGTTCTTGCCGACGTGCGGCCGGCCGTCGAGCGGGATGACGCGGAACTCGTGAATCATCTCGTAGCGGATGGCGGCGTACCCGGCGCCCTGCTCGATCTCGTACGTGCTGCCGTAGCCGGCCGGCATCATCGAGTTCGGAATCCCGCGCGTGATGCAGCGATCGTAGAGGCCGAGATCTTCCGGTCCGTTGAAGGGACCCACGGGATTCGCGTTGCTGCTGACGCCGAACCGTCGCGCCGCGCGCAGCCGCTGCTGCGCCTCGGCCGTGAGCGGCGGCACGCGACCGTCGGGCGGATCCACGACGAGCCACGCCCGGCTGTTCTTCCGCTCGAACGAATCGAAGATGAGGTGCGTCGGCGGCCTGAGGCCTCCGGCGAACTCGGTTCCCGCCACGCCCTGATTGAACTGCTCGGTCCGTTCATGATTGAGCCGCGCCAGTTCCGCCGGCGTGATGTCCTCGAGCTTGCGGCCCTCGAACTCCGCCGGGCGCTCGAACGGGATGCCGGTCTCGTCGTCGTTGCTGTAGACGCCCTGCAGATCCGGATCACCCCACGGCGTGCGCGGTGCTGTGTACGCGCGCGACGACCTGGCGCTCTGCGCCGCGGTGTGGATGGAGAAGAGGGCAAGCGCCGCCAGCACCGTCAACAGGCTCACTCGATTCATGTGGGGATCTCCGGCAACCATTTTACCAGTCGCCTGTGGACCGTGTGGACAGACCTCAGCGAACGGGATCGGGAACGGCCTGAGGCGCTTCGCTGCTCAACTTGCGCTTGAGATACTCCCAGTCGCGGTTGAAGCGGTAGCCGTAGCGGGCCGGCAGCTGCGGCGACTGTGTTTCCAGCCACCGGACGCGGCTGCCGCTGCGGTTCTCGAACGAGTGGATGCAGCCGACGCCGGTCCAGAAGACGTCGCCCTGCCGGAGCACGTAGTGCCGATCGTCGGCGGTCGCGTCGACCTCCCCTTCGAGGATGAAATACGCCTCCTCGAGCGGATGATCGTGCGGGTGGGCGACGCCGCCGGGCTGGTACTCGACCATGAACATCGACGACAGCTCGGCGCCCAGGCGCTGATCCACCAGCATCTTCAGCGCGATGCCGCTGTAGGCCAGGACCGCGGTGTTCATGCTGGCTGACACTGCCGGCGCGTCGGCGGAGGTCCCGTTCTTGATGGTGTCGAGATCGATGTCGCCATCGCTCATGCGAAACAGGTGGCGCGACCGGGGATCGCGGATGTCGAGCTCGCGATACTCCGGAGCGCTGGCCGGACCGAGGAAGAACGTGTCGGCGGGCCCGCCATTGGTTCGCGGCTGGGGCGACAGCATGTCGATCCACGTGGCGCCTTCGCGTGAGGGTCCGCCCCAGGCATGGGGAATACCGACGGGGACGACACCGCACGTGCCGGGGCTGAGCCAATAGGCGGAGTTGTCGAGGATGAGGACGGGGCTCCCCTCCAAGACGTAGAAGCTCTCCTCGAACGAATGCACGTGCCGGTTGATGAAGCCGCCGGCCGCGAGCGCGCACAGCCCGAACGACATGTGGACCGACCCCACCGAGCCGTCGACCAGCGCCGCACGCGAAAAGCAACGGCTCTGAGTCGTGTACGCCGACAGGAGCGTGAGTTCATCACGCCGACGCACGGAATGCATCGTTCTGCCCGGCTAAACACTATGGTGTTTGCCGTCGACCGTCAATATACAGCGTCAAAAAGAGACGGATTCTCAAGCAAACTGCGCCATCTTGCATGCAGAACGGGGCTGCCGGTTGTTCATCGACGATACACAGACCGCGAATTCTCCCGGAACCCGGCGGATTCGGCTTGAACCGAAGGGCGGCGGGGGCCGTTCCGGCATGCCGGAAAGCCCTCGGCCTATAATCCGGATCGCTGTTTCTCAGTGATCAGACCCGTGCACGAGCCGTTGTAAGACATGCCGCGGAAGATCATCGCCGTCGTCGGCGCGACCGGCGCGCAGGGCGGCGGCTTGGCGCGCGCGATCCTCGACGACGAACGCGGCGAGTTCGCGCTGCGCGTCGTCACGAGGCGGCCGACCGGTGCAGCCGCCTGCGCGCTGGCGGCTCGCGGGGCGGACGTCGTCGCGGCCGACAGCGACGTGCCGGTGTCGCTCGACGCGGCATTCGCGGGCGCCTACGGCGCATTCTGCGTCACCAATTTCTGGGAGCATCTGTCGCCCGAGCGCGAGCACATGCAGGCCGTGGCCATGGCCGAGGCCGCGTCCCGCGCCGCGCTTCAGCACGTCATCTGGTCGACGCTCGAGGACACACGCAACTGGATGGCGCTCGACGACGACAGGATGCCCACGCTGATGGGTCGCTACAAGGTGCCGCACTTCGACGGCAAGGGAGAGGCCGACGCAGTGTTCGCCCGCTTCGGCGTGCCGATCACGTGCCTGCGGACGTCGTTCTACTGGGACAATTTCATCAACTTCCCCGGCATGGGCGTCCGCCAGCACGCGGATGGGCTGCAGCTCCCGCTGCCGCTGGGGGACGCGAGGATGCCTGGCATCGCCGCCGAGGACATCGGCCGCTGCGCCCTGGGCGTGTTCAGGGAACGTCAGTGGTGCATCGGCGCCACGATCGGCGTGGCCGGCCAGCACCTGAACGGGCACGAGATGGCAAACGGCCTCAGTCGTGTGCTCGGCCAGCGCGTCGAGTACCTCGATATCACGCCTGAGGAGTATCGCGCGCTCGACATCCCCTCGGCCGCCGAACTCGGCAACATGTTTCAGTTCAAGCGCGACTTCGAGACCCCGTTTCGCGCGGCCCGCAGCGTCGAGCAGTCGCGAGCGCTCAACCCGTCGCTGCAGTCATTCGACGAATGGCTGGCGCTGCATGCCGCCTGCATGCAGAAACGCTGACGACGTGGCGACCCGCGCGCACCTCGCGGCGTCACTCGTCTCTGTATAATCTGTCGGCTGAGATGGCGCCGAAGCCGAGAAAAAACGACCACGACGCCCCGCATCGCCCCGCCGTGTCGGCACAGAAAGTGTCGAGCGGCCTCGGCGAGCGGCTGCGCATCGCGCGCGAGAAGAAGGGCATGACCGTGCGCGGCCTCGCGCGGTATGTCGGCGTCTCGCCGAGCCTCGTCTCCCAGATCGAACGCGGCCGCGTCATGCCTTCGGTCGGCACGCTGTACAACATCGCCAACCAGCTCGGTCTGGTCGTCGACGATCTGTTTCGAAGCGGCACGGCAGGAAAAGGCCGGGACACGCCGTCGCACCTCGTGGACAACCCCGACCTGGTGCAGCATCCGGGCGGACGCAAAATCATCAGCCTCGCCGATGGCGTCAGCTGGGAGCGGCTGACGCCTGGCCCCGACCGCGAAGTGGAGTTTCTGCTCGTGGCCTATGAGGCCGGCGCGGAGTCGTGCCCCGACAACGCGCTGGTGCGCCACGGCGGGAAGGAGTACGCCTACCTTCTCAGCGGACGCCTCGGGATCAAGATCGGCTTCGAGGAATTCGAGCTCTCGGCGGGCGACTCGATCTCATTCGACGCGCAGATGCCGCACCGGCTGTGGACCATCGGGCGCGAGCGCGCGGTGGCCCTGTGGGTCGTGCTCAACCGGCACGGCGACAATCGCGTTCTGCCCTCCAGCTGATCGCCTACCGCGTGCCGAACACCGGCGCGCCCAGATCGTCCGTCAGCCGGCGCAGATACTTGTTGTTCTCCTGGCAGATGTACTCGGTCAGCTCGCCGTTCGCCCGCCACCGGATGTCCCACGCGACGGTCCACGGTTTCGTGTACGCCCCCGGATCGTCGATCGTCGCCTCGTAGCGCAGCGTGTCCTTGTTCACACGAGTCATCTTCTCGATGAGATGCAGCTGATCGGTGTGCGGGTGGCCCAGCGGATCGAGCCAGGTGTTCTCGTTGAAGCCGACGGCGTCGATGACGAGCGTGTCGCCTTCCCACCGGCCGACGGAGTGACCAAGATACGTGGGATTGAGTTCGTCACCCTCGGGGTGCTTCCGGCCGTCCATGTAGATCTCGCGCCAGATGTGCGTCGCACCCTCGAAGATCATGATGATCCGCTTCTGCTCGGGCAACTGGATGATCTCCATCGGATACGGCGTCACCATCATGCGCGGACCGCCGGGCGGCAGGCAGTAACCCTCAGGGTCGTACTTCCCCTGGTTCTTGAGGTTGTAGTTGTAGACCGCCGCAGACCACGGCATCGTCGGCACCCAGGGCTGGCTCTCGGCGCCAGGATGATTGGGGTTGTAACCCGTCTTGCGCTTGTCGGCCGGCACTTCAGAGCCGACCACGCGATCGCCAAAATCGGGAACCCACCCGACGTTCCACACGCCTTTCTCGCCGGGCACGCGTCCCAGGTTCGGCGTGCCGTCGGCCAGGCGCGGCGCCGCCTGCGACGGTTGCGCGGGTGCGGCGCCTCGGCCTCCACGGCCGCCCGTGGGCGCCTCTTGTGCTCGCACGATCGCGACAAGAGCGGCTGTTGCGACGCTGACGTGAAACAGGATCGCGATCCGTTTGAATGCTCCCATACGGGGCGCGATCTTTCCACCTTCCCCGTACAGTGTCAATGAACGCGACCTCACACGATTGCAGAATTGCAGGATGGCAGAATTGCAGAGGGGAGGTCGAGCGGAATGCCGACCCAGTCGCCGACGAGTGGATTTTCGGCGTTGTCCTGATTGCGAACGGGCTGCCACTCGCCGGAGAAGTCCGTTTGCGCGAAGAGCGGCCAGCTCCAACCGATGACGCCGAGCAGCAGCGCTGTCGTCAACAGCACACTGCTCGGGATTGGATTGGCCGCTCTCCGATCACGCATTCGAGCGGATCGACGCCCTCTAGAAGTCGTAGCGGACGGCGAACTTCACAAACCGCGGCTGGATGACGGTCAACGGCAGCCGCCACACCGGACCGAAGGTCCCGAGTTCGGCGATCACGGCGTCTGAGTTGAACGCGTTGTAGAAGTCAACGTTGACGTCGAGCTTCCCTCTACCGACGTTGACGACCTTGGTCACCCGGACGTCGATTTGATTGAGCCGGTCGCCGTAGAATGTGCCCGGTTGGACGAGATTGACATTCGACTGACCGTTGGTGAACGGCCGGGTGAGCGTCGTCGTCGCCGTCCGATTCCCTTCGTTGTAGATGTTGGTGCCGAGGACCTGCGGGCCGATGAGGCTCTGGAACGTTCCAGACACTCGGATGTCCAACGGGAATGTGTACGAGGCCAGACCCTTGTAGCCCGGCTGGAACGGCGTCTCCTGGTGGCAGAAGTTCTTCGATGTGAGCACGCCGCCGCCGGCGCTCGACACCGGCGATTGAATCCCTGCGGGGAAGCCTGCCCCCGGCACGGTCAGACTTTCAGGCACGGCACCGACGATCGCGCAGTTGTCGGTCATGGTCTTGCCCACGCCGACGCCGCCTTGGAGGAGGAATCCCTTCGGGAGCCGCGCCTCGACGCCCAGGTCCCAACCGTTCCAGTGCTGGTACTGCTCCCCAAACTCCGACGCGTTCTTGATGACGTTCCTCGGCGCGACGATGAAGTTTGGATCGTAGAGGCCGCTGATGGTCTGTCCGGCGAGTGGCAGGGCGCCATTGGCGGTCACAGTACTCGGCACGGTCACGCTGAACTGCGTGAAGTCGTTGGGCCCGAGCGCTTCGTTGTCGATGACGTAGAAGTTACCGCCGATGCGACGGAAGTACCCGAAGTTGGCCGAAACGCGCGGCGCGATCTGCTGCTGCAGGCCGACGGAGAACTCCCAGTTGTACGGCCGCACGCCCCAGCCCTGCATGATCGAGGGCGAATACGTCGTGCCGGGCACCGCCGTCCCGAACGTCGGCGTGAGCCAGGGACCGCACTCG
>Ga0066903_100001360_pt1 | contig 17744 bp, 15 predicted proteins | sample PanSoiMetaGPlot1_FD_67491 | JGI IMG/M metagenome (GOLD analysis project Ga0066903, IMG submission 67491) | Tropical forest soil microbial communities from Panama analyzed to predict greenhouse gas emissions - Panama Soil - Plot 1 (version 2) | ecosystem: Environmental > Terrestrial > Soil >... | reverse complement strand
CCGGTCGTCCGGCTGCCCGCGTTCAGCGTGCCGATGATTCTTCCTTTGATGGTCAGAGGGACCGAAACGGCGGAGCGGATCCCCTCCTTCAGCAGCTGTGGATGCTCGAAGAAGGGGGGAGCCTCGGCGAGATCCAGGTCCAGCATCGGCTTGTGGTGATCCATGATCCATCCCGCGCGGCTGTTTTGACGCGGCCACTCGGTGCCGAGCGGAATGATGGGTGAATCCGATCCCACCACACCCAGCACCCGGAAGACGTTTTTGTCCGGATCATGCAGGACCAGCGCCGCACGGTCGAACGGTATGACCTGGCGCAGGGAAGTCGCGATCGCCGAGAACAGTGAATCCCGATCGAGGCAGGTGACGATGGCGTTGTTGACCTCGAGCAGCACGCGCTGGCGCTGCTCGGCATCCCGCAGCTCGGATGTGCGCGAATCTACCAGGCCCTGCAGATTGTCCGTCAGGCCTCGAAGCTCGCCCGCCAGGCGGCGCAGCTCGATCTCCGACATCGTCGAGGTGGCGAGCACGCGCAGGATGCCGATCTCATCGGGCGTCCAGTCGTGGGGCTTTTCATCGCCGACGCAGAATGTCCCCAGCGCGTGTCCGTCGGACGTGATCAAGGGCACGCCGGCGTAGGCCACCACGCCGGAGTTGGTGAAGGCCACGTAATGGCCGAAGATGTGGTGCCGCCGGGTGTCCGCCACCACGAGCGGCTCGCGCGAAGCCACGGCGTGCTTGCAGAAGGATTGCTCCAGAGGGCTTTCGCGGGCGGAGGCGAACGGCTCGGTCATCCCGCACTGGCTCTTGAAGAACTGGCGATCGCGATCGACCAGCGAGACGACGGCGACGGGAACCCTCAGCACGGTGGCCGCCAGCCTGGTGAGGCGGTCGAACGCTTCCTCAGGCGGCGTGTCGAGCAGGGTCGTCCTGCGCAGCGCCTCGAGGCGCGCCTCGCTGCCGATGATGTCGAACGCCGAGTCGCTCAGGAGATGCCCTCCCGCCGCGGTGTACGCTGGAACATCCACCCCTCGCGGATTCCTTTGCAGCTTCTCGTTCTCGCGTTTCGCGGATCTTAGCCGAAATCCGGCCGGATCGGAATCCAGCCCGTCCCGTAGGCACCGCCCACGGGTCCGCGAGGCTACGCTTGCCTTGACGCTGGACGAGTTCCTCTCACTTGCCTGCCGTTGCGTTGCAATAGCCGCCGGCTTCTGGAAGGGCCCGCTTGTCCACCCACCAGGGATACACCTCGGCCACGAGCCGTCCGGCTTTCACCGCAGGATCTTCGGAAGCGAGCTTCCTGGCTTCTTCGACCGACGCTGCCTTGAAGACGAAGATTCCACGGAGGTCCGCATCGTCGATGGGGCCCGCAATTATCAGCTTCTTCGCCTCCCACATCATCTGGATGTTCTTCAGGTGGGCTTTCTGGAGCGCCTTCGTCTCGGGCGTCTCCTCCGCCGTCCACGCCGGCCCCTTCTTGAGCAGGACCAGATAGACGGTCGTCATGTTCTCTCCGGCGGCACGAATGGGCGCGAGGGTGAGCATCGACACGAAGAACAGCGCGGACAGCCCTCCAAGCAAAGCCCGCCTTCTGCGGGATTTCATCTTCCCCTCCTCGTGCAGGGCGGCCCAGATTCTGAGCTGCCGGTTCCATGCTAGGGCCTAGGGCGCCCCATGTCGGTGAGAAAAATCACCCATCGTACGCAGGAGAGCAGGGCGTCCACGAGCAAATCTCACGAGCAAGAGCAGCCAGCATACGCGAAAGGGGATGCCCGATTTCGGCATCCCCTTTTTTCTTTCTCCCTGCGAGGGGGAGCGACCGGATCCGGAGTGTTACGAGCAGCCGCTGGTGGCGCCGCAATTCAAGCACTTGTAGCAGGCGCCGCTGCGCACCATGATGGCGCCGCAGTCGTGGCAGGAGGGCGCATCGTCCTGCGCCTGGAAGGTGAAGTTGGCGACGTTGGGCGACGAGGTGTTCACCGTGCTGCCGGCGACCAGCTTCAAGCCGGTGCGCGTCGCCTCGGGTCCTGGATCGGCCGGCGGCTCGTGCTTCTCGGAGCTGGGCACTGCCTCCTCGCGATGGATGAGACCAATGGCGATCTTCTCCTCGGGCGTCAGGAACTTGCTGCCCAGCCAGCGGAAGATGTAGTCCATGATCGACTTGGCCATCGGGATCTCGGGGTTCTTGGTGAAGCCCGAAGGCTCGAAGCGCATGTGGATGAACTTGTCCACCAGGACGCGCAGCGGCACGCCGTACTGCAGCGACATCGAGATGGCCGTGGCGAAGGCGTCCATCAGACCCGAGACGGTGCTCCCTTCCTTGGCCATGACCAGGAAGAGCTCGCCGGGCGTGCCGTCCTCGTACATGCCCACCGTGAGATAGCCCTGGTGTCCCGCCACCTCGAACTTGTGGGTGATGGCGCTGCGCTCGTCGGGCAGGCGATGGCGCTGGGGAGCGACCGCTGGCGCCGGCGCGCTCCTGGGCGTCGAGACCTCACCCTTGCCGGTATTGAGCGGCTGCGTGCGCTTCGAGCCGTCGCGGTAGATGGCCAGCGCCTTGAGCCCCAGCCGCCACGACTCGAGGTAGGCCTGCGTGATGTCCTCGGGCGTCGCCTCGGCGGGGACGTTCACCGTCTTGGAGATGGCGCCCGAGATGAAGGGCTGCGCGGCGGCCATCATCTTGACGTGGCCCATGTACTGGATGGAGCGGAAGCCGCTGCGCGGCTTGAAGGCGCAGTCGAACACCGGCAGATCCCGGTCCTTGAGGTGCGGGGCGCCTTCGATCGTGTCGTGCTCCTCCAGGTATTCGAGAATCTCCTGGCGCTGCTTGGCGTCGTGGCCCAGCCGCGTGAGCGCCTCGGGCACCGTCTGGTTGACGATCTTGATCATGCCGCCGCCCACCAGCTTTTTGTACTTGATGAGCGCGATGTCGGGCTCGATCCCCGTGGTGTCGCAATCCATCATGAAGCCGATGGTGCCGGTGGGCGCGATGACGGTGGCCTGGGCGTTGCGGAAGCCGTGCTGCTCGCCCAGCTCGATGACCTGATCCCACGCTTCACGCGCCGCCTGCAGCAGGTCGAGCGGCACGTGCGCCGAGTCGATCTTCGGCACGTAGCTGCGGTGCTTGTTCATGACCTTGAGGAAGGGCGTGCGGTTCTTTTCGTAGCCGGCGAAGGGGCCCGTCACCTCGGCGGCGATGCGGCTGGAGGTGGCATAGGCCTCGCCGGTCATCAGGGCCGTGATGGCGGCCGCGTAATCCCGCCCTTCGTCGGAGTCGTAGGGAAGTCCGCGTGCCATCAGCAGCGCGCCCAGATTGGCATAGCCCAGACCGAGCGGCCGGTAGTCGTGGCTGTTCTTGGCGATGGCGGGTGTGGGATAGCTCGCGTTGTCGACGATGATCTCCTGGGCGGTGATGACGATCTGCACCGCCTGGCGGAAGGAGACGGGATCGAACTCGCCGTCCTCGCGCCGGAACTTCATCAGGTTCAGCGAGGCCAGGTTGCAGGCCGAGTCATCCAGGAACATGTATTCGGAGCACGGATTGCTGGCGTTGATGCGCGCCGTGTTGGGGCAGGTGTGCCATTCGTTCACCGTCGAGTCCCACTGCATGCCGGGATCGCCGCACACGTGCGCGCTCTCGGCAATCATCTTCATGAGGTCGCGCGCGCGGTAGGTGCCCACGATCTGGCCGGTGCGGATGGCGCGCGTGTACCACTCCTTGTCCTCGACCACGGCCTGCATGAAGGCGTCCGGAACGCGCACCGAGTTGTTGGAGTTCTGGAAGAAGACCGAAGCGTAAGCGGGGCCGGTGAGCGAGCCGTCGTAGCCGGCGTCCATCAAGGCCCAGGCCTTGCGCTCCTCGTCCACCTTGCAGTTGATGAACTCCTCGATGTCGGGATGATCCACGTTGAGCACGACCATCTTGGCGGCGCGCCGCGTCTTGCCGCCGCTCTTGATGACGCCGGCGAAGGCGTCGAAACCCTTCATGAAGGAGACCGGACCCGAGGCGGTGCCGCCACCCGCCAGGTTCTCTTTGGAGGAGCGGATGGGGGAAAGGTTGGTGCCGGTGCCGGAGCCGAACTTGAAGAGCATCCCTTCGGTCTTGGCCAGGGAGAGGATCGAGTCCATCGTGTCCTGGACCGAGTTGATGAAACAGGCGGAACACTGGGGATGCGGCTCGATTCCCATGTTGAACCAGACGGGAGAATTGAAGGATACCTTCTGATAAATCAACAGGTGGGTCAGATCATCCGAGAAGACCTGCGCGTCGGCGGCGGTGGCGAAGTAGCCTCCCTGCCGCCCCCAGCGTGTGAGCGTATCCACCACGCGGCCGATCAGCTGCCGGGCGCTGCGCTCCCGCTCGGTCGTTCCCAGCGTGCCGCGGAAATACTTCGACGCGACGATGTTGGTGGCCGTCTGCGACCAGAAGGAGGGAACCTCCACGTCCGCCTGCTCGAAGACCATCTCCCCTTTTTCGTTGCCGATGCTCGCCGTGCGCAGATCCCACGAGATCTCGTCGAAGGGATGTTTCCCTTCCTCGGTGAAGAAGCGTTCGAGCGTCAGCCCTTTCTTCCCCTGGGAGCGGGTCTGCGTCTCGGCGGCGCCGGGAGTCTCGGGGACGGCGGGTTCCTGACTCTTGCGCGGATCCATGGTCAATGTCTCCTCCCGTTCACTTCAAAAAAGGGAAAAGAAACCCCAGTTCTCAGTGAGCTTCCGTATCCCTTGGTTGATTGAAAAGTCTTGCGAAGAAGTCCTTCCGGTTATCGGTCGGCGCCGGGGTTCCTCGCACGAGCCTTCCGTAACCGAACGGTCACACAGTAATCCTCCTGAAAAGCGCTGTCAAGATCCAAAATACAAGATATTGGGGGCATTCATGGAATGCCAACTATATCTGGATGTTTTTGTCAGTCAATAAGATGCGGAGGGGGTTTTGCGGGACCGCAAAGCCAGGGCGGGCTTCGGACGCGCGAGGCGGGGAATCACCCTTTCTTTCTCGCTTTCCGGGTGAAGGCGTCGCGCATGCCCTTGAGCATCCGGTCTTTTTGATCGTAGACGCGCCGCAAGGCGCGGGGCTGGTGCTTGGTGAGGGCGTAGACCGTGAGAATGGGCAGGGCGATGGTGGAGTCGAGATAGGCGACGACCGAGTCGGGCAGCTTGTCGGGATCGATCTTGCCCCAGGAGACCGCCTCCCCGGGGGTGGCGCCGGACAGCCCGCCGGTGTCGGCGCGCGCGTCGGTGATCTGGATGAAGTAGTCGTGCCCCTTCTCCGACAGCCCGAGCACTTCCTGGATCTGCGGCTCGGTCTGCAGCAGGAAGTTCTTGGGCGATCCGCCGCCGACGATCAGGACGCCGCTCTTGCCGCCGGAGGTCTTGGCATCGTAGACGATGGCGGCCGTCTCGTTCACGTCGAGGCTCACGTCGATGCGCGGTCCCTTCTCGCGCAGCGCCAGCTCCGCCACGTTCATGCCGATGGAGGAATCGCCGGGCGAGGAGGTGTAGAGAGGAACGCCGGCGCGATAGGCCACCGTGAGCAGGCAGGTGTCCTTCACCTTCAGCTCGTCCTCGCGCGCCGCGAGGTACTTGCCGAAGAGGTGATGCAGCTCGGCGGTCCCCATCGTCTTCTGAAAGGGCGGCTCCTCCAGGATGCGGCGGAAGAACGCATCGGTGGACAGCAGCACCTCGTAATCGAAGAGGATGTCGTAGATGCGCACGACGCCCTCCTTGCGCAGCAGCGTGTCGTCCAGCTCGTGGCTGCCCCGGTGCATGTACAGCCCCAATCCGGCGTGCGCATCGTGATACAGATTCGCTCCGGTGCTGATGATCCAGTCGACGAACCCCGACTGAACGAGGGGCATGATGGCGCTGCGTCCCACGCCGGCCGGCGTCATGGCGCCCGACAGCGACATGCCGACCGTGACATCCGGCTCGAGCATCTTCTCCACGAACAGCCGGCAGGCGCCCTGCAGCCGCCCCGCGTTGTAGGCGAGGAAAGCCTGATCGACCATCTGATCCACGGTCATGCCCGCCGTGAGCGGCGTGGGATAGATCTTCTGCCCTCGCAGATAGCGGCTCTTTTCAGGCATCGCGTCTCCTCCCCGGATTTGGCGCATCGTAGCACAGCCTTTTCGGGGAGGGGAACCCCGCGCCGCGTTGATGCCGTCTCGCCCGCGATGGTACAATCCGCCGCCATTCAAAGAATCCGGAGCCTCTGCCCTCGCGCGCGCCAGCCGCGCTTCGCCAGGAGAATCGCATGGAATCGGTGGTTTCCTTCATCCGGCAGAACAAGGACCGCTACGTCTCCGATCTGGTCGATTTCCTGAAGATTCCCTCCGTCTCGAGCAACTCCTCCAACAACGAAGACACGCGCCGCTGCGCCCAGTTCGTGGCGGACATGATGCGCAAGGTGGGGCTCGAGAAGGTGGAGGTCTTCAAGACGCCGGGCCACCCCATCGTCTACGGGGAGTGGTGCAAGGTCCCCGGCCGCCCGACGGTGCTGGTCTACGGGCACTACGACGTCCAGCCGGTGGATCCGCTCAATTTGTGGGATACGCCTCCCTTCGAGCCGGCCATCCGCAACGGGGAGATTTACGCGCGCGGATCGGCCGACGACAAAGGGCAGGTCTACATCCATTTCGCGGCGGTGGAGGCGCACCTCAAGCAGCAGGGGAAGCTTCCCGTGAACGTGAAGTTTCTCATCGAGGGGGAGGAAGAGGTCGGCAGCGAGAATCTCGACAGGTTCATCGAGTCGCACAAGGATCTGCTCAAATCCGACGTCGTCATGATCTCCGATTCGCCGATGTTCGAGCGCGGCGTGCCGTCCATCTGCTACGGCCTGCGCGGGCTGTGCTACTACCAGATCGATCTGCGCGGCACCAAGAGCGATCTGCACTCCGGCTCGTTCGGCGGCGCCGTCGCCAATCCCAACTACGTCCTCGCGCAGCTCCTGGCGAGCATGAAGGACAAGAACGGCAAGATCACCATCCCGGGCTTCTACAAGGACGTGAAACCGCTCACCGCGCGCGAGCGCAAGGAGTTCAAGCGCCTGCCCTTCTCCGAGAAGAAATACGCCAAGGAGCTGGGGGCTCCCGGATTGTGGGGCGAGAAGGGATACTCGGCGCTCGAGCGGGTCTGGACGCGGCCGACCTTCGAGGTGAACGGCATCCTGGGCGGCTTCACGGGCGAAGGGGCCAAGACGGTCATTCCGGCCGTGGCCATGGCCAAGGTCTCCATGCGGCTGGTGCCGAATCAGAATCCCGACAAGATCGCCAAGCTGTTCGAGAAGCATCTGAGGAAAATCTGCCCGAAGACGATGGAGCTGACGATTACCCGCATGCACGGCGGCCGGCCCTGGGTCGCCTCGCTCGATCACCCGGCCATCCATGCCGCCTCGAAAGCCTTCGAGAAGGGCTTCGGCAAGCGGCCGGTGTTCACCCGCGAAGGGGGATCGATTCCGGTCGTGGCCAGCTTCGCCGACATCCTGAAGGCTCCCTCGGTGCTGATGGGCATCGGCCTGCCCGACGAGAACGCGCACGCGCCGAACGAGAAGCTGGACCTGGGGAATTTCCAGGGCGGGATTCTCGCCTCGGCGCATTTCTTCGACATCCTGGCGAAAGAGGCCTAGAGCCCCGGAGAGGATCGACTCCATGTCCGAGCCGCGCTTCATCGTGGTGGGCGGAGGCCTCGCGGGCCTCATGGCGACCATCAAGATCGCCGAGGCGGGGCAATCCGTCGATCTCTTCTCCGTCGTCCCGGTGCGGCGCTCCCATTCGGTGTGCGCCCAGGGCGGCATCAACGGCGCCGTCAACATCAAAGGGGAGAACGACTCTCCCGAGATCCACTTCGTCGACACGGTCCGAGGCGGCGATTTCCTGGCGCATCAGCCGCTGGCCAAGGCAATGTGCTACGCGGCCCCCAATCTGATCTACCTGCTTGATCGGATGGGCGTGCCCTTCAACCGCACGCCGGAAGGCAACCTCGATTTCCGCCGTTTCGGCGGAACGCTCTACAACCGCACCGCTTTCGCCGGGGCCACGACCGGCCAGCAGCTCCTCTACGCGCTCGACGAGCAGGTCCGCCGCTACGAGGCGGACGGGAAGGTCAAGAAGTACGAGCACTGGGAGTACCTGGGGATGGTGCGCGACGAGGCGGGCGCCTGCCGGGGCATCGTGGCGGTCGACATGCGCTCCATGAAGATCGCGTCGTTTCCCGGCGACGCCGCCATGCTGGCGACGGGCGGGCCGGGGCTGCTGTTCGGGCGCTCCACCAACTCGATGATCAACACCGGCTCGGCCGCCACCTCCGCCTACGTCGAGGGCGTGACGTATGCCAACGGCGAGATGATCCAGATCCATCCCACCGCCATCCCCGGCGAGGACAAGCTGCGGCTCATGTCGGAGTCGGCGCGCGGCGAGGGAGGGCGCGTCTGGGTGCCGCGCACGAAGAACGACACGCGGCCGCCCAAGCAGATTCCCGAAGCCGAGCGCTGGTACTTCCTGGAGGAGAAATATCCCCGCTACGGCAACCTGGTGCCCCGCGACGTCGCCAGCCGCGAGATCTTCGACGTGTGCGTGAACAAGGGGCTGGGCCTGGACGGGAAGATGATGGTCTACCTCGACGTCTCCCACATCGACCGGGCCACGCTGAACCGCAAGCTGGGAGGCATCCTCGAGATCTACGAGAAGTTCACCGGCGTGGACCCGCGCGAGGAGCCGATGAAGATCTTCCCGGCCATGCACTACTCGATGGGCGGGCTGTGGGTCGACTACGAAGCCAAGACGGACGGCATGATCAACGAGGAGAGCCCGCGCAACCATCAGACCAACGTTCCCGGCATGTTCGCCTCCGGCGAAGTGGACTACCAGTACCACGGCGCCAATCGCCTGGGAGCCAACTCGCTCCTCTCCTGTCTGTACGGAGGCCTCATCGGCGGGAAGGCGATGGTCAGCTACGCCGCCGCCCGCGCCAAGGCGCCGGCGGCAAAGGTCGAGACTCAGCCGGCGGTCGCCAGGTGGGAGAAGCGCTTCAAGGATCTCGCCGCGATGAGCGGCGCAGAGAATCCCTACCGGCTGCACAAGGAGCTGGGGGAGATGATGAACGAGCACGTCACCATCGTCCGGCACAACGCATCGATGCAGAAGGTCTACGAGAAGCTCGGAGAGATGAGCGGGCGCTTCGCTAGGCTGGGCGTGCCGGATCAGGGTGGCTGGGCCAACCAGTCCCTGCTGTTCGCCAACCAGCTGTGGAACATGATCGAGCTGGGCAAGGTGGTGACGCTCGGGGCCATCCGACGCGACGAGAGCCGGGGCGCGCACTACAAGCCCGAGTTTCCCCAGCGCGACGACGAGAAGTGGCTCAAGACGACCGTGGCGACCTGGAGCGCCGACGGCCCGGTGCTCAGCTACGAGCCGGTGGATATCTCACTGGTGAAGCCGGTGGCCAGGAAGTACGATTGATAGGTCGCTTCACCGGCACGCCGGAATCGCCGCAGGCGGTGCGTGCGGTGGGTTTTCGAGCTCGCAAGCCGGAGGCCAGAAAATTTGATTGACGCAGCGCGCCGCCCGCAGGCGGTCGATCGGCGGGCGCTTCGCAAGGTGACTCACCGGATTTGTGCTTCGCGACAGGAACGGGTGTGAGCGTGGCCAAGCCATCGACCATCGAGCTGAAGATCAAGCGGCAGGATCGACCCGATGCGCCTTCCCGCTGGGAGGAGTTCAGCCTGCCGTACCGCTCCGACATGAACGTCATCTCCTGCCTGATGGAAATCCAGCGCAACCCGGTCACCAAGCAGGGAAGCAAGACGACGCCGGTGGTGTGGGATTGCAGCTGCCTGGAGGAGGTGTGCGGCGCCTGCACCATGATCGTCAACGGCAAGGTGCGCCAGAGCTGCACCGCGCTCATCGATCAACTCGAGCAGCCGGTGCGCCTGGAGCCGATGACCAAGTTCCCGCTCATCCGCGATCTGTCGGTGGATCGGCAGAGGATGTTCGACAACCTGATCCGGATCAAGGCCTGGATTCCGATCGACGGGACCTATCCGCTCGGCCCCGGTCCCAGACTGTCCGCTTCCGAGCAGCAGATCGCCTATCCGTACTCGCAATGCATGACGTGCGGCTGCTGCATGGAGGCCTGCCCGCAGTTCAACCAGCGCTCCGATTTCATCGGGCCCGCCCCCATCGGCCAGGTGATGCTGTTCAATCTCAACCCGACGGGGAAGATGAATGACGAGGAGCGCATCCGCGCCGTGATGGGTCCCGGCGGCATTGCGGAGTGCGGCAACGCGCAGAACTGCGTCGAGGTCTGCCCCAAGAGCATTCCTCTGACCGACGCCATCGGCGAGGTCGGCCGCCAGGCCACCCGCCAGATGTTCAAGGACCTCTTCGGCTAGACGCACAGCATAGCCGGCTGCATCCGGCCGCCAACTCCAAGCAAACGCGACGAGACGCCTACTTTGGCTCCTGGAAGGCCGTTTCGTCCACCGTTTCCGAGACCGTGGCGAAGGGCGTGCGAATCCAGGTGTCGCCGCCGATCTCCTGCTTGTCGGGGCAGAGCATCAGCGGGCCGATCTTCTTCCAGTCGGTCCAGGACCACGATCCCTTCTCGTGCTCCTCGCCCTGCAGCTCGTAGTCCCAGCGGCCCATCAGGTGCGTCGCGGGATCGATGTAGGCGTGATACTGATCTCCCGAGGTGAGACCGATCCCATCATCGAAGCTCAGGCGGAGCATCTGCCATTTCTTTCCCGCTTCGTCGGCCTTCTCTCCCTCGTAAACCAGGTGGACCCCCGGGTCCTTCATCTTGTAAGGCATCAGGAACCAGTAGGTGTCGTTGATGAAGCGGGCGTACCCGTAATCGAGGAGCTTCTTGGTCGCGTCCGCCTCCGCCGGCTTCCCATCCACCCAGGCCTTGCCCGTGCGGTCGTTCACATTGAAGAGGATGAGGAGCGCCTTACCTTCCTTGTTCTTTCCTTCCACGCGATAGCGGCCGGTGAATCGATCCCACGCGTGGCGGTAGCTCGCCAGCGACTTGCCTCCCTTCTCGACGTTGAACTCGAAGCGCAGGAACCTGGCCTGGCTCCAGGCCGCGTCGCCGCCCAGAGCCTGCCAGACTTCGCCGGCGACCCGCGCCGCCTGCCCGTCGTCGGCTTTCGCCGTCTGAGCCAGCGATCGAAGAGGATGCAGCCCGGCCGCCACGATCGCCGCGAGAAGAACAGACTTGCTCCGGAATTTCATGGACCACCCCGCTCAGGATGAAGTGAGGAAATTCGGCGAGAAGATAAACCAGGGAAGGAGCGTCGTCAATGTCGGACCGATGCGCACCCTTTAAAGAGGATGGGGCGGTCTTTTTGAGGCGTGCGAATCGCCGGCGGAAGAGAAGCGCTTCCCTGTCTACCCACTCACGCAGCCGCAAGGCCATTCGGCTTGAGAGGCGGCGGCGCGGGGGCCTATACTTCACTCATGATTCTCTCTCTGGAACGGCGCAGCCAGACGATCTTGAAAGCGCGGGACTCCCGTTTCATCGGGATTGCGACGCCGGTGGAAACGGAGAGCGAGGCGCTCGAGCGGATCGCCGACATCCGCAGCGAATATCCCGATGCGACCCATTGCTGTTTCGCCTACCGCCTCGGCGCGGGAGACACGGCGAGGGAGAGGAGCCACGATGCCGGCGAGCCGGCGGGCTCGGCGGGCGCGCCGATCCTCTCGGTGATCCGGGGACGAGGCCTGGGCAATCTGCTGGTCTGCGTCGTGCGCTATTTCGGCGGCACGAAGCTGGGAATCGGAGGGCTGTCGCGCGCCTACCGCGACGCCGCCAGGGCCGCCATCGAAGCGGGCAGCCTCCGGGCGAGCGAAGAAAGGATTCGCGTCCGGGTCGAGCTTCCGCTGGCGCTGGTGGGCGAAGCGCGCTCGCGCGTGGCGCAGCTCGGCGGCGAGGTCCAGTCGGAAGAATACAGCGAGGCGGCCACGCTCTCGCTCCTCATCGCCGCCTCGCGCGCCGGCGAGCTGAAAGCGAGGCTCGACGATCTCACCCGCGGCTCGGCCGTGTGGGAAGGGAAGGGAGGGGTCGTATGACGGCTGTGACCGGGCCGCCGGCCGCGCTGCGCGTCTTCCCACTGACCGGATGCATTCTCCTGCCGGGAAACTGGCTACCGCTGCACATCTTCGAGCCGCGCTATCGCGCGATGGTGCGCGACGCGCTGGCGACCGATCGTTGGATCGGCATGATTCAGCCCCGCATGCCGGCGCCGGACAATTTCGGCCCGCCGGAGGGGCAGGCGGAGGATCCCGAGCTGCATGCGGTGGGGTGCGCCGGAACCATCCAGCATTGCCTGAAGGAGACCGACGGGAGGTTCCACATCCTGCTGAAAGGCGTGAGCCGCTTTCGCCTTCTCCGGGAGATGCACAAGCAGGAAGGGTACCGGTGGTTCCAGGTCGCCTACGATGCGTACGCCGCCGATCACGCCGAGCCCCAGTGCGCACTGGATTCCTGCCGGATCCTGCGCGCCATGGAGGTGCTGCGCCAATCGCACAGCCTCGCCATCGATCCGGACGACTTCAAGGGGCTCACCGGCATCGCGGTTCTCAACGGCCTGTCCGCTGCGCTTCCCTTCGCGCCCGCCGAGAAGCAGGCCCTGCTCGAAGCGACGACGCCGGAAGAGCGCGAGCGGCTGCTGCTGGCGCTGATGGCCATGGGATTCCAGCAGGGAGCCGGGACGCGCTGCACGCCACCGTTCACGATCCATTGATCGGCCTTCTTCCATCGGGTGAATCATGAAATCTCCACTCCGGACCACGCCCCTCGCGCTTTTCGTTCCGCTCGCCGTCGCCGTCCTTCTGTCCCCGCTCCTGCTCGCCGCGAAGAAAGAGCCTCCTCCACAGCCGGCGGAAAAGAGCCGCTTCCTGATACGTCTTGCTCCGGTCCGTCCAGAGGCGGAGGCCAGCGACGAGGAGAAAACGCGCATCTTGATGCATTTCGATTACCTCAAGACGCTGCTTGCCGAGGGCAAGCTTATTCTGGAAGGCATGACGACCGACGACTACGCGGACTATCTCGTGATTGAAGCGACCAGTCGGGAAGAAGCGGAGCGGATCCTGGCCGGCGATCCGGCCGTGAGCGGCAATGTCTACAAGGGAGAGGTGCATCCGTTCCGCATCACGCTGTCCCGCGCCTCGCCGTGAGGTGCTGGCGCCTCGTGCTATACTGCCGCGCCTTGAGCGGGCGGAGGCGATGCTGAAGCGAAAAACGACGACAGCCGGTTCCGATTCCCCAGCGCAGGAAGGTCCGCTCGCATTCCAGACCCTGATCGGCGCCGATTTGATTCTCAGCGGTGAGCTGGTCTCCGAGGAGAACATCCGGGTGCAGGGGCGCGTGGAAGGCAACATCTCCACGTCCGGCTCGCTGATCATCGAGCCCTCGGGCAGCGTCAAAGGAGACATCACCGCGGAAAACGTGGTGGTGGAAGGATCGGTGGAGGGAACGGTCATCGCCGCAATGAAATTCGAGCTGCGCCCCGCGGGCCGCATCCAGGGCGACATCCGAGCGTCGGTCGTCTCCATCGCGGAGGATTCGTTCCTGCGCGGGAGAGTGCTGGCCACCGAGCGCGTCTCCACCCAGATGACGGCGCTCAAGCGCAAAGCGGAAAGAAGGTAGCCCGGCGTTGAACCGGCGCGTCCTGATCGTCTTCCTGACGATGCTGTTCCTGGTCGCCCTCCTCGTCATCTTCACCGTCACCCACCAGCGGCCCAAGGTCCCCGCCGACTCCGATCACCTCAAGTCCGACGATGTGAAGGTTTGCCTGAGCTGCCACGGGCGAGGAGCCTCCCACGCCCGCTCGAAGAACCATCCGCTCAACGATCAATGCTGGGATTGCCACGAGCGGGCCCGCTGAATCGCCGCGCCCGGCGGCGCGCGTTTCATTCCGCGGGCAGTGGAACCAGGGAGGGCGGAGGGCTTGCGGTCCGTCCGGCCACCAGCCGCTTGAGCAGCAACAACCCGAGCGCCCCTCCAACGCGGGGAAGGTGGGACGCGAGCCGTCGCCGCAGGCTCCGATAATCCTGCCGGCCCGCGATCAGATCGGAGACGATCGAGGAGATGGGCGGGCAGCGGGACAGGGAGGTGAAAGCCTCCATGAAGCGAGGCGCGAAGAAGAGCGCCTTGTGCCGGGAGGCCCAGTCCAGCTCCAGGCCGAACTCGGAGATCCATCGCGCCGGATAGGCGGCGGGCTCGCCGCGCGCGAGGGCCTCCGAGAGAAAGGTCGCTGAAGCGACGGCATAATGGATCCCTTCCCGGGTCAGCGGGTCCACGAAGCCGGCCGCGTCGCCCACCAGCGCCCACCCCTGTCCGATGCATCCGGATCCTCGCTCGGCCTCCGCCGGCGGGGATGGGATGCGGGCGCCGTAAGACCGCAGCCGGCGCAGCACACCGTTTCCGTAGAGATCGGCCAGGAAGCGGCTCATCTCCTGCGCCAGCGCGGTGCGGCTCGCCTGGCCCGTGGGGCCGCAGATTCCCACCGCCAGGTGATCCGGCCTGGGAAAGACCCAGAGATACCCGTCCAGTCCCCGGAAGAACTTCAAGACGACCTCAGCGGACGTGAAACCGTCGACGTAATAGCCGATGCCCAGAGTTTGTCGTAAAGGGGGAAGATGCGCGCCCAATCTGCCGCGCACGAGTCCGCTGGCGCCGTCGGCTCCGACGAGAAAATCGGCCGTCTCCTCCCGACCGGCGGAATCGACGACCTTCCAGCCTCGCTCCCGTCGGCTCAAGGAGACGATGCGCCGGCCGCGCAGCTCCGCTCCTTGTGCGCGGGCGCGCTCGAGAAACAGTCCGTTCAGCCGGCTGCGGGAATAGATGCGCAGCGGCTCGGCGAGATCCACCAGCGCCTCACGACCGCGCGGCGAGAAGATGCGCGCGCGGCGGGCAAGGACGTGGGGTGTGCGGGACTCGGCCAGAAAGGGGCAGAAATCGACGCCGCGCTCCGGCACGCCCCCGCCGCACGGTTTTTCCCATCCTGCCCGGGCCTCGTACAGGATGACGCGGGCCCCCTGATTGGCAAGAAGCTCCCCTGCGCGCGCGCCGGCGGGACCACCCCCGACGATGATGGCCTTCATCTCGTTCCTCCGCGCTCCAATCTAGCGCAAGGAAAAGCACGCCCGCAATCGGACCGGGGCGCCCTCCGTCCCCCTGGTGTAGACTCAGGCCTCTCGCACGACGACGCAAGGAGTCCGAAGGAGCCGGTGACGTACTACCTGGGGAAATTCCTCGAGCTGAACGGCATGGTGCTCCTCGGATTCGGACTTTTCTGGGGGCTGGTCCGAGACGATGTGCGGGGAGAGGTTGGCTTGCTGGCTCTGAGCACCGCGATTTTCCTGGCCGGATACTGGCTCGAGCGCCGCTTCAACCGGAAGAGCTAGCGCTTTCCGCCCAGCGTCGGCGGCGGCGAGGCCTTGAGCTTCTCGCAGCGCTCCGACATCGTCTGGATGGAGGACTGGAGCGAAGCGGTGCGGACCGGGTCGGTCAGCAGTTTCTGGGCGCTCTCCATGAGGGGAAGAGCATCGCAGTAATGCTGCAGTCCCGAGTAGGCTCCGGCCAGGCCCAGCATGGCTTCCCAATCCTTGTCATCCATCGACAGCAGGTTCGAATAGGCCTGCGCGGCGTTGTCGTAATCTCCTTCCCGCAGGTAGGCCTCTCCCAGCCGGCGCAGCGCGGGAATCGAAAAAGGGTCCATGTTGACGGCATGGTTGAGCGCGGCCACGGCGTTCACGATCTGCCCGCGCGTGAGCAGCACCTCGCCCGAGCGGAGATAAGCCTCCACGCTGCTGGAATTCCCGCCGAGTGCCGCCAGGTAGGCTTCCGAGGCCCCCAGCGTATCGCCCGTCATCCGACGAAGATCGCCCAGCAGGAAGTTGATCGACTCGTCCCGCGGCCAGAGCTTGCGCGCCTGCTCGCAGACGGCGATGGCGTCGATCAAGTGCCCCTGCTGCTTGAGAACCTGCGCCAGGATGAACAACGATCCCGCGTCCTGGCCGCTGAGCTCCAGCGCCTTGCGCACTTCCGTTTCGGCCTGATCCACCTTGCCGCCGGCGAGAGCGCACGAAGCGGCGGCGGAATGAATCATGAGAGACCCCGGATCGGCGCGCGAGGCGTCCAGCAACGCGGGCAGGCCATTGGCAACATCGCCGCGGGCACAGGCCGATTGGCCCGCCTTCAGCTGGTCCGAGGCCAGGAGAGATCGGGCGGATCCCCACAGGGTCAGTCCGCAGAGCATGATGAAGAGGAGCGCGACCGCCGCCGCGAGCCTTCGTCGGCGCACCGGATCCATCCTCCAGGCGAAGGGCACCCAGGGTTGGGAGGATTCGGGATTTCTGCCCAAGACGAGCGCCCCGAGCAGCGTAGCGGTCCACAGCGTGGGCTGCTCGCGGAACGGATTGTAGAGGAAGCAGGCAGCGCCCAGTCCCCACAGCGATGCGAGGGCAGCCTCGTGCAGCGGCGCCACGGAGGGTCGTCCTCGACGAAATCCCTCGCCCAGGAAGCTCCAGGCCGCCCAGAGGGTGAGAAACAATCCCGCGGGCCCCAGCTCCGCGAGGATCTGCAGATATTCGTTGCCGCATTGCAGCGGCAGCCGTGAGGTGGCGAATCCCGTCCGCAGCGGAGCATTGCCGGCTTCCGCGGCGAAGGCGAATCGCCAGTTCGCGACGCCGGCGCCCAGCGGGCGTGAGAAGGCGATTCCTCGCGTGATCCGCCAGGCGTCTCCACGCAGGGTCCGTCCCTCCAACTCGCTCGTCCTGTAAGAAGGTGGGTCGGAGAGGAGCGGAATGCGCGCCATGAAGACGCCCCAAGAAACCGCCAGGATCGCCAGCGCGCAGGAGACGAACAGCGCCAGCTTGCCGGGCGCGGGCATCTCCTCTTTTGAGACCGAGGCGCGGCGCGAGCTCCGAATTCTGAGGATCAGCAGGCAGGCGAGAGCGCAGGTGGCGGCCAGCCAGGCAGGTCGCGTGCGGGCCAGCAGGACGAAGGCCGAGGCGATTCCAGCCCCCGGGCCCCAGAACCAGGCGGCCGGGCCGCGGTAGGGAACAGCCAGCGAAACGACCACCGGAAGAACAACCGCCACGAAGACGGCAGATGTGCTGACGTCTCCGGCAAGGCCTCCGCCCATCGTAGGCGGGAGCCATGAATAAGCCGGGCCCAGCAGGATTTGAAGAAGGCCGCCCAGCGCCGTGAGGACCGCCGCCGCCCCGAGGCCTGCCGCAACCCGACGGTCTCCCGCTTCCAGCGAAGACGTCAGGAGCAGGAAAGCCACCAGGCAAAAGGTCCCGTCGCGCACCGCCGTAATCGCCTCCGCCTTGTTGGACGCCTGAAAAACCGAGAGGATGGCCAGGAAGAGAAGCAGGAGCAGCGGCAACGACACGCGGAGCTTGGCCAGACGCACCCATCCCGAGCGAAAAGTCCCGACGAGCCACACCCCGAGGATGCAAAGGACGCCGAGGCGGAACAGGATCTCTTTGGGCAGCTGAAAAGGATCGAATAGGGTGGGAAAGAAGACGAAAGGAATGAACAATGAAACAAGCGCAGCCGTCCAGCTAAGAGTCTTGCCGGATGTTTGAGAGGGGCCGGAGTTCTCGACGGGCTGCACGCGGTGGTCCTTGTGGAAGTTGAGAGCCTCAAGTAGAGCGCGGCATCCTAGCACAGGGACCTAAAGCCATCAAGGCCTTGGGTTTGACGCTTCCCAGAGAAGAGAATTAGAATGCTGGCCATCCTGT
>Ga0066903_100001359_pt1 | contig 17745 bp, 12 predicted proteins | sample PanSoiMetaGPlot1_FD_67491 | JGI IMG/M metagenome (GOLD analysis project Ga0066903, IMG submission 67491) | Tropical forest soil microbial communities from Panama analyzed to predict greenhouse gas emissions - Panama Soil - Plot 1 (version 2) | ecosystem: Environmental > Terrestrial > Soil >... | reverse complement strand
CGCTGCCGCTCGAGCCGACCTACACGCCGTCTGACGCCGACAACCCACGCGCCGTCCGCGCGATCAGCGACGAGGTGCGCGCCCGGATCCAGGGAGCGCTCGACGACATGCTGGCGCGGCGCCGGTTCATCTTCTTCGGATCGATCTTCGAGCGCAGGGCCGATGGCGCGCGTTGACGCCGTCGACGTCGTCATTATCGGCGGCGGCCTTGCCGGCCTGACGCTCGCGCGGCAGCTGCTGCGCGCCGACGCCGGGCTCCGGATCGTGCTCCTCGAGAAGCGCGCCTCGATTCCGTCCGAGGCACAGAAAGTCGGCGAAGCCACCGTCCAGGTCAGCGGTTACTATCTGTCGAAGGTGCTCGATCTCGAGGAGCACCTGCTGCAGCGGCACTACCTCAAATACAACCTGCGCTTCTACTGGCCGACGGCGGCGGACCCCTCGTCGATCGAGCACTACAGCCAGTCGTACATCCGGCAGTTCTCGAACATCGCCACCTATCAGCTCGATCGCAACGCGCTCGAGGCGGAACTGCTCCGCCTGAATCGCGAGGATCCGCGCTTTCAGTTCGTACCCGGCGTCAAAGTGATCGACGCCTCACTCGACGCCTCGCCGCACGTCGTCTCGTACGAGGTCGGCGGCGCCGCCGCAGCCGTCGAAGCGAACTGGGTGGTCGACGCGTCGGGACGCGGCAAGGCGGTCGCGCGTCCTCGAGGGCTGCATCAGCCCGGCACGATCCGCCATGGCACGTCCTTCATGTGGGTCGAAGGGCTGCTGAACCTGGAGAAGCTGACCGGCCTGCCGCACGCGGCCGCGCTGCGGCATCCTCGCCGCGCGTCGATCGGACACGCGCCGCTGTGGCTGGCGACCAATCATTTCTGCGGCGAAGGCTTCTGGTTCTGGACCATTCCTCTGCACGGCAAGACCAGCCTCGGGCTCGTGTTCGACGCGCGCCTCGTCCGCTACGAGGACGTCTCGTCGGCGCACAAACTGACGGCCTGGATCTGCGATCGCTTCCCCATCTTCGCGCGCGATCTGCCGGGACGGCGCGTGCTGCACCACGGCGGGTATGCCGACTTCGCCTTCGATTGCGCGCAGACGATCAGCGCCGATCGGTGGGCGCTCTGCGGCGAAGCGGGACGCTTCTCCGATCCGCTCTACAGTCCGGGGGGCGATCTCATCTCGCTCTACAACACGCTGATCGTCGACGCGATTCTGACGGGCGATCGCGAGGACCTGCGGCGAAAGGCCGCACTCTACGAGTCGATGATGCGCGCGTTCTACGAAGGCTACGTGCCGGGGTTCGCGCTCAGCTACGACACGCTCGGCGATCAGGAAGCGTTCTCCCTGAAGTACACCTGGGAGCTGACGGTGTACTTCGGCTTCTACGTGTTTCCGTTCATCAACGGTTTGTTCACCGACCTGCGCTTCGCGACCCACTTCATGCGGCGCTTCACCGAGCTCGGACGGGTGAACCGCGGGCTGCAGGCGTTGCTCAGCGCCTTTTATCAATGGAAGAAGACGCGTGAGGGTGCGCCGGCCGCGCCGGTCTTCTTCGATTTCATGGAGCTGACGCCGCTGCGCGAGGCCGAGCGCACGTTCTACGCCGTGGGCGTCAACGTCGAGGAGGCGACGGCGATCCTCGACCGGCAGCTGACGAACGCGCTGACGCTGGCCCGCTTCATCGCCGCGCACGTCAGCGCGCGCGTCCTCGGTGACGCGGCCCTCCGCACGAACCGCGCGTACGTGGAGGGGCTCGATCTGGCAGCGCTCCGCTTCGATCCGGATGACATGCGGACGCGCTACGCGGCCGCGGCCCGCGACGAGGCCAGGTATGAATGGCCGTTCGACGCCACGGTCGTCGATCGCTTCGCGGCGGCGGCGGATGCGAAGGCGGGGCTCGCATGAACGATTTCGCGCCTGGTCTCGAGCGTGCGCTCTTCGCCGATCCGCGTGAGGCGGCGTACGGCATCGACGCCGGGACCGGTGTGCCGTCGTGGCTGCGCGGAACGTATTACGTGATCGGTCCTGGGCGGTTCGTCCGTGGAACGCAGCGATACTCGCATTGGCTGGACGGCGACGGCTTCGTGTGCGCGGTCCGCTTCGACGAACGAGGCGCGAGCGTCGCGCAGCGCTACGTCCGTACGGCCAAGGCCGCCGACGAGGACACGGCCGGACGCGCACTGTATCGCACGTTCGGGACGCGCTTCGACGGCGATCGTCTCAACAGGGGCACCGCGCTCATGTCGCCGTCGAACGTCAGCGTCACGGCCTTCGCCGGCACGCTGCTCGCGTTCGGCGAGCAGGGCATGCCGGTCGAGCTCGATCCCGCCACGCTTGCCACCCGCGGCCCGTTCGGCTTCGGGGGCGCGATCAACGACCTGACCCCGTTTTCGGCGCACCCGCGGCGCGATCCGGCGACGGGATCGCTCGTCACATTCGGTGTGTCGTTCGCGGCGTCACAGCCCACGCTGAATCTGTTCGAATTCGACGCGGCGGCCGGGCTGTCGTCCCGGCGTCGTGCCGCACTCGATCTGCCGCGGACGATTCACGATTTCGCGCTCACCGAACGGCACGCGGTCTTCCATCTCGACCCGTATCTGCTCGACGCCGCGGCGATCGCCGGCGGGCGGACCGTCATGGAGGCGTTGTCGTGGCGTCCGGAACTCGGGACCCGCATCCTCGTGATGTCGCGCCAGACGGGCGAAACCGTCGCGTCAATTAAACACGGCTCGTGTTACTGCCTGCACGTCGTCAACGGGTTCGAGCACGGCGGCGACACGATCGTCGACGTCATCGAATACGAGCGCCCGATCTACGACGAGTACGCCGGCTTGCCGGAGCTGTTCAGCACGGTGGGACCGGGACGGCCGACGCGGCTCGTGATCGACGCCGCGAACGGAGCCATCACGGAGCGGACACCGGCCGCCTATACCTCTGCGCCGGATTTTCCGGCGATCGATCCGGATCTGACGGCGCGGCCGTACTCCGAATGCTGGATGCTCGGCATCTCCGCAACCGGTAGTGCCGGCCGCAAGTTCTTCGACGAGCTCGTGCGCATCGACTGGGCGTCGCCTGACCGCGCCGAAGTGCATCGGCTCACGCCCGGACAGTTCTTCGCCGGCGAACCGGCGCTGGTGCGCGGCCCCGAGCCGACCGATGACGTGGTGATCTGCCCGGTCTGCGATCTCACGGCGGCCCGCACGACGATCGGATTGTTCCGCGCGCGCGGGCTCGAGCCGCTGGCGACGCTCCCGCTGCGGGATCTGCTGCCGCCGCTGTTTCATTCGACATTCGCCGCCGCGATCAAGAGCTCTTCCGGATCGCAAGGGAAAAGGCTCTAATCACCGGCGCAGCAGGTAGCGGTCGACGTAGGCAACGACGATCGCGCCGTGCTGGTTGAAGATGCGTGTGTCGAACGAGACGACGCCGCGCGAGTCGTCGACCGGTTGCCGGTCCGCCACGCGCTTGCTGACCGCGATCGCGTCACCGACGAACACCGGCGCCACGAAGCGCAGGCGATCGAGGCCGGCAAACGCGACGAGATCGTCGCCCAGCATGCCGGTTTCGACGGCGAGGCCGATCGAGCAGCTCACCACGAGCATGCCGTGCGCGATCCGGCGTCCGTACGGTCCCGCCGCCGCGGCCTGGTCATCGAGATGGAGCGAAGACCGATCGCCCGTCAGCGCCGCGAACGCCGCGACGTCTTCCGACGAGATCGTCCGGCTGGGCGTCTCGCACCGCCAGCCGATCGCCAGGTCGTCGTAGCGGCTCATTCGCCGTGCAGCGGCCGGATGAGACGCAGGGCGGGCCGCGTGTTGTACTCCGCGCGATACCGTCGATGCGCCGCGTCTTCGGGATACCGCTCCGCCGCACGATACGGGTAGCCGCTCATGCCGTGAAACGGCAGCGGCTCGACCGTCTGTGAAAATGCGGTGTTCGCGTCGGCATCCTTCGCCCAGCCGCCGACCAGGAGCAGAAAATCGCGTGTCCATCCGGCCGCGAGCGCCGGCAGGCCGGCCGCCGGATACCGGAGCGTCAATTCATCCCCGGAACCGAGGATCGCGAACCGATCGTCGGCATCCCGGAGAAGCGCCGTGACGTCGCCGTACCGCGTGTAGAGGCCCGGCGTCGGATTCCACATCGAGGCCGGCGACACCAGTGTGTAGTCGAACGATTCGGGCTGGCGGCGCTCCGAATCGATCGTCGCCTTCGAGAATCCGCGGAACGCCAAAGCGGCAGTGCCCGGCGCGATACGCGTGAGATGGACCGGTGGAGCGGCGGTGTCTTCGGACAGGAAGATCTCGTCCCAATAGACGCAGAGATTGGTGACGATCCGGATCTCGCGTGAACTGGACAGAAACTTGCCGCTCACATCGACAACGATCGTTTTCGGTTTGCCCGCTGGCATGCCCATGTCTTCGACGACCGTCTGCCATTGGCCGGACGCGTCCTTGACCTGCAGCGAAGGCGTGACCAGGCCGGCCGCGTCCTGCTGCGCGGCGCCGCGAAAGGTGCTGCCGTCGGCCCAGTCGACCCATCCGGTCAGCACGAGGATCGCGCGATTGGCCGCTGCCGCACCGGCGAAGTCGAGGTCGAGCGCGTGCGTCTCCGCCACGCCGGCGTAGTCTCTCCGGAAGCCGGTTGGATAGACGCGGTCGGCGGACAGGAGCGCTTCGCGGACGTCGCGGCCGTTCTCCACCGCACGCGACGGATAGATGCGGCGGCCCACGCCGAAGAGACGGAACTCTGGAAACGGCGGCGCCTTGAACTTGTCGTTGGTGAAGACGTCGAGCGTGCGCGGGTGGTCGACGGCCACGAGCTGCACCTGATCGAGGTACGACACTTCGCGCAGTTCCTCGGTGATGCGGACGTCGTAGGCGCCGTCCCGTTCGATCAGCGCCCCGTGCGGGATGCGGACGTACTCGTGATCGTCGACCGGAAAGTAGGTGCCGTCGCCGAGACCGGCGCCGAGCGGCGCCACGCCGAGCACGTCGGTTACGAACTGATAGCCGCTCCCGTTCCAGGTGAAAATCATCGGACACGAACCCGACAGCCGCGGCGCTTCCTTGTACTCGAGCGGCGTGTCGATCCGCGGCGCAACCTCGTTCTGGATCAGTCCGTTCGGCCAGGTGATGCGCACCACGTCGGCGGCGGCCCGAGTGCCGAGGCCGAAGGTGATCGGCACGCCCGCGTATCGCCGCTTCTGGTAGCGGGTGCCGGCTTTGACTTCGATCTCCGCATCCGCTGCGAGGACCAGATTCTTCACGCCCACCAGCCGCACGCGCACCCAGTGATGACCCGTGCCGGTCTCGTTGCGCAGCAGATGCACCGAACCGTCGGCGCCGATGCCGAGCAGATCGTCGCGGCCGTCCTGATCGAAGTCGGACGCGGCGACCGCGATCAGCGGATCGGCCAGCGTCCCGCCGGCCGTGAATCCGCCGGCGCCGTCGTTGCGGTACACCTGCCCGCCGGCGATCACATCCGGCGCACCCCGGCTCTCGAGATCCGCGATCGCGATGCCCACGTCGGCCGGCGCGATCGCGCGCGTCTCGAACCGGCCGCCACGGTTGACGAGCGCCGTCACGCCTTCGGGACCGGCGGCCACGAGATCGGCCGCGCCGTCGGCGTCGAGGTCTTCGGCCTGGAGGCGCCGCGTGCCTGCCGGAAGCGCGTCGAGCGGCTGCGCCTCGTATCCGCCGGCCAGGCGATCGCGATAGAGCACGCCGCGTCGATCCGCATAGGCGACCGCCAGATCGTGCCCGGGCTCGTCGGGAATCACATGGACGACGGCCGCCGCCAGTGCGCGCCCGGATACGAACGGGATGTCCGTGGTGCGATCGCCGAAGCCTGCCGCCCCGTTGTTGCGCATCAACACGGTCGACGATCCGAGCAGCAGCAGATCGAGATCGTAATCGTGGTCGTAGTCGACCCAGACGGCGGCGTCGAAGCGCGCCGCGGGCAGCGCGATGCCGGATCGCGCGAACGTGCCGCCGCGGTTCCTGAACAGCACCGGCGCGTCATCCAGAACGAGGCAGAGATCGGGCAGGCCGTCGTTGTCGTAGTCGCCGACCGCGACCGCGCGGACGTTGGTCACCCCTTCCAGTCCCGACGGCTCGACGATCGTCGCGCCGTTCTTCAGCAGCCGGAGTCCGGCGCGCGACCAGACGATCGCATCGGGACGGCCATCGCCGTCGGCGTCGAGCACCGCAACGCCGGCGCTCGCGGCGTCGACGTCCCGTGCCACGACCGTCCCGCGGAACGCCGGCCGCACCGCGGCAGCATCCGGCGCTGGCGCCGGCGCCGGATCGACGATCTCGGCGTAGCGGCTCCAGTCGACGTCTTTCGGCGGCGCCGCATCGGCCGCCGATCGCCGCAGGCGGAGGAACGTCTGCTGCTCGCTGTCGGCTTCAGCACCGCGGCCGGCGTCGCGCGCGAGACTGGAGAGTTGAAAATGCGGCGCGGCAAAACCCGGATCGAGCGCGGCGGCCCGCGTGAACTCGGCCTGCGCGTCGGCCGGCCGGCCGGACAGACGATAGAGGTACCCGAGATTGAAATGCGAGATCGGCTCGCCGGGCACCAGGCGCACCATCCGCTCGAACTGCGCGATCGCCCGCGGGTAGTCCGCGGCCTTCTTGTATTCGATGCCGAGCGCGAACCACGTGTTGGGAATCGAGGGATCCTGCCGCTGCGCCCGCTGCAGCTCCGTTATGCCCTCGGCCGTGCGGCCGGCGCGGAGCAGGGCCAGGCCGTAGTTCACACGCTCGGACGCGGACGCCGGCGCCAGCGCCAGCGCCTTGCGAAACTCCTCGACCGCTTCCTTGTACGTCGTTGGATTCTCGTAGAAGGCCTTGCCCAGATTGCGGTGCTGCGCCAGTGTGTCGCCCGCCGCCGGCGGACGCTGGGGACGCGACTGCGCCGCCACGGCGAGCGCCGCGACGGCCGCGATGCACGCCGCCATCCTCATCTGCCGTCGCCTTCCCGAATGGTCGTGATCCGATCGATGGGCGCGGACACGTGTTCGCTCGTGCCGTTCGGCCAGCGGACGACAATCGAGCGAACGCTGGTCTCCGCGCCGAGCCCCACGTGGACGCGCGTGCTGCTGCGGCTCGCATAGCCGTTTCCGCCGTTGACCTCGCGGACGATCCGCCGCGATGGCGTCTCGACGGTCACGCGGGCGCCGATGGCGTCGCGGTTGGAAGTCGTGCCCTTGAGCTGCAGCTCGAGCCAGTGGCCCGGGGCGCGCGTGACGTTGTGGTACAGCATGGCGGGTTGATCGGCGTTGGTCTGGATCCAGTCGATGCGTCCGTCGTTGTCGAAGTCGCCGAGCCCGATGCCCCTCCCGTCGCGATCGTTGTCGACGTGCGCCTGCGCCGCCACGTCGCTGAAGGCGGTGCCGCGGACGTTCCGGAACAGTCTCTTGCGCTGGTAGCCGCTCCACGTCTTGTTGCCGATCGGCGGCCAGCTCCGGAGATCGCTGAAGTCGACGCCGGGCCGCAGGATCATCTCGAGCACCGACGGAATGTAGTTCTCGGGCCCGGCCGAGCGGAGGCCGTTGACCACGAACAGGTCCATCCAGCCGTCGTTGTCGACGTCGGCAAACTTGGCCGCCCAGCCCCAGCCCGTTTCGCAGGTACCGGTCTCGCGCGCGACGTCGGTGAACGTGCCGTCGCCGTTGTTGTGCCACAGCATGTTGCACTCGCGCATGTACTCGTCGGTGATGTTGGTCACGTAGACGTCCAGGCGGCCGTCGCCGTCGTAGTCGGCGATGTCGACGTTCATCCCCTTCTTCGTGTCGAAGCCGATGGCCTTCTGCGTGACGTCGGTGAACGTGCCGTCGCGGTTGTTGAAGAACAGGCGGTCGGTGCCGTAGTCGGACGCCACGTACACATCCGGCCAGCCGTCGTCGTTGAGATCGCCGTGGCCGACGTCGAGCGTCCAGCCGGTGTGTCCCGCGAGGCCGGCGCGCGCGGTCGCGTTCTCGAACCGGCCGCCGCCGAGATTGTGCCAGAGCGTCACGCCGCCGCCGTTCGACGCGTTGTCGAGATCGGTGGGCAGGACGTGCGGATCGGCCAGATCGAAGAGGGAGACCGGCTTGAAATAGTTCCCGAACAGCAGGTCGAGTTTGCCGTCGCGGTCGTAGTCGAATGCGATCGCGGCGATCGTGTTGCCGAACGCCTGCAGGCCCGATTGGGCCGTGACGTCGGTGAAGCGGCCGTTCCGCTCGTTGTGGTAGAGCAACGGCGTACCGAACCTGGCGACGAGCAGATCCGGCCAGCCGTCGTTGTCGTAGTCGAACCAGATCGCGTCCGACACGATCGCCCGGCTGTCGTTGCCGCCGCCGACGCCGGCGGCGGCGGTGACGTCGGTGAAGCGCAGATTGCCGTCGTTGTGCAGCAGGTGCGACGAGGCGCCTTCGGCCGAATCGGTCAGGAAGACGTCTTCACGGCCGTCGTTGTCGTAGTCGCCGACCGCGACGGCCGCGCCGCCAGACGTGAACATGGCGAGCACGTCCGCGTACGGGCCCTGGAACGCGCGGGTGTGGTGACGAAGCGCCACACCGGCCCGCGCGCCGATCTCCTCGAACGCGATCGTCGCCGGCGGCGGCGCCGGCGCGGCCGCGAGCACGGCACACGCCGCCAGCACGGCGGCGGGCCGCAGCCCCGTTACGACGTCCATAGCTCCGTGAGATTCGTGTCGACTCGCCGCGCCGGATCGTAGGTGTCGTTCATGAGCTTCTTCAGGTCCGGAGGCTTTGCCGCCAGACGCTGCTTGAGCGGCGCGGAATCGGGAAACTCCTTCAGCCCGGTGCGCCAGGCCGCGCGTGCCTTCGCCGGGTCGTCCATCAGCCAGTACGCGTCGCCGAGCGCCACGAACGTGCGGACGTGATACGCGTGCCGCCGGTCGGCGCGCTGCATCTTCAACGCCGTCTCGAGATCGGCGACGCCCAGCGGCCAGCGGTTGAAGATCTTCGGCCAGTACAGATAGCTGACGCCGCGCGTGTAGTAGCCGACCCAGGACGGGCGGCGCTCGAGCGATCGCGTGAACTCCGTCAGCGCGGAATTCGCCAGGATGACCTGGCCGATCGCGCCGGCCGCCGGGATCTTGTCCACGTAGGCAAAGCCGTAGTTCAGATGCGCGTTGGCCGACTCCGGATGATCGTCGGTCAGTTTCTTGAAGAAATCGAGCGCCCGATCGTAGGCCTTCTCCGCAATCACCGTCATCCGATACTCGTTGGCGGCGCGCAGGTCGTCGGGATCTGCCGTGACGCGGCTCTCGAGCTGATCGAGCGGAACCGATCGATCGCCGGGGGCCTGCAGGACGAGCGCAACAATCATCGGCGCACACCGCAGCGCGCGCATCATCGTCGGGCGCCTGCCGGCGGGCGCGGGCCCTTGACGACGAACGGCTGCGGCGACGGCTCGCCTTCGACGAGCCGGAGCGTCCGATCGATCGACGTGCCGACGGTGAACGATTGCCTGGCACCCGACGGCCAGCGCACCTCGACGGCGTCCACGGCCGACGCCGCGCCGACGCCGAAATGGACACGCGTGCTGTTCTGCGCGGCGAAGCCGTTGCCGCCGTCGACGAAGCGCAGCCACGTGCGGCCGCCGGCGGTGACGCGGACCTGCGCGCCGACCGCCATGCGATTCGACCGCGTGCCCTCGAGCGCCAGCGTCAGCCAGTGCGGCGTGGACGGCATGACGTTGCGGTAGAGCAGCGGCGAACTGTTGGCGTTGGCGACGAACATGTCGAGGCGGCCGTCGTTGTCGAAGTCGGCGACCGCCACTCCCCTGCCGTCACGCGTCGAATCGACGCCGTAGCGCGCCGCTTGATCGACGTAGGCATGGCCGCCCTCGTTGTGAAGGAGCTTCTTCTTCTGATACCCGCTCAGACTCTTGTTCCCCATCGGCGGCCAGTTGCGCGCGTCGGCGAGATCGACCTCCGGCTTGACGATCAGCGCGAAGATGTCCGGCACGTAGCTGTCGGGCCCGGCCGAGACCCAGCCGTTGGTCACGTACAGGTCGAGCCACCCGTCGTTGTCGTAGTCGAAGAACGACGCGCCCCAGCCCCACCCGGTGTCGTACGTCCCCATCTCACGCGCGACGTCGGTGAAGGTGAGATCGCCGTTGTTGTGCCAGAGGAAATTGCCTTCGCGCATGTAGTCGTCGGTGATGTTCGTCACGAAGACGTCGAGTCGGCCGTCGTTGTCGACGTCTCCCCAGGAGACGTTCATCCCCTTCCTGGTGTCGATGCCGATGGCGGTGGCGGTCCGATCGCTGAACGTTCCATCGCCGTTGTTGAGAAAGAAGCGATCGGTGCCGAAATCGCAGGCGACGTAGAGATCGTCGTAGCCGTCGTCGTTCGCGTCGGCGTGGCCCAGATCGAGCGTCCAGCCGCTGGTGCGCAGGCCGATGCGATCGGTGACGTCCGTGAAATGACCGTGGCCGTCGTTGTGAAACGCGAGCACGCCGCCGCCGTTGTTGGCCGTCTCGAAGCTCTCCGGAAAGAACCGCGGCGTGTCGGGCCGAAAGACGTCGACCGGCTGGAAGTACGCGCCGATGAAGAGATCGACCGCGCCGTCGCGATCGTAGTCGAACGCCACCGCGGTGATCGCGTTAAGGTAGCGATCCAGGCCCGCCTCCCGCGTCACGTCGGCGAAGGTGCCGTCGCCGCGGTTGCGAAAGAGCTGGCTGCGGCCGAAGCGGACGACGAGCAGATCGGGATGACCGTCGTTGTCGATATCGAGCCACAGCGAGTCGGCGGAGGCGTTGCGGTCGTCGTTGCCCGCCGCCACGCCGGCCTGCGCGGCGACGTCGGTGAAGGTGAAGTTGCCGTTGTTGCGGTAGAGATGATTGCGGCCGTCCGCGGCGGAGTCGGTGACGAAGACGTCTTCGAACCCGTCGCCGTCGTAGTCGGCCACCGAGGCCGACGCGCCGAGCGCCGTGTAACCGGCCATGATGTTGGCGTACGGATTGTCGAACCGGCGGTTGTGGTGCGGTCGATCGACGCCGGCGGCGCGCGTGACGTCGAGGAACCCTCTGGTCGTGGCGCCCGGGCTCGGCACCAGCCACACGAGCCAGCACCAGGCGAACACGATGGAGGACGGACGCATCGCCGTTCAGATCTTCAACGGCCAGCCAAACGCCCTCTTCCGCGGTTTCTGGCGGACGATGATCAGGACGGGCTGCGCGCCGGCCGCGATCGTGCCCTGCGCCCGCAGTTCGTCGAGCGTGACGTTGATCTCGTCGATGAGCTTGCCCGTGCCTTCGCGCGCGCGCCGGATCTGCTTGCGCGACTTCTTGCCCAAGTCGATGATGATCGGCCCCGGTCCGGCCGGCGTCGCCGCGGACGGCGCGGCGCGTTCAACGGGCGTGGTCATGGAACCTCCTGCGGAAGGCGGATGATAGCATGCTATAGTGCGCGTCATGCACGGCGCGGCACCGCAGGTCCGCAACGTCCGCCGCATCATCCGGCTCGAGCCGGGCGCGGACGGCTACGTGCCGAACGTGCTCTACGATCGCGGCGCCGGCCGCGAGCGCAAGCGCACCACGCCGCTGCTCCGCCCGATGGAGCGCCTGCTGCGGCAGTGCTCCGAAGCGCAGTCGACCGCTGCGCTCGACTACCTCGAGCGCCACTACCGCTCCAGCGGAAAAACGAAGAACGGCTGGTTCCACGATCTCAGCCGGAATCTGGTCAAGGCGCAGCGACGCGGCGGCCGGCGCATCAAGCTGGCGAAGATCCTCATTCCGTAGCGCGCGCACCTACTCCGCCTGAATCACGACGTCGACGCGGAGATGAATGCGGTTCTCGACCGCCTTCGGGTCGTCGAGCTTCACCCACACTTCGACGACGCGCGCGTCCGTGAAGCTCTGCGGATCGACCGGCCGCATCTGATTGGGCGCCGCCTTGAGGCCCACGCGCTCGACGACGCCGTGAATCGGCTCCTTCAGGCCGTCGCCGCTGATCGATGCGCGCTGCCCCGCCTTGACGCGAGGGATGTCGGCCTCGCTGATCTCGGCGACGGCGTACATCGGATCGAGCGGCGCCAGTTCCATCAGTCCGTCCACGCCGACCGACTCCCCCGCACGGGCATGGATCTTGACGACGCGGCCGTCGATCGGCGAGCGGATGATGCTGGCCTCGTACTCGGCCCGCGTGCGCTCCTCGGTGCGCCTGGCCCGCTGCAGCTCGGCCTCCGCCACCGCGATGTCGACCGGACGCACTTCGGTGAGGCTCGCCGCGTGCTGCTGCGCCGCAGCGAGGAGCCGGGACGCCGACTCGACCCGCGCGCGCAGATGATCGAGCTCCGCGGCGCTGACGTTGCGGCCGAGCGCCTCGTGACGGCGGAGATCGGTTTGCGCGTCGGCGAGATCGCGCTGCAGCCGCTCGACCTCATCCTGTTGTGCGGCGACGTCGGACGCCTTGGCGCCGGTCTTCATCTGCGCGAGACGCCGCTCGGCGACCGCCACGGCTGCCGCGGCCTCGCTGGCGGCCGCCGCGAGCTGCGGCTTGCTATCGAGCTCGGCGACGACCTGTCCCTTGCTGACGGCGCCGCCTTCGCGCACGAACACCTGCGCGACGATCGAGGTCTGGCCGCCGAGGCTGCGCGTGGCGAGACGCACGACGCCGTCGCCCGGCTCGATGCGCCCGAGGCCGGCGATCCGCGCCGCCGGCGCCGGCGCGGCAGCGGCGGCGGCGGCAGACGAGCGGGACGCCTCGCGGCACGCGGACACGGTGACCGCGAGGGCGGCCGCGGCAGCGGCGGCAGGCATCAGACGCGAGCGACAGACCGGCATGGCCCCAGATCCTACGGCATCAGCAGGAACGGCGCGAGATCGCCGGAGGCGCGCCCGATCGCGCGCGCCAGGGCGAGCTTCGCGGCGGCATGCGCCAGGACGCTGTTCGTGACCTCGAATTCCGCCCCCGCGACCGACTCGCGCGCGCGCGCGAGATCGACCTCCTCGGCGAGTCCGTTGTCGAACCGCTGCTGCACGTAGGCGAGCGTCTCGCGCATGAGGGTCAGGCTCTCGCGCGCCACGTTCACCCGTCCGTCGGCGGCGCGCAGATCGACGTAGACGCGGCGGACGTCCGCCTCGGCGCGAGCCTTCAGATCGTCGACGCGCGCGCGCCGCTCGGCCACGTCGGCCGACGCCTGCCCGACGCGCGCGGCGACGCGGCCGCCCTGCCAGATCGGGACGCGCAGCACGCCCGCCACCATATAGGTCGCGTGCGTCGGTTCCGACATCGCCTGGCTGGCGCCGACGTCGGCGACGACGACCACGCTCGGCAGCCGGCCGCCGCGCGCCGAGTCCAATGCCCGTTCGGCAGCCGTCAGTTCGTCGGCGGCGGCGGTGATGTCGGGACGGGCGAGGGCCAGCGTCACGGCCTGCTCGATCGTCATCGGCGGCGCCGGCGCGTACGACAGATCGGGGGACAGATCGTACTCGGCCCCGGGAGACACGCCGATCAACCGGGCCAGATCGATCTTCGCCTTGGCGAGCTCGGCTTCCGACGCGGCGACCTGCTGCTGCGCCGCGAGGGCCTCGACCCGCGTCCGGCTGCCATCGAGCGGCGTGCCCAGGCCGGCGTTCTGCTGCTGTTCCACCTTCCGCGCGAGAGACGCCGCCGTGTCGGCCTTCGCGCGGGCCAGTTGCAGCCGCGCACGGGCAGCGGCCGCATCCAGATAGGCGCTCCCCACCATCACGACGATCCCGTTGCGCGCAGCGTCTGCCGCGACGGTGGCGGCGCGCGTCGTGTCCTCGGTCCCCCGGACGTGCTCGAGCGCGGCCCGATCGTAGACGGTCTGCGTCAGACGCAGTCGGGCGTCGAGCACCCGGAACGGCCCGACGACCGTCGGCACGTTGACGTCCGGCAGGTCGAACGCCACGCCCATCGCCGCCAGATTCACGCGCTGGGATGTGATGCTCGCGTCGCCGCTGAGATTCGGCAGAAACGCGCTGCGGGCGGCACCGTGATCCGCGCGCGTTCGTTCGACGTCGGCGGTCACGCCCATGACCGCGAGGTTGTACTCGAGCCCGCGCTGAATGGCGTCCTTCAGCGTCAGCGTGCCGGACAACGGCTGGGGCCCGGCGGCCGGCGCGGCGGCAGCGGCGGCGTCCGCCACCGCGGCGCGCAGCGATCGAGGCGCGGCGGCGAGCGTCTGGGCGCGGCCGTCGACGGCCGGCCCAACGGCCATCGCGATGGCCAGCACGTACGTGGCGGGTCGCCAGGGTCGGTGATCGCTGCCTTTCATCACACTGCCTTTCGGGGTTGATTGCACGTCGTGGGATGGGCGCGCCGTCTCGGGCGCGTCAGGTGCTCGGGTCGCGTTCACGGAATCGCAGCAGGATGTGGCGCAGGTTGACCAGCGCGAGCGCCGCCGCGAGCACCACGAACGGGCGGCTGCGCACGACGGCCGCACCCGCGGAGGCAAGCGCGAGCGCGTCCCCCAGCCGGTAGGCGCGCCACTCGACAAACGCCACGCCGGCGGCCAGGAGCAGGAGCAGGCGTCCGATCAGCCGCGTCACGACGCCGAACGCGAACACGGACTTGTCGATGAGTGCGGAAAAGTCGGCGAACGGCGACGACAGCGTCTGCTGCGCGCGCTCGAGCGCGTCGTCTGCGGTCGCGACCAGCTCACGCGCGCGCAGCGCGAAGTACAGCTGGCCGTCCCGCCGGCGCGCGCGCCACCGCGAGCGCACCCAGCTCGCCTGGTCGTCCATGAACTTTTCGTACAACCGCCAGCGATCGAGCTGGTGATCGAGCCGGATGACGACCGAATCGTAGAGCAGCGTGGCGCGAATCACGCGCAGCGTGTGCAGGTTGAACGGCAGCCGGTACTTGTGCGCCGCGCGCACGATCGCCAGCCACTGCCGCGCCGACGTGCGCTCCCACCACTGCGTGTATTCCGCCTTGGTCTGGAACGTGTAGAGCATCCGCGTGTACTCGTCCTGGATGTCCCTCATCACGCCGGTCACGTCGATGTGCGGAAACGGCTCCATCAGCTTGAGGCTGGCGCGGGCCATGCCTTCGGCGTCGCCGGCCCGGCGCGCCCGCGCGATCCGCTGCATCGCCCACCGCTGCTCGTTGTCGAACGACCCGCACGATCCGAAGTCGACGAAGGTCAGCGTGTTGTTCTCGCCGACGATGATGTTGGCGGGGTGCGGGTCGGCGTGGAAGAACAGGTTTTCTTCCATGCTCCAGAACGATGCCCACATGATGCGGCGCGCGACGACGGCCGGAACGATGTTGAGGCGCGCCATCATCGCCAGCCCTTCGGGATCCTGCTCCTCGACCGCCGCGATGACCTCCCACAGCACCATCCCGTTGACGAACTCCTGGACCAGAACGTCGTCGCTCGACAGCTCCGCGTACACCTTCGGCGCGGTGAAGAAGTCGTGCCCGGGATCGCGCGGGGCGTTGCGGCGGAACACGTGCTGGAACTGCGCTTCCTTCCGGAAGTCCAGTTCCTCGAGAAGGGTCTCGCGGAATTCGCGCCGGAGCTCGTGCGTGAAGCCGGGGCGGATGATCGCGAGGCTCTCCAGCACGCCGGCCAGCCAGTCGAGCACACGGAAATCGGCCGCGAACACCGCGCCGATGCCGGGGCGGCGCACCTTGACGGCCACCTTGGTCCCGTCCGTGAGGACCGCCTGAAAGACACAGGCGAGCGACGCCGAGCCGACCGGCTGGGGATCGAACACGGAGAAGATCTCCGCCCACGGCCGCCCCGCCGCCCGCTCGACGGCCGCCAGCGCGTGCTCGACGGGAAACGGTTCCATCCGGTCGAGCATCTTCGACAGCTCGACGCAGTACTCCCACGGCACGACGTCGATGCGCATCGCAATCTGCTGGCCCAGCTTGACGAAGGTGCCGCCCATGCGCTCGAGCGTGCGGCGGACGCGCGACGCGCGCCGCTCGATGGTGTCGACGCCCCGTACGCGATCGGCCAGCCGTTCGGCCGACACACGCGCCCACATGCCGATCCACATCAGCAGGCGGCGCAGCGTGGTGAACGTGCCGGCGTGAAACTGCAGCGGCCGCGTGCGGGGCCGCAGCGCCTCCACGGACGGCGCGATCAGCGGCTGCCGGCGAGGAATCGACACGAGCACGTCGGCGAGGGAGTCAGACGAGGGCGCCACGTCACACGTCCTTGTCGTCGAGACGGAAGAGCACGACGCGCGCGTTGACGAACAGCAGCACGGCTGCCGCCGCCAGGAACCAGTACGATCGCGCGACCACGGCGATCGCCGTTCGAAAATCGAGCGAGCGATCGACGCGCTCGCGCGCAAGCAGGTAGACCGTCGCCACCGCGAGCAGGACGACCGACACCTGCGCCGCGCAGCGGACGACTCGCAGGAACGCGAACGCCCCCTTGCCGATCGCCGCGCGGAAGGTGACACGCGGCACCGTCAGCCCGTGCCGCAGCCGGAGCATCAGCGTCTCGGCGGTGCCGGCGATCTGCTCGAGTGTGAGGTAGGCGCTCTTGTCGACCCCCTCGCGCAGCTGGCGCTCGATCGCGGCCGCCGCGTCGCGCGCCGCCCGCCGCGCGCGGCGCCGGGCGAACCGGCGGAACTCCTTGACGATGTCGATCGTCTCGTCGAGCCGGACCGCGATCGATTCGTGCAGAATGGCGGCCCGCAGCAGCTGCAGCACGCGGTAGTCGACAATGACGCCGAAATCGCGGGCTGCCGTCACCAGGCCGCTCCACTGGCGGATCGTCGTCCGCTCGATCCACGGACGCCGAAGCCCCTTCGCCTCGAACGCGTACAGCATCTGCCAGTTGAACGCCTCGAGCTCCTTCGTGAGCGCCAGGGCGTCGACGGGCGGCAGCGGCTCGAGCAGCAGGAGCGAGGCGCGCGCCATGTTCAGCGGATCGCGCTTCGCCGCAAACTGCAGGTTCTGCAGCAGGGCGCGGCGCTTGCTGCGATCGATCGCGGCGGTCGCCGAGAAATCGATGAACGACAGCACGCCGTTCGCGCCGACGATGATGTTGTAGGGCGTGGGCTCGGCCAGAAAGAAGAGGTTCGCGTGCCAGGTCCAGTACGAGGCTCGCAGCACCCGTCTCGCCACCTTGCGGAAGTCGATGCCGAGACTGGCGGCGAACTGCAACACGCGGACGTCGTTCTGCTCGACCGCCGCCAGCAGCTCCCCCAGCCACATGCCGCTGACGAACTCCTGAATCGTCACCTCCACGCTCGACAACGCGAAGTGGACGCGCGGCGCGGTGAACGACTTCTCCTTGTCCTTCTTCGTCGCGCGGCGAAACGCGTCCTGGTGTCGCGCCTCGCGGACGAAGTCGATCTCCTCCAGCAGCGATTCGCGCAGGTCGGCCCGCACGCGCCGGGTCGCGCCGGGCTTGAGGACGGTCAGATTCTCCAGCACCCAGGCGATGCTGTCGACGACCGCCAGATCGGCTTCGGCCCGCTCGCCGATGCCGGGCCGCCGCACCTTGGCGACGACTTTCTCGCCCGACCGCAGCACCGCCTGATACAGGCAGGCCGTGACACGCGAGGCAATCGGTTCCGGATCGAACTGCGCGAACGTGTCCTGGAGCGGCCTTCCCGTCGCGCGTTCGATCGCGCCGATCGCCTCGGCGACCGGAAACGGGTCCATCGCGTCGACCATGCGCGACAGCTCGTCGCCGTAGGGCGACTGCAGCAGATCGAGCGCGACGCCGATCTGCCGGCCGATCACGAGGAACGCGCCGCCCATGCGCTCGAACATCCGGCGCAGGTGAACCGCGCG
>Ga0066903_100001358_pt1 | contig 17746 bp, 14 predicted proteins | sample PanSoiMetaGPlot1_FD_67491 | JGI IMG/M metagenome (GOLD analysis project Ga0066903, IMG submission 67491) | Tropical forest soil microbial communities from Panama analyzed to predict greenhouse gas emissions - Panama Soil - Plot 1 (version 2) | ecosystem: Environmental > Terrestrial > Soil >... | reverse complement strand
CGAGCGAGCGCAGCGACGCGAGCCAGTCGGTGCCGAGTTGGACCTATGAGGGATGCGAGCGAGCGCAGCGACGCGAGCCAGTCGGTGCCGAGTTGGACCTATGAGGGATGCGAGCGAGCGTAGCGAAGCGAGCCACCGGAGCGGAGTGAGGCGGCGAAGCGCCGAACGAGCGACGGTGTAGGGGAGTCCGAGGGGCGAAGCCCCTCGGTTAAAACAGATGAGTTCGCAGTACGTGATCGTGTTGACCACGTGGCCGGCGGATGGCGACGCCCAGGCGTTTGCGCACGCCCTGGTCGAGGCGCGGCTGGCGGCGTGCGTGAACCTGCTGCCGCCGATGGAGTCGGTCTACCGCTGGAAGGGCGAGGTGGCGGGCGAGACCGAGCGTCAGATCGTCATCAAGACGACGTCACACTGCGTGGACGCACTCTGGCAGCGCGTGCGCGATCTGCACCCGTACGACGTCCCGGAATTCGTCGTGCTGCCGATCGTCGACGGCAACCAGGCCTACCTGCAATGGCTCGGAGACAGCACGAATCCCTAATCCTTCATCCCTGATCCTCGAATCCCGGATCCCGTATCCCGTATCCCGAATCCCGAAGCCCGATTCCGGATCCCTGACCCGGGATTTGGATCAAGGATTCGCGATTCGCGATTCGCGATGCGGGATGCGGGATTCGAGGATCAGGGATGAAGGATTAGGGATTCGATCGGCCCGCGCGGTGTCTGAGATATTCCACCAGGACGGGCAGGAGCGAGACGGCGACGATGCCGATCGTCACGAGCGAGAAGTTGTTCTTGACGATCGGGATGTTACCGAAGAGCACGCCCGCCAGCGTGCACAGCCCCACCCACGCGATCGCGCCGATGGCGTTGTAGAGGACGAACGCGCTGGCCGTCATCTGCGCGGCTCCGGCGACGAACGGCACGAACGTGCGCACGATCGGCACGAACCGTCCGAGGATGATCGCCTTGCCGCCGTAGTGTTCGAAGAACGCGTGCGCGCGATCGAGATACTGCCGGTTCATCAACCGCCCGAGCGTGCTCGCCGTGTCGGTCGCGGTGAACACCCGTGGCCCGATCTGGCGTCCGACGGCGTAGTTGACGGCGTTGCCCGTGAACGCGGCGAGGGTCAACAGGCCGAACAGCACCCACGGATTCAGGCCGCCGTTGGCGGTGGCCGCCAGCGCGCCCGCGGCAAAGAGCAGCGAGTCGCCTGGAAGAAACGGCGTGACGACGAACCCGGTCTCGGCGAACACGATCGCGAACAGGATCCCGTAGACCCACGCGCCGTAGGCGTTGACGAACTCGATGAGATGTTTGTCGAAATGAAGGACGAAATCGATCACGCGAGCGCCTGCCTGATGTCGTCGATGAGATCCTGCGGATCTTCGATTCCCGCCGAGATGCGGACCATGCTGTCGGTCAGGCCGATCGCCTGACGCCGCTCGGGCGGGACTGACGCGTGCGTCATGGACGCCGGATGGGAGATGAGCGTCTCGACACCGCCGAGGCTTTCGGCCAGTGCCATCAGCCGCACGCGGTTGCACACGTCGCGCGCCGCGTCGAACGTCCCCACGTCGAACGACAACATCCCGCCGAACCCGCGCATCTGCCGCTTCGCGAGCTCGTGCTGCGGATGGCAGGCGAGCCCGGGGTAGAGCACCTTCGTCACCTTCGGGTGCGTCGTCAGGAACTCGGCGAGCGCGAGGCCGTTGGTGTTGTGCTGCGCCATTCGCACCGTCAGCGTCTTGGTGCCGCGCAGCACGAGCCACGAGTCGAACGGGCTGAGGATCGCGCCCGCCGCGTTCTGCACGAACGCCAGCCACTCGACGTCCTCGGCGCGCGTCGCGATGACGGCGCCGCCGACGCTGTCGCTGTGGCCGTTCAGGTATTTCGTCGTGCTGTGCACGACCATGTCGGCGCCGAGCGCGATCGGACGCTGCACCGCCGGGCTCGCGAACGTGTTGTCGACGACGAGCCGCGCGCCGTGCCGGCGGGCGAGCGCCGCCACGGCGGCGATGTCGGTGAGCCGCATCACGGGGTTGGTTGGCGTCTCCACGAAGATCATCTTCGTGGCCGGCCGCATGGCCCGCTCGACGAGCTCGAGCTGCGACGTGTCGACGTAGGTGAACTCGAGCCCGTACTTCCGGAGCACCTTCTCGAAGAGCCGGAACGTGCCGCCGTAGGTGTTGTCGGTGACGACGACGTGATCGCCCGACTGGAGCAGCGTCGTCAGGGCGTCGATGGCGGCCATGCCGGACGCGAAGGCGAAGGCCGCCCGGCCGCCTTCGATCGCCGCGAGGTTGTGCTCGAGCGCCGCGCGCGTCGGATTCTGCGTGCGCGCGTACTCGTAACCCTTGTGCTGGCCGAGCGCGTCCTGCACATAGGTCGAGGTCTGAAAGATGGGCGTGATGATCGCGCCGGTGCCGGGATCGGGCGTCTGTCCCGCATGGATGCAGATGGTCGGGAAGCGCGCGTCCGGCGGGAGTTTCATGCTCTAATAATCGCACATGGCGCGACGCCCCATGCCACGGCCTGCTGCCGCGCCGCAGCCGACGGCGCGCGCGCTGCTGCTCCACAGCTGGCCCGGCCGCGTGTTCCTCGTCGCGGCCGTGCTGAAGTTCGTGTTCGCGATCTGGCGTCTGGCCGGCGATCTGCCTGCCGCCGCGCGAGTCGTCAGCGGCGCCGCGACGATCGCGCTCGCGGTCGCGCTCGTCATCTTCGTGTGGCGGCTCTTCGTGCAGGCGAAGCGGCGGCTGCTGTGGCGCGTGCGCCGCAAGCTGATCATCTCCTACATCTTCATCGGCGTGATTCCGTCGCTGTTGATCCTGGTGTTCTTCCTGTTCACGGGCAGCCTCGTGTTCATGAACGTGAGCGCGTACCTGTTCCGCGACGGATACGAGAAGGTGATCGAGGATGCGCGCCTGGCCGCGCAGGCCGCCGCGACCGAGATCGCGCGCGCGCCCGGCCGCGCCAACGAGACGATCGAGCGCGTCCACCGGATCCGCTCGGAAACCTATCCCGACGTGTCGGTCGCGTACCTCGCACCAAGCGGCGCGGCGGCGCTGGCGGGCAAGTGGAAGGCCCTGCCGGTGCCCGAGAGCGTGCCGCCGTGGCTGGCCGCCCGCGACAACTTCCAGGGTTCCATCGGCGTGCCGGTCAAGGACAGCCCGGGCGAAGAGGATTTGATCGTCCGCTGCCTGGTCAAGGTCGGCCCCGGCGGATCGGGCGGCGCCGTCGTAGTCGACATCCCGCTCGATGCGCAGGTTCTGCACCAGGTGTATCTCGCCACCGGCGTCCGGCTCCAGAACGTCTACGGCGCCATGGACGACGAGACCGTCGCGACCCGCGGGAGCCAGGGCACCCGATCGGCGGCGTTCTTCGAAAACAGCCTCGCGAGCGTCGACGTCACGGACTGGAAGAGCGGCGTGGTCCATCACGACATGCTCGTGCTTGGCTACCGGCTGCGCGAGCTCTATGCGCATCTCTCGAGCGCGTCGGGCATCGTCGTCCGCCAGGGCGTGACGCTGTCGCAGGCGCTGATGCTCTTTCTCATCCTGCTCGGCGTGCTGTTTCTCGTCATCGAGGCCGCGGCGCTGACGATGGGACTGGCGCTGGCGCGATCGATCACGAGCTCCGTGCACGAACTGTTCACGGGCACCGAGCGCGTGCGCCAGGGAGACTTCACGCACCGCATCAACATCGACTCGCGCGATCAGCTCGGCGAGCTGGCCGAGTCGTTCAACCAGATGACCGGCAGCATCGAGAACCTGCTGCAGACGGCGGCCGAGAAGAAGCGTCTGGAGGAAGAGCTCCGCATCGCGCGGCAGATCCAGATGTCGCTGCTGCCGCGAGGGCCGCTCGAGTTCCCGGGTCTGGCCATCACGGCGCTGTGCGTCCCGGCGCGTGAGGTGGGCGGGGACTACTACGACTTCTTCCCGCTCGGGCCGCACCGCCTGGGCGTTCTCATCGCCGACGTGTCGGGGAAAGGCACGTCGGCCGCGTTGTACATGGCGGAACTGAAGGGCCTGGTTCTGTCGCTCAGTCAGATCTATCAGTCGCCGCGGCAGCTGCTGATCGAGGTCAACCGCATCATCTCCGACAACCTCGACACGCGCAGCTTCATCACCATGACGTATGCGGTCATCGACCTCGAAGCGTTCACGCTGACGTTCGCCCGCGCCGGGCACACGCCGCTCGTCTTCCTGAAGGACGGCGACGGCCGCGGAGCCCAGAGTCTGGCGCCCAACGGGCTCGTCGTCGGTCTTCGCATTCCGGGCGCGCAGGACAAGTTCACGGAGTTGCTGGAGGAACATCGCATCGAGCTCGCTCGAGGTGACGTGATCGCGATGTACACCGACGGCATCACAGAGGCGATGAACCTGCGCAGCGACCTGTTCGGCGACGCGCGCCTCAACCGGCTGATCGCGGAACACGGGCACCTCGACGCCGCCGACCTGCGCGAGCGCATCCTCCGCGAGATCGAGTCGTTCGTCGGTCACGCGGACCAGCACGACGACATGACGATGATCCTGATGAAGGTCGAGGCCGCCGCCGCCGCGCGGGAGCGCGTCGCCGTATGAGCGACCTCGTCGTCATCTTCCGAACGCCGTCCGAGATCGAAGCGAGCGTCATTCGCGGGCTGCTCGAGACCCACGACATCTCGTCGGTCCTGCTCAGCGACAACTCGCGCACGGCGTTCCCGCTTGCGCTCAACGACCAGCACTGGGAGCGGCGCGTCGCCGTCGCGCCCGAGCACGCCGCCGCGGCGCTGCGCATCATCGACAGCCATCGCGACGACATCCCCGGCGGTCGTGTCGTTCCGTTCGGGTCGGAACTGGAGCCCCTCGAGCGGCGGATCGGGTACCGCTTCAAGGACCGCGGCATGCTCGAGCATGCGCTCACGCACCGATCGCGCGTGCACGAGGACGCCAGCGGCGGCGTGTTCGACAACGAGTCGATGGAGTTCCTCGGCGATTCGGTGCTCGGTTTCGTGATCGCCGACATGCTGTTCCGCGAGTTTCCACAGCACAACGAGGGACAGAAGTCGAAGCTGAAGGCGTCGCTGGTGTCGTCGGTGTCACTCGCCAAGCTCGGCGAGCGGCTGAACCTGGGGCAGTTCCTCATCCTCGGCCGCGGTGAGGAGAAGACGGGCGGCCGCCGCAAGCACGCCATCATCGCCGACTGCTACGAGGCGCTCATCGCGGCCATCTATCTCGACGGCGGCGTCGAGCCCGCGCGCGCGTTCATCCAGCGCGAGTTCGCGGAGCTCATCGCCGAGGCGCGCCTCACCGGCGCGGCGGCGTCGTTCACCGACGACTGGAAGTCGGCGCTGCAGGAGTGGCTGCAGTCGCGCGGCCGCGGGCTGCCCTCCTACCGCCTGGCCGGCGAGCTGGGCCCCGACCACCGCAAGTCGTTCGTCGTCGAGGTCGTGGTCGAAGGGAGCGCCGTGGCCACCGCCGAGGGGCGGAGCAAGAAGGAAGCGGCGCAGGCGGCCGCGCGGGCGGCGCTGGAAAAGCTGTCGGCGTAGCGGTGTCGGTGTCAATGACGAATGACGAATGACGAATGCCGAATGCCGAATGCCGAAGAGTGCGGTGCGTCCTTGAACCGAACCTGAGGCGAACGCGACCCGCATCTGACGTTGCGTTTCGACATTGAGGGTTACACGAGACCCCCGGCTCGCTTGGAGCGTCCCTTGCCAGCCGCGGCCGTACTAGACTCTGATGGCGCGAAACTGGACGTGACCGCTGCGTTCAGTTCGGTGTGAATGAGATGTACATCAACCGTCCGTCGCGCTGAATCTGCAGCGTGATTGGCGTGCCCGGCTTGACGTCCTTCACGAGATTCCGGAGCTGAGCCAGCGTTGCGGTCGCCTGGTTGTTGAAGCTCCGGATGATGTCGCGCGGCAGCAGCGGCACTTCGCCGGCCGCGCCCGCGGCGCGCGCGATGACGACGATGCCCCACAGATCGCGCAGCCCCTTCACGCTCGCCGCGACCTTCGGATCGATCTCGACGCCGAGAATGCCGAGCTCGGGCACGAGGCTCTTCAACGGGTCCGCCATCGCCGAGACCGAGTCGAAGTCGCTCTTCTCTTCGATGGCGCTGACCGAGAAGGTCATCTCGGACGTGCCGCGGAGGACGACGATCTTGACGGGATCGGCCGTGTCGCGGAGGCGGAAGTTGTAATTGACCGTGGGGAGGTTGTCGGCCGGCTGCCCGTCGACCGAGACCAGGATGTCGCCGATCTTCAGGCCCGCCGCTTCGGCGGGACCGCCCGGCCACACGTCCGAGACGATCAGCCCGTTGTCGCGCGACAGCTTGAGCGACGCCGCCATCTCCTGCGTGATCGTCTGCAGGCTCATGCCGACTTCCTGGCGCCGCAGCTGCCCGTATCGCTGAAACTGCTTGAACACGGTGCGCGCCGTCGCGCACGGAATCGCGAAGCCGAGCCCTTCGTTGCCGCCCGACTGCGACAGGATGAACGTGTTGACGCCGACCACTTCGCCGCGCGTGTTGACGAGCGGCCCGCCGGAGTTGCCGGGGTTGATCGGCGCGTCGGTCTGGATGTAGATGAGCGGCGAGTCGGGATCGACCTGCCGCGCGACGGCCGAGACGAGGCCGTGCGTGAGCGTGTTGCGCAGACCGCCAGGGCTGCCGAACGCGAACACGGTTTCTCCCTGCCGGACCTGCGTGTAGGTCGCGAGCGGCAGCGCCGGCAGCTTCAGGCCGTCCACCTTCAGCAGCGCCAGATCGATCTCGGTCGTGATGCCGACGATGCGCGCGGGCACGACGTTCATGCGTGCCGAGAGCGCGGTTGCGAGCGAGCCGTCGGCATTCGCCGGCGGCACCACGACCTGCACCCGTTGTGCACCGTTCACGACGTGCGCGTTGGTGAGGATGTAGCCGTCGGGATCGATGACGAACCCGGATCCCACGGACTGCTGCCGCGTGACGACGGCGTTCACCTGGCCGCGGGCGCCTTCGTCGCGGGCGCCGTAGCCCGTCACCTGAATCTGCACGACGCTCGGCCAGACCTTGCGGGTCAACGCGTCGATCGACTGGTTCATCCGCTCGAGCGCATCGGGCGGCGGCGGCGGGGCCGGCGGACGCGGCACGGCCTGGGACAGCACGGCGGCGAGAAGCAGCGTGAGCATCGTACCCACAGCGTCAGACGGCGTGCCGCGGTAAGCTATGCAGATTCGGCAACGGGAGTAACCATGACACGTGTGTGGCAGGCACTGGTCGCAGCAATCGTGGTCTTGCTCGCTATCGCCGGCACCCGCGGCCTGCGTACAGGCGTCGTGCCCGACGACGCCGCCGTGTCGCGTGCCGCCGCGCCCGCACGTGAGACGACGCCCGCGTTCGCCCCGACCATTCCGAACGCGGCCGCCGCGCCAGGACCGGCGCCTGCGGGGATGGTGTGGATTCCCGGCGGCGAGTTCTCGATGGGTGCGGCAGAGCCGTCGTGGCCCGACAACAACGACGTCGGCATGAAGGCGACGACCGACTCGCGGCCGATCCATCGCGTCTACGTCGACGGCTTCTGGATGGATCGCACCGAGACGACGAACGAGCAGTTCGCGCGGTTCGTGAAGGCGACCGGCTACGTCACCGTCGCCGAGCGCGCGCCGCGCGCCGAGGACTTTCCCGGCGCGCCGCCCGAGAACCTCGTGCCGGGCGCCGTCGTGTTCACGCCGCCGCATCACGACGTGTCGCTCGACGATCATTTCCAGTGGTGGAGCTACGTCAAGGGCGCAAACTGGCGCCACCCGCTGGGTCCCGCCAGTTCGATCGCGGGCAAGGATCAGTTTCCCGTCGTGCACGTCGCGTATGACGACGTGCTCGCGTACGCGGCGTGGGCGGGCAAGCGCATTCCCACCGAGGCGGAATGGGAGTTCGCCGCGCGCGGCGGACTCTCCGGCCAGGTGTATCCGTGGGGCGACGAGTTCAAGCCGGGCGGCAAGTGGATGACGAACAGTCATCAGGGGCACTTTCCGATCGAAGACACCGGCGCCGATACGTTTGCCGGCCTCGCGCCCGTCGCGCAGTTCCCGCCGAACGGCTACGGCCTCTACGATGTCGCGGGGAACGTCTGGGAGTGGACGAGCGACTGGTACCGCGCCGACTACTACGCCCAGCTGGCCGCGGCCGGCGGCGTCGCGCGCAATCCGCGCGGCCCCGACACGCCGTTCGATCCGTCGGAGCCGCGCGAGAAGAAACGCGTGCATCGCGGCGGGTCGTTCCTCTGCACGGATCAGTATTGCTCGCGTTACATGGTGGGGACGCGAGGCAAAGGAGAGGTGAGCACCGGCACCAATCACCTCGGCTTCCGCCTTATCAAATAGTGCTCTGATCACGGAGTGCTCAGTGCTCAGTGCTCAGTGCTCAGTGCTCAGTGCTCAGTGCTCAGTGCTCAGTGCTCAGTGCTCAGTGCTCAGTGCTCAGTGCTCAGTGCTTAGTGCTTAGTGCTTAGTGCTCTAGCGCTGAGTGCGTAACACTTAAGACAGTCCTGAGCACTCGGCAGGAGCACTCGGCAGGAGCACTGAGCACCGAGCACTGAGCACTGAGCACTCCGTGATCGCTGAGCACTCAGTCGATTTCGATGATGCCGGAGTATTTGTCGCGCTCGGCGGGCGTGCCGGCGAGGGCGAGCGACGGCTCCGCGTGAGGCAGCCGCGCCATGACGTAGGCGTGGAGCTCGCGCGTGATGTCTTCCTCGGTCGGCGGCACGGCGCGGCCGTGCAGGCGGACCCAGAGCCGGAGCATCGGATCGCCGAAGCTGTACCGCTTCTGCCGCGAGACGATCAGGTCCACATCCTCCAGCCAGGACAGGTAGTCCTTCGTGGACCCGGGCGTGCGCCGCAGGCGATGCGCGATCTCGGTGAGCGTCAGCGGTTCTTCCTGCGCGAGGACCTCGAGGATCGCCTTCAGCGCGCCGTAGCCCCGCGCGCGGTGGAGCCGCAGCTCGTAGCAGAAGCGGCACGCCTGCGCGAGCTGGCCTCCCGGCGCGAGCAGCGCCGCCAGCGCGCCCATCGGATCCGCGGTCCCGCGCGGCGCGAGGGCCGTCGCGGTCTCGGCGATCGCGCGCGCATAGGACGGCCGGCCGTCCGAGAGCGCCTGGACCATCCCGGCCAGTTCGTCGTGCCAGCGTTCGGTCTCGGCTTCCGCCGCCGCGTCGCCGCGGACGTGGTCGTCGCCGTGCGAGCCCGGCAGCGTCGCGCGGATCTCTTCGGCCGTCAGCGGCGCGACGTGAATGATCTCGAACTGCGACGGCGCGTCGCGCAGCAGGCGGTGCGCGCGCGCGACGTAGCGCGTCGTCAGCACGAAGCGGTTGCCGCTCGACGCCAGCGCGCCGAGCAGATCGCGCAGCACGCTGCGGAGTCCGGGGAAGCTCTCGAACGTGCGCAGCTCGAGGAACTCGTCGAGCAGGAACGTGGCCGGCGCCATGCCGGGCGCCCGCGCGGTGTCGAGGAACGCGAGCGTGGCGTCGAAGGACTCGCGGGCGCCGGGTTCGGCGCCGCCCGCCGGCGCGTACGCCGGCAGCCCGGGGAACGGCGAGGAGGTGCGCACCGCCTCGAGGAACCGCTCGGGCGTCGTCGCGACCGCCTCGACGTTCACATACTGCGCCTGCGTGCGGCCGATCAGATCCCGCAGCCGGAGCAGCAGCGACGTCCGGCCGCTCCCGCAACCGCCGAGGACGACGGGGATGCGCGACCCGCCGCCGGCGGATCCGTCGAGGGCGGCGAGCACGCGCCGCTCCAGTGTCGGACGCTCAGGCACCATCATCGTTCGAGACCCGGGTTCGCAGGCAACATCGGCATGTCGATTCCACTCTCTCGCGCAGTGGCGATGGCGTCGGGATAGCCCGCGTCGGCATGGCGGACGACGCCGCTGCCGGGATCGCAGGTGAGCACACGCTGGAGTTTTTCGTCGGCTTCTCGGGTGCCGTCGGCCACGACCACCATGCCGGCGTGCAGCGAATAGCCGATGCCGACGCCGCCGCCATGGTGAACCGACACCCACGTGGCGCCGGAAGACGTATTGAGGAGCGCGTTCAGCACGGGCCAGTCGGCGATGGCGTCGCTGCCGTCGCGCATGTGCTCGGTCTCGCGGTTCGGCGACGCGACCGAACCGGTGTCGAGGTGATCGCGTCCGATGACGATCGGCGCCTGCACGGCGCCGCGTCGGACCAGATCGTTGATCGCGAGCCCGAAGCGCGCCCGCTCGCCGTAGCCAAGCCAGAAGATGCGCGCCGGCAGGCCCTGGAACGCCACGCGCTCCGACGCCAGCCGGATCCACCGGCACAGCGCCTCGTCGTCGGCAAACATCTCGAGCGCGAGCCGGTCGGTGGCGGCGATGTCGGCGGGATCGCCCGAGAGCGCCGCCCACCGGAACGGTCCCTTGCCGCGGCAGAAGAGCGGACGGATGTAGGCCGGCACGAAGCCGGGGATGTCGAACGCGTCGGCCACGCCGGCCTTCTCGGCCTGTGCCCGGATGTTGTTGCCGTAGTCGAACGCGATCGTGCCGCGGTCCTGCAGCGCGCGCATCGCGCGCACGTGCGCCGCCATGGCGGCCATCGATCGCCGCTCGTACTCGGCGGGGTTCGACGCACGCAGCGCCAGCGCGTCGCCGAGCGGCAGTCCGTTGGGCACGTAGCCGTTCAGCGCATCGTGCGCCGAGGTCTGGTCGGTGACGACGTCGGGTACGACGCCGCGGCGGACCAGTTCCGGCAGCACGTCGGCGGCGTTTGCCTCGAGCGCGATCGACCGCGCCTCGCCGCTCCGCTGCAGCGTTTCCATACGCGCGAGAGCTGCGTCGAGCGTGCGCACATGTTCGTCCACGTAGCGCGTCGCCAGCCGCCGGCGGATGCGATCGGGATCCACTTCGATGACCAGCGCGATGCCGCCGTTCATCGTGATCGCCAGGGGCTGGGCCCCGCCCATGCCGCCCAGACCGGCGGTGACGACGACGCGGCCGGCGAGCGAGCCGCCGAAGTGGCGGCGCGCCAGTTCGGCCAGCGTCTCGTACGTCCCCTGAAGAATGCCTTGCGTCCCGATGTAGATCCAGCTGCCCGCCGTCATCTGGCCGTACATCGTCAGCCCGCGATCTTCGAGGTCGCGAAAGGTCTGCCACGTGGCCCAGGCCGGCACGAGCAGCGAATTCGCGATGAGCACGCGCGGGGCCCACGGATGCGTGCGGAAGACCGCGACGGGCTTGCCCGACTGGATGAGCAGCGTCTGATCGTGGTCGAGCCGGCGCAGCGTGTCGACGATCGCGTCGAACGCGGGCCAGGATCGCGCGGCGCGGCCCGATCCGCCATACACGACGAGATCGTCGGGGCGCTCCGCCACCTCGGGATCGAGGTTGTTCATCAGCATCCGCAGGGCGGCTTCCTGCGGCCATCCCTTGCAGGAAATGGCGGCGCCGCGAGGCGCGCTGACGTGGCGGCTCAGGGTCCTCATCGTATCGAGAGTGTTCGCGAGCGACGTCGCAGCCGTCACGCGCGGAAGGTTAGCAATCTAGAAACGTACGCGCGCGTTGTCAAACTGATTTTGAAAAATTCTTTACTTGACTTCTATCGCGCACGCGCGTTCAAGCGTACCGCGAGTGATCAATTTTGAGATCATCTGAATGTCGGGCGACGGCGGACGGTCGTCGGTGAGCGTCGGCACCTCAGATCGCACGCGAGCGTGCACCGGCGCGAGCGCCGGCGACGTCGCGAGCGGCGCGAGCAGGTCGATTGCCTGGCACGCGAGTAGCATTTCGATCGCCACCACGTCGGTGGCCAGCGCGAGCGCGCGCTCCGCCTTCAGCGCGGCCGCCATGCTCATGCTCACGTGGTCCTCGCGATTGGCGGACGTGGGGATCGTGTCGGCGCTCGCGGGATGCGCGAGTGTCTTGAGCTCGGACACCAGGGCCGCCGCCGTCACCTGCGCCATCATGTAGCCTGAGTGCAGCCCCGAGTCGCGCGTCAGGAACGGCGCGAGACCGCTGAGCACCGGATTGACGAGCCGATCCGATCGCCGCTCCGAGATCGTCCCAATCTGGAGCAGTCCCAGCACGAGCAGATCGGCCGAGACCGCGACCGGCGCGCCATGGAAGTTGCCGCCCGAAACAATATCGCCGGCGCCCGCGCCGGCGGCGTCGCCCGCGCCGCCGGCATCGGCGAAGACCATCGGGTTGTCGGTGGCGGCATTGGCCTCGATCTCCAGCGTCGCGCGGGCATGGCTGAAGGCGTCGCGGGCCGCGCCGTGGACTTGCGGCGCGCACCGCATCGAGTACGCATCCTGGACACGTCCGCAGTTCTCGTGCGAGCGGTTGATGGGGCTGTGCTGCAGCAGGGCGAGCAGGTTCGCCGCCGACCGTCCTTGTCCAGGATGCGGACGGGGCTCGTGCAGCCGCGCTTCGAACGGATGATACGAGCCGCGCAGCCCGTCGATGGTCAGCGCGGCGGTGATGTCGGCGGCGCGCGCGAGCCGCTCCGCGCCGACCACGGCAAGCGCGGCCACCGCGGCCGAGGCCTGCGTACCATTAATGAGGGCGAGCCCTTCCTTCGCGCCCAGGTCGAGCGGCGTCAGGCCGGCGCGCGCGAGCGCGGCCGCGCCGTCGACCACGGCCGGGTCGTCGCCCACCGTCGCGCGTCCTTCGCCGATGAGCACGAGCGACAGATGCGCGAGCGGCGCGAGGTCGCCGCTGGCGCCGACCGACCCACGGCTGGGCACGACGGGATGCACGCGCGCGTTCAGGGCGGCGATCAGCAGCTCCAACGTCGACCGCCGTATGCCCGAGTACCCCTTGGCGAGCACGTTCGCGCGCAGCGCCATCATCGCGCGGACCGCGCGCTCGGCCAGCGGCGCGTCGACGCCCGCCGCGTGGCTGCGGAGCAGGTTGCGCTGCAGCCCGCCGAGCGCGTCCTTCGCGATCTTCACCTCGGCGAGGGATCCGAATCCGGTGTTGATGCCGTACACCGGCGCGTCGCCCTGGGCGTAGCGATCGACGACGGCCCGCGCGGCGTCGACACCGCGCGCCGCCGCCGGATCGAGCGAGACCGGCGCGTACTCGTCCGCGATCGCTTCGAGTTCCGGCAAGGTGAGCGACGCGCCATCGAGGAGGATCATTGACAGATGCGAACATATCGCACAAACCGCTGGCGGTCGACTGTGTTCGAGACGTGGCTGAGAAAGACGCGAGCGAGCGCAGCGAGCAATAAACTAGAATACTTCGGTCGGACAGCGAAGAACTCAGATGGCTAAGAACATTGTGGTGCTGGGCGCCCAGTGGGGCGACGAAGGCAAGGGCAAGGTCGTCGACCTCCTGACGCCGAACTTTTCCATCGTCGCGCGCTATCAGGGCGGACACAACGCGGGGCATACCGTCTACGCCAACGGACGCAAGTTCGTCCTGCGGCTGCTGCCGTCGGGCATCCTCCACGACGGGATCACGTGCGTCATCGGCAACGGCGTCGTGGTCGATCCCCAGGCGCTGTTCGCCGAGATCGACGAGCTCGCGAAGGCCGGCATCGCGATCGGCGATCGCCTGATCGTGAGCGACAAGGCGCACCTGATCCTGCCGTACCACCGCGAGCTCGATTTGCTGAGCGAAGCGCGCCGCGGCGAGCGGAAGATCGGGACGACGTCGCGCGGGATCGGCCCGGCGTACGAGGACAAGATCGCGCGCCGCGGCGTACGCGTCGGCGACATGGCGAACGCCGACGCGCTGAGCAGCGCGATCCGCCACAACGTGGACGCGCGCAACCGCATCATCGGCGACTCGGTGATGGACGCCGACCAGGTGATCGCCGACGTCCGCACGGCGTGGACGCGCATGGCGCCATGGGTCACCGACGTGTCGCTCTTCCTCGACCGCGCGCGCAAGGCGGGACGCGCGATCATGTTCGAGGGCGCGCAGGGAACGCTGCTCGACATCGACCACGGCACGTACCCCTACGTGACGTCGTCGAACGCGACGACGGGCGGCGTGTGCACGGGGCTCGGCCTGCCGCCGCGCGCGATCGACGGCGTGCTCGGCGTGGCGAAGGCCTACACGACGCGCGTCGGCGAGGGACCCTTTCCGACCGAGCTCCACGGCGAGATCGGCAACCGGCTGCGCGAGACGGGGCAGGAGTTCGGCGCCGTCACCGGCCGTCCGCGGCGCTGCGGGTGGTACGACGCGGTCGCCGTCCGCTACGCCGTCCGCGTCAACGGCCTCGACGCGCTCGCGCTCACGAAGCTCGACGTGCTCGACGGCCTCGAGGAGCTGCAGATCTGCACGGCCTATCGCTGCGACGGCGCGACGCTGACGGAGTTCCCGGGTGAGATCGAGCAGCTCGCCAAGTGCGAGCCGGTGTATGAAGCGATGCCCGGCTGGACGGCGCCGACGGCAGGCGTCCGCTCGTATGCGAAGCTGCCGGCCGACGCGCAGCGCTACATCGCGAGGCTGGAAGAGCTGACCGGCGTGCCGGCGGCCGTGCTCTCGACGGGCTCGGCCCGCGAGGATACGATCGTTCGCGACGATTCGGTGGCCGCGGCGTGGTTCGGCCGCGTGCAGGTCTAGCCTTCGCGGTTGCGTTCGATGACTTTGGCGAGCGCCGCGGGGTCGCCGTCGGTGAACTCGACGCCGGCGCGGTACTGCGGGGTCGTGACGGGCGGCTTGGGCAGCTCGAACTTCGCCCAGGCGATCGCGCCGCGGAAGCGCAGCACGTAGTCGTCGCTCGGCACGGTGATGCGCACTTTCTGGTTGGGGCGAAGGACCGTGGGCGAGATCACCTGCGCGCCGACGGTCGAGAGGTCGATGATGACGGCGGGATTGCCGTCGAGCTGCAGTTCGATGCCGGAGCGGACGCGATAGCGCTGCGCGCGGCGCGTGCCGTGCCAGTCGAGCGGCCTGGGCGGCTCTTCGGTGACGACCGACGTCGTCACCACGGGGCCGGCGGCGACCACCGGCTTGTGGACGATCGGCGCCGCAGTCGGCTTGACGACCTGCCGCGAGTAGTCGCCGGTGTGCGACATCACGCGGACTTCAGCATGCGCCAGCTCGGGATCGCTCTTGATGCGGTTGATGAGCGCGGCGCCGCGCGGCGTGGCGGCGAAGAGCCGTTCGAGCACGACCAGGTTCGGGCGCTCTTCGATGATCACCTGGAGGGCCTGGATCGGTTCGGTATCGGCAAACGTGATGATGTCACCGTCGACCGAGACGCGTTCGCGCAGGGCAGAGATGAGATTTTCAGCAGCGATGACCAGCGCGGCCGCGGGCATTCGATGATCCTAGCACGAGCATGAAAGAGACCGCGGACGTCATCGTCGCCGGCACGGGGCCGGCCGGTTCGACCGCGGCGCGGCGCCTTGCGTGTGCGGGTGTGCGCGTGCTCGTGCTCGAGCGCGATCCGCTGCCGCGGCAGAAGCCATGCGGCGGCGGCATCAGCACGCGCGTGCTCTCGAGGTTTCCGTGGCTGCCGTCCGCGCTGCCGCGCATTCCGGTGCACCCCGTCTCGAGCCTGCATCTCGAAGGACCGTCCGGCGGCGTCTTCCGCATGGTCTCGGACGGCCCGACCGTGATCCTGATCCGGCGCATCGAGTTCGACTACCTGCTCGCGTCGCTCGCGCGCGAGGCCGGCGCCGAGATCGTCGCGCCGGCCGCGGTCGCGCAGGCGAGCCAGGATGCCGACGGCGTCACGCTGCGGACGCGCGACGGCCGCGAGTTTCGCGCGCCGCTCGTGATCGCGGCCGACGGCGTGAACAGCGTGATCGCGCGCCGGCTCGGGATCAACCCCGGCTGGCCGCGCGCGAGGCTGGCGCTCGACATGATGGAAGAGACGCCCGCCGGCACGCTGCGCGCCGCCGAGCCCGACACGCTGTCGGTCTTCTACGGCTACGGCGGCGCGCACGGCTACGCGTACATCTTTCCGAAGCGGGCGCACCTCAACGTCGGCATCGGCTACCTGCTGCAGTACTTCAGAGATCAGGTGGAGGTCGCGCCCTACGACCTGCAGCGCCGCTTCGTCGGCGACCTGCTGCGCCGCGGGCTCGTGTCGGGCGAGTCGCGACGCGAGCACTTCACGCCCTTTCTCATCCCGATCGGCGGGCCGCTGAAGACGACGGCCCGCGGGCGCGTGCTGCTGGCCGGTGACGCCGGCGGCTTCGTCAACGGCTTCTCGGCGGAAGGGATCTACTACGCGATGGTGACCGGCGAGCTCGCCGCCGATGCGGTGCTGGCGGCCCGCACGAGCGGTGCGATCGACCCGGCGCGCGCGCGCCGCGCGTACGTGCGCGCCTGGCGGCACGAGATCGGCGCGGAGCTGCGCGACTCCGTCCTCATCCAGAAGTATCTCTTTCCCAGTCCTGAGCGCATGGATCGCGTCGTGCGCGGCGCGAACACGCACCCGGCGTTCTCGACGATCCTCGTCGACTACGCCAGGGGACGCCTCTCGTACCGCGCGGCGCGGCGCCGGCTGCTATGGCATTTTCCGAGACTGCTGCCGCGGCTGGCGATGATCGCGTTCCGGGATCGGCGGCCGCCCGAGGCCGCCAGCACGCCGCAGTGACGATCCGCGCCGTCCTCTTCGATCTCGACGACACGCTGTTCGATCATCGCGGCGCGTCGCGCGCCGCGCTCGCCGAGGTGCATCGCCGGCACGCGTCCGCGAGCGACTTCGAGGCCTTCGAGGGCGCCCACGTGCGCATTCTGGAGGAGCTGCACCTCGAGGTGCTCGCCGGCACACGCGGCCTCGACGATGCGCGCCGCGAGCGGTTCCGGCGCGTCTTCGAGGCGATCGGGATGCCGTTGTCGGCGGAAGACGCCGGCGCGGTAGCGGCCGCGTATCGCGCCGGCTACGTCCCGTCGTGGCGCGCCGTCGAGGGCGCCGCCGCGCTCGTCACCGCGATCCGCGCGCGCGCGCGGGTGGGCGTCATCTCGAACAACCTGATCGAAGAGACGCGCGAGAAGCTGGCGTTCTGCGGGCTCACGTCCCTCGTCGACGCGGTGGTCGTGTCCGGCGACGAAGGGATCTCCAAGCCCGACCCGCGCCTGTTTCACATCGCGCTCGATCGTCTCGGCGTGACGGCCGGGGAGACCGTGATGTTCGGCGACTCGTGGGCGGCCGACATCGTGGGCGCCGCGCGCGCCGGCATCCGCCGCGTGTGGTTCAACCCGCGGCGCAGGCCGAAGCCCGCCGACCCGGCGGACGTCGACGAGGTCTTTTCGCTGACGCCGGCCGACCGGCTCGTCGCGCTGCTGCTCGGACGTGCGGAGGGAACGGACTGATGCGTATCGGCGTCGATTTCGGCGGGACGAAGATCGAGGCGATCGCGATCGACGGGTCCGGCGTCGAGCGCGGCCGCCGGCGGATCGACACGCCGCGCCACGACTACGACGCGAGCGTGCGCGCCGTCGCGGATCTGGTGGCGGCCGTCGAGCGCGAGGTGGGGGAGCGCGGTACCGTGGGCGTCGGCATTCCCGGCGCGATTTCTCCCGCGACCGGCGTCGTGAAGAACGCGAACTCGACGTGGCTGATCGGCCGTCCGCTCCATCGCGATCTCGAGCGCGCGATCGGACGGCCCGTCCGGGTTGCCAACGACGCGAACTGCTTCGCGTTGTCGGAAGCGACCGACGGCGCCGGCGCCGGCGGCGCGGTCGTCTTCGGCGTGATTCTGGGGACGGGCGTCGGCGGCGGGGTCGTCGTCCGCGGCGGCGTCCTCACGGGCGCGAACGCCGTCGCCGGCGAGTGGGGGCACAACGCGCTGCCGTGGCC
>Ga0066903_100001357_pt1 | contig 17750 bp, 16 predicted proteins | sample PanSoiMetaGPlot1_FD_67491 | JGI IMG/M metagenome (GOLD analysis project Ga0066903, IMG submission 67491) | Tropical forest soil microbial communities from Panama analyzed to predict greenhouse gas emissions - Panama Soil - Plot 1 (version 2) | ecosystem: Environmental > Terrestrial > Soil >... | reverse complement strand
CGGCTATCGGCTATCGGCTATCGGCCTCAAGCTTCCGATCGGCAACGGAGGCTGTAATAAGATCTATTCCCATGTTTCGTCTCGGTGGGGCGGTGGTGATCTGCGCGCTGGCCGCAACGGTCTTGCAGGCGCAGACGAAGAAGGCGCCGGCAGCACCCGCGGCGCCGGCGGCGCCGAAGCGCGAGATGCCGACGCCGTTCAAGGCCGGCGAGGTCCTCGAGTTCGATATCGGCTGGTCGAGCTACGTTACGGCCGGCACCGCAACCGTCTCGGTCCTCGAAAAGAAACCCTCCTACAACTCGGTCGCCTATTACATCGTGGCCGAAGGGCGTCCGACGTCGCTCCTGTCCAAGCTCTACACGCTCTATTACAAGGCCGACACGCTGATCGACGTCTACAACCTGCTGCCGCAGCGCGGCTCGCTCTACGTCGAGGAGGGCAAGCGCCACCGGATGAAGACGACGACGTTCGATCAGGCGAAGCGCCAGGCGAAGTACGAGGTGCAGACGGCCACGCACGTCGAGCGGACGCTCAACCTGCTCCCGCTGACGCAGGATTCCCTGTCGGCGCTCTACGTGCTGCGCGCGATCCCGATGAAGGCCATCGGCGACAAGTTCAACATGCCCGTTACCGACGCCGGCGACCTCTACCAGGTGCAGATGCGGGCGGCCGCATACGAGAGCCTGAAGACGCCGCTCGGCACCATGAACGCGTGGAAGATCGTCCCGGTGATCACCGCCTCGAAAGGCACCGAGCCCCCGCGCGGGCTCGCCATCTGGATCTCAGACGATCCCCGCCGGCTGCCGCTCAAGATCGAAGCGCAGCTTCCGGTCGGCAAGTTCGTGGTGACGCTCAAGAAAGTCACGGGCTGATTCGCGCGTGAAGACGACGCGCGTGCGGTCGGTGGCGGCGCTGGCGGCGGCGGCAGCGTTCGCGGGGCCGATCCTCGTGAGCCTCGCCACCACGGTCCCGCCGGTGCGGCGCGTCGCGATCGGCGTCGAGGAGCGCGAAGCCGGCTTCCCGGCCGATCTTCGCGGCCGCTGGACGGTCGACCCCGACGGCATCTTCTATCTCCTTCGCATCGGGCTCCGCACGACCGATCCCCGGCGGCTCCTCGGCCACCAGGAGATCGGCCTCGAGCTGCTGCCCTACGGCGGCCCGCTCGATCTGGAAGACGCGAGCCTGTCGTTCGACGGCACCAGTTGCACGTACCGTACGAAGCCCGGCTTCGCGCTCGGCGCCGACGGACTGCTGACGGTCCAGCGACGCCCCGGATGCCTCCGGCTGGACGGCGCGCCCCCCACTGGCGGCATGATGCTGACGCTGCGCCTCCGCAGCGCGGGCCGCGCCGCACTGCGGGTCGCGGTCAGGCCCGACGCACCGCCGGGCGCGGTCGTCGCGAGCACGTTCGGCATCGTGAACCCGCCGGGCCTGCTGCTGGTGCGCGGGACCGTTGGCGATCTCGCGACCGATCGGCCCGGCGCGACGCGCCTGACGCTGCTCGCCTACGTCTGGAACGTGGCGCCGTCAGGCACCTGGATCGTGCTGGCCGTGCTGGCCGCCGGCGCCGGCATCTTCGCGGCCGTGCAGCTCGCGTCACGCATGGCGCTCGCGACGTTCCTCGCGGCGTTCGCGCTGAGCGCGACCTATGCCGTCCTGGTGCCGCCGTTCCAGGCGGCCGACGAACCGGTGCACTTCATGACGCTCGTGGGCGCCCTGCGCCGGCCGCACCTGGCGGACGAAGCCGCGGCCTGGGCGCGTAAGGCGCGGTTCGAGGAACTGCGATCGGCCGGCAGACCGTTCACGCCGGCCGACCTCGACGTCCCCGGCCAACCGTGGGTGGGCGTCAGCGCGCCGGATACGTCCCGCGGTGCGGGCGTGACGGCGCTCTGGATCCTCGTGAAGCCGCTGCTGCCTCACGCGTCCGCGCCGCGCGTGCTGCTCACGCTGCGCCTCTTTCACTCGCTGCTCTTCGCGGCCGCGGCAAGCCTCTTCGTGGTCATAGCGCGCCGGCTGACCGACGCGCGCCGGCCCGAACTGCTCGCGATCCCGCTCTTTCTCGTCCCGACGCTGCCGTACTTCGGCATGCACCTGTCGAACTACGCGCCGCTGGTGGCGCTGTACGTGCTGTTCGCCGCGAGCGCCGTCGTGGCGTTCTGGGACGGCGCGGAATCGTACTGGGCCGCGCCGCTGCTCGGGGCCGCCGTCACGATCGGCGTGGCGCTCTCGCGGAGCGCGATGCCGCTCGGCGGACTCGCGGCCGGGATCGCCGCGGCGCGGGTGTGCCTCGGCGATTCGCGCGGCAACTGGCGGCACTCGGTCATGTACTGGGGCCTGCTGGCGGCGACGGCGATCGTCGGCCTGAGCCTCATGAACCTCGCGTATCCCGAAGGCCCCGAGCGCGCGCTCATCCGTTACGCGATCGCGCACGGACGGCTGGCGTGGCTGCTCCACAACCCGTGGTGGCTCGCGATACCGGCCGCGGCGGCGGCGGGACTCGAGATCGCGATCTCGCCGCTGGCCCGGCGTCTCTCGGCGCCGTCGGCGCTGCGCGCCTCGATCGTCCGCGTGACGGCGTACGCGGCGGCGATCGCGCTGGGCGCGTGGATCGCCGTCTCGCCGTGGCTCGCGCATCCCGTCGCGATCCCGCTGGATCCGAGGGCGCCGATCACGCTGTCGGAGTACGTGACGCGCACGCTGCCCGCGCTCGTCGCCTGGCCGCGCTTCGGCCGTCCCGACGTGCTGACGTCTGTGACGTTCTGGGGCGGCTTCGGGTGGCTGGAGAAACTGCTGCCCGACGGGATCGTGTCGGCGCTGGCGGGCGCCAGCGGGCTCGCGCTCGTCGCGCTGCTGGCGTGGGTGGGATGGCGGATGTCGGGCCGCGCGCTTGCGTGGATCGCCTGGGCCGCGGCCGGCTACGTCGTCGCGGCCGGCGCGTACGCGTATACGGCGCGCCTGATCTTCACCGAAGTGCACGGCCGCTACGTGCTGGGGCTGTACCTCGCGGCGCTCGCGATCGCGTGGAGCGGCGTGGCGCGCTGGACGGACGAAGGCCGGATCCGCAGACCCGGCCTCGTGACGTCTGTCGCGGCGGCGTGCGTGCTCGCGCTGCACGCCTGGACGCTGACCTACCTGCTCGGCCGCTACTTCTGACGGCGCTTGACGGTCGCGTGGTGCACGAGGCACCCGAGCGGCACCAGGAACAACGACAGCAGGAACACCAGGACGCCGTACATCAGGATCAACTGCGGCGGCAGCCACCGCTGCGAGTAGTCGAGAAAGGGCTCGGTGATCGTGTAGAGCTGCGACTGCGCGTTGAGGTTCTGCGACGACAGCTCGTTGTAGAACAGGTTGACCTGGTCGATGCCCTTGGCGACCGACTCGTACACGTTTCGGGCCGCCGCGCGGATCGACGTCCCCTCGGAGGAGCTGGACCCTCCCGACGGCAGTCGCCGGAGCAGATCTTCGTAGTACGGAATGTCGCGGCCCATCGCCGACGCGATCATCCCCTCGTCGACGATCTTCTGCGTCATCTCCTGGCGGTACTTGATGTCGTCGTTCTTCCGCGACAGATCCATGATCCGATCGAGGAACGAGTCGCTGAGCTGCACGCTCGAGCTCTGATCGCCCGCCGACGGGCGCGGGGGCTGCGCGAGGGCCACCTGCGGCTGCTCGCTGAAGCCTTTTTCACCCGTGTAGGCCGCGAGCGACCGCTGGAGCGTATCGACGCGGCGCCGCTGCGCGGCCTCGCGCTCGCGCGCCTGCGCGAGCTGGTTCTCGACGTACACGCGGAGCCGCTTCGCGTCGGTCGTCGCGCCGGTCTGGACGATCGTCGCGATCAGCGGCTGCAGGCGGAACCGCAACGTGTCGTTGAGGCCCGCGCGGATTTCGCCGAGCGACAGCTTGTCGGGGCCGGCCCGCATCGCGGCCGCGCCGGGCAGCTTCGCGACGAGGTCGGCCGTATCGATCGTCGCCAGTGTCTTCGAGCGAAGCACGTCGGCCGAGATCAGGAAGTCTTCCTTCTCCACGAGATCGAGCGGTACGCTCGCGCGCGTGTAGATCGTGATGTTGTACCTCAGCGCCCCTTTGCGCGTGGCGGCCTGTTCCGCCCAGGTCGAGAGCGTGTCCTTCAGCAGCTTCTCGATCATCGCGGGCGGCATCTTCGTGATCCACTCTTCGTGCCGCAGCGTCAGCGAGTAGAACGGGGCCGCCATCGCCTTGCGCTTTTCCTTGTATTCCGCCTCGATGCGCGCGCGATCCACCGGCGCCAGCTTCTGGTCCGACAGCCGGCCCGAGTACTCGAGATCGAGCAGCTCGAGGTCGCGGTTGGCGTCGCGGACGAAGACTGAATTCTTGAAGTCCTCGAACGACTTGAAGTAGCGCGAGAGCTCGTTGTGCGCGTACACCTCGGCCAGCACCGGCGTCGCGATGATGTCGGACGTCGCAAACCTCGTCTCGTTGGGGTATTTCCCCTCGTCGACGCCGTCGAACAGGAGCCGGAACCCGACGCTCGCCAGCCGGTCGCGCGGCAGCAGCATGAAGCCCGCGAGCGCCACGACGGCGAACGCGCCCATCACGATCGCGATGCCGACCTCGATGACCTTGCGATAGCCCCAGAGCGTCGCGAAGATCCGCTCGAGCGAGATTTCGTCCTGCGTCTCGTCGAGCGGGACGCTGTGTATCGGTTGCGGGTGCCGGGATTCCATGACTTGTTCCTATCCTCTTCCTGTGCTCAAAGTGCCGCCGGAATGTCTCGCAGCAGCAGCGTCCGGCCGGTGGTGACGTCCACCACCGGCATGTGGGCGATCGCCTCCAGCCGCGCGCGGCCGGAGAGGTGTGAGAGCGAGCCGTCGCGCCCGCGAGAGTCGCGAAAGCGCGCATCGATGAAGCGGCCCTGCCGGAGCGCGGCCGGCAGCCGATCGACGAGGTCCTTTCGAACGAAGTAGGCGTTGTTGCCCGCCGACGTACACCCAACAAAAGCATACCCTTTGCGCTCGGCCAGTACGCGCAGCGCGGGCAGCGATACTCCCCAGTAGAGTCCCGTCGGCTCCTGCGCGAACCGCCGGAAGCCGTCGTCGTAGGGCACGCTCACCGGCGCCACGTCGCCGAACACCGCGTTGTATTCCATCACGACCACCGCGGGATGGACGACCGTGAGCGCGTCCCAGATGTACCAGTCGTTGCCGTCGAGATCGATGCTGAGGAGCCCGAGCTCGCCGGTGAACCCGTGCTCCTGCAGCAGCGCGTTCACGTTGCTCTTCGTGATGAAGCGGTCCGCGACGGTGAGCCCGAACTGCCACGTCACGGTGTCCTGCCGCACGCGGTTCATGAGGCGCGTGTTGCCGTCGCAGATGAAGCCGCGCCACTGACGGTTGACGAGCAGGAAGCGCGTGTTCGACTCGGTGTAGTCGCCGGTGCCCAGCTCGACGAAGCTCGCGGCCGGCTGGATCGCCTCGGCCAGGTAGTCGATGATCCCGTCGTCGCCGAACTGCGAGAAGACGCGGAACTCGACGTCGCGCCAGGAGGCGGGATTCACCGGGCGCGCCTGCGCCCGCTGCTGCCCGAGCAGGATCTTGACGTCTTCGACCGCGCGCTCGATGCGCGACGTGCGGGGATCGCGCAGCAGCAACTCCACGAGGGCGTTGCGGAGAGTCCGGATGACGCTCACGATCGCCTCGTCATGTCCGGGCCGGCAGCTCCGTCAGGCCGTCGGGCGTCGGCCCCGCGTCCGCCGCGGGCCTGCCGCGCGGCCGCGTCGCCTTCAGGGTCGCCGCGATGAGCGGCACGAGCCCGAGGCCGCCCGACAACAGGGCGGTCTGTGCGGCGGTGGAAGACGCATGGAGCACGCCGTAGACGACGCAGACGAGAATCGCCGCCCCTTCGCGGGTCTTCACGCCGTCGCTGAAGATCGTCAAATCCGCCAGCGCGGCCGCGACCGCCAGCGCGACCGAGGTGGCGACCACGCCGACGTAGCCGAAGTCGGCCCATGCCTCGGCCGGGAAGCCGGCGTTGAAGGTCCCGTAGTAGTTGCCGGCGGCCTGCGCGAAGGCCAGCATCGGCGACAGGTATTCCTCGCCGTGGTACCAGAACAGGTTGATGACGCGGATGTTCCGCCCCATCGCGTGCGGCACGACGTCGGGGAAGTACTCGAAATACGGAATCATCCCGTAGTAGAGCGCAAGCGAGATGCGATCGAAGAAGTAGTTGATCATCCCCTGCAGCGTGAGGCCGTAGTGGATGAAGGCCGGCAGCACCAGTACGCCCACCAGGAGCACGCCGCCCACCACGCGCTGCAGCGAGATCCGGTTGTCGCGGAGCAGCGCCTTGACCACGAGCAGTTCGGCGATGAAGAGCCCCGCCGAGCTGCGGTTGAACAACGCGAGCTTGCCGAGCAGCGTAACGACGATGAAGGCGTAGCGCAGCGCCGTATAAACCTTCAGGCGCGGCGCCGGGTTCAGCAGGAGCAACAGCGAGATGAAGGGCGCGACCCCGGAGAGAAACAGGTTGTAGAGGTAGAGCCGCGATCCGCCGATGGTTCCGCGGAAGATCGCGACGTCCTCCGTCTGCCCCTCGAGCCGGATGAACCGGATCAGGTTGCCGATCTGGTGTTCGGTCACGACGACATACAGCATGAACGCGAGACCCGCGGCGGCCATCGCGGCCAGGCGCGTCTTCGTGATGTAGCCGGGCGCGACCGACATGTACTTCCAGAGGCGGGCGACGCGATCGGCCCGCGCGAACTGCCTCGGCGTGACCAGCCGTACCATCTCGATGCTGACGAGGAACGCGATCCACATCAGCGAGAACGAGACGGTGATGCGGACGAACGTGGTCTCCGACAACTTTCCGGCGAGCCAGTAGTAGACGTGTGGCGGCCCGCAGATCACCCAGATCCAGCCGAGGAGCGCGGCCCGCCCGGTGACGAAGAGGCCGAGCCGCCACTTGATGTAGGCGAGCACCACCAGCAGGAGCCCGATGTACATGACGCCCAGGCCGGTGAGCACCTTTACAGATCCCTCCGTGCGCGTGGCTCACTCGCTGCGCTCGTTCGCATCCTCAGCGTCTTCATTCGTGGTTTCGGCATTCGGCATTCGTCATTCGTCATTCGGGCCGCCGTGCTTCAGCGGCCCGGCATGGCCTCCCGGACGCGTCGGTGAATAGCGACATAGGAAAGCACCGCGTGCGAGACATAGGCCACGATCATCCCGGCCGCGTAGGCGGCCACCACCCACAGCGGCGTGCCGCCGAACCGCGCCGCTGCGGCCATCAGGCCCGCGCAGAGCGCGAGGCGCGCGATGTCCCAGGCGAGCTGCCAGTGCTGGTGTTCGAGGATGTTGAGCGTCGGCATCAGCGGCCAGACGAAGAACCCGATGTACTGCGTGACCGCGAGGAACTGCGCGTAATGGCCGGCGGGGCGCCAGCTCTCGCCGAAGACCAGCGCGAACATCCACGGTCCCGCGAGCGCCAGTCCGCCGAACGGCAACGCGCCGGTCCACGCGAGCTTGACGGACAGATCGCGAAACAGGATCCGCAGGCCTTCCGGATCGTCGTGCGCGAGCTTCGCCGCTTTGGCGCCGTACACCTGCGAGATCTGCTGCCCGATGAGCGCGATCGGCGACGCGATCAGGCGATCGACGAGGGCGAACCAGCCGAGCGGCGTGGGGCCGAACGCGGCCAGAAACACGGTCGGCAGCACGTTGCCCGCCGTGTTGAGCAGCGCCGAGCCGCTCGAGATGACGGGGAAGCGCCAGTACCGGATCAGCAGGTGGCGCAGCTCGGTGACGCGCACCTGCCGGGCCAGCTCGCCGTAGGCGCGCCAGCTGCGCACCAGCAGCGTCGCGGACCCGGCGATTCGGCCGGCCGCGTCGCCCAGCATCAGGCCCGCGCCCGCGACCGGCGGCACGAGAGCGGTCGCCACCTGGGTCGCCGCAATCGTCGTGCTCTGCGTCACGCGCGCGATCGAGACGGCGCGATAGTCGCCTTCCCGAAGGGCCCACTGCATCAGGACGGCCGTCGCGCCGCCCCCGGCCGTCGCCACCGGCAGGATCCAGCCGTAGTGCGCGATCACGTCGAAGGGGCCGCGCAGCAGGCCGGTCTCCGTCAGGGCCGCCCAGGCGATCGCCGTCACCGAGGACGTGATCGCGACGGCGGTCAATCCGAGCACCGCGACCGCGATGCCGCTCCGCAGCTCCTTCGGCAGCAGTACGGCGACCTCGAGGCGCCAGGCGGCCGCGATCAGCAGGAACGAGAAGACCGTGACGTAGATCTGGAAGTGGCCGAAGTCGGCCGGCGTGTAGAGCCGCGTCAGGATCGGCGACGCGGCGGCGACGATGCCGTACGCCGCGCCGGCGCCCGTGACGAGTTCGACGACTTCGCGAAGCCCGATGCCGACCCTGACGCTGGCGGCCGTCTGGTTGGTCACACGCGCGCCGAGAATGTCAGCAGGCGTTCGGCCGCCTCCGTCAGTTCGGCGTCTTCCTTCGCGAAGCAGAAGCGCAGGAAGCGCTCGCCCGCCTGGTCGTGAAAGAACGCCGCGCCTGGGACGCTGGCGACCCGCGCGTCGCGGAGCAGCCGCAGCGCCTTCTCCTTGCTGTCGGCGCCCGGGACGTGCGACGCGTCGGCGAGCACGTAGTAGGCGCCGCGCGGAGACGCGAGCCCGAAGCCGGCGTCGCGCAGCGCCGAGCAGAGCGTCTCGCGCTTGGCGCGGAAGTCGGTGACGAGCGTGTCGTAGTAGTCGCGCCCGAGCCGCTCGATGCCGGCCGCGACGCCGGCCTGGAGCGGCGCCGGCGCGCAGACGTACACGAGATCGTTCACGTAGCCGATCATCTCGGCCCAGCGCGCGTCGGCGACGGCGTATCCGATGCGCCAGCCCGTGATGTTGAACGTCTTGGAATAGCCGGAGATCGTGATGGTGCGATCCTTCGCCTCGGGCAGCGCGCCGATGCTGACGTGCGCGGTCCCGTCGTAGGTGAAGTACTCGTACATCTCGTCGGTGAAGACGAACAGATCGTGCTCGGCGGCCAGCCGCGCGAGCGCGGTCAGCTCGTCGCGGGAGTACACCTTGCCGGTCGGATTGCCGGGCGTGTTGAGGAGGATCGCGCGCGTCTTCGGCGTGATCGCCCGGCGCACGTCCTCGAGATCGTAGGTCCAGTCCGGCGCGTGCATGCGGACGTACTTCGGCACGGCGTCCACCGCCAGCAGCGTGTTGACGTGATAGCCGTAGTACGGCTCGAACAGGATGACTTCGTCGCCGGGATCGAGCAGCGCGTAGACGGCGCAGAAGAGCGCGCCGGTCGAGCCCGCGCTGACCACGACATCCGTTTCGGGATCGGCGGTGATGCCGTTGAACGCCTGCATCTTGCCCGCGATGGCGCGGCGCAGGCGCGCGATGCCGTCGTGCCGGGTGTAGGCGTTGCCGCCGCCGCGGATCGCGTCCTCCGCGCCGGAGGCGACGGGCGGCGGCACCGGCAGGTCGCAGACCCCCTGTGCGAGATTGATCCCGCCGACGCGCTCGCACTCGACGGTCATGTTTCTGATCTCGGCCTTGGCGATACGGGCCGCTCGGCGGCTCAGGGATAACGGCACGATCAGATCTCCTTCGACGCCGGCGAACCCGCCGGCGACAGCATGGCGTCGCGGATCCCCTGCACGAGGGCGGCCGACGACAGCCCGTAGCGCGCGCGCAGGTACTTCTGCGAGCCGACCACGGACGAAAACGTGTTCTTCATCGCGAACCGGATCAGGCGGGCCGGCCAGATCGACGCCGCGGCGCACGCCTCGAGGACGACGCTGCCGAGGCCGCCGTCGATCGCGTGCTCCTCGACGGTGACGACGATCGAGGCGTCCGCGACGATCGCGGCGATCGCGCCCGTGTCGAGCGGCTTGATCGTATGCACGCTGTAGACGCCGCACGACACGCCGTCGCGGTCGAGCACCGCCGCGGCCTCGAGCGCGTCTTCGAGCACGCCGCCCACGCCGAGGATCGCGACGCGCGATCCCGCTCGAAGGCGGCGCGGCCGGCCGATCGCGATCCGCGTCTCGGCTCCGGGCACGTCGGGCGCGGCGGATTTGTCGAGACGGAGGTAGCACGGCCCGGGCGTCCGGTAGGCGATCGCCGTCGCCTCCGCCGCCTCGCGGACGTCCCCGGGGCACAGGACGGTCATGCCGGGGAGCGCTCGCATGATCGCAATGTCCTCGGTGGCGTGGTGCGACATCCCGAGCGCGCCGTAGCTGAACCCGCCGCCGACGGCGACGATCTTCACGTTGGCATCGTGATAGCAGATGTCGTTCCGGACCTGCTCGAGGCAGCGCAGCGTCGGGAAGTTCCCGATCGAGTACATGAACACGAGATGGCCGCTGAGCGCCGCGCCGCACGCGATGCCGGCGAGGTTCTGCTCCGCGACGCCGACGTTCAGGTACTGCGCGGGGCGCTCGCGCGCGAACTCGGTCAGCACGCCGAAGCCCAGGTCGCCCGTCATCAGCAGCACGCGCGGGTCGCGGGCCGCGAGATCGTGAACGGTGCGGACGAACGCGTCTCTCACGAGTGCCTCGCCTCGACGTACACGCTCTCCTCGCTGCGCTCCGTGAGATTGAGCGCGCCGGGATCCGGGATGGCGGTGGTTCCGGCCGGCACGACGCGCACGTCGACGAATCCCGCGGCCGTCAGCAGACGGCTGAGCGACGGCCCGTCGTACATCCAGTGGTGGTCCCGATCGCCCGTCACCGCGGTAAGGACCCTGCGCCCGATCCCCACCGGACGCGTCCGGCCCAGACCAATGGCCGCGACGAACGCGTCCGCGTCAGCGCCGGCGACGTAGTGATCGGCGTGAAAGCGCAGGTCGGGCACGACGAGGCGGATGATGCCTCCCCTCACGAGCACGCGCCAGACCTCGCGCAGAAACCGCGCAGCCTCGTCGCGATCCAGATGTTCCAGCATGTGAGAGGCGTACACGACGTCGACGGAACCGTCCGCGTGCGGAATGTGGCGTGCCGCGTTGGCGTAGCGGATGTCGGACCGGCGCACGAAGGCCATGAATTCACCCCGCGCCGGCGAGACCAGGCGGCCGAGCGCGCCGCCCAGCACCGGGATGTGCGCGAGCCGCACGGTCGGGGAATTGTCATAGTTGACCCAGCCGGCCGTCGGCGTCCGGCCGCAGCCGATGTTGATCCGCGTCATCTCTAATCCGAGGGGCTTTGCCCCTCGGACACCCTTGCAGCGTCGTCGGCCTTCCGAGACCGCTCGACGTCGAGCTCGGCGAGCGCCCGGGCGAATTCCTCACCTTTCGGGGCGCGATAGTGCCAGAGCACCGAGTGCTCCATGAAGCTCACGCCCTTGCCCTTCACCGTGTCGAGAATCACGCACGTGGGTCGTCCCGACGCCGCCGGACACGGCGCGAGCGCGGCCCGCACGGCATCGTGATCGTGCCCGTCGACCTGTGACACCTCCCAGCCGAACGCGCGCCACTTGTCGGCGAACGGCTCGAGACCGAGCGTCTCGGCCACCGGCGCGAGACTCTGAATCTTGTTGTAGTCGACGATCGCGACGAGCGCCGCGAGCGCGTGGTGCGCGGCGAACATCGCCGCCTCCCACACCGATCCCTCGTCGCACTCGCCGTCGCTCAGCATCACGAACGTGCGCCACGCCCGTCCCTGCAGCTTCGCGGCGTACGCCATGCCGGCGCCGATCGACAGGCCGTGGCCCAGCGAGCCGGTCGAGACGTCGACGCCCGCGATGCCCTTGTGCGACACGTGGCCGCTCAGGAGCGATCCGTCCTGATAATGCGTCTCCAGCACCGAGGGATCGATGAACCCGCGCAGCGCAAGCGCCGCGTACATCCCCGACCCCGCGTGCCCCTTGCTCAGGATGAACCGATCGCGGTCCTCCCAGTCGGGCCGCGCGGGATCCAGGCGCAGGATCCCGGAATAGAGCACCGCCAGCGCGTCGGCGCACGACAGCACCGAGCCGACGTGCGAGCTTCCGCCGGCGTTCGCCATCCGCACCGCGTGGCGCCGGATCTCGAGCGCCATGGCCCGGGAGTCCATCATCTCAGGAGGTGGTTTGGCCATTCAGCATTCGGCATTCGACATTCAGGCCGCGCACGTCAGCGGCCTGCTAGGCGTGCACCTGATGGAACGCTTTCACCGTGTCGATCACGTACTCGATCTCGCCGTCCTCGAGCTCGGGATAGATCGGCAGCGAGCAGACCTCGCGGCTGAGCGCCTCGACTTCGGGGAAGCCGCGATCCTCGAGGCGCAGCGCCTCGTGGCGGTAGTACGGCTTGCGGAACTGCGTCAGCACTTCGACGCCGCTGGCCTTCAGGTGATCCGAGAACGCGTCGCCGTGAATCGATCGCACGGTGTAGTTCTGGTACACGTGCGTCCAGCCCGGCCGGTCGTAGTGCGGCAGGCGCAGCCCGGGGAGCCCCGACAGCGCGTCGCGATACCGGCGAGCGATCGCCTGGCGGCGCGTAATCCACGCCGGCAGGTGCGTCAGCTTCACGCCGAGGAACGCCGCCTGGAGGTTGTCGAGGATCGCGGTGTAGCCGTGGCCGTGATACTCGCCGGTCTGCCGGTCCTCGCCGTTGTAGCGCATCCGCCGGACCCACGCCGCGAGCGCTTCGTCGTTGGTCGTGATCGCGCCCCCGTCGCCGTAGCCGCCGAGCATCTTGAACGGATAGAAACTCCAGCAGCCCGTGAGGCCCCAGGCGCCCGCTCCCTTGCCGTCGATGCTCGCGCCGAGACTCTGGCACGCGTCTTCGACGACGACGAGGTCGTGCCGCCCGGCGAGCCGCATGATCGCCGGCATGTCGGCCATCCAGCCGCTGAGATGGACCGGCAGGATGCCTTTCGTCCTGGGCGTGATCGCGTCGGCTGCCTTCGCGACGTCGATGTTGAAATCCGGACCGACGTCCACGAGCACCGGCGTGAGGCCGGCGTTGACGATCGCCGAACACGAGGCCACGAACGTGTGCGCCGGCACGATCACTTCGTCGCCAGGCTTCAGGCCGGACGCGCGGAGCGACAGGTGCAGCGCGTCGTAGCCGCTGTTCAGGCCGACGGCGAATCTCGTCCCGACGAAGTCGGCGAGCCGGCGCTCGAAGTCTCGCAACTGGCGGCGATCGACGAGATCGCCGTTCGTCATGACGTCGAAGTAGGCCTCGTCGATCTCGGCCTTGATGCGCGCGTAGGCGCGCGGCGGATTGACGAACTTCACGGTCTGTCGGGTCATAGGATTGCGTAGCCGATATAAGGGTCCCACGGCAGCCGCTGGAGCTTCAGCGACCGCAGGCCGACGGTGTCGAGCGCCGCCAGGGTCTCGCCCGGCCAGATCGGGTTGTCGAGCTCGTCGAACGCCAGTACGCTCCCGGCCGGCATTCTCGGCAGGAAGTGCTCGAGCGCGGCCTTCGTCGGCTCGTAGAGATCGAAATCGAGGTACAGCAGGCTGACGACGAGATGCGGGTGCGACTGGACGAACGCCGGAATCGTCGCCGCCGCGTCCCCCTTGACGAGATGCACCTTGTCGATGTGGCCCAGGAACCGATCCTGGTCGAACGCGGCGATGAGCTGCACCAGCTCGTCGTAGTACGAGCCGCCGCCGAACTCCCCCGCCGACGGGGGCGCGACGGCGTTCCCGTCTTTCGCGTCCACCGACGGAAAGCCGTCGAACGTGTCGAACGCGTAGATCCGCCGCGTGAGATTCTCGGGCTCGAGGATCGCGCTCAACTTCGCCCACGCCATCACGCTGAAGCCGCGGAACACCCCGCACTCGACGATCGATCCCTTGACCGTGAGCGCGACCTTGAAGAGCTCGTACAGCGCGAGGAACCGCTTGAGGTCCTGGCGCCGGACGTACTTCGGAAAGCTCTCCAGCCGCTTCTCGACTGGATCGCGCGACTGCTGGAACAGTTCCGCCGCCTTCTTCGCGGCGTCGAGCTCCGTCTCGGTTCGAAACGCCTTCACGACCGCTCCCCCACGCCGAGCACCGCGCCCGCCGTGCGCAAAAGTATCCCCAGATCGGTGCCGAACGACATCCGGTCCACGTACTGCAGGCTCAAACGCATCTTCTCGGGGTGAATCAGGATCATGTAGTCGCGATCCGGATCCGTGCTGCCCTTGAGGATCTCCCCCTCGTTGCGGAATCTGATCGACGCCCAGTCGGTGATGCCGGGACGCACGTCGAGCACGCGCCGCTCCTCCGCAGAGTAGGCGTCTACGGCCCACGCAACCTGCGGCCGCGGGCCGACGAGGCTCATCTCCCCCTTGAACACGTTGATGAACTGCGGCAATTCGTCGATCTTGAGCCGCCGCAGGAACGCGCCGATCTTGGTGATCCGCGGATCGTCGGCGGACGTGGACGAAGGGCCCTTCGCCTCCGCGTCGATCACCATCGTCCGGAACTTCAGCATCGCGAACGGGCGCCGGCCCATGCCGATCCGGGCGCCGCGATAGAACACGGGCCCCGGCGATCCGGTCTTGATCGCGATCGCGATCGCGAGCAGCACCGGCGAGACGATCAGCAGCACGATCGACGCCGCGACGAAATCGAACAGACGCTTCCCCACGCGCCGGTACATCCTACCGGGCCTCGGGCGCCGCGGGGTGCACGAGATGGTAGGCGCCCAGCAGGCCGACGCCGAACGCCGGCCGCCGCACGCCGGTGCCGGCCGGGACGAATCCCGCGCGCCGCGCGACCCGGACGGACGGCTCGTTCGCCGCGGTCGTCAGGTACCAGACGCGCCGTCCGCGCGCCCACGCGAGCGCCGTCAGCAGGCCGGTCACCGCGAGCCCGCGCCCCCGCTCCGACTCGCGCGTCCACGTGTCGCCCACCTGGAGATCCGCCGCCTGCATGAACGGAAACCTGAAGTAGCGCGGAAAGATGCTCGACCGGTGGGCCAGCGTGGGACCGCGCCAGATCTGGACCACCGCGTAGTCGCGCGACGCGAACACGCCGGTCAGCTGAAACAGCCGCCAGACGATCCACTTGCTCCCGGCCGTCCCCGGCGGTGTCCACGCGACGCCGGCCGGCTGCCAGACCGTGACGCGGCAGCCCTCCGGGGGAGGCGGCGGATCGCACGCCTGCTGCGCGCGGAAGAACAGGACCTCTCCGTCCGGTCCGCTCATACGCTCCCCGCGACCGCGTCGGTCAGCATCTTCCCGATGTGCGAGATCACGTCGCGCCGCTCGAACTGCTCGCAGGCGCACACGCGGCCCGCGCGGCCCATGCCGTCCAGCTCGGACGCGGGCAGCGCCGCGATGCGCGACGCGGCGGAAGCGAGCGCCGCCGGATCGCCCGGCGGACACGCGATCCCCGCCCGCGCGGCGACGAGAATCTCGGCGGGCTCCCCCGCCGCGCACGCCACGATCGGCTTGCCGATCGCGAGGTACGTCAGCAGCTTGCTGGGAATCGTCACGCTGAACAGCGGATCGTCCTTCAGGTGCAACAACAGCGCGTCGGCCGCCGACAGAATCGCCGACATCGACTCGGGCGGCTGATGCGGTACGAACTCCACGTTCGCGAGTCCCATCCGCTGCGCCGTCTCACGCAGCGCCCCTGCCTCGACGCCGTCGCCGATCAGCACGAATCGCACGGGCGAGTCCGCGGGCATCAGCGCGGCGGCCTTCAGCACGTTGTCGAGCGCCTGCGCGAGCCCGAGGTTGCCCGCGTAGACGATACGGAACGTTGCCGCGTCGGCATGGGGCGCCACCGGTACCGGCTTGTAGCGCGTCGTGTCCACCCAGTTCGGGATCACCGAGATCTTGCGCTCCGGCACGTCGCGCGACACGAGTTCGCGGCGGAACCCCCGCGAGATCACGCGAATCGCGGCGGCCTTGCGGTACGCCCAGCGGCAATAGCGATCCACGAGACCGAGCGCGCCGCCTTTCGCCACCATGCCGGTCGCCCGCAGTGTATCGGGCCAGAGATCCTGCACTTCGTACGTGAACGGCACGCGCCAGAGCCGGCTCAACACCCAGGCCGGCAGGCACGTCGTGGGCGGCTGAATCGCGTGGATGACGTCGGGCCGCTTGACGGCGAACGGCCCGACGACGATCGCGGAGAAACAGAACGATGCGAGATTCAGCACGCGGCCGATCGGCGAGCGGCCGTGATACGGAAACAGCGGCACGCGCGACACGGGCACGCCGTTCATCGTCTCGCGCTGCAGCGGCCGCACGCGGTACCCCGGGTAGAGCCGGCCCGAGGGCCAATTCGGAAAGCCGGTGAGCACGGACACCTCGTGCCCCTGCTCGGCGAGCGTCTCCGCGAGATCCGACACGACGCTCTGCGGCTCCGGCGGGTACCACTGGCTGAGAACGAGAATCTTCACCGTCCGAAGAGCCGCCCGAAGCGGTGCGGCCGGTCGAACGGCTGCCACGCGCTCCAGTTCTTGCGCTTCTGCGCGAAGGGCGCGATCGCCTCGAACAGCTCGCAGGCGAAGCGCTCCGGCGTCCGCGCGGCCGCAATCTCGCGCCCCGCGGCGGCCAGGCAGGCCCGCCGGGCCGGATCGCAGTGCAGCGTCAGGACGCCGTCGGCGATCGACGCCGGGTCCGTCGCCGAGACGAAGACCGCCGCGCTGCCGAGCTGCTCGCGCGCCCCCGGCACGTCTGTGTTCACGACCGGACAGCCCAGGGCGAACGCCTCGAGCGCCGGCAGATGCTCGGGACCGCACGTCGAGACGTACGTCAGCGCCAGCGCGTGCCGATAGAGCGCCACGAGCTCGGGACGATCGACGACGCCGCGCACGTGAACCGCGTCCGAGAGTCCCATCGCGGCCATGCGCTCGAGCACGAACGCCTTGTTCCCGCGATCCGGTCCGGCGAGCACGAGCTGCACGTCGGTCTGGTGGTCGCGCCGCAGCAGCGCGAGCGCCTCGAGGAGCGTGACGTGGTTCTTGTGCGGCCAGAACGCCGCCGGATACAAGAGAAACGGCGTGTCCCTCAAATAGCCGGGACGCGGCGGCGGCGGAGCCTGGGCCGCCGCGATCGCGAACCCCGGCGTCGGATGCGGCAGCTTCACGACGCGCGCGCGCGGAATCTGGTAGAAACGCACGATCTCGCGCCGGCCGGCACGCGTGCCGGCGATCACGAACGTCGCGCGGCCGAGCACCTGCCGGTACTGCGCTTCGAGGCGCTCCCACGCGCCGTGCGCGCTCACTTCCGGCATGTACGGCTGCGAGCGATGCAGCAGATCCGACACCATGCACACGTACGGCACCGACATCGTCGCCGTGTCCGGCCCCATGTTGATCAGCAGATCGATGCCCGCTTCATACAGGAACGGATCCAGCGAGGACTCGGAGGCGAACGGCGCCGGAAGCAGCAGTCCATGCGAGAAGACGCGGTTGATCCGCTTCTTGACGGACGGCAGCCCGCGCAGACTGCCGACCTTCACCCACGTCACGCCCAACGGCGGCGCGGACCGCGACGCCGCGCCCGCGTCGTCCGTAAAGACGACGAGCTCGTGGCCGCTGCCCTGGACCGCCGTCAGCACGCCGCGGAGCATGTCCTCCGCGATCGTGCCGATGCCGTCCCCCGAAGCCGTGTTGGCGCTGTAGTAGACGCCCAGCCTCATGATCTTCCGAGGGGCTTCGCCCCTCGGACTCCCCTACACCGTCGCTCGCTCGGCGCTTCGACGCCTCGCTCCGCTCCGGTGGCGCGCGGCGCTTCGCTTGCGCGCGTCTCAGGATGGCGGGACCTCAACTGAATTCTGGGACGACGAACGGCGCCGGCATTCATCGACCGAAGATCCGCTC
>Ga0066903_100001356_pt1 | contig 17757 bp, 15 predicted proteins | sample PanSoiMetaGPlot1_FD_67491 | JGI IMG/M metagenome (GOLD analysis project Ga0066903, IMG submission 67491) | Tropical forest soil microbial communities from Panama analyzed to predict greenhouse gas emissions - Panama Soil - Plot 1 (version 2) | ecosystem: Environmental > Terrestrial > Soil >... | reverse complement strand
ATCCTTGCGGATGCCGAGCACGATGCCGGGAAAGCGGCCGAGCTCGATCACCGCGCGCACGTCCTGGCCTTTCGCCTGCATGCGGATCGTATGCTCGTAGGCGCCGGTGACGACGTCGACCGAGCCGCCGGCAAGCGCCTGCAGCGACTGCGCGCCGCCGCGAAAGTCGTTGATGGTGACCTCGAGCCCCTGCTCCTTGAAGTGACCGAGCCGCTCGGCGATGGTCAGCGGCAGGTAGTAGAGCGCGGTCTTGCCGCCGACAGCGAGCGTTACCTGCTTCCGTTCCGGAGCCTGAGCCTGCGCGGCACCGGCAAGCGCGAACGCCAGTGCCAACGCGCCAAGTCCCTGCAGGCCAAACCACAAGCTTATGCGAATCATGGATTCCTCCCGGCGGCGATCGAGCCGGCCGTATCCGGCCGTGCACGCTTGCTTATCACGTCCGGGTCTCGACCGCGACCGGCCGCCAGGCGAGCAGGCGCCGTTCGGCCAGCGTCACCATCGCATCGATCACGATCACGAAGGCCGCGAGCACCAGGATGCCGGCGAACACGCCGGTGACGTCGAGCGAGCCTTCGGCCTGCAAGATCAGGTAGCCGAGACCGGCGGCGGAGCCGAGATATTCACCGACCACCGCGCCGACCACCGCGAACCCGACCGAGGTGTGCAGCGAGGAGAACATCCATGACAGCGCCGACGGCCAGTAGACGTGGCGCATCAGCTGCCGCTCGTCCATGCCGAGCATGCGGGCATTGGCGAGCACGGTCGGGCTCACCTCTTTCACGCCCTGATAGACGTTGAAGAACACCACGAAGAACACCAGCGTCACGCCGAGCGCGACCTTCGAGGCAATACCCAATCCGAGCCAGAGCGCAAAGATCGGCGCCAGCACGATGCGCGGCAGCGCGTTGGTCATCTTGACGTAGGGATCAAATACGGCGGCGATCGCCGGCTGACGGCCGAACCAGAAGCCGACGAGGACGCCGGCGAGCGAGCCGATGACGAAGGCAAGCACAGACTCGACCAGCGTGATCCAGAGGTGGCGCCAGATCGTGCCCTCGGAAAACCAGCGCACGATGCGCCGCGCGACATTCCCTGGCGTTGCAAAGAAGAACGACGGCAGGATCGGCTTGTCGAACACCGGCACGGCGGTGAGCAGGTGCCAGAGCGCGACCACGACCACGGCCACCACGAGCTGAAGGAAAAGGAGCTTGATGCGCGACACGATCAAGCTCCTCCCTCAGTGGTCGATCGATGCCCCGCCAGGGCGGAGCACAATGTTGTCAGTTCGGCTTCACGAACAGGCCGACGATGCCCGCCGAGCCTTTCGCGCGCGAGGTGCCACCCTGCGGCACCACCTTGGCGGCGAACTCTTCCTTGGTCAGGCCGGGCGGCAGTTCCTTGGGTTCGAAATCGGTGGCGATGAGCACGAAAGTGTAGTGGTGCGGTTGCACGTTCGGCGGTGTGCACGGTCCCGAATAGTGGCCGACGCCCTGGGTGCTCTTGCCGCCGACATATTTGTCGGAGTCCTTGCTGACGTCGCCTTCGGCGAACCCGGTCACGTCAGGGGCAATGCCGTAGGCGACCCAGTGGTTCACGCCGGCGCCGCCGCGCCCTTCCGGATCGATCATCAGGATCGCGAAGCTCTTGGTGCCGGCCGGCGGATTGACCCACGACAGCTGCGGGGAGACGTTCTCGCCCACGCAGTTCGGATTATTCGGCGAATTGTTGGCGGCCTTCTTCGGCAGCATGCCGCCGTCCTTGAATGTGGTCGAGGAGATCTCGAAGATCTTAGCCTGCGCGTTCGCGCTCTCGCTGACGCACCAGGATGCCAGGATCATCCCACCGGCCACAAATGCGTTACTGATCACTCGCTTCATGACGTTTCCTCCGTACGGCGTCTTGCCGTGGCCGGGAGTGTAACGAGGGCAGGCGGTAGATCAAGGCGGGGTCCCGCCCTGCGCATAGGTCTTGAGCACCTCATCCTTGAGCGTCATCCAGATTTCACGGTGAAGCTCATGGAAGCCGCGCTCAAGCCGCACCTCGGCGATGTCGCGCGGCCGCGGCAGCGCGACGGTCCAGTCGCCGATGATGCCGGCGGCCGGCCCCGCCGACATGATTACCACCCGGTCCGACAACGCGATCGCCTCTTCGAGCTCGTGGGTCACGAACAGGACCGCCTTGCGGTCGGCGCTCCAGAGGTCCAGCAACAGGTTGCCCATGATCTGCCGCGTCTGGGCGTCGAGCGGACCAAAGGGCTCGTCCATGAGCAGAATGCGCGGATCGCGGATCAGCACCTGCGCGAGGCCCACGCGCTTGCGCTGGCCGCCCGACAGCATGTGCGGATAGCGTCCGCCGAAACCCGCGAGCCCGACGCGCGCCAGCCAGGACTCCGCGCGGCCGCGCGCCTGCGCGGTCGGCACGCCCGCGGTCTCGAGGCCGATCGCGACATTTTCGAGCGCCGTCTTCCAGGGGAACAGGGCGTCCGACTGAAACAGATAGCCGGCATCGCGATTGAGGCGGACGAGCGGCGCGCCGAGGATCGTCACGCTGCCCGCGGCGGGCGCGATCAGGCCGGCCACGGCGTTCAGCAGGGTCGATTTCCCGCAGCCGGTCGGGCCGACAATCGAAACGAATTCGCCGGCAGCGACGCTGAGCGAGACGCGCTCGATCGCGGTGAAGGTGATGCCCTCGGCGAGGTGGAACGCGACCGTGAGGTCGTGGAGCGCGACGGCCGGGGCGGCGCCAGATCGATCGATTGTTGCACCAACCCCTGCGCTAATGGGCAATCTCCGCGAGAGCCCCGATTCCGAAGTTCGCGTCATCTTGCGCCACCCTCTTCGCGAGCTTCGGTGTCGAAGGACACCAGCACTATTGCAGCTAAACTACAACGCGCAAGTCACGTTCGAGCATGGCGCGAAGCCGGGCATCCGTCGCTTTGTTGCCCTTTCGCAAGGTTTGTGCGGCTTGGCAACGCACCGAGCGCGTTGCCCCGGGCGACCGTATTCAGTTCCGGCTGCGGTCGACCAGCGCGCGCTGCTTGATCCACGGCATCATGGCGCGCAGCTTGGCGCCGATCTCTTCGATCGGATGGGCCGCGTTCTTGGCGCGCATCGACTTGAACGAGGTCTGGTTGACCTTGTTCTCCAGCATCCAGTCCTTCACGAACTTGCCGGACTGGATGTCGCCGAGAATGCGCTTCATCTCGGCCTTGGTCTCGGGCGTCACCACGCGCGGGCCGGAGACGTACTGGCCGTATTCGGCGGTGTTCGACACGGAGTAGTCCATGGTGGCGATGCCGCCCTCATAGATGAGGTCGACGATCAGCTTCACCTCGTGCACGCACTCGAAATAGGCCATCTCGGGAGCGTAGCCGGCCTCGACCAGGGTCTCGTAGCCGGCCTTCATCAGCTCGACCAGGCCGCCGCACAGCACCGACTGCTCGCCGAACAGATCGGTCTCGCATTCCTCGCGAAACGTCGTCTCGATGATGCCGGCGCGGCCGCCGCCGATCGCCGAGCCGTAGCTGAGCGTCAGGTCGTGGGCGTTGCCAGAGACGTCGCGGTGCACCGCCATCAGCACCGGCACGCCGGCGCCGCGCTGATACTCGGCGCGCACGGTGTGGCCAGGACCCTTGGGGGCGATCATCATGACGTCGAGGTCGGCGCGCGGCTCGATCAGGTTGAAGTGGATGTTGAGGCCGTGCGCGAACATCAGCGCCGCGCCCTTCTTCATGTTGGGATGCAGGTGGTTGTTGTAGATGTCGGCCTGCAGCTCGTCGGGCGTGAGCATCATCATGACGTCGGCCCACTTGGCGGCCTCCGCCACCTCCATGACCTTGAGCTTCTCGCCCTCGGCCTTGGCCACGCCCTGGGAGCCCTTGCGCAAGGCGACGGCGACATCCTTGACGCCGGAATCGCGCAGATTGAGCGCATGGGCATGGCCCTGGCTGCCATAGCCGATGACGACGACCTTCTTGCCTTTAATCAGGTTCAGGTCGGCGTCGCGATCGTAATAGACACGCATGGTAGTACCCCTGCTGAGGCCGAGCGGGTCGGCCGTTTCGTCGGTGTCATGGCCGGGCTCGTCCCGGCCCATTCACGTCTTATTTGTCGCGCGTCGATAGCAAGACGTGGATGCCCGGCACAAGGCCGGGCATGACGAATCTGTCGCTACATCCCGTCCGGGCCGCGCTGGATGGCGACGATGCCGGTGCGCGAGACCTCGACCAGGCCGAGCGGAATCATCAGATTGATAAAGCTCTCGATCTTCTCGGACGCGCCGGTGATCTCGAACACGAAACTCTCGGTGCCGGCGTCGATGACGCGGGCGCGGAACGCGTCGGCGAGCCGCAGCGCCTCGACCCGGTCGTCGCCCTTGCCGCGTACCTTGACCATGGCGAGCTCGCGCTGGATCGCCGGACCTGACACCGTCATGTCGACCACCCGATGCACCGGCACCAGCCGCTCGAGCTGATTCTTGATCTGCTCGATGACCATCGGGGTGCCGCGAGTGACGACGGTGATGCGCGAGAGGTGCTTCTCGTGCTCGGTCTCCGACACGGTGAGCGAGTCGATGTTGTAGCCGCGGCCGGAAAACAGGCCGATCACGCGCGCGAGCACGCCCGGCTCGTTGTCGACGATGACGGCGAGCGTATGCGTCTCGATGGTCTGGGCTGCGGTCGCGGCCGGGTAATGGGTGGTGCTCACGGCATGCCTTCTTGGCGCCTTGCGCTCACGTCTTGAGGAACTGGTTACGGCGGTAGAAGTCGATCTTCTCGCGTGCGTGCGACAGGAACGTCCGCTTCTTGAGGAGGAGGCTCATGCGCGCGGCATCGATCAGCGCGGGCTTGTTCGGATCGACCTTCAGGACAAGGTCGTAGATCTCCACGAGATCGTCGAGAACATCGCGGGGCGCGTCGGCCGAGGGCGCCTCGCCGTCAATCCGGTCGAGCGGAAATTTCGGGAAGTACATGCGGCCCTGGTCGATGGCGATCGAGATCGCCTCGAGATGCTCGTCGCGGTTCGGTCCGAACTGCCCATCCTGCATGAGTTGCGGATTCCGGCTCCAGTCGCGCAGCAGGAACTCGACGGAGACGAGGGTCTTAATCGTAGCATTGAGCCAGCCGATGAGGTCGTTCTCGGCCTGCAGCCGCAGCGTCTCCATGCTGAGCCGCCGCTGCCGATAGAACGAGACGATCGAAAACAACAGCGCGATCAGCGCGACCGCGGCCGCCGCCAAGTCGAATTGAATCGCGACCGGCGCGAACAGATCGGCGAGCCACCGGAGCATGGTCAGACCATCACCTTGCCTTCTTCGGTGATCGCATCTTCGACGCTCACGGCGGCGTCGCCCAGCAGCATCTCGTTATGGGCGCGGCCGGACGGGATCATGGGGAAACAGTTCTCGTTGGGATCGACCACGCAGTCGAAGATTACCGGCTTCTTGACGTCGATCATCTTCTTGATCGCGGCGTCAAGCTCGCCCGGTTTCTCGCAGCGGATGCCGACCGCGTGATAGGCTTCAGCGAGCTTCACGAAATCGGGCAGCGCGTCCATGTAGCTCTCGGCGTAGCGGCCGCCGTGCAGCAATTCCTGCCACTGCCGCACCATGCCCATGTACTTGTTATTGAGGATGAAGATCTTGATCGGCAACCGGTACTGCGCCGCAGTCGACATTTCCTGCATGGTCATGAGTACCGATGCCTCGCCGGCGATATCGATGACAAGCGAGTTGGGGTGGGCCAGCTGCACGCCGACGGCGGCCGGCAGTCCATAGCCCATGGTGCCCAGCCCGCCCGAAGTCATCCAGCGGTTCGGCTCCTCGAACCTGAAGAACTGCGCGGCCCACATCTGGTGCTGGCCGACCTCGGTGGTGATGTAGACGTCGCGGCCCCTGGTCAACGCATACAGGCGCTCGATCGCGTATTGCGGCTTGATGATGTCTTTGGAGTTCTTGTAGGCGAGCGATTTGCGCGCGCGCCACTTGTCGATCTGCTTCCACCAATCGGCGAGCGCCTTCTTGTCGGCAGCGAGCGGACCGGCGCGCCATGCCCGCACCATGTCCTCGAGCACATGCGCGCAGTCGCCGATGATCGGCATGTCGACCTTGACGTTCTTGTTGATCGAGGACGGATCGATGTCGACGTGGATCTTCTTCGAGCCGGGCGAGAACGCATCGAGCCGGCCGGTGATGCGGTCGTCGAAGCGCGCGCCGATGCAGATCATCAGATCGCAGTCGTGCATCGCCCAGTTGGCCTCCCAGGTGCCGTGCATGCCGAGCATGCCGAGCCACTGCGGGTCGGACGCCTGGAAGGCGCCGAGCCCCATCAGGGTCGAGGTGATCGGAAAGCCAGTGAGATTGACCAGCTCGCGCAGGAGCTCGCTTGCGCGCGGGCCGGAATTGATGATGCCGCCGCCGGTGTAGAACAGCGGGCGCTTGGCGCGCCTCATGAGCTGGACTGCTGCGTTGATCTTCTCGGGGTCGCCCTTGAGCTTCGGCCGGTAGCCCTTGTGCGCGATCTCCTTCGGCTTGGAATAGAGGCCCTTGGCGAACTGGATGTCCTTGGGGATGTCCACCACCACCGGGCCGGGCCGGCCGCTCTTGGCGATTTCGAACGCCTCGTTCAGCACGCGCGGCAGATCGGCGATGTTCTTCACCAGGTAATTGTACTTGGTGCAGGGCCGAGTAATGCCGACGGTATCACATTCCTGGAACGCGTCGTTGCCGATGAGGTGGGTCGGCACCTGGCCGGTGATGCACACGAGCGGGATCGAGTCGCAAAGCGCATCGGTGAGCCCGGTCACCGCATTGGTGGCGCCGGGGCCCGAGGTCACGAGGACGCAGCCGACCTTGCCGGTCGAGCGCGCATAGCCTTCGGCGGCGTGCACCGCACCCTGCTCGTGCCGCACCAGGATGTGCTGGATCCGGTTCGACTGCTGGAAGATCGCGTCGTAGATCGGCAGCACCGCACCGCCGGGATAGCCGAAGATGTGCTCGACGCCCTGGTCGCACAGCGCCTCGATCACCATCTCGGCGCCGGTCATCTCGCGTCCGGCCGTCTCGGCGTCGTTCGAATTCTTCTTCGTCATTGGCTTGCTCCGCCTGCTCATCGACCTGGTCCTCGCGAATCAAAAAGGGCCGCAAGGGCCCTCGTACACACCGCCGCGACGCGGGTGGGTCTAATCACCCCCGGCGGTGTGCGCCCTTACGAGTACCGACGAGTGAGTAATAATATTGCGAATTTCACGGCTCATGGGCCATTTCCTTGCGCGCCCTTATAGGCATTACCGCCCTGCGGGTCAAGCACAAATGACGTGATAAGCTGCAAAAACAGCCTCAACGCAAGCACCGCGCACCGAATTTTCCCGCATGAACAATGCCGATCTGATCGTCGCGACCCTCAAGGCGGCCGGAATCCGCCACGGCTTTGGCATCCCCAGCGGCAACGTACTGCCGCTGATGGAGGCGATGCGCCGGGGCGGGCTCGACTTCGTGCTGACTGCGCATGAGGGCTCCGCCGGCTTTGCCGCCGACGTGAGCGGGCGGCTGACCGGCGCACCCGGATTGTGCATCGCAACCCTCGGCCCAGGCGCCACCAACCTCACCACTGGGGTCGGCTCGGCCTTCCTCGACCGTTCGCCGATGATCGCGATCACCTGCAACCTCAATACCGACCAGCTCGGCCGCCGTATCCAGATGTGGATCGACCACCATGCGCTGTTCCGGCCGATCACCAAGGCGACGCTGAGGCTGGAGCCGGGCAAGATCGCCGAGACGCTGGCGCAGGCGATCACGCTGGCGCTGAGCGAGCCGAGGGGCCCGGTGCATCTCGATCTGCCCGAGGACGTGGCGCTCGCCCCCACCAACGAGCCGGTGCCGGCGATCGCGCCGCGCAAGCCGATCGCGCCCGCCGCGGAGGGTGCGATCGCGCGGGCCGGAGAGCTGATCGCGGCCGCGCGCCGCCCGATCGCGGTGATCGGCGCCTCCGCCATGCGGCTTGCCGATCCGTTGCTGCTGCGGACGGTCGTCGAGCGGCACAGCCTGCCTTTCGTCACGACCACGATGGCGAAGGGCATGATCGACGAGGATCATCTGCTCGCGCTCGGCTGCATCGAGCGGGCGCGCCGGCAGGTGCAGCGCCGCTTGCTTCGCTCGGCCGACCTGATCGTGGGGCTCGGCTACGACACGGTCGAGGTCGAGTACGAGGCCTGGATCGGCGAGGTTCCGCTGCTGCAGATCGACATCGAGCCGGTCGACGTCGCCGCATCGGTCAAGCTCGTGCACCAGGCGACCGGCGATCTCGACGCGTCGCTCAAGCGGCTCGCAGCGTGCCCTCCCGGTTCGAACACCTGGAGCGCGGCCGCGCTGGTGGAGCATCGGAAGACATTTCAGGCGGCGCTGCGGCCGGCATCATCGAGCTTCACCGCGCATGCCGCGATCGACGCGGTGCGCCGGGCATTGCCGCGCGAAGGCCTGCTCTCGTTCGACGTCGGCGCCCATACTCACCAGATCGCGAGCCAGTGGCCGGCGCACGCGCCGCAGAGCTTCCTCATCACCAATGGCTGGTCGTCGATGGGCTTCGGGCTGCCGGGCGCGATCGCCGCCAAGCTCGCGCGGCCCGCGCATCCGGTCGTGTGCCTGATCGGCGACGGCTGTTTCCAGATGACCTGCGGCGAGGTTGCGACCGCAAAACGGCTCGGCATCACGCTGCCGATCGTCGTGCTCGACGACCGCTGGCTCGCGCTGATCAAGGTCAAGCAGATCCGCCGCCAGTTCCCGTTCTACGGCACCGCCCTGCAGGAGGAGGAGTACCGCGAGCCGCCGGCGCATTATTTCGGCGTGCCGGCGGTCGGCGTGCACAGCGCCGAGGCGCTCGAGGCGGCGGTGACGACCGCGCTCGCCGCTCACGGCCCGACCGTGATCGAGGCGGTGGTCGATTCCGAACATTACATCGACACGGTCTACGACTGAGCACCCTCACGCGCGCAACGCAGCGTGCAACGCGGCTTCCGCGTCTGCGGGTGGTACCCACGCGAATTCCGGCAGCTGATGCCGGAACCAGGTGCCTTGCCGCTTGGTGTAGCGGCGGGTGTCACGCTTGCCGCCCTCGGCCGCTTCATCGAGCGTGATCTCGCCATTGAGATGCCGGATCAGCCAGGGCACGCCGTGCGCCTTCATGGCCGGCAGCGCCGGATCGAGGCCGCGGGCGGCGAGCGCCCTCACCTCCTCGAGCGCGCCGGACACGAGCATCCAGTCGAAACGCTCGTCGATGTGGCGGTAGAGCGCCGCGCGCTCGGCGGCGAGGAAGATCTTGACCGCGTGGTCCGCATCGAGCGCAGGCTTCATGCCGTGGCCGTGCCAATCCGCGAGCGGCCGACCGGTTGCGAGCACGACTTCGAGCGCGCGCGTCACCCGCGAGCGGTCGTTCGGCATCAGCTGGCGCGCGCCGTCCGGATCGCGGGCTTGCAGCTCGGCATGGAGCGGCGCGATGCCCTCGGCCTTGAGGCGTGCACGCACCATAGCGCGCATCTCCGCAGGGATCGGCGGCACTGCGGCAAGGCCGCGCGTCAGCGCCTTGAAGTAGAGCCCGGTGCCGCCGACCAGGATCGGCAGCTGCCCCACCCGCTCAGCCTCGGCGAGCGCCGCGGCCGCGTCGACGCACCAGCGGCCGACCGAGTAGTTCTCAGCGGCATCGACGTGGCCGTAGAGCCGGTGCGGCAGCGCCTGCTCCTCGGCCGGCGTCGGACGCGCCGTGATGATGCGCAGGTCGCGATAGACCTGCATCGAATCGGCATTGATGATGACGCCCCCGAGCGCCTGCGCGAGCTTGAGCGCGAGCGAGGATTTTCCGCTCGCGGTCGGGCCGGCAAGGAGAATGGCGGCGGGTTTGGTCACGGACTGAGCGAGCGCCTGGTGAACATGGGTGTCATTGCATGCGATGCGGGTGAAGGGATAAACTAAAGCGATGAAACAAGCGATCGTGTCTCGCAGTCCCGACGTCATGGGTGGCGCCCCGGTGTTTGCCGGCACCAGAGTTCCCGTCCAGACACTGCTCGACTATCTTGAAGGGGGCGAGTCGATCGACGCATTCCTCGAAGGCTTTCCAACCGTCACACGGCAGCAGGTTATTGCGTTCCTGGAAGAAGCCAGAGATCGGCTTGTTGAATCCGTCTCGTGAAAGTCTTGCTGGACGAATGCATTGACTGGCGCTTATCGCGCGACATTGTCGGCCACGACGTCAAAACAGCTCGCCAGATGGGATGGAACGCCATCAAGAATGGTGACTTGCTGGGGCTTGCGTCGGAACATTTCGATGTCTTCGTCACGGTCGATCGAAATCTATCCTTTCAACAGGACCTCAGCTCGCTATCGGTGGCGATCATTGTCTTGCAAGCCAGAACCAATCGCCTCGCGGACCTCAAGCCGCTCGTGCCAAGCCTTCTGGCCGCCATCGAATTTGCGAGGCCAGGCACGATCAAGTTGATTGGCGGCGCGTAAGGCGCCATCCATGCCATTGCCCGCGCCGCCGCCGCCGACTAGAACCACCGCTTCAATCGAACGAGCGAGGCCCCGTTGACGCTCATCAAGCCCTTGCGCGCGTTGCGCCCGGCCAACGGCCGCGCCGCCGAGATCCTGGCCCCGCCCTATGACGTGCTGTCGAGCGCGGAGGCGCGCGAGCGTGCGCGCGGCAAGCCGTGGAGCTTCCTCCACGTCTCCAAGCCCGAGATCGACCTCGACCCGGCGATCGACCCGTATGACAAGGCGGTCTACGCCAAGGCGTCCGAGAATTTCGGCCGCATGATCAAGGAGGGCGTCCTCATCCGCGAGGCCAAGCCCTGCCTCTACGTCTACCGCCTCACCCGACAGGGCCGCGCCCAGACCGGGCTCGCCGCAATCGCCTCGCTTGCCGACTACACGACCAACCGCATCCGCAAGCACGAACTGACCACGCCGGTGAAGGAGGACGACCGCGTCCGCCAAATCGAGGCGGTGAACGCGCAGACCGGGCCGGTGATGATGGCCTATCCGGCGGCGCGGCCGCTCGATGCGATGCTGGCGCAGGCGGCATTGGACACGCCCGATGTCGACGTGACCGCCGACGACGGCGTGCGCCACCAGCTGTGGGTCGTCGATGACGAGCCGACGATCGAGGCGCTCATGCGTGCGGTCGACGCGCTGCCGGCGCTCTATATCGCCGACGGGCACCACCGCTCCGCCGCCGCCGCGCGGGTTGCGCAGGCGCGCGGTCAGGGCGGCTCGCACGGCTATTTCCTGTCGGTGATCTTTCCGCATCACGAGATGACGATCCTCGACTACAACCGCGTGCTGCGCGACCTCAACGGCCACAGCGTGGAATCGCTGCTGGCGGCGCTGAGCAAGAGCTTCGCGGTCGAGCCGGCAGGCGAGCCGGTGCGGCCGACAACCGCGGGCGAGTTCGGCATGTATGTTCCCGGCCGCTGGCATCGCCTGACGATGCGGCGCGAGCTCATCCCGGCGAACGACCCGATCGGGCGGCTGCCGATCACGCTGCTCGCACGTCACGTGATCGAGCCGATCTTCGGTGTCACCGACCCGCGCATCGACAAGCGCATCGATTTCGTGGGCGGCGGGCGCGGGCTCGCCGAGCTCGAGCGCCGCGTGGCATCGGGCGATATGGCGGCCGCGTTCGCGCTCTATCCGACGCAGATCACCGACCTGATGGCGGTTGCCGACGCCGGCGGCATCATGCCGCCGAAGTCGACCTGGTTCGAGCCGAAGCTCGCCGACGGCATGGTCAACCACGTGCTGGATTGAGTGTGATTGCCGGCGGCCAGACTGCGGCCGCTATCATTGCGCATAATTAACTGCCTCACCCTTGCGGCGGAGAATTTCGTCCCGACATACGCGGCGCTGCGGGCTGTCCATTATCACGAACAGACCGCGGTGCCGACGCGCCGCAACCGGCAGGGCGCCGCGCAGTTGCCGCAATCCGGGCGTTGCTACCCGCGTCTGCCCGAAAACGAGGAGGTGAACCGGCGCGGCGCGCCAGCGCCGACGATCGAGACATCAGGTCAATCAATTCCGTTCCCAAACGTATTCATGAGTCCGTTGGACTTCCGACGGGGGGCGAATCAGATGGAGACCACCATGCCCATGACGGCATCGATTGTTGGCAATGACCCGCTTGCACGTTTCCTCCGGGACCACGCTGCCGACAAGCATCCGATCCCACTCACGGCGACACGCATCGACGTGTCGATCGAGGGCGGGCTCGCGATCGTCACCACCGAACGCAGCTTCCGCAATTCCGAGAAGCAGTCGATCGAAGCGACCGTGACCTTCCCGGTCCCGGTCGACGCCACGCTCTGCGCACTCAGCGCGCGCATCGACGGCCGCACGCTCAACGCCGTGGCGCAGGCACGGGTGCAGGCGCGCGAGACCTATGAGGACGCGGTCGACAAGGGCAAGGCGGCGGTGCTGCACGAGGAGCTGCTCAAGGGCATCCACATGCTCAGCGTCGCCCACGTCGCACCGGGCGCCGAGATCGTCGTCACCGACACGTGGACGGCGCCGCTGTCGTTCATCGGCGGCGAGCCGCAGCTACGCATCCCGACGACGGTCGGCGAGATCTACGGCCGTTCGCCGCTGAGCGCGGACGACGGTGTCGTCACCGGCGAGCACGTGCACGAGGCCACGATCGCGATCGCGTGCAGGAACGGCACGGCGAGCCTGCGGCGCGCCGGGCGGCCCGGCGCCGACGGGCGCTACGCGATCACGCTCGATGCGCCGATCGATATCGCGGTGACGGGCTGGATCGCGTTCCAGCTCAAGGGAACCGCCGCCGACGGCCGCGCCGTCACTCTCGACATCGAGCCGGCGCCGGCTGACGACGGCAGCCTCGATATCGATCTGCTGTTCGACCGGTCGGGCTCGATGACCGAGCGTGCGGTCGGCGACGCCGAGGTGCGCGGCACCAAGTTCGACGTGGCCAAGGCGGGTCTCGCCAAGGTGGCGCGCGAGCGGATCAGGGCCGGCGACCGGCTGCGGCTGTGGGAGTTCAACGACTCGGCGCGCCAGGTCGGGGAGGCCGCGGGGCCGGCCTGGCTGCAGCTCGTCGAGTCGATCGATTCGCCCGCCGGCGGCACCGAGATGGGCCGCGCCTTCGACGCGGTGCTTGCCACCGGCAAGGCCAGGAACGTGGTGATCGTGACCGACGGCAAGAGCTATGCGTTCGATCCGCACCGGCTCGCGCGCGCGGGCATCCGCGTCACCGCGGTGCTGATCGGCGACGACGCGCTCGAAGCCGGCATCGCCCACCTTGCGGGCATGTCCGGCGGCCAGACTTTCATCGCCGCCGGCTCCGACGCGGGCCGCGCGATCGGCGCGGCGATCGAGGCGGCGCGCGCGCCCTGCGTGCAGCCCGAGCCGATCGAAGGGACGCTGTCGCACGTCGTCGCGCTGCGGCGCGGCGCGCGCATCGTGGCGGCCTGGGGCGACGCGTCGGGCGAGATGGCGACGGCGGCGGCGCGGCTGATCGGCGCCACCGCAGCCATGCTGGCGATCCCGCTGATGCGCGAGGACGCCGCCGCCAGGCTCGCCGAGAGCGAAGGCATCGTCTGCCACCTCACCAGCCTGGTGCTGGTCGACGAAGCCGGCGCGCAGCAGCAGGGCGTGCCGGCCACGCGCAAGGTCAAACTGTCGGCACCGCCAACGGCCCTGCGGGCCGCCGCCGCGCCCGCGTCCGCGCTGTTCGCGCTCCACGACATCGGCTTGCCCCGCGCCGCACGCGAGGCATACGACAGTGTCGCGAGCCGGGCCTGCCGGGCGCCGGTGCTGGACAAAGCCACCACTGGGCGACGGGGACGGACCCCCGACGAGGGCGAGGTCAGCCTGCGCGGCATCGCCCGGCGGATCGACTGGGACCAGGATCCGGACGCGCTGCGGCGGGGCGACCTCGCCGGCCTGCCAGCGGACGCAGCGGCCGCCATCCGCGCCGCGGCGCAGTTGCCCAACGTGGCCGCACTAGCGCAGACGCTCGGCGTCGATCCAATCGCGCTCGTGATCGCGCTGATCGCCCGCGCCGCCGGCAAGTCAAGCCGCTCGGCGCAGCGGATCGCGCGCGCAGTCCTCGGCAAGGCCGCTCCCGCCCTGATCGAGCCGGTGCTGCGGGAGGTCGGGCTGTAGCCGGACGCCACGACCAGCGCGCGCGAGATTGACATGCGCGAAAACAGTGGCGGCGCCCGCGAGGGCGCCGCCACGCATGTCGTGCTGGTCCCGAAGACTTATTGCAGCGCCAGTGCCACGAAGCGCAGCTCGCCTTCGGCGCTCGCCACCAGCAGCAATGCCGAGCGGCGGCCGTCCTTCTTGAGCTTGTCGATCTTGGCCTGGAACTCGTCGGCACTCGCCACCGCCTCCTGCGCGATCTCGACGATGGTGTCGCCGGCATTGAGCCTTTTGTCGGCGGCCGGCGAACTCGCGTCGACGCCGAGAATGACGATGCCCTTCACGGTATCCTTGATCTTGTACTTCTTGCGCAGGTCATCGCTCATGTTGGCAAGCTCAAGCCCGAGTGTCTTCTTGATGACCGGCCTTGTCTCGGGCGTGGTGGCCTGCGGGGTCGTGAGCGAGGCCTGCTTCTCGCCGTCCTCGAGCCGCCCGAGCGTGACGGTCTTGGTCACTTCGGCGCCCTTGCGGATCACCAGCACCGGCACTTCCTTGCCGACCGGCGTATCGGCCACGACGCGCGGCAGGTCGCGCATCTCCTTGATCTCCTTGCCGTCGAACTTGACGATCACGTCGCCAGGCTCGATGCCGGCGGGCCGCGCCGGGCCCTTTTCGTCGACGCCCGCGACCAGCGCGCCGCGCGGCGGCTTGATGCCGAGGCTTTCGGCAATCTCGTCGGTCACCTGCTGGATGCGCACGCCGAGCCAGCCGCGGCGGGTCTCGCCGAAGTTCTTGAGCTGGTCGATCACCGCCAGCGCGGTCTTCGAGGGCACTGCGAAGCCGATGCCGATCGATCCGCCGGACGGCGAGATGATGGCGGTGTTGATGCCCACCACCTCCCCTTCGAGGTTGAACAGCGGCCCGCCCGAATTGCCGCGATTGATGGCGGCATCGGTCTGAATGTAGTTGTCGTAAGGACCCGAATTGATGTCTCGGTTGCGCGCGGAGACGATACCGGCGGTCACCGTGCCGCCGAGGCTGAACGGGTTGCCGATGGCGATCACCCATTCGCCGAGCCGCAGCCTGTCGGAATCGCCGAACTTGACCGCCTTGAGCTGCTTATCGGTGTTGATGCGCAACAGCGCGAGGTCGGTCTTCTGATCCTTGCCGATGAGCTCAGCCTTGATCCGCGAGCCGTCGTTGAGGATGACGGTGATCTCGTCGGCCTCGGAGATCACATGGTTGTTGGTGACGACGATGCCGGACGCGTCGATGATGAACCCGGAGCCGAGCGAATTCACCCGGCGGGGCGCCCCGCCGCGGTTCTGGTTGTCGCCGCCCTGGCCGCGCCGGTTGAAGAAGTCGCGGAACAGCTCGTCGAGCTGCGGATCGTTCGGCAGATTCGGCATGGCGCCGGGATTGCGCGATGCTACGTTCTGCGACGTCGAGATGTTGACGACCGCATCGATCACTCGTTCGGCGACGTCGGCGATGCCGTCGGGACCGCGCGCGCTCGCGGGCACCGTAACTGCCGGCAAGATCAGCACGGACATTGCAAGGGCGGCCAGGGCGGGCCGGCGGACCTGCCGGGAATACCGGGCGAGTGTGCCGAGCATGGACGTTAAGCTCCTGAAAGTTGATGGCGGGACAGTGCTCCTGTCTGGCCACTGAAGCAAGGGTTGTCCCGACCAGCGAGAGCTACACCCGGGAATGGGGCAGAATCTCGACCTTCACATTGTGGTGAGCCGGCGCATGTTCAGCCGCGAATCGACCACACGATCAGGACGCCCAAGAGCGCACTCAGCACGCCGGCGATTCGCAGCGCGCCGTCCGGCGCCTCAAGCGCGCTCGCGGCGAGCCGCTTCGCGGTCCCCGGCAGCGCCGCGAACATCAGGCCCTCGATAGCGAGCACGAGGCCGATGGCCACGATAAAATCCGGCATCGCGAAGGGCCTGACTGATTAGCGGTCCGATCGCGCAGCGCGCGATCGGATATGCGGCGTTGGTGCGCGAGCGTGCGTTTGGGACACTCGCGGCTACTGCTTCGGCGCGCCAGCTCGGTTCTTGCCGGCCGGGTCGCCGAAGTAGCGGAAGAAATCGGAGTCCGGTTTGAGCAGGAGGCGCGTATCGCTCGCCTTCAATCCCTGCTCATAGGCTTGCATGGTGCGATAGAAGGAGAAGAAGTCAGCGTGCTCGCCGCCATAGGCGTCGGCGAAGATGCGGTTGCGCTCGGCGTCACCCTCGCCGCGAATGCGTTCGGCTGACGATCTCGCATCGGCAAGCAACACGGTCACGTCGCGATCGGCCTTGGCACGGATCTCCTGCGAGCGCTGGCTGCCCTCGGCGCGGAACTGTGCCGCCTCGCGCTGTCGCTCCGTCTGCATCCGCTGATAGATGGCGAGGCTGTTCTGCTCGGGCAAATCCGCCCGCCGAATGCGAACGTCGACGACGTTGATGCCGAACGCCTCCGCCTCCATATCGACCTGGGTGCGCACCTTCGCCATCAGCTCCTCGCGCTGATCGCGCACGACCTGCATCAGCGTGACCTCGCCGAGCACGCGACGCAACGACGAATTGAGGAACGTCAGGAGCCGGGCATTGGCCCCTTCGATGTTACCGACCGTCTGATAGAACAGCAGCGGTTTGACGATCTTGTAGCGCGCGAACGCGTCGACCACGAGCCGCTTCTGATCGGAGGCGATCACCTCCTGGGCCGGGCTTTCGATGTCGAGAATGCGCTTATCGACGTACACGACCTGGTCGACGAACGGGATCTTCCAGTTCAACCCGGGCTCGGTGATCGGCTGCCGCACCGGCTCGCCGAACCGCAGCACCAGCGCCTGGCGCGCCTGATGGACCTGGAACAGCGTGCTGTAGGCGACGACCAGCGCCACCAGTATGACCGCGGCGGTGACGCCGCCGGCGAAACTGATCCTCATCGGCCGCCTCCCTGGGTTTGCGGCGACCGCGGCTGTCCCGGTCGGGTCAGCTCTGGCAGCGGAAGATACGGAATGGCACCGCTGGAGACGCCAGGGTCCATGATGATCTTCTCGGTGCCCCCGAACAGGCGCTCCATGGTCTCAAGGTAGAGACGCTGTCGAGTCACGTCGGGCGCCTTCTTGTATTCGTCGTAGACCTTCAGGAAACGGGCGCTCACGCCCTTGGCCTCGGCGACGGTCTGCTCGCGGTAGGCTTCCGCCTCCTGGCTGATCTGCGCGGCGCGACCGCGCGCCTCGGGCACCACGCGGTTGGCATAGGTCTGCGCTTCGTTCTGCGCACGCTCGGCGTCGGCACGCGCCGCCTGCACGTCGCGCTGCGAATCGATCACCTGCTGCGGCGGATCGACCTTCTGCATCTGCACCTGTGTGACGAGCACGCCGGCGCCATACTTGTCGAGAACATCCTGCATCAATTTCAATACCGCGGTTTCGACGCCGGCGCGCGCGCCGGTCAGGATCGGCTGGATGTTAGTCCGGCCGACGACCTCGCGCATCGCGCTCTCGGCCACCGCCTTCACGGTGCCTTCCTGCTGGCTGATGTTGAACAGGTAATCTTTGATGCCGTCGGGCTTCACCTGCCAGAACACGGTGAAATCGACGTCGACGATGTTCTCGTC
>Ga0066903_100001355_pt1 | contig 17759 bp, 16 predicted proteins | sample PanSoiMetaGPlot1_FD_67491 | JGI IMG/M metagenome (GOLD analysis project Ga0066903, IMG submission 67491) | Tropical forest soil microbial communities from Panama analyzed to predict greenhouse gas emissions - Panama Soil - Plot 1 (version 2) | ecosystem: Environmental > Terrestrial > Soil >... | reverse complement strand
CATGACCACACCCAAGAAGGTTGTCTTCCAGGGCGAGCCCGGCGCGAATTCGCACCTCGCCATCCGCGAGGTCTACCCGGATCGCGAGGCGGTGCCCTGCGCGACGTTCGAGGACGCGTTCGGCGCCATCATGGCGGGCGAGGCCGAATTGGGGATGATCCCGATCGAGAATTCGGTCGCCGGACGCGTCGCCGACATCCACTATCTGATGCCCGATTCGGGCCTTCATATCGTGGCCGAGCATTTCATGCCGGTGCGTCACCAGCTCCTGGCCCCGAAGGGGGCGACGCTCGCCGACATCAAGACGGTCGAGAGCCACGTCCACGCGCTCGGCCAGTGCCGCAAAATGATCCGCAAGCTCGGCATCATGCCGGTCGTCGCCGCCGATACCGCCGGCTCGGCGCGCGAGATCGCCGAGGCCGGCGACAAGACACGCGCCGCGATCGCCTCGCGGCTCGCCGCCGAAATCTACGGGCTCACGATCCTGGCCGAGGACATCGAGGACGAGTCGCACAACACCACCCGCTTCATCGTGCTCTCGCGCGACGCCAAATGGGCGAAGAGCGGGACCGGCCCGGTGATCACGACCTTCCTGTTCCGCGTGCGCAACGTTCCGGCCGCGCTTTACAAGGCGCTCGGCGGCTTTGCCACCAACGGCGTGAACATGAGCAAGCTCGAGAGCTATATGATCGAGGGCAATTTCTTCGCCACGCAGTTCTATGCCGATGTCGAAGGACACCCCGAGGACCGCTCGCTGGTGCTCGCGCTCGAGGAGCTCGCCTTCTTCTCAAAGGAGATGAAGATCCTCGGCGTCTATCCGGCGCACCCGTTCCGCGCCACCTTCGAGGAAAGCCTCGATTGAGCGACTTTCGCATTCGCGCGGCGACGCCCGCCGACGCATGCGCAATCGCCCGCGTCCACGTGCAGGCCTGGCGCGAGACCTATCGCGGGCTCGTGCCCGACGCCATGCTCGACGCGCTCTCGGTCAAGCGAAATACTGGCATGTGGGAAACGATCATCGGCCAGGGCGAACCGACCGTCACGCAGGTGCTCGAGGCGCACGACGGCATCATCGGCTTCGGCTCCGCCGGGAAGGCGCGCGACGCAAAGCTCGCCGCCTCGGGCGAGGTGACCTCGATCTACCTGCTCGACCGCGTCAAGCGCCGCGGCCTCGGTCGCGCGCTGTTTGGGTCGCTCTTGGGCGCGCTCGCGGCCCGCGGCCACGCCTCGGCCGGACTCTGGGTGTTGGTCGAGAACCATGGCACGCGCCGCTTCTACGAGGCGCTCGGCGGCCGCGTCGGATCGGAACGCGTCCTCCCGCACCGCCACGGCGACCTCGACGAGATCGCCTACGTCTGGGACGATCTCGGGCGGTTCGCCGCCGTCATGCGGTAGCGCAGACTCGAACGCGCTGAGCCCGGCCATGACGCAATGAGTTTCAGCGCAACTGGAAACTGCGGTAGGCCGCTTCTGCGTCCCTCCCCCGCTTGCGAGGGAGGGTCTTAGTCAAGCTTGATGCGCGCGGGTCGAGAGGCGCGTTAGGCCGCGTTCCGCGACGGCTCGTTCCCAGTGCCCTGCATGATCGACGACAGCAGCGCGTAGAGATCGGTCCAGGCCGCCGCGACCTCGGGCGTCCAGGCGTCCCCGAGCCCCTGCTTCAGCGTCCACAGCAGCGTCTTGCCCACATCTTCGTAGTGTTGCGCGACCACACCGTAGCGGAGGTGGCGGCGGCCCAGGTCTTCGAGGACCGGGGTCAGTGCTTCGAGGTTGTCGAGGTTTTTCACGGCGACGGTCAGAGCTTGGATGAGTTTCTTGCTCTGCTCGACCATGTCGGTCGACCGGAACAGCGGTCGGATCGACGGGGCGACTTCCAACAGGCGATTGTAGAACAGTTCGGCGGCGGTATCGGCGATTGGAACGATCTCGTTCCAGGTCTCTCTGATCAGGCCCTTTTGCTTTGGGGTCATTCTTGCGCTCCCGAGTTGTAGTGCAGGCCTTAGTAGCCTGAGCGGGACAAAAGGTTCAGGCAGGCGCGCCGGTTCCGGCACACCTGCCAAGCCTTGACCCCGCGCCCGAGCGGCTGAGCCCCTGATATCGCGGGCGATTCCGGTCGCCGAGCGTGCTCTTCGCGTGTCGCGTGTCGTCCGTTCGCTCCTTCAGCCGGCGAAAGGTAGCATCGAACCTCACGCCGCCTGCGCGGGCTGCGGCTGGGCCTCATTGGCGGCGCGCCGCATCACCGCAGACAGAACCCCGTAAAGCTCGGTCCAAGCAGCGGCGGCCTCAGGCGTCCAGGCCTTGCCCAGCGCCTGCTCCAGCGTCCACAGCAGCGCGGCGCCGACCGACTCGTAGTGCGCGGCGGTCACGCCATAGCCGACGTGGCGACGGCCGAGATTTTCGACGACCGGGATCAGCGCCTCGAGCTTGTCGAGGCTCTGCAACGCAACGGTCAGCGTGTGCATGAGCTTCTTGCGCTGCTCCGCCATGTTGGTCGTCTTGAACAGCGCGCGCGTCGAGGGATCAATTTCGAACAGCCGGTTATAGAACAGCTGTGCGGCGGTGTCGGCGATCGGAACGACCAGCGCCCAGGTTTCCTTGATCAGGCGCTTGCTCTCGGGCGTGATGTCTTGGCTCCGTTGCTGTCGTGCTGGCCTTGGTCGCGGCAGGGCGGCGAAAGGTTCACCCGGCCACGCCGCCCGGGGGACGAGGCCGCGCACCGCGGATTCGATATCGGCGCGGCTGAGCCCGATATCGCGGAGGCTGCGGTCGTCGAGCGTGCTGAGTTCCTGCATCGCTCGTTGGCGCTCCACCATGTCCACAGCCCGGCGCCACAAGACAGCAATACCGTGCCGGAGGAGGCGAAATGGGAGCCGGACCAGGTCCTGCAGGGCTCGGGCGCGCGCCACCTGCGCGCGCCCGACGATCTGCTGCTGCACTTGCTCGCGCTGGGCCGGCGTCAGCCGGCGCCAATTGATGGTGGACAAGTCGATGGATTCAGGGTCGCGCATGGCGGCCTCCATGGATGAGTTGGACAGGGGCTTTACCGAGCGCGATCAATCACGTAAAATGAATAATACAGATGAATATCATCTCTGGCAGAGAACGATGGACCTCTCCGATCTCCTCATCTTCCGCGCCGTTGTGCAGGCCGGCGGCATCACACGCGCCGCCGAGCGGCTCAACCGGGTGCAGTCGAACGTCACGACACGCGTGCGCCAGCTCGAGGCCGACCTCGGCGTCGCGCTGTTCATCCGCAATGGCAAGCGGCTGCAGCTGACGCCCTCAGGCCAGGTCCTGCTCGACTACGCCGATCGCCTGATCGATCTCGCGCAGGAGGCGCGCGAGGCGCTGCACGATCAGGAGCCGCGTGGGCTGCTGCGGCTCGGCTCCATGGAAAGCGCCGCCTCGGTGCGGCTGCCGCTGCCGATGAACGAATATCTGCAACGCTATCCCGCGGTGACGCTGGAACTGCGCACCGGCAATTCGCAGACGCTCGCGACCGCGCTCCTCAACGGCGAGATCGATGCCGCCCTCGCTGCTGAGCCGGTGCCAGACACGCCGTTCGAGAAGGTCCCCATCTTCGAGGAGGAACTGGTAATGATCGCCGGCGCCAACCACCCGCCGATCAGGTCGCCCAAGGACGCGAGTCCGGTGCTCGCGTTCGAGACCGGCTGTCCCTATCGGCTGCGGCTCGAGCGCTGGTTCGCGCAGGCGGGCGAGATGCCCGAGCGCATCATCGAGATCTCGTCCTATCACGCGATGCTCGGCTGCGCGGTCGCCGGCATGGGCGTCTCGCTGGTGCCGCGCATGGTGCTCGCCACCTTCCCGGACGCGCGGCTGTTGAGCTTGCATCGCATGCCCGCCGGCCTCGACCGTGCCGTCACCGTGCTGATGTGGCGCAAGGGCACGCTCTCGCCCAAGGTGCGCGCGCTGCGCGACGTGCTCACCGCGCACGCGGTGCTGCCGAAACCGGCTTCCAGAAAGGCGAACGGCAGATCCGTTCGTGCTGACGGGCCCCTTCCTGTTCGTCCCCGCGCAAGCGGGGACCCAGGGCCAAAAGGCCCAGCCTCACGAAGGAGCGGCTCCCCGCTTGCGCGGGCACGAACGGATAATTCAGCGTAATGTATCGAAAGTCATCAGTTCGGATCTAAGCGCAGGATGGAAGACGAGTCCTATGCAGTAGCATCCCGCCGATAAGCTGACACAGCCCACGGACGAAATCGTGGCAGACATTTTCATCAGCTACTCCAGCGAAGAACCAGAAGTCACTGAACGTCTCGCTAACATATTGCAGGCGCGGGGCTACTCGGTGTGGTGGGACGTCACGCTAAAGTCCGGTGATGATTTCGGGCAAATCATCCAGGAGCGCATGCGACAGTCAAAGGCGGCAATCGTCATTTGGACGCGAGCTTCGGTCAAATCCAAATGGGTTCGCGCAGAAGCGCAGATTGCAGGTCGGGCCGACAAGTTGATCCCAGTACGCACTCGCAACCTCAGTCTCGATGATATTCCGCCGCCCCATAACATCCTGCATACTGATCTGGTCGATGATGTAGAATCAATTGTGATGGCACTGGCCTCCCATGGCGTTCACTCGCACGAAAAGAATATCGCCGACTCGCTTAGCAGTGATGATCCAGCGCGGCGTATGCGTGCCCTCACGCACATTGCGGCGCGGGGATTGCATGAGCATTTCGACAGCGTAGTACGTTGCCTGCTCTCGGACGCGTCCAATGAGGTTCGCGAGAGAGCCGCTTTGGCCTTGGACAATCTCAATGATCGCCGTGCTGTTCCCTCATTGTTACAGGCAATTCACGATCCGTCGTGGGGCGTGCGATCGGCTGCGGGTTGGGCCCTGGTGCATCTTGGGGAAGGTGTACGCTCCGACGTGGAGCGGGTGGCACATGAATCAGAGAACCAGGATGCGAGACAGATGGCGCTTATGATCTTGCAGCGTCTTTAGTCCATGTGCCACTCAGGTCGCCTAATAGATCGATCTTGGATCAGATCAGTTTGGTTTTAGAGGACAGCTTCGCGAAGAACCGGGTCCCCCTTGCGCCGGACGAATGGATCGCTCCGCCTGAACGAGCTTGCGATTCAAATCGCCTGATTGTACTCGCCGACGTCCTTGTGGGTGCGCAGCACGCCGACAACATCTTGTCTGCCTTGTAACCGCGGCGCGGGTGCTCCGGCGTACCTGCAAATGAACGCGGTGTTCCGATCATTGAGGGAGCAAGCCCTCGGCAATATTTCAACTGCCGCTAAAACGCCGAACCTATGTCCGGCGCGACGAAACACTGATGGACACCATCATGTTCAAGGAACGAGCTGCCAGCTCGGCAAGCTCGGAAGGAGAAACACGTTCCGGGAGCGCGCGGAGACCCCGCCGCACTCTCGGCTGAAAGGACAGGACCATGCATGCAATGGTGAGACTTCACCCAGCAGAGCCCGCGGCCGCTGGGGCTGACGAGGATTCGCAGTCGCGATACGAGAACGCGCTCGAGCTGTTGCTGACGCATCGCGGAAATCCCTCTGTCGAGGTTGAGCGGGTGCTCGCCGAGGATCCCCGATCCCTGTTCGGCCATTGCCTGCGCGCCGCGCTCATCGTGCGTGCCGACGACACCACCGCGCGCTCCACGCTTGCTGCAAGCGTGGCGGCCATTGAGGCGGCGTGCTCAGACCCGGACGACCCCGCGCGTCGTCACGCAGCTGCGGCGCGGGCCCGGCTCGACGGCAACCCCGCTCTTGCGCTCGAACGTTATGGCGCCATCGTCATCGACTGGCCGCGCGACATTCTCGCGCTCGCAGTCGCGCATTCACTCGACTTCCGCCTCGGCCGGCGGCGCATGCTGCGGGATCGGGTCGCGCAGGTCCTGCCCGAATGGGAGGCCACGGCGCCCAACTATGCGAGCCTGCTTGCGATGTACGCGTTCGGCCTCGAGGAGAACGGCCAGTATCGTCGGGCAGAAAAATTGGCGCGTCATGCGCTCGCGCTCGACCCCGCGCATCTAGGCGCCATTCATGTCGTCGCGCATGTGCTGGAGATGCAGGGGCGCGCCAGTGAAGGTCTCGCGTTCCTGGCAGCGACCGAATCGGCATGGATGGTCGAAGGGACCGGATTTTCCGTCCATCTCGCATGGCATCGCGCGCTGTTCCATCTCGACGCGAACGATTCGGAGTCCGCGCTCGCGACCTACGATTTGCAGATCGCGAATGTACAGACTTTGGACGTGTCTGCGCTCGCCGATGCTTCGGCGTTGCTGTGGCGGCTCGAGCTCCGAAACATCGACACGGGCGGACGCTGGCGGCTGTTGGCCGATCGCTGGGAGACGCAGACGCTGGCCGGCGCAAGGCCCTTCTACGTCGTGCATGCGATGATGGCGTTTGCAGCGACGGGGCGCACCGCCGCCGCGGCGCGGCTGTTCGAAGCGCTGTCACAGACCGACTCGAGTGACGCCTGCTCGCTGGCGGAGGACGCGCTCGCGCCGCCGTTCTGCGAAGCGCTGCTCGCATTCGCCCGCGGTGACTATGCTGCGTGTGTCGAATTGTTGGTACGGGTACGCCATATCGCGCATCGCTGCGGCGGCAGCCTTGCCCAGTGCGACCTCATCCATCTCACGTTCACTGAGGCAGCATTGCGTGCGCGCAAAGCGCGTCTCGCACGCGCGCTGGTGGCGGAGCGGGCGGCACAGAAGCCCGCGAGCCGGCTCAATCGGCTGCTGCAGCAGCGCCTGGGAATGATCCCACCCGCAAGAGCCGCGTAGCGAGTCCGGACTCAAACACGCCCGATCCGGGCGCCCCATTTTATGAATACGCCCTAAACTAGATCGTCTGGTTATACTCGCCGACGTCCTTGTGGCTGCGGAGCACGGCGTCGACCGCCTTGAACATGTCGCGCATGCGCGCTTCCGACACCGAACTCACGACCACGACCACGAGCTCGGGCTTGTTCGACGACGCCCGCACCAGCCCCCAGGTGCCGTCCGCGACGGTGACGCGCACGCCGTTGACGGTGACCAGCTCGCGGATCGGCTGGCCGGCGACCTTGCACCGCACGCCCGTTCACCGGCAGAGAACTAGTCGGGTAATCCCGCGAGCCGTAGGGCTTCTGAGTAACTATTCCAGACGCGCTGCGGCCAATGGCTCAAGTGCAGCCGTACCTTTGAGATCGTCAGTTGTGGATCAATGGCCAAGAGTTCCTGGATGGCAGCCGTGGCCTGATCACGCTGCCCCAATCTTGCAAGGCTTGCGCCCAGAAGGCGCAGCGTACGTGCGGAACGAGGGTTTTGCGCCAGGGCTTTTTTTGCCGCTGCCGCGGCCTCGCTAAATTGTTCCCCTGCGAAACAAGCAAATGCCCTGGTCGCGTCCATGACCCATGCTCTTGGGTCGCGGGGGCTCAGTCGCTCGGCGCGGCGCAACAACTCGAGCGCAGCAGCAGGATTTTGAATCGCTTGGTTCCAAGCCGCTATTGTCAAAGCCATCGCTGAATTCGGATTCAAGCGCAGTGAGCGATCGAGGAGTTCCTTCGCGCGATCCTGGTCCATGCCAAACGACCGGCCCGCATACGCCGCCATCCACAACACATTGGCGTCTTCCCTGGCCAGCTCGATCGCTCGCACGGCAAGGCGAAGACCCTCGGCCGCTTCCGCTTCCAGGTTTTGCGTCCAGCCTTGGATGCGACGTTCCACGTAGCAATAGGCTGCAAGACCAAGCGCCGGCGCGTAGCATGGATCGATGGCGAGGGCCTGCTCCAGGCAGCGCAGGGCTGACGCAAAGCTTTGCTCAGTAAATTCATACTCGAGCTGCTGAGCGCGCAAGAGCAGGTCATATGCATCTAGATTTGCCGCCTGCTTATGTTTCACCCGCTCGATTTCGGCGAGTTGCAGCTTGGGCTCGATTGCCCCTACGACGCTTTCCGTCATGCGATCCTGCAGAGCGAAGACGTCGCTCATCTCGCCATCGAAGCGATCGGCCCAAAGGTGCGAACCGGACGTGGCGTCAACGAGTTGTCCCGTGAATCGAAGACGATTGCCCGCGCGCCGAACGCTGCCTTCCAGCACATAGCGGACACCGAGCTCGCGCCCAATCTGACGGACATCGACGGTCCTGCCCTTGTAGGTAAAGGAAGAGTTGCGTGCGATCACGAACAGCCAGCTGCAACGCGATAGCGCCGTGATGATGTCCTCCGCCATGCCGTCCGCGAAGTAGTCCTGCTCGGGATCGCCGCTCATGTTTGCGAAGGGAAGGACGGCGATTGAAGGTTTGTCCGGGAGCTTGATTTCAGGTCTTCCCTCCTCGGCGCCGACGCTGAACGCGGGCGCGGCTGCGAGCCATTGCTCCTCACGCACCGCTCCAACGAAGCGAATACCTTTGCGCGGCAGTGTTTTGATCAGATGCTGCTGCTCACCACTATCGCCGATCGCGCTGCGCGCCGAGTTAACGCAAGTGGTCAGCGCCGACTCAGAAACGATGCGTCCGTCCCATAACGCAGAGATGAGCTCGTCCTTGCTGACGACGCGTTCCCGGTTTCGAAGCGCGTACGCCAGGAGATCAAAGACTTTGGGCTCGACGGAGATGAGAACGCCGCCGCGACTCAGCTCGCGCCGGTCGGTATCGAGCGCGCAATCTTTGAAATAATAGAGCAATTTGCTGCTCCCGCGGCTCGTGCAGTCCAACCGTAACACGCGGCGGGCGGAGGGAAAATCAACATAGTCCTGAGCGGGCCCTAAGAATAAGCTGAGCGGTTCCCAAAGCGCGCTCGTTGGGGCCACGCCATACTTTAGCCGCTCAACACTTGGGCATTCAGAGGAGTTGAAAAGCTCTGCACTCCAATCTGGTCCTGAAATACCGGGAGAAATGTTATGAACCGACTCGCCGGATTCAGCCTTGGCGCACAATCGCGACTGATGCAACGGTGCATCTTTCTCATTTCCGTCACGCTTGCCTCAACATGCGGCGCCGCGGCACAGACACCAGGCCGTGCAATCACGATCGTCGTTCCGACCACGGCAGGCACAGGTCCCGACATCTTGGCTCGCACGCTCGGCGAGGAGCTCCAACAGCGATGGGGACAGCCAGTCATCATCGAGAATAAGGCCGGAGCAAGCAACACCATAGGCACTCAATTCGTTGCCCGCGCGGCGCCTGACGGCCACACGCTGTTAATGGCCGCCAACCCCTTTACCGCCACCATTAGCCTGTTCAAGAGCGTGCCCTACGACCCGGTGAACAACTTTGCGCCTGTAATCCAGGTCGCTACGGGTTCGCTTGCGCTCGCGGTGCACCCCTCGGTTCCGGCGTATTCCACCAAAGAATTCATCGCGTACGTGAAGGGCCGGCCGGGTCAGCTCAACTACAGTTCTCCAGGCGTGGGCGTACCGCATCACCTCGCCATGGAGCTTTTCAAGCTTGTCGCCAAGATCGACATCAATCATGTCCCTTATCGTGGAACCGCGGGCGCAACGCAGGACCTCGTCGGCGGCCACGTCAGCGCGGGCTTCCAGGCCGTCCATGTTGCCTTGCCGCTGGCCCGAAGCAATCAACTTCGCTTTTTGGCTACTGCCGGCAAGGAGCGGCTGCGCCTTACACCTGACGTTCCAACGTTCATCGAAGAAGGCCTGCCGGTCGAAGTCGATTTTTGGTACGGCATCTTTGCGCCGGCCCGGACGCCGCCGCCGATCCTCGAACGCTACAATAGGGAAATCAACGGCATCATACGCATGCCGGGGCTTGTCGAAAAACTCGCTGAGCAGGGGTTGATGGTTGTCGGAGGCACGCCCGAACATTTGAGGAAATTCATCGCCCTGGACATCGTCAAGTGGCAGAAGGTCATAAGGGAGGCCGGGATTACTGCCGAATGAGAAGGGTTCCTGGGTAGGACGGTTGCGCACAAGGATGTGGCCGTGGCGGAGAGCTCGCGCGCGCTTGACCACCTCGCGCGGATAGACCGGGGCGTGGTCGATGGTCCGGCCTGCTGCACCTCGTCGACGATCACCACATTCCGCTTGTCGGAATAGAACCCGTGGCTACCCTCGGCCCCTGACTGCGCGCCAGCGACGTGCTCGATCCGTTGAATCCCGCTCAAATCGTCTGATTGTACTCGCCCACGTCCTTGTGGCTGCGGAGCACGGCGTCGACCGCCTTGAACATGTCGCGCATGCGCGCTTCCGACACCGGGCTCTCGACCACGACCACGAGTTCGGGTTTGTTCGATGACGCCCGCACCAGGCCCCAGGTGCCGTCCGCGACCGTGACGCGCACACCATTGACGGTGACGAGGTCGCGGATCGGCTGGCCGGCGACCTTGTCGCCCTTTTTCTTCGCGGCCTCGAAATGCGCCACCACCTCGTCGACGATCCCATACTTGGTCTCGTCGGGGCAGTGCGGCGACATGGTTGGCGACGACCAGGTCTTCGGCAGCGCGTTCTTGAGATCGGCCATGCTCTTTCCGGGATTCCGATCGAGCATGTCGCAGACCGCGAGCGCGAAGATGAGCCCGTCGTCGTAGCCGCGGCCGAGCGGCTTGTTGAAGAAGAAATGGCCGGACTTCTCGAAGCCCGCGACCGCGCCGATCTCGTTCACCCGCCGCTTCATGTAGGAATGCCCGGTCTTCCAGTAGTCGGCCTTGGCGCCGTGCTGTTTGAGCACCGGGTCGGTCAGGAACAGGCCGGTCGACTTCACGTCGGCGACGAAGGTCGCGCCCTTCTGCTTTGCCGAGATGTCGCGCGCCAGCATCACGCCGACCTTGTCGGCGAAGATCTCCTCGCCTTCGTTATCGACCACACCGCAGCGGTCGCCGTCGCCGTCGAAGCCGAGCGCGACGTCGGCCTTGTTCGCCAGCACGGCGTCGCGCATGGCATGCAGCATCTTGAGGTCTTCGGTGTTGGGATTGTAGCGCGGGAAGGTGTGGTCGAGCTCGCAGTCGAGCGGAATGACCTCGCAGCCGGCCGCTTCGAGCACGCGCGGTGCAAACGCGCCGGCGGTGCCGTTGCCGCAGGCGCAGACGACCTTGAGCCGCCGCATGAGCTTCGGCCGGTTGGTGAGGTCGGCGATGTAGCGGGCCGGGAAATTGTCGACGAATCGGTAGGCGCCGCCGCCGCGCAGATTGAAGCGCGCGTCGAGCACGATCCGCTTGAGCCGCTCCATCTCGTCCGGCCCGAATGTGAGCGGGCGGTTGGTCCCCATCTTCACGCCGGTCCAGCCGTTGTCGTTGTGCGAGGCGGTCACCATGGCGACGCACGGCACGTCGAGATCGAACTGCGCGAAATAGGCCATGGGCGTCATCGCGAGCCCGATGTCCTGCACGGTGCAGCCGGCCGCCATCAGCCCGGACACCAGCGAATTCTTGACCGAGGCTGAATAGCCGCGGAAATCGTGGCCGGTCACGATCTCGGGTTTGACGCCGAGCTCGTGAATGAGCGTGCCGAGCCCCATGCCGAGCGCCTGCACGCCCATCAGGTTGATCTCGCTGCCTAAGAGCCAGCGGGCATCGTATTCGCGGAAGCCGGTGGGCTTCACCAGCGGCTCCGATTCGTAGGCGTAGGTATTGGGCTTGAGCGCGGCTTTCGGTTTGGGAAACATCGCGAATCCTCGACGGTCTCGGACATAGCGCAGCCGGCTCATTTAGGAAAGCGCGCCGGCTCGTGCTGACGAAAGCCCCCTGCACTATGTCGGTTCCGGGACATCGCACATTTGTGTGACGGCCAGCACTGCGGATACCGGGCGGTCCCGTAGACCCCTTGCGACTTCAGAGCCGGCAAAGGGCCGGCTCGAATCCAAGGAGAAATGAATGTCCAGCAAGTCCAGTGAATTCCCGACGATGCGGGCACTGCTCGTCGGTGCAGCCCTTACCGGGTTGCTCGCGGGGACCACGAGTGCGCAGGCGGGGAGCAACCCCGTCGCCAAGATCGCCGGCCAGGTCGCGACCAGCGCGGGCGAGATGAGCACGGCGATCTGCCGTCGCTGCAACAGCTGGTGCTACCGCGCGGCGTAACGGCGTCGCAACCGGGGCCGGCGCCACCTGGCGCCGGCCTTCGCACGTCAGCAGCGCGAGCGCGGCACCCAACAATCGCACTTCTTGTGACCGCCGACACGTCCACACTGTGACAGCCGACACTTCGCTACCGGCGCAGCTGCTCTAAACACCCGCAACAGTCAGGGCCGGCAATAGGCCGGCTCGAACAACAAAGGAAGGAAACGTCATGTCAAGGAAATCCAGTGCATCCCCCACGATGCGGGCAATGCTCGTCGGTGCCGCCCTTACCGGGCTGATCGCGGGCACGACCACCAGCGCGCAAGCGGCGGCTGCGGGTTCGAGCGGCGTCTCGACCCATGTTTCCGCCAAGCTCGCCGGTGACGTGGCAACGACCACGGCCGCCAAGAGCATTTGGGGTCACTGTCGTCGCTACTGCTATCGCGGTTGCTATCGCAGTCGCCGCCGTACCTGCCGCGTCATGGCGGTGTGATGCAGTGAAGTCGGGGGCCAGCGCCGCGCGGTGCTGGCCTTCGATCCCACCATTCCTTGCGCATGAGGAGCGTGCAATATGGCCGCCAACCGCTACAACGCATTTCAGGACTACGGCGTCGGTATCGGACTGCGCGAACCGCATCTTCAGCACATCCTCGAACGCAAGCCCGTCGTCGACTGGTTCGAGATCATCTCCGAGAACTACCTCGGCGACGACCGGCATTCGCTCGGCGAGCTCGATGCGATTCTCGCGCAGTACCGCGTCGTGCAGCATGGCGTCGCGATGTATTTCGGCTCCGCCGATCCGCTCAACCGCGAACACCTGCGCCTGGTCAAGGCGCTCGTCAGGCGCACCGGGACGCCGTGGCTCACCGATCACCTGTGCTGGGGCAGCATCGACGGCCGCTATTCGCACGACCTGTTGCCGATGCCCTACACTTTCGAGGCGGTGAGATGGACGGCGCAGAAGATCCGCGCCGCGCGCGACGTTCTCGAAGTCCCGATCGCAGTCGAGAACGTGAGCAGCTACGCCGAGTTCCACATCTCGGAAATGAACGAGTGGCAGTTCCTCAACGAGGTGGTGGAAGCCGCCGATTGCGGCATCCTGCTCGACGTCAACAACATCTTCGTGTCGTGCAGCAATCACGGCAGCGACCCGTTCGAGTACATCGACAACGTTCCGGCTGAACGGGTGACGCAAATCCACCTCGCCGGCCACCGCAGCAACGGCCGCTGCCTGCTCGACACCCACGACCGTCCGGTCGCCGACCGGGTGTGGCAGCTCTACGCCCGCGCGATCGCGCGCTGCGGGCCGACCGCAACGCTGCTGGAATGGGACGATCGCGTGCCCTCGTTCGAGGAGGTCCACAACGAAGCCCTGAAAGCCAGGAACCATCATCCCCAGGCGGTGACGTCATGAAGCTCGCGGAATTCCAACGCGCGTTCTTCGACCTGATCCGGCAGCCGCTTACAGCGGCCGGTGGTCAACGCTCGCACACGCTCCTCGGACAAGCGGTCAGGATGATCGCCGAGGGACTGGTCACGCCCGGCCCGCGCCTCACGCCGTTCGAGCGGCTCGAGCTCTACAGCCAGGGCTATTGGTTTCGCCTGCTCGACGTGTTGCGCGAGGATTTCGCCGGTCTGCGCGCGCTCCTCGGCCGGCATCCGTTCGAGCAGCTGGCGGCGGCCTATCTCGCCGACTGCCCGCCTGACAGCTTCGACCTGCGCCGGGTCGGCGCGCGACTGGAGGGCTGGCTCGCCAATCACCTGCACTATGCTGCCAGGCGCGAGGGCGCCGCGCTCGACATGGTCCGGCTTGAAGCGGCCGAGATCGAAACGCGCGACGCCATTGAATCGCCGAGCCTGTCCGCGGCGGAGCTGGGAGAGCTCGCGGCCGATCCGAGCCTCGAGCTGCAGCCTCATCTGCGGCTCCTCGACCTCGCCTATCCTGTGGACGCGCTCCTCGCCGAGACGCGGCGGCGCACCGCCGAACGCACCCCCGCCGCACGCCCCACCGCCGCCGCCGAAGGCGGCGCCAAACGCCGCGCGCGCCACCGCGTGCGGCGCGCGGTCATTCCGCAACCGGAGAACGTGTGCCTCGCGGTCCACCGGTACGAGCAGAGCATCTATCACAAGCGGCTGGCGCCCGAAGCCTTTGTCCTGCTGCGTGCATTGCAGCAGGGCTGCGCGCTGTCGAAGGCGATCGAGACGGCGGTCGACAATGCGGACGACGGCAAGCTGGGCGAGATCTCCGGCCGATTGCAACAGTGGTTTGCCGAGTGGGCCGCGCTCGGATGGATCTGCCGCAAGCCGGCCGAAGCGGTGCGCGCGGCGGCTTGATCCACCGCGACGCCTCAGCTCACTGCTCGATGATCAGCTTGCCGCGCTCGTGTGTCCAGCGCACGCGCGAGAGGAAGGACATGCCGAGCAGGTTCACGCTGAGCGCGGTGTCGGGAACGACGAGCGCGCGCAGGTCGCGCACCATGATATCGCCGACCTCGATCATGCGCAGCTCGACGACCGCAGCGCGGCCTTCGCCGTTGGCGGTGCTGATCTTGACGGTATAGTCGCGCTCGCGCGGATGCAGCCCGAGCCGGGCGGCGTCGCTCGCGCGGATCGTGACCTGCGAGGCGCCGGTATCGACCATGAAGCCGAGCCGGCGCCCATCGACCCGCGCGTCCACCGCGAAGTGGCCGCCCGCGTTAGCCCTGAGTACCAGGCTGCGCGAGTTGGTCGGGGCCGGAGCCGGCTCCGCGATCAGGGCCGTGGCGGGCGCACGGTTGTGGTCGAGCATGCGCACGGCGCCGACACCGGCGCCGAGCATCACCACGGCTACGATCAGGACGCGAAGCATGGCCGCCATGAAGCGCATCGCGCCCCAACATCGAATGAACGTGAGCGTCGCGGTGCCCTTCCCGCGCCTTTGGTGACGACAGGATGAACGCGTTCGCTCAAATTTGAACTATCGTCCGCGCGGCTTGGCGCGGCGCGTGGCCGGCGCCGCAAGCGGATCATCGGGCCACGGGTGGCGCGGATAGCGGCCCTTCATCTCGGCTTTGACCGCCGCGTAGCTGCCGCGCCAGAAGCCCGGCAAGTCACGCGTCACCTGCACCGGCCGGTGCGCCGGCGACAATAGTTCGAGCACCAGCGGCACGCGCCCGCCCGCGATGGTTGGATGGCGGTCGAGGCCGAACAGCTCCTGCACCCGGATCGACAGCTTCGGCCCGTCCTCGGCGGCGTAGTCGATCGGCACCGACGAACCCGACGGCGCGGCAAAATGCGTCGGCGCCTCGTCCTCGAGCCGCTTGCGCAGCGCCCACGGCAGCACGTTTTCAAGCGCGTTGTCGAACTCGTCGATGTCGATCTGATCGCAGGCGGTCTTGAACAGCAGGATCGGCTCGAGCCACTCGGTCACGGTCGCGGCGAGCGCCGCATCGGACAGGTCGGGCCACTCCTCGCCTTCCGCCCGCCGCAGGAACATCACGCGATCGCGCCATTGCCGCAGCGATTTGGTCCATGGCAGCCGGTCGATGCCGAGCCGCGCGATGCCTTCCGCGAGCAGGCGCGGCGTGTCGTCGTCCGGCTCGACGCGCATCGGCCGATCGATCAGCGCGACCGCACCCAGCCGGCGCAGCTTGCGCCCGCGCAGGCTCGCGCTCGCCGCGTCGAACGTGATCTCGTCGCGGGTCTCGATGCGGTCACCGAACTGTGCCTCGATCTCGTCGAGCGTAAGCTTCGCCGCCAGCAGGATGCGCCCCTGCGCCGCGGTGCCGGCGATCTCGGCTACCGCAAGAAAAGGCTCGCGCGCCAGCGGCGACGCTGGATCGACGTTGGCGCCGCGTCCACTCGCTAGCAGGAACGCCCCGCCGGCGCCGCGGCTCTTGGCGATGCGGTCCGGATACGCGAGCGCCAGCAGCGCGCCCGGCGAGAAGCCAGCGCGTTCAGTGGAAGCCTCACTGTCGCCGCGAAGGCGGTCTGCTCCCTCCCCCATGCGAACCCCAGCCTGCCGGGGTTCGCCCACGTATTGAGTGGTCGAAGTCGGGTAGACCCGACTTCGACTGGGGGAGGGGTGGGGAGGAGGATGACCGCGAGTCCGGTATCTATTACGACCCCCCTCCCTGTCCCTCCCCCGCAAGGGGGGAGGGAACGTTGCGGCGCTAGTCTTTACACCAGCGACATCTTGCTCGCGTGTAGAGACAGAAGCACTCTCCGCCCACCTGCGCGCCATGGCGCGCGCGTCGCTCGCGCGCGGCGAGCGGTCTCGCCGCAACACGTCGAGCCGGTGCGCGAGATCGACGTCGCTGCCGCCGAGCCCGTGCTCGCTGAGGATCAGCGCGATCTCGGCCGCGAGTCTACCCGCGCCCGCCGCCGCGCCATCGATCACCATGCGGGCGAGCCGCGGCGGCAGCGGCAGCGCGCGCAGCGCCCTGCCCTGCGCGGTGATCCGGCCGTCGCGGTCGATCGCGCCAAGCTCGGCGAGCAGCGCCTTCGCCTCGGCGAGCGCAGCGCGCGGCGGCGGGTCGAGGAACGCCAGCCTCGCCGGATCGGCGACCCCCCACGAGGCGAGATCGAGAATGAGCCCCGATAGATCGGCGGCGAGGATCTCGGGCGTATTGGCGGCCGCGAGCGAGGCGGTCTGCGGCTCGTCCCACAGCCGGTAGCAGATGCCTGGCTCGGTGCGCCCGGCGCGGCCGCGGCGCTGATCGGCCGACGCGCGCGAGACCCGCACCGTGTCGAGCCTTGTCAGCCCCAGGTCCGGCTCGTAGCGCGGCACCCGTGCGAGCCCGCAGTCAACCACGATGCGCACGCCCTCGATGGTGAGCGAGGTCTCGGCGATCGCGGTCGCCAGCACGACCTTGCGCCGGCCCTTTGCTGCCGGCGCGATCGCGCGGTCCTGCACATCCGCCTCGAGCGCGCCGTAGAGCGGCACGATGTCGACCGCCGGATCGCTAACGCGCTCGCGCAGCATCGTCTCGGTTCGGCGAATTTCGCCCGCTCCCGGGAGGAACGCCAGCACCGATCCCGGCTCGACGCGCAGCGCCTCGACCACGGTGTCAGCGACCTCACGCTCAATGTGTGCGCGCGCCTCGCGCCCGCGATAGCGGGTCTCGACCGGGAAGGCGCGGCCGCGGCTCTCGACCACCGACGCCTCGTCCAGGAGCCTCGACACCCGCGCGCCGTCGATCGTGGCCGACATCACCAGGAGCCGGAGATCCTCGCGTAGGCCCTCCTGCACGTCGCGGGCGAGCGCAAGCCCGAGATCGGCGTCGAGCGAACGTTCGTGGAATTCGTCGAACAGCAGCGCGGCGACGCCATCGAGCGCGGGGTCGTCGAGCACTATGCGGGTGAACACGCCTTCGGTCACGACCTCGATGCGGGTCCGCTGCGACACTTTCGAGCCGAAGCGCACCCGGTAGCCGACCGTCCCGCCGACCGCCTCGCCCAGCGTTGCCGCCATGCGCGCGGCAGCCGCGCGCGCCGCGAGCCGTCGCGGTTCCAGCACGATGATCTTCTTCCCCGCCGCCCACGGCTCGCGCATGAGCACGAGCGGCACCCGCGTGGTCTTGCCGGCGCCGGGCGGCGCCACCAGCACGGCGGTGTTGCGCGCCGCGAGCGCCGCCGTCAGCTGCGGCAGCGCATCGTCGATCGGCAGGGGTTCGCTGAACTCAGCCATTGAACCCATTCTCCCACGAGTTCCGCGGCCTGGTTAACACCTTGCTAACAGGGTGCCTGGCATCGTCTTTGAATAGGTAAAGCCGGTTGCAATGCATTCCTGCGCATATGAACCAAATTGGGA
>Ga0066903_100001354_pt1 | contig 17762 bp, 17 predicted proteins | sample PanSoiMetaGPlot1_FD_67491 | JGI IMG/M metagenome (GOLD analysis project Ga0066903, IMG submission 67491) | Tropical forest soil microbial communities from Panama analyzed to predict greenhouse gas emissions - Panama Soil - Plot 1 (version 2) | ecosystem: Environmental > Terrestrial > Soil >... | reverse complement strand
GGCCGCTGTTCGAGAGTTTGTGACACTGGAAACCGTTGTAGCAAGAACTCGCGGCGCGCTGCGCCGTTCACTTTGTGACCGGCGCAAATGGAGTAACGCCGCTTCGCGGGGAACGCGCGCGGGCCGAGCCCGCGCGCTTCCGGCTGGCTGGCTCTTGGTTCGAACCGTCCGCGTACCGGTGCCCTCCGGGCATCGGCGCGCGGATCAGTTCGCCTCCGCCTAAGCCGGCACCGCCTGGCTTAGCCTCCGGCTTGGGTCTGGCCTCGTGTTCGGCGTTTCAACCGTCGCCGGAGGGCATCTGCATCGACGAAGTAGACGAAGGCCCGCTCGCCGTCGATTTCAACGACTGGGAGCCACTCCCGGTATCTCGCCTCGAGCTCCGGGTCGCCGCGAATGTCGACTTCGTCGAAGGGCTCGCCGCCCGCTGCCAGGACGCCTCGAGCCTTGTCGCAGAGCGAACAGCCCGGCGCGTGGTAGAGGACGACCCGCGCTACGGGTAGATCCCGCGGGTCGTCGTCGCCTCGGCGACGCGCTGAACCGCGAGGCCGTACGCGGCGAGACGCATCGAGGTTACGCGGCTCTCCATCGTCGCCCACGTCTCGTTGAACGCGCGCGTGATGATGTCGTTGAGCTTCGCGTTCACCTCGGCCTCCTTCCAGAAGTACTCCTGGAGGCCCTGCACCCACTCGAAGTAGGAGACGATGACGCCGCCGGCGTTCGCGAGGACGTCGGGCAGGACGAGCACCCCTTTGTCCTCGAGGATCTCGTCGGCCGCCGGCGTGACGGGGCCGTTCGCACCTTCGACGATGATCTTCGCCCTCACCTGTGCGGCGTTCTCGCTCGTGATCACCTGCTCGAGCGCGGACGGAGCGAGGACATCGCACTCGAGGAGCAACAGCTCCTCGTTCGAGATCGGCTCGGCGCCGCGAAAACCCGCAAGCGTCCCCGTTTCGTGCTTGTACGCGATCGCGGTCTGCACGTCGATCCCATTCGAGTTGTGCAATCCCGCGGTCGAGTCCGAGATCGCAATCACGTTTGCGCCGTCTTCCGCGAGGAACCTCGCGAGAAACGACCCGACATTGCCGAATCCCTGCACCGCGACGCGCGCTCCCTGTAGCGAGATCTCCTTCTTGCGCACCGCCTCGCGCACGCAGTACAGCGCGCCGCGCGCGGTCGCTTCCTCACGGCCGAGCGAGCCGCCGATCGTCAGCGGCTTTCCGGTGACGACGCCGAGCACGGAGTGGCCCTTGTTCATCGAGTAGGTGTCGAAGATCCACGCCATCACCCGGCCGTCGGTGCCGACGTCCGGGGCCGGAATGTCCTTCTCCGGGCCGATCTCGTTGATGATCTCGGAGGTGAAGCGACGCGTCATGCGCTGGAGCTCGCCTTCCGACATCGTCTTCGGGTTGCACACGACACCGCCCTTCGCGCCGCCGAACGGGATGCCCGACAGCGCGCACTTCCACGTCATCCACATCGCGAGCGCCTTCACCTCGTCGAGCGTGACGTCCGGGTGGTAGCGGATCCCGCCCTTCGACGGGCCGCGGGCGACGTTGTGCGTGACCCGGTGGCCTTCGAAGACCCGCGTCGTCCCATCGTCCATTGCGACGGGGATGGAGACCGACACGGCCTTCTTGCACTCCTGGAGAACGTTGACGAGGTTCGGGTCGATCGCGAAGACCTTCGCGACCCGGCGCAGCTGCTCCCTCGCGATCTCGAACGGGTTCTCGCGGAGGTGCGAGACGGGCACGTCGACAGTCGTCACTTCGGCTCCTTTTTCCGCGCAAATCGGGACATTTTGGCTGGGCGCGAGGAGCCTACTTGATCGTGAACGGAAGCGTCCTGACGGTCGGAGGCCCCACCTCGGTGCCGTACGCGAGGAGCCGGAGCTGGTAGTTGCCGGTCGGGAGGACCTGACCCGTCGGATCGCGTCCCGTGACGCCGAACGAGTACCGCCCGGGCAGCACGTCGCGCAGCCGTGCGAGCAGGCCGATCCGGCCGCCGTCCGGGCTCCAGAGCTCGAGATCGAGCCGCGACAGCGGCTGGACGGCGCCCTCCGCAACGGAGCCGGCGACGAAGCTCAGCAGCACCGGCGCTGCATCGGACGGACGAAAGGCGTTCGCGGAAAGCCGAACGGCGGTCAGACCCGGCGGTATGTGTGCGCCGAAGAGAATCGTCCACGGCACGTGCACGGCACCACCGGCCGCCGGCGCCGCGACGAACGATCCTTCGGCCGGCGCAGTGCCATCCGGCGCCGCTGACAGGCGGGCTCGTACATGCACCTGCACAGTCCGCCCGGCCGGGAGCGAAACGCGCAGCGGGCGCACGTCGAACTGCACCGGAGCGGCACCGTCACGAGTGACGTCGACTCCGAAGGTGAGGACGACACGGCGATACGAGACGTTGCGAATCGCGACGACCTGGTCGCCGCGCCACTTCGCATCCTCGGCGCGTCCGAATGCCAGCGACGTCGGCGAGGCCGCGAACTCCGTCGCAGTCGCGCCGCCGACGTCGACCAGTCCGGCGCCCTGGGCCATCACCGAGTCTCCGAGCAGCGGTTGTGCGGCGCCGACGAGCAGCCCCTTCAGCGCCTCGGCGTCGAGGTACGGCCGCGCCTGGGCGAGCAGCGCAGCTCCGCCGGCAACGAGCGCGGCTGCGACGCTCGTCCCGTTGACGGTTCCGTAGCGCGCACTGCCGTCGGGGTTGGTTCCCGGCTCGGCGGTCTCGACGGCGACGCCGGGCGCTACGAGGTCGGGCTTGACGCGCCCGTCGTACGCGAGCCCGGCCGACGAGAACTGGGCGACGTGACCCTCGCCCGCGTTCGACGCCGAGCGCACGGCGCCCAGCGAGACCGTTCCAGCAATCCCGTGCCGTAGCCGTGCCAACATGCGCGCCGCGACGTCGTCGGAGATCGAGACTGCCGGAATCGGCCCGGTCTCGTCGAGGCTGATCCCTCCGGCCGGAAGGTCCGCCCCGTAGAACAGCGCCGCGACGGCCCCCGCACGAGCTGCATTCGTCAGAGTGCCATTCGGGTCGGGCCCGGCGGGCAACAGCGCTGCACGCCCGGCGACGAGGCTGATCCCCTTGCGATCGAAGAAATCGAGCAGCGGGATCGCGCTACTGGCTTCAGCCGGCGCAGTCGTCTGTGAGCGGGGCGCGCCGATGCCGACGTCGAGCGGCTTGCTCGGCATGACGGCACTCGCGAGGAGGCGCGTTCCGTCGAACTCGACCTGAAGCCCGTCGCGCAGCACGACGCGCGCCTCGCCGTACCGGGGTCGCAGATCGACCGCCCCCACCGTCAGGGCAGCCGGTGCGCCGCCGGGGCCGGCGATGCTGCCATAGCCCGGGCCGACGGGCCCGTCGTTGCCGGCCGGTGCGACGACCAGCGTGTCGAGACGCATCGCTCCGGCAGCGGCGAGGGCGAGCGGACCATCCGCGAAGCCGCCGAAGGGCTCGGCCACGCCGACGAGCGCGACGCGTGCCGCGTCGTGCGCGTCGCCGTCGTCGTTCGGGTCGACCGCCCGCTCGATCCCGGCGAGCAACTGGTCGGTGCGAGCGTAGACGGCCCAGCGGGCAGTGGCGTCGCGCTGCCAGCCTGCGACCCGGATCGGGAGCAGCGTCGCGCCCGGCGCGACGCCGGCGAGCGCACCAGGGCCACCCGAGCCGACGAGCAGGCCCGCCATCTCTGTCCCGTGTGCCTCGAGGTCCGACGGTGCATCCGGCTGGGCAGCGGCGGCCGCGTCGGGATCGCCGCCGACGATGTCGATGCCGTTCGTGACCCGTCCGCGGAGAAACGGGTGTGCACGGTCGACGCCGGTGTCGAGCAGCGCGATCGAGACGCCGCGGCCGTCGCGGTCGGAGAGCGCGATCTGCGGCTGCTCCCCGAACTGCGTGCCGAGGTCGATCGTCGCGGGATACGCCGCCCGCACGGGATAGACGCCTGCGACTTCCGGCGCGCGCTCGAGCAGCGCGACCCCGCGCGCGTCGAACGCGGCCGAGAATCCGTTGAACGTGCGCGTATAGCTGAACTCAGGCTGGACGACGACACCCTCGACTCGCAGGCGCGCAACGAGCAGCCTCTGCGCGGCGAGCGCGGTCTCCGTCCAACGGCGTTCGTCCTCGCTCGTCGCCAGCCCGCCGGCGTTGCCGACACGGTCGGCGAGCGACGGCGCCTTGAGCACGACGATCGCCCGCTGGCCGACGGCAACGCGGGGCCGTTGCGCGCCCGCGAGACCCTGCCAAGTCGGCCGTCCGGCCGGCGCCGGATGGCGGCGGCTCCCACCGCCGGCGGCGATCAGGACCGCGGTGACGACGACTGCAAGAGCCGCAAGTACCAGCGCGGCGAACGGCTCACGCGGTCGACGCGTAGGCATCGAGGCCAAGATACCCGGGATACGGAATGGGCTCGGCGTACCGGGCGGCCGACGCGATCATCGCCGCGTTGTCGGTGCACAGTGCGAGCGGCGCGAGGACTGCACCGCCGAGCGCGGCCCGTAGCTCGGAGTTGGCGGCGACACCGCCGACGACGGCGATCGTCGTGGCGCCGATCTGCGCCGCGGCCTGCTGTGTGCGTTCGACGAGCGCACGGACGATCGCGCGCTGATAGCTCGCCGCGAGGTCGGCGCGTCTCCGCTCGAGCTCGTCCGCAGCGAGCCCGCGCACCGCGTACAGGAGCGCGGTCTTGACGCCGGAGAACGAGAAGTCGAGGCCGGGCACACGCGCGATCGGAAAGTCGAACGCCTGCGGGTCGCCGTCACGCGCAAGGCGGTCGATCTCCGCTCCTCCTGGATAGCCGAGGCCGAGCAAACGCGCCCCCTTGTCGAACGCTTCGCCGGCGGCGTCGTCGATCGTCGTCCCGAGCACGCGCGGCTTGCTGCCGTAGCTCTGCACGTCGAGGAGGAGCGTGTGGCCGCCGCTGGCAAGCAGACAGAGGAAGGGCGGCTCGAGCGGCCCGGGCTGCAAGTAGAGCGACGCGACATGGCCGTGCAGGTGATCGACTGCCGCGAGCGGCAGCCGCCTCGCCCAGGCAATCGCCTTCGCGGCGGCGACGCCGACGAGCAGCGCGCCGATCAGGCCCGGTCCGCTAGTCACGGCGACGAGCTCGACGTCGTCGAGCTGCGCGTCGGCGTCGGCAAGCGCCTCCTGGATCACGGGCGTGACGAGCTCGAGATGCCGCCGTGACGCAACCTCGGGGACGACGCCCCCGTACTTGGCGTGCAGCTCTGCCTGCGAGGAGACCACGTTCGCGCGGATCTCACCCGCGCGCGTGATCAGCGCGGCGGCCGTCTCGTCGCATGACGTTTCGAGACCGAGGATCAGGAGCGTCTGGCCGGCTCAGGGTCGCGCCACATGATCAGCGCGTCCTCGCGGTTGTCGGTGTAGTAGCCGCGGCGCACTCCGCGCGCCTTGAAGCCGGCTTGCTCGTAGAGCCGGATGGCGACGTCGTTCGAGACCCGCACCTCGAGCGTGTACCCGCGCCGGCCCTCTCCGGCGGTCACCAGGAACAGCCGCCCGAGCAGTCCCGCCGCAATGTGCTGCCGGCGATGCTTCGGCGCGACGGCGAGGTTCATCACATGCCAGGCGTCGACGTAGCGGCTGATGATCAAGTAGCCGAGCAACTCGTGCGTCTCCGGGTCGAACGCGCCGAGCGAGATGGAGGACGGCTTCGCCAACTCCCCGGCAAACATCGAGCGCGACCACGGCGTCCGGTACGACGCGCGCTCGATCTTCTCGATCGCGTTGAGGTCGCGCAGCTCCAGGCGCCGGAAATCCACCCGGTTCGCCGTGGTGCTCATCGGCCGCTCCGCGGACGATGAGCAAGGGAAGGGGCGAAGGGGGAAACCGAGAGGTTCCCCCGATATCTCTCCTCAGCGCGCGCGGCGATCGCAGCGGCGCGCGGGCTGAGGCGCACCCTAAAGAAGGGGTCGAGTACGGGAAACATGGTTTCCCCTACTGGAACGAGCCGAAGGGCAGCGACGTGCTCATCTCCTCGTTTTATCAGCGTCGGGCACGCGCAGGTACAGCGGCTCGACGCGCTCTGCGGTGCCGAAGTCCCGGGCGAGGGCCGCGTGGAAGCGTGCCCGCGGGAGGTGGCGTTCGTCGCTGTCCGGCGGGATGTCGGCCCCCTTTGCTTGGAGCACGTCGCGGTAGCGAACGGCGCCGCTGCCGACGCAGAGCCGTCCCGGGTCGACGTTGACGTCGGCCGGGGCGAGGACGTGGCCCGGAACGAAGACCTCGCGCCGTCGGGCGTCGATCACGGGGAGAGCACCGGGCGCGCCTGCCTCGAGCGCGTCCAGGGTCGAGACACCGGCGACAGGGATCCCGAGTGCAAAGGCGAGCCCGCGCGCGGTCGCCAGGCCGATGCGAACTCCCGTGAAGCTGCCAGGGCCGATCCCGACGGCGAGCGCGTCGACGTCATGGGTCTGAGCGCCCGATTGACGCAGGAGCGCGTCGACGTCCTCGAGCAGCGTGACCGCACGCGATGTGCGTTCGCCGAGGACTTCGCCGTCGTCGACGAGCGCGCTGGTCGCGACGTCAGTCGCCGTGTCGAATGCCAGGATCAGCACCGCGGTCAATCGTGACAAGCCGCGTGCCGTCTTCGCCGTGCTCCAGCCGGACGGCGACGCGCGCCGGCGGCAGCACGCCAGCGCCGGCTTCCGGCCATTCGACGAAGACGATCGCTTCGTCGAAGTACGGCTCGAGGTCCCCCCACTCCGCGGCCGACATGCGACGGAAGCGGAAGAGGTCGAGATGCGAGACGTCGACGCGGCCGTGGTAGCGGTGGCCGATCGTGAACGTCGGGCTCGTGACCGGCTCGGTGACACCGAGCGCGCGACACGCTCCGCGCACGAAGGTCGTCTTCCCGGAGCCGAGCTCGCCGGAGACGGTCACGACGTCACCCAGCTCGAGCGTCACGGCGAGCTGCGCTGCCAGCTCCTCCGTTTCCTCCGGAGAGTGACTTTGCGTCAGAAGAGGCCGAGCTGGACGGCCGGCTCGGCCGCCACCGCTGTGAGAAACACCGGCTCCGGCGGGGGCCCGACCTCGCGCCCGAGCAACTCCGGGATGCGCGCGAAGTCGGACTTCAGCACCTCGAGCATGCGCGGCGTGTACAGGGCAGCTGCCGGGTGATAGATCGGATACAGAAGGACGCGGCTGCCGCCGAGTGTCGTCTCCTGCTCCTGGCCGTGGACGCGGGTGATGCCGGTCGGGCGGCCGGAGAGCAGCTTCGTCGCGAAGTTCCCGAGCGTCGCGACGACGCGCGGCCGGATCAGCTCGATCTGCTTCCAGAGATGGCTTTCGCACGCCTCGATCTCGTCGGGCATGGGATCCCGGTTGCCGGGCGGCCTGCATTTCAGGACATTCGCCACGTACACGTCCGGCCGCGTCAAGCCGATCCCGGCGAGCAGCTGGTCGAGGAGTTTGCCGGCGGCGCCGACGAACGGCACGCCTTGCTTATCCTCGTGGAAGCCGGGCGCTTCGCCGACGAACATCAGATCCGCGTTCGGATCTCCCGAGCCGAAGACGACCTGCGTGCGCCCGCCCGCGAGCGCGCAACGCGTGCAGTCCGCCACGGCGTCCCGATACGCGTGGAGCTCAGTGACCGCAGCCACAGCTTCCGCCGCAACAGCCGCCGCCACCGAATGCGCCGGTCTGCCCGGCGGTGCCGATCATCGCGAACGTCGAGAGCTGCCGCGCGACATTCGTCGTTCCGCACTGCGGACACGTCACCTCTTCGCCGCCGCGGACCAGCTCCTCGAAGTGCTCCTCGCACTTCATGCAGACGTACTCGTACATCGGCATCGCCCAGGGAGTTTAGGCCCAGGGGCGGATGCTTCGCCGAGGTGCCGTGCCTAGTACCTGGCGGAGACCTTGCGGCCGCCCAGGACGCCCGAGATCGTCCCGTTCTTGGCGACCTTGAGCGTGCCCGCGACGGCGGCGGAGCCCGTGACCTTGACCGTCCCTTTGAAGGTCGTGGGCGGCCCGATGTCGGCAAGCGTGATCTTGCCGGTGAGCAGAAGACCCGGCGCAAGGCTGTAGCGCGTCAGGACGAACGAGTCGCCACTCTTGGTCAGCGCGAGCTTGCCGCCGTTGAGACCGCGGATCGACTTCGACGCCTGGAACCAGAAGCCGGCCTCCGCCTCCCGCAGTGTCTGGCCGGCGACCCTCAATGTGGCCGAGACGGTGCGGGCCGGACGCCGCGGGAACGCCTTGACGAGCTTGGCGAGTGGCTTCACGCGGTCCACGCACTCGGCCTGGTCGGGCGCATTCAAGGTGCCGAGGATCCACTGGCGCACGTAGTTCTGCGAGCAGCCCGAGACGTCCGCGGTCGTGACGCTGTGACCGACGCCGCGGACCACGAGCAGCTTGCCGTGCGGGAACTGGCCGACGACCTGCTCCGCGTTCGCGACGGGCGTGCGCAGGTCGAAGCCGCCGTCGATGGCGATCATCGGAACGTCGGGCAGCGGCCCGGTCCCCAGCGGCGTGTTCCCGGCCGGCGTCGGCCACTGCTCGCAGAAATAGGCGGTCCCGATGCGGGCGGCCCAGTTGCCGAAGGGGCCGAGGGCACCAGGCGCGAGGTTCGCGACGGCCGTGTCGATCGCCGGTTGGCGTCCGCTCGGCGGCGTCGCCGGCGACCAGGGGAAGCGCCCGTCCGCGCAGTTCGTCGCCGCGTTCAGGCCGAAGCTCAGGTCGGCGGCGCTGAGCTCGTTCGTCACGAGGTCGAGGTCGTAGATACGGAGCAGTGGGCGCACGTCTCCGCGCAGGGCCGCGTGCACCGCTGCCGGCGCCTCCGCGGCGAGGCCCGGCGAGAGGTCGGCGTCGATCATCATCTCCACGAACAGTTCGCCGTTCAGGACGGCGGTCTTGGCCTTGCCGTTGATGCCGATGATCCGACCGCGAAGCGGCTTCGCCTCGATCTTGTTCGCGAGCGTGACGACTTCTGCGGCGTAGTTCGGTGTCGCGCCGACGCAGACCTTGTCCGCGCAGAAGCGGGCAAGCGTCCCCGGCATCTCGTGCAGGACGTTCTGGTCGAACGGGTCCGGATCGTCCGCCGGGACGACGGAGTCGAGCGCGAGCCGGTCGACGTGCTGCGGGTACCCGAGCGCATACGCGAGCTCGAGCTTGGTCCCGTACGAGACGCCGTAGAGCCCGATCTTGTCGTACCCGAGCGCCGCGCGCACGGCATCCATGTCGTCGGCGTGATCGCGCGTGGAATAGAAGACTCGGTTCGGGCCGATCGTGGCGGCGCAGGCAGCGGCGAGCGCCGCGAACTGCTCGGCAGTGCCCGTTGTCGCCTTCTGCAGCGCGGGGCAGTCGATCAGCCCCGACTGGCCCGTGCCACGGTTGTCGAACGCGACCAGCGTGTAGCCCGGGAACATGAACTGCATCAGCTGCCGGTTGAAGCCGGGCCCGAGGTCGAACGAGCCGGCCGAGCCCTGGCCGGGCCCGCCCGCGATCAGGAACATGACGCCGCGCGGCGTTCCCGTTGCCGGCAGCACCTCCACGTGGAGGCCGATCGTGCCGGGCACGGCGCCCATTCGGTCGAGGGGCACCGTGACGGTGCCGCACTCCACCCCGGTCTTGCCCGGACACGGTGTGAGCGGGATCGCAGCGCGCGCCTCACCGGCGCCTGTGAAGAACGCCAGCGCGGCGGCAACGACGAGGAGGCGGCGACCCACGAGGCACGCCAGGGTACCAGCGCCGGTGTACGCTGTCGTTGCCCGGTATCCGCTAGGGAACTGGAGCCTCCACGTGTTCGACAGCGTCACGATCATCGGTTCGGGCCGGGTCGGCTCAGCCCTCGCCGCCCGCCTGCGCGAGCGCGGCGTCCGCGTCGAGCCGGACGGCGAGCTGGTGGTCGTTTGCGTGCCGGACGACGCGATCGCGGGAGTCGCGGCAAGTGTCCGGGAGGGCCCGTGGGTCGCCCACGTGTCCGGCGCCACGGCTCTCACGGCCCTGGAGCCCCACCGGCGCCGCTTCTGCGTCCACCCGCTCCAAACGTTCACGCGCGCGCGGGGGGCGGAGCAGCTCGACGGCGCCTGGGGCGCAGTGACGGCCGAGACCGAAGAGGCGCGTGCCGCCGGGTTCTGGCTCGCCAAGACGCTCGGGCTGCGGCCCTTCGAGCTCGACGACGCGGCCAGGCCTCTGTACCACGCAGGCGCGGCGATCGCATCCAACTACCTCGTTACGTTGCACGCCGTCGCCTCGGATCTGTTCCGCGCCGCAGGCGCGCCGGCCGAGGCGCTGGTCCCGCTGATGCAGCGGACGATCGAGAACGGCTTCGAGCTGACCGGCCCGATTGAACGCGGGGACTGGGAGACGGTGGAGGCGCACCGCCAGGCGATTCGCGCGGCAAGGCCCGAGCTCGAGCCTCTCTACGACGTGCTCGCGGAGGCGACGGCGCGGTGAAGGTCATCCGGACGACGCAGGAGCTGCGGCTCGCCCTGCGCGACGCGCGGCGCGGGCTCATCCCGACGATGGGTGCGTTCCACGATGGCCACCGGTCGCTCATGCGCGCCGCGCGCATCGAGTGCGAACAGGTCGTCGTCTCGCTGTTCGTCAATCCCGCGCAGTTCGGCGCAGGCGAAGATCTCGTGCGCTACCCGCACGACGAGGAGCGTGACGCACGAATCGCTCAGGACGAGGGCGTCGACGTCCTCTTCGTGCCGAGCGCGAAGGTGATGTACCCGGACGGCTTCGCGACGTGGGTCGACGTCGAGGCGTCCGGCGGGGAGGCCGACGCGCGGCCCGGCCACTTCCGCGGCGTTGCGACGGTCTGCGTGAAGCTCTTCAATCTCGTCCAGCCCGACGTCGCCTTCTTCGGGCAGAAGGACGCGCAGCAGGCCGCGGTGCTGCGGCGTGTGGCTCGTGACCTGAACAGCCCGGCTCGCCTGCGCATCTTGCCCACCGTTCGCGACGCGGACGGTCTCGCGCTGTCCTCGCGCAACGTCCACCTGACGTCTGAGGAGCGCGAGCGGGCGCTCGCACTGCCGCGGGCGCTCGAGGCCGCGCGCTCGGCCGACGATCCCGTCGCGGCCGCGCGCGCGGCGATGAACGGGCTCGAGCCGGAGTACGTGGAGCTGCTGCGCATCGGCGACGCCACGCTGCTGACAGCCGCAGCGCGCGTCGGCGCGACTCGTCTGATCGACAACGTCGTCGTGGAAGGGGAGCTTGGATGAAGCCTGGGAAGCTGACGCTGCCCGAGCTCGCCGCGATGAAGGAGCGCGGCGAGAAGATCGTGATGGTGACCGCCTACGACGCGCCCGGCGCGCGGCTGGCCGAGCAGGCCGGCATCGACATTCTCCTCGTCGGCGACACGGCAGGGATGGTGGTGCTCGGCCACGAGGGGACGGTCCCGGTGACGATGGACGAGATGCTGTTCCTGACGCGCACGGTCGCGCGAACCGTGCAGCGGCCGCTCGTCGTCGGCGACATGCCGTTCGGGAGCTACCACGTGTCGGACGAGGATGCGGTGCGCAACTCGATCCGCTTCGTGAAGGAAGCAGGCGCGGACGTCGTCAAGCTCGAGGGCGCGGGCCCGTCACTGTCTCGCGTGCGCGCGATCGTGTCGGCAGGGATCGGCGTGATGGGTCACGTCGGACTGACGCCGCAGTCGGAGACGATTCTCGGCGGCTTCAAGACGCAGGGCCGGACGGCGTCGAAGGCGCGCCAGCTGCTGGCAGACGCGCTGGCGCTCGAGGCGGCCGGCTGCTTCGCCATCGTGCTCGAGGCGGTGCCGGTTCCCGTTGCGGCGCGCATCACGGAGGCCCTGACGGTGCCGACGATCGGAATCGGCGCCGGCGCCGAGTGCGACGGGCAGGTCCTGGTCTACCACGACCTGCTCGGCCTCACGGAGGGCCGCGCGCCGCGGTTCGTCAAGCGTTACGCGAGCCTCGCGGACGAGATCCGCGGCGCACTCGAGACGTATGCGGACGAGGTGCGCACCGGGGCCTACCCCTCGGAGGAGCACACGTACTCGATGCCCGAGGACGAGCTGGAGCTCTTCACCCGCAGCGGTCCGCCTAGCCGCTGACGCTGACGGCTTCGCTCACCTCGAGCGAGCCGCCGCGTGTAAGAAACGGGTGGCTCCGAACGAGACTGACCGCATCGTCGAGGTCAGTGGCATCGAGGATCGTGTACCCACCGATCGATGCCGCTTTCTGTCCAGGGGAGTCTCCGTCGGCCGAGACGGTCCTTGCCTCGCCGAGGGGCGCCCCGGGATCGCGCATCGCCGCGCCAACCTCGGCCACCCAGGCCTGGAATGCTGCAACCATCTGTTGGGCTGCCGCGGGATCGGGTGGCATCCCCGGACCGCCGTGATATGTCACGAGATACGCCGGCATAGTGGCCTCCGTTTCGACAAAGTTGCTCGGAGTTGTCATGCTGCTCCTCCCATTGCGCGCTGCGCTACGGTTGATCGGCCGCGATTCTTGTCCGCGCGACTACGCATGACGCGCCTCGCATCGCCTCCGCACGACGCCGTCTCCGACATCCTCCGAAGCTTCGGCGTCCGGACCACGATCTTTTGCGTCTCGGAGCTCAGAGCGCCCTGGGGACTCGAGATACCTGACGAGCCCGTCGCGAAGTTTCACATCGTCCTCAGTGGTCGCGCGCTCGTTCACTTCGCCGATATGTCGATCGTTCTCGCCGAAGGCGACCTCATCGTACTGCCGCGTGGCACCGAGCACACGCTCGTCGACGACGACCGCACACAGCCTGCGCCGCTCGCGCAACTCATCGACGACTACGGGCTCGACGACGGCCTCCGGCTGCGCTACGGCGGATCTGGTCGGCTGACCAGGCTCCTCTGCGGCGGCTTCTGCATGAACGAAGGGATTCCGGATTCGACGCTGCGGCTCTTCCCGAACGTGCTCCACGCCCCTTTTGCGGAAGCTCCTTGGCTCGCGAGCCTCCTCGCGGACCTGAACGAGGAATCGGAGAGCGGCCGCCCCGGCGCAAGCGCGATCGTGGCCAAGATCGCCGATGTGTTCCTCGCTCAGGCGCTTCGTGTCTGGTTGCTCGATGCGCACTGGGACCGTCTCGCCGACCCACGGCGGATGCTCGAAGGACCGATCGCAAAGGCGGTGTCCGCCCTCGAGACTCGACCCTCGGAGCCGTGGTCGCTCGATGAACTCGCAAGGCATGTCGGTCTGTCTCGCTCGGCGCTCGCAATGAAGTTCCGCGCGGGGATCGGCGAGTCCCCCATCCGCTATCTCAGTCGGGTGCGTCTGCGTCAGGCTGCGTATGAGCTTGCGGGCGGGCGACTCACTCTCCATGAAGTCGCGCGGCGCGCCGGCTACGGCACCGACGCTGCATTCGCGAAGGCGTTCAAACGGCACTTCGGGAAACCACCAGGTGCGTATCGCGAGGGCGCCGGGGACCCGCCGCGCCTCGAGCTGTTTTCGTCAGAAGGCGTACAGCACGCTCACCACGACGGCTAGGACCGCCGTAGCTCCGGCCGTGACGGCGACGCCCGCAACCGAGCGCGCCCAACTCCAGCCGTGCACCGTCCGGACGCCGATGACGAAGAGCGCGAGCGCCCACGCGGCGAACCCGTAGAAGATCCAGGCGGTAGCAGCGCCGGCACCGTGTCCGTCAGGGCCGCCCGTGCGGAAGAGGTCGACGCCGTACACGGCGATGCGGAACGGCCAGTAGACGAAGAGCGCAAGCGCGATCGGGGTCGCGGCGAAGGCGAGCACGTGGCGCGCGCGGCGGAAGCTGCCGCGGCTGCCGAGCTTGCGCAGCGAGACCTGGGAGATCTTCCCGAGGACGTAGTAGAGGAAGAACCCGTAGAGGCCCCCGGCGAGGAACGCCCAGACGGCCGTGAGCGAACCGTCGATCTCGAAGTCGTCGCGGATGTGACTCGCGACGCTGGTCGCGAGGATCGCGGAGCTGCCGGCGAGCCAGACGAGGGCGCCGGCGACGTCCTGGCGCGCCTCGGCTGCCTCGTCGGAATCGTCACGTAGCGCGGCGAAGACGGAGCGCGGGCTCAGCAGCACGAGCAACGCCCGCAGGAACCACGCCTTGTCTGCTTCTACGCCGCTACGACCGTTGCTTTCGGCAGCACGTGCCGTAGGAACGCCCCCGTGAATGAGTCCTCCACCTCCGCAACGTCCTCGGGAGTGCCGGTCGCGACGATCTCGCCTCCGGCCTCGCCGCCTTCGGGACCGAGATCGATGATCCAGTCGGCCTGCTTGATGACGTCGAGGTTGTGCTCGATCACGAGCACCGTGTTGCCGGCGTCGACCAACCGCTGCAGCACCTCGAGCAGCTTCTCGATGTCGGCGAAGTGCAGGCCGGTCGTCGGCTCGTCGAGGATGTACAGCGTCTTCCCTGTCGCGACCTTCGACAGCTCCGCGGACAGCTTCACCCGCTGCGCCTCGCCGCCGGAGAGCGTCGTCGCCGGTTGTCCGAGCTTGATGTAGTCGAGCCCGACGTCGTGCAGGGTCTGCAGGCGCCGGCGCAGCTTCGGGATCTTGGAGAAGAACTTCAGCGCCTCCTCGACCGACATCTCGAGCACGTCGGCGATCGACTTCCCCTTGAAGCGCACCTCGAGCGTCTCGCGGTTGTAGCGCGCGCCCTTGCAGGTCTCACACGGGACGTAGACGTCCGGCAGGAAGTGCATCTCGATCTTGATCTGTCCGTCGCCCTTGCAGGTCTCGCAGCGGCCGCCGCGCACGTTGAATGAAAAGCGTCCGGGCTTGTAGCCGCGCACCTTCGCCTCCGGTGTCATCGAGTACAGCTCGCGGATGTGGTCGAACAGCTTCGTGTAGGTCGCAGGGTTGGAGCGCGGCGTGCGCCCGATCGGCGACTGGTCGATGTCGATGACCTTGTCGTAGCACTCGATCCCGTCGCAGCTTTCGTGATCGCCGGGCTTCGTGCGCATCCGGTGCAGCTTGTTCGCCAGCGCCTTGTAGACGATCTCGTTCACGAGCGTCGACTTGCCGGAGCCCGACACGCCCGTGACGCAGACGAACTTCCCGACCGGGAACTCGACGTCGATGTCCTTGAGGTTGTGCATGGTCGCGCCGCGCACCCAGAAAGAACCGTTGTCCTCGGTGCGGCGCTCCGGGACGGCGATGGCGCGCTGTCCCGAGAGGAACTGGCCGGTGATCGAGCCCTTGACGCGCTCGACCTTGGCGGCCGGGCCCTCCGCGACGACATGGCCGCCATGCTCGCCAGCGCCGGGCCCCATGTCGACGAGCCAGTCGGCCGACCGCATCATCTGCTCGTCGTGCTCGACGACGAGGACGGAGTTGCCGAGGTCGCGCAGTCGCTCGAGCGTCCCGATCAGCTTGTTGTTGTCGCGCTGGTGAAGACCGATCGACGGCTCGTCGAGGATGTAGAGCACGCCGACGAGCTGCGACCCGATCTGCGTCGCCAGACGGAGGCGCTGTGCCTCACCGCCCGAGAGCGTCGCGGAGGCACGGTCGAGCTGCAGGTAGCCGACGCCGACGTTGTCGAGGAATGTCAGCCGCTCGCGGATCTCCTTGACGATCCGCGCCCCGATCAGCTGCTCCGTCTCAGTCAGCTCGAGCTCATCGAGGAACTGCAGCGCGCGCGTCACCGACATCTGCGTGAACTCGTGGATGTTCTTGTCGCCGACCGTCACCGCGAGTACCTCGGGCTTCAGTCGCGCGCCCTTGCACACCGGGCACGGCCGGAAAGACATGTACTCCTCGATCCGCTCGCGCTGCGTCGCGGAGTCGGTCTCGCGGTACCGGCGCTCGAGGCTCGGGACGATGCCCTCGAACGCGAGCATGTACGAGCGCCTCCGGCCCATCCGGTTGCGGTAGCTGACGTAGACGCGTTCGCCCTCGGTGCCGTACAGGAACAGGTCTTGTTCCTCGTTGCCGAGGCTCTCCCAGGGCTCGTCGAGCGGGATCTCGTAGCGGTCGGCGATCGCCTGGATGACGGACTCGTAGAAGCCGGAGTTGCCGACGGCCCACGGGACGAGCGCGCCTTCCTCGATCGACAGCGTCGGGTCGGGCACGAGCAGGTCGGGGTCGATCTCCTGCTGCGCGCCGAGGCCCGTGCAGCGCGGGCAGGCGCCGTGCGGCGAGTTGAAGGAGAAGATCCGCGGCTGCAGCTCCGGCAGGGAGACGCCGTGGTCGGGACAGGCGAACCGCTCACTGAAGAGGAGCGAGCGCGGGTTCTCCTCGTCGACGATGTCGATCGCGACCAAGCCCTCGGCGAGCTGCGCCGCGGTCTCCACCGACTGCGCGAGCCGCGTGCGCAGGTCGGGCTTCATCGTGAGGCGGTCGACGACCACCTCGATCGTGTGCTTGAACTTCTTGTCGAGCGTGATCTCTTCCTCGAGCAGCCGCTGCTCGCCGTCGACCTTCACCCGCGTGAAGCCTTCGTTGCGCAGCTCCTCGAACACGTCCTTGTACTCGCCCTTGCGGTCGCGGACGACCGGTGCGTTCACCGTGAAGCGGGTGCGCTCGGGCAGTTGCAGGATCTGGTCGACGATCGACTCCTGGCTCTGGCCGGAGATCGGCTTGCCGCAGACGGGGCAGTGCGGCCGTCCGACGCGGGCGTAGAGCAGGCGGAGGTAGTCGTAGATCTCCGTCACCGTTCCGACCGTCGAGCGCGGGTTGCGCGAGGTCGTCTTCTGGTCGATCGAGATCGCCGGCGAGAGCCCGTCGATCGAGTCGACGTCGGGCTTCTCCATCATCTGGAGGAACTGGCGCGCGTAGGCGGAGAGGCTCTCCACGTAGCGGCGCTGGCCCTCGGCGTAGATGGTGTCGAAGGCGAGCGAGGACTTCCCGGAGCCCGAGAGTCCCGTGATGCAGACCAGCTTGTTCCGGGGCAGGCGGACGGTGACGTCCTTGAGGTTGTGCTCCCGGGCGCCGTGGACGACGAGCTCTTCAGAGGCCATAACCGACCCAGTGTATCGGGGCGGGTCGGACCGAACAAGTGTTCGATCAGCCTTCCGGAAACCCGCTCCTGGAGCCGCTCCAGGGCCAGTCCGCGGCTCTTGCGCAGAGGCCCGCACGAACCGGGTTCAGCAGGACGTAGTCGCATGCGCGCTCGAGGTAGTCCTCGCTTTCGATCACACGAGAGCCATAGCGACCGGCGAAAAGGTGGCCGTACCGGGCGTGGCGCTCGTTGAAGCGCTGCGCATAGACGCCGTTGAGCCATTGCATGCCCGCGGCGAGGTAGGCAACGGTGCTGCGAAGGACCACGTGGTAGTGCGTTCCCATCAGACAGACCGCGTGGAGCTCCCACGTGCACCGCTTCGCGGTGTGCATGAGCATGGCCAGAAAGAGCCGCCGGTCGCTGTCGTCCCGGAAGAGCCTCGCGCCGAACACCGCGCGGCTATACGCGTGGAAGTAGCCGTCCGGGAGCATCGTTCGCGGCGTCCGCGGCATGTCTGCGACGTTAGGGCGGGGAGACCGGGAGCGACAGTGTCCGCGCGCCTCTTGGCACGGGTTCGTCACACCCCGGCGCACAAGGGTCAGACCCTGCCGTTCGGGGCATGCCGTGTCGCGACGTCGCCGGATTGGCTACGAGCTGAGGCGTTCGACCAGTCCGTAGACCTGGCGCGGCCTCGGGACGTATTCGATCTCGAGGTCGCCCGCCACGATCGTGCCGTAGCCGAGCAGCCGCCCGACCAGCCCCTGCTCGATCTCGACCGCACCGATCCGCGCGAGGCGCACCGCAGCAGCGCGTTTGCGCAGCGTGCCGTGGACGACGAAGAGCTTGTCCGTGGTGAGGACGACGCGCGTCTGCTCCCAGTTCCACACCGCGCGCAGCGCTAT
>Ga0066903_100001352_pt1 | contig 17773 bp, 18 predicted proteins | sample PanSoiMetaGPlot1_FD_67491 | JGI IMG/M metagenome (GOLD analysis project Ga0066903, IMG submission 67491) | Tropical forest soil microbial communities from Panama analyzed to predict greenhouse gas emissions - Panama Soil - Plot 1 (version 2) | ecosystem: Environmental > Terrestrial > Soil >... | reverse complement strand
TTATCAGCCGGCCAAAACGCTCGTTGTTCGGGAGGACAATTCGAACAATCCGAGCCGTTATGTTCTCAACGGACGTGGTCACGTTGTGAACAAGACAGGGGAAATCGTCCAAACAGCGATCAAACCCGGCACGCGCGTGCGCGTTTATTACGCGAACATGGGCGATTTGCGTATGATTGACCACGTGGTCGTTGTGGACTAAGTCGCACGCTAAGGGAAGAGATAGCCGCAGGGTTTCGTAACCCTGCGGCTTTTTCGTTTAATTCCGCGGACGACACAATTTTCCGTAGCATCAAACGAACCGTTTCGGCAAATTGGAGCGGTGAACCTTTCGACGCTTGCAAACATTGCAACGGCACTCACCGTCTTGACCGCCGTTGTTTTCGGATTGATTGAGATGCGACGCGCGCGGAAGGAGCGAGAGGAACGTGCCGCCTTCGTAGCCGTCCAGGCGATTCTGCGGCCGGCGTGGATCGAATCGATGACCCTGGTGCAGGCAATTTCCGACGGTACGACGCCCTCACAAATCGAAGCCGATCCGCGTCTTTTTCAGGCGGTCCAGTCCATCGCTTGTATTCTGGAATCGCTTGGGTACGCCGTCTTTGCGCGCATGGTTCCTTTGAACGTAGTCGATGAACTGCTCGGCGGCACAGTACGTGTCGCCTGGCGCAAATTGCGCGGCTACGTCGAATACGAACGTGAGCGTGCGGGTTCGCAGAAAAACTGGGAATGGTTTCAATGGCTCGCCGAACAGATTGACCGGCATAGCAAAGCCCGAACAAGTCTGACGCTCGGTGCGCACGACGCTTACCGCGACTGGCGCCCGTGATTTAGATCCTTGCCGCCGTGGCTGAGTGCTAATGCGAGTTTAATCAGGCTTTCCCGAATCTGTGTTGGTGTCCAGGCGGCGAATCCGAAAACGAACGCCGGCTTGAGTTTCGCTTGAATGCAAAAGAACGAGAGCGGCGAGGGTCTTACTCCGATATCAAACGTGATGCGCTTGATTATTGGGAAGTCTTCCTCGCGTTTCAACCAGGCGACGATGTTCAATCCTGCTTCGGGAACCTGCAAAGTGAAACGGTCACCAAGCAATTCATTGAATTGTTTGATGAAGTAATCGCGCCGATCGGCGTAGATCTTTCGCATCCGCTTGATGTGACTTAGGAAGAAACCCTCAGTAATGAAACCCGCCAGTGTCGCCTGATCGATGGGAGAGGAGTGTTGATCCATCGCACTGCGGATTTTGACTAACGAATCGACTAGCGGTTCTGGTGCGACGATGTAGCCCAGACGCAACGCGGGACAAAGAATCTTGCTCACCGTTCCGGCGTAAATCACGCGGCAGGCGTTGTCCATCCCTTGTAATGAAGGGAGCGGCGGCCCGACAAACCGGAACTCCGCGTCGTAATCGTCCTCAAAAACAAATGCGTTGTGGGCACGTGCAAAATCGAGCAAGTCGGTGCGGCGCTGAAAACTCATAGTAACGCCAAGAGGAAATTGGTGCGATGGCGTGACGTAAATGATCCTCGGCGGCGGTTCTTTTGGCCCTCGCGCAATCACGACTCCCTGGTTGTCGATCGGTTTGGGAATGATCCGAACGCCAGCCAAAGTAAGGACCCTGCGGGTTTGCTGATAACATGGATCTTCGATCCACGCGACTTCTCCCGGATTGAGCACAGCCATGGCGCTGACCAGCATCGCCTGCTGCATACCAGCTACGATGACGATCTGATCCGGATGACAGCGCGCGGCTCTGAAGTCGCACAAGTAGGCTGCAAGTGCTTTGCGCAGGTCGGCGTCGCCACGATTCGAGGAGTAGCGCAAAAGATTGACGCCTTTCCTTGCCAGAATCTGCGATCTCAGGCGTTCCCATACAGCTATCGGAAATTCGTCGACTGCAGGAATACTCGCGACAAGCGATACACCTGCTCCTGCGGCCGTTGCTCCCAGATCAAACTGATCTCCGACGCGTTTATCTGGAATTGCTTTTGCGCGGTCCGAGATGCGAATCGGACGCTGGATGGGCTGGTCGGTTTTCGCTTGGCCAGCAGTCAAAAATGTTTCCGGCAAAAGGTTTGCTACAAACGTTCCGGAGCCGGACTTCGAGCGGAGGTAGCCTTCAGCATGAAGTTTGAAAAATGCGAGCCTGACCGTCGATCTCGAGATTTTCCAGTCTGTAGCCAAAGCGCGAGAGGAAGGAAGTCGCGATGAGCCATCGCTGAACCTTCCCGATTTCAACTCGTCACGAATTTGACGGTAAAGCTGCTCGTGGAGTGGTTCCTTTGCCGTCCGGTCAAGCCGAATCATCTCAAATGCTATGATCGAAAGGCGGCGGCGCTTCTGCGGGCGCGATTTCCTCTTAGGCATGATAATTGCAAATTTTCCTCGATTATACTCCTCATCAGAAAGGACCAAACTGGCGAACAATCGGCGCGGCCGCGGCCGATGCAATGAAACCATAACGAGCTCTAATGGCAGCAGAACCGCTAATCACCACATATCTCGAAGTTCTGTCACGGGATCAGTTGCGTCCAAAACGATCAGATGGGCAATTTCAAATTCGTGAAAAGACCGAGCGTGACTGGCGGTTCAATCGCGACCTTTATTTTCGTGTCGGCGAACAATGGGACTGGGTCGACAAACGACCGTGGACCGATGACCAATGGAAGGAATACGCAATGGCGCCCGAATTGCGGACGTTCGCGGGATACTATGACGATGTTCTCGCTGGCTATTACGAGCTCCGTCCGGACGAGGAAGGCGGAATCGAGATCGCTTACTTTGGATTGCTGCCTGAATGGATCGGCCGGGGGTTAGGTGGCGCGCTGCTAACTAGCGCAATCGAAGGGGCTTGGCGCATGGAGCCGAAGCCGACACGGGTGTGGGTGCATACGTGCAACCGCGATCACCCGCAGGCGCTCGCGAACTATCAGGCGCGCGGAATGGTGATCTACAGGGTTGAGGAAGACGCTTAGGCGAACCGCCTTACTGAGAGTGACTTCCAAACCTGTCAAAACGCCAACTCATGGGAGCCGGCGCGCCTCGCGCTGGTTGTGATCGGGACGAGGCCGTCCCGGCGCCAACATCCGGGCGGTTTCAGGCCTTTTGGCTAAGAGCCGCGCGCACGATTCCGGCCCGAAATCAAAAAAACTCTAAATTTTTTGAAATGTCCGGCCTCAAAATCTTTAGAAAGGATGAAGCGAATCAAATCAACACAACATGATGAACCTGGTATTGGACAAAAGTATTACTGAAACACCCGAGTTCACCGGTCAATTTATGGTGTCTCCGAACAGTTTCGGGAACGGAAGCCTGTCGCGAATGTCGCGTGAGCAGCTCGCCGCGTTTTTGAATGCGGAAAGCAATGCTCAGAGTGGCCATTTTGTTACTCCTCTGGACGAGCAGACACCGCCCACGCCTGAAAAAGGTCTGGCAGTCGGTGTCCTGAAACAGGCAGCGTACGATTTGCGCCGTTACCGAACGGCTACGAAAGCCGCCGATCGGGAACTGTATCTCGATGCTCACAGTTGGGTGACGGCGTACGATTCTTCGTGGCCATATTCGTTCATGAATGTTTGTAAATTGCTCGATCTCTGCCCCGAAATTGTGCGCGCGGATCTCCTTGCCGACGCGTCACTAGGACCATTTCATTACTGGATTCGACGCGCAGGGCGGCTTTCCCGAAAACTCGGCGCCTCGGTCGTTCGCGTTTTCGAAAGCCGCCGAAATCTGGAAGGTGTCGAGGGCAACCAATTAGCTGCAACTATCTAACATGAAAAGCCTATTGAATTCCGTGTGGCGGTCGCTGATGCGCGCGACCTATCGAAAACACGATCCGTTTCTCGTTTACAGTATCACTTCGTTCAACTCTGGCGGCGGATGGAAGGAGTTCCTTCTGAAGGTGTCGCTGCAAAACACATAATCGCAATGAAATTCTCCACCGAGGCGATCGTGGCATTGGCTGTAGCTGTAGTATTCGTACTTCTGAGCTTCGGTGCCATTGCACGGGAGCAGGGGCAGAGGCCCGCGCGCAGTGAGCATAATGGGTATGTCGCGGCGAGCAATGTTAACCTGAGCCAGGTCGCCGCAAGCGAGACCGACGTTCTCGGCTTTTACTAAACGAGAGGGTATCCCGGCGGAAATGGCACTGCAGCGGCGAGTCTGCAAGCAGCCGAGCATTGCAAGCATAGAACCGCCGAACGATTTTATTCTCGCAAAATCAGATATCGTGGGGCACGCTCTGTACCCACGAAGACAATCCCGGGAACTCTACAGGAAGGCGGTGCTTCGTTTCAAACGACGCATTGGACGGTGGTGTTTCGTGCCGGGGAACCCGAGTCAGAGGCCTCGGCTCAGCAGGCCCTTTCCGGTTTTTGCGAAGCGTATTGGCCGCCGCTTTACAGTTTTCTTCGTCACCGCGGTCATTCCTCCGCTGATGCCCAGGACTTGGTCCAGGGTTTTTTTGCTCAACTGCTCGAGCAAAACACATTAAGCCGGGCGGATCGTCAGAAAGGTCGACTTCGCACGTTTCTCCTCCGATCCTTGGAGAATTTCCTATACAACGAGTACGATCGCGCGCGCGCTCTCAAGCGAGGTGGAGGTCGCCAGGTCATATCGATTGAGGAGCATTTACCCGAAGCCGAGGCGGCAATGCTCGCGACTGTTCATCTGAGCGATGCCGGTTGCTACGACCTCGTATGGGCGTCGAATATCGTTTCACGGGCGTGGAAGAATCTGGAACACGAATTTGAAGCCGAAGGCAAAGCTGAGTGGCTTGAAGAATTAAGGCCGTTCGTGGCCGGAGGCAGCGCCAAGCCGCCCAGCCAGGAAGAAGCCGCAGCTCGACTTGAAGTGCCAATCGCAACTCTGCGTACCTGGCTTTCGCGTCTGCGCCAGCGATTCCGTGAATCGTTGCGAACAGAAGTGGGCACTACGGTCTCGGATCCGGCAGATATCGATGGAGAATTGCGCCATCTGTATCAGATACTTGTGGCCTAAGGGGGCGTTTCCGACATGGACGATATCAGCGTGGGCCTCGGAACCCCGGACGTGCAGGACGAAACCGCGGAGACCTGCGCCACCTGCGGACGACCGCTAACTCAACGCGGTCCGAATGGCGAGTGTCTGCGGTGTCTCGTTAGTCTTACCTTCCTGGGAGATGACGAACAGCCGGAAAGACCAAAAGCTCGCGGCCGACTGACACCTGGACCACTGCGATACGCCCATTTCGAATTAGAGACGGGAGCAGACGGTTTTCCGCATGAGCTTGGTGCCGGAGCGATGGCCACAACTTATCGCGCGCGCGATACAGTTTTGAATTCGTTTGTTGCGCTCAAGGTCATAGATCGCAAGGTCGCACAGAACCCCGGTGCGCGTTCCCGTTTTCTGCGCGAAGCACGTGCGGCGGCGAATATTCGTCACCCAAATGTGGCCCGGGTGACGTATTACGGCGAGCAAGATGGCGAGTGCTTTTACGCGATGGAATTGGTCGAAGGGGAAACGCTCGAAGCACGTGTGCGCCGTGATGGACCAATGCCGCTTGCCCTCGCATTGGATGTCATTGAACAAGCCGCACGCGCTCTTGTGGCTGCAGAAGCGTGTGGCGTTGTGCATCGCGACATCAAACCATCGAACGTCATGCTGGAATCCGATCCAACCGGCGCTCTCCGGGTGAAGCTGATTGACTATGGAGTGGCCAAAGTCATGGGCCCTCAGACGCAATCCGGCGCCGAGCAAACGCACGCGGGTTTCATTGGCACGCCGGCATTTGCCAGTCCGGAGCAGTTCGCAGGCGCCGGACAATTGCCGGTCGATACTCGTTCCGATATCTACTCGTTAGGCGTTACGTTTTGGTACTTGCTTACCGGCCGTACGCCGTTTGTTGGGCGCACGATGGAAGAAATCCGCGCACGGCAAGAAAGCGAGCTGCCATCGGAACAGCTCAAGAAACTGCACTTGCCGGGTCGGGTTGTTGCGCTGTTGAAGTCCATGCTGGCCGCGGACCCAAACCACAGACCGCAATCGGCGCGCGAGCTACTTCTTGCTGTCCATAGCTGCTCCGACCGGTTCAATGCTGACGCGCGTCGGCGACGCAGAAAAGCTATCGTTGTAAACGTGGCTTTGGCGTCGGCCATCGTAGCGATTGCATTCGGGATGTGGCTGTATCAACGCATGCGGCCATTTACTCCCGAAGAGCGATCAATCGCCGTGTTGCCTTTCGAAAACCTCAGTAGCGACAAAGAGAACGCTTATTTTGCCGAGGGAGTACAGGATGAAATTCTGACGCGCTTATCAAAGATCGCCAATCTGAAGGTGATCTCGCGCACATCCACACAGCATTATCAGAGCGCGCCGAAAAACTTGCGCGAGATCGCAAAACAACTCGGTGTGGCCCACATTCTTGAAGGCAGCGTGCAGAAGAGTGCGGACACCGTCCGGATCAACGTGCAGTTAATCAAAGCAGCTAGCGATTCACACCTTTGGTCGGATACATTTGATCGCAAGCTAACGGACATTCTGTCAGTCGAAACGGATGTAGCCAAAACTATTGCTGACCAGTTACGCGCGAAACTCACAGGGCAGGAGGAACAAGTCATCGCTGCCAAGCCTACCAGCAATCCTCAGGCTTATGATTCCTACCTGCGCGGCCTGGCTTACGCGCTAAAGACGGCATTCACGCCAGAGAACTCACTTGCAGCTCAGAAATACGTCAAAGAAGCGGTGCGACTGGACCCTAACTTCGCACTGGGTTGGGCTCTGCTCTCTTATGTAGATTCAAGTGGCTATCTTACGCAGAGTCTTCAACCAACGGTCGCTCTCCGCGAAGAAGCGCACGAGGCAGCCGAAACTGCCCTGAGACTACAGCCGAATCTTGGCGAGGGTTTGTTAGCCATGGGTTTCTATCACTATGCCTGCCTCAAGGACTATGACACTGCTTTAAAATATCTTGAGCAGGCACAGCGCGTTCTCCCTCAAAGCAGTCGAGTTCTCCAAGGCCTGGCCTTTATTGAAAGGAGGCGAGGCAACTGGGACAAGAGCGAGACGTACTTTCAGCAAGCCGAGAAAGTGGATCCGCGTAATGTTAACCTTCTTTCGCAACACGCGCGATCCTACATTTGCCTTCGTCGTTTTCCGGAAGCGCTGGCGAAGCTTGAGCAAATACTCAATATCACCCCCGACGACATAGACACGATTGTGTTAAAGGCGCGAATTGCACAAGCAGAAGGCGACCTTCCCCGCGCTAACGCACTTCTCGCCCCTCTTCGGCCGGGAGTCGGTTACGTGAACGCATTGGAAACACAGGTTTATCAGGCTATCCTGGAGTCGCGTCCGGGACCCGTGATTGCTCAGCTAAAGGAGATCCTGGCCAAGCCTGATCAAACACTGGGTTTTTACGCTGGCGAACTCCGCTTCTGGTTAGCCTGGGCACAGGAAGTAGCTGGTGACCATGCCGGCGCGCGCGAAAGCCGGAGTCAGGCTCGGACCGAGCTGGAATCTTTCCTCAAGGAACAACCTGAAAATTTTGTTTTAATGGGCGATCTCGCGCTTACAAACGTGGCTCTTGGTGACAACAATGCCGCGCTGGCTGCGGTTGAGCGCGCGATCGAGATGAGCCCGATCGAGAAGGATGCGCTTACAGGTCCCAGGCCGTTGGAAATTCTCGCCCGCGTTGCAGCCCGCGGCGGCGATGTCGACCGGTCGATCTCTGCATTGGAAAGGCTGCTTTCAATTCCCTACGAGGCACCTTTGGCTGCCAACCCGCCGCTCACTCCTGCGCTTCTCCGCCTGGATCCAATGTTTGAACGGCTCCGCAAGGATCCGCGTTTTCAGAAACTGGTTGCTCCCTCTCCAGGAAAATAGGAATCGCCATTACAACCCAATCGTGGTGATTAGATCCGTCGGGTCTTCGGGCGACGGTCTCGTCATCGGTGCTCAGTGATTTTCGTCCAAAGAAGGACGTGACATCGGCGGGATTTTGCCATTAAGTCAAAATCCAATACTTAATCGCCGTTCGGCGAGAGGAGGAGGACAACCATGAAGCCCAAGAAGTTAAAAAAGAGGATCCAGCAACTCGAGAAACGTCTACGAGAAGGCTCAGAGAAACTGGATAGATTAAAACGCAAACTGCAGCAGGAGGAGATGGCAAGAGCGTTGAAAGCTGCGAGAAAATCGGCAGCCCGCGTTACTGCATCAGCTGAAAAGAAATCTCCGGGCTCAATAACGAGCGAGAAAAAACCCAAGCGGAAGCTGAATCTCTCACCGGAGCGTCGTGCTCAACTTGCAGCCGCGATGAGAGCTAGATGGGCTGCCAAGCGAGCTGCCGAAGGGAATAGCGCAACCTCGTCGGACCAAAATTCTCCAGCGCCGCCAATGCCACCGCCGGAAAATAGAGGCGACGGCATCTAAGTACGGTCGGCGCGATTAGCATCGCCAGAGCGCGATCCAGAATTATCGCGTCGTATTGATACAGGCCCATCGACGCTGCGCTTTCCACTCGATTTTCTGGGCGAAACACAAGAGAGGTCCGCAAATTTACGGCTGTTTTTCTTCGCAAAGGTTTTGGAAAGCGGAATCTGCGCGCAACGGATCCCAGATCGGATCGAGCCTTAAAAATGCCGACGTGATGGGCGTTGGGCTGTACAGCCAACCGCCATATGGCGTTTGTAGCAGTTTCGTGAGAGTGGCGATCGCGCGAGCATTCTCCCCGGTTATCATCTCAACTAGCGCGAGGTTCTCTTCGAAGGCGGGTCCAGACAACCGATCTTTGTCACTCGGCAAAAGCTTAATTGCGCGCTGCGCTTCGTTGAGGGCTGAGTCTTTCTCGTCGAGCATCGCGTAAGTGACTGCGAGCGCTGCTGCAATGAAGGCGTTGTCTGGTTGATCCTTCTTGAGCAATTCGAGTGTTTTGCGCGCTTGTTCAGCGACAGCTCTTGATGATGCGGTGTCGCCAGCTACGCGATGGGCCAAGGCTAGCCCCACCTGCTTGCTGCCCTTTTCAATCCCCGAAGTAGATTGCAACTGAGCTTGTTGGGCTCGCGCAAGCCGCATCCCCTCAAAATTTCGTTCAAGTCTCAACTGGGTGAACTTGATTCGAACGGCAGCGTCCGATTTCGTTTGTACGTTTACCTGCACGAGCAATTTAGCAGCTTCTTGCAGATTACCTTCGGCCTGGCAGATGCTGGCCTTCAATGCCATTAAAGACAACTCATTAGGAAGGATATTCAGTGCCCGGTCGTAGAGCTTTTCTGCTTTCGAGAATTGCCGAATCGCAGCATATGTAAATGCCACTTCGGTCAGTAACGCTGTATTTCGTGGATTGAGGGCGAGGCCCCGCTCCCAATAGGCAACACTTTCATCCCAGTGGCCTTCGCTTCGCGCAATTGCCGCAAGGGCGTACAGGACCTCGCTATTTCCCGGCAGCATTTTGCTGACGCGTCCGAAGGTCGCTTTGGCCAGCCCGTAATCGTGCAGCACCCAATACTGATAATAGCCGGTGAAGAGCAGAGTTTCGGGTGAATTCTGTTGCAGTCTCTGCGCATTTTCTAAAGCCTCCTTTGCCGCATTGCGACGAGCGGCAGTTGTGTCGGCGCGATTCGAGTAAAGAAGCGAGTGCGCACCAGAAAGTCGTGCCCAGGCGAGCGCAAAATTTGGGTCAAGCTGTACTGCCAGGTCATAAAAATCGATGGCTTTGAACAAGGCCTCACTGGAGTAATTGCTGCGTGCCTCAAAAGCCAATCCGCGTAAATAGGCGTCGTACGCTTGCGGATTGCTCGTGGGCTGAGCAGCTAAAGCTCGTTCCTCGCGTCCGGTTAGCTTCGCTTGCAACGAGTCAGCTATTCCTTTGGCGATCTCGGTCTCGACGCTAAAAATGTCTCTCAACTTTCGGTCATACGTCTCGGCCCAGAGTTGCGAGCCGGTTTGGATGTTAACCAGGTGAACATTGACTCTCACCTGATTGCCAGCCTTCTGGACGCTACCCTCAAGGATATTCCCTACGCCAAGCTGCTTTGCGATTTCAGCAAGATTGCCGGCTTCGCTTTGATATCCCTGCGTCGAAGTGCGCGAAATTACTTTCAAATCGCCGATCTTCGCGAGACGTGTCAGGACTTCTTCTTGGATGCCATCGGCGAAATAAGCGTTATCCGGGTCACTGCTTAAGTTTTGAAAAGGCAGGACTGCGATCGATTTGTCGATCTTCTGCCACACGGTTCGTCGCAATAGAAAAAATCCAGCAGACGCAGAGATGATGACAGCGAAGGCAATGAGCAAAATGAGATTGCGTCGCCAGTGAACTCCTGGTGGTGTCGGCGTGCCCTGGATTCCTTGCGGCGTGATGTCGTATGCCCAGGCTAGTATAATCGCGATCGGAAAACCGATTAACAAAAGCACAATCACAAGCCGCAGAGTCCAATTCGGCAATTCCCATGCTGGAAACGCAGCCGAGGCCATTTGAATCAAAAATCCTGCGGCGACGATGTAAGCAGCGGCGACGCGGTAAACCTTTCGCCGCTGCAACTCCTCAAAGAAGCCGCTCATGATATCGGCTTGCCCATTCTGATCATAATCTCTTGCCGCATCTCAGACAGGCGAACACGTGAAGCGGTGTACTCGAACCACTGAGGGAGGTTGTAATGAGCTGCAGGAACGCGAGATTCAGACCGCCTTCCAATCGCGATGGCGATAACCATGAACTTCCATTTGTTCGACCTTGCAGGATTCATCGGCGTTGTGTTGATCATAGTTGCGTATCTGCTCCTGCAACTGGAGAAACTCCCAAGCTCGTCGCCGAGGTACTCACTATTAAACGCGGCCGGCGCACTGCTGATAATGGTTTCGCTCATCTTCGCCTTCAATTTATCAGCGTTCATCGTGGAAGCGTTTTGGTTTTTGATCAGCTTGGTAGGGCTATGGAAATCACTTGGCGCCAGAAAAGATTCGAAACCTGTCTAGTAATAGCAACAAGATCCCAAGGAAAGGGCGCGCCGGGAGACGTCAGGGTAGACGCCGCTTTGATGTGGGATCGCCCGGGTCGTATTCCCAAATCCGGGACGGATCGCCGAAAACCGCGCCGATCGCGCGGTCGGGCCAGACCTCAAGATATGTCAGTAGCAGCGCCATTAGCGGGACCAGAATGAAGTAGAGTCCGTGTGCAGCCATGAAAAACATCGCGATTGCGCGCAGGAGCAGAAGATAGAGATCCCAGCGCACCTTCTGCTTCAGCTCCTTGTCAGGCATAGTGTCGCAACCCATCCGGAATGCCTTCCAGAAATGACTCGCTGCAAGCGAGCCAAAGGTGAACCACAACGCAGGAGACTGCGCGAGCTGGCGCCGCAATTCGTCGCCGAGGAGGAGGTCGTGGAGCGGAATCAGCACGATCCAATAGGGCAGAGCGACAAAGAAGACGAGCAACAGCCATACGAATACGCCGCGCACAATGCTGCCGGCCAACGTCGCATGATCGGCCTTGGTTTGTGTCTCCCGCAGCGCGCGCGGAACCAATGCGGCAACGATTGCTGCCACCGCGGTTAATCCGTCGAACCAATAATTGAAAACGCTGATCGAAACCGACCAGCCGAAAGCATAAATGCCGACTACAGGAATCATATTGCGTGCAAGCGCGACCCACGCATCTGGCCGCGATGCGAACTCGCGCAGATGCTGGGAAAGCGGTGGCGGCCGGATTTGTCGTGTTGCGCTTGCGTTCGTTGTCGCCGGAGGCTTTGGCATCGCGACTGATTAAAGACAGGTCGGCGGGACCGAATCAATCCGCTTCGAGGAGGGCAGCAAAATTCTTGGCGTCACCGCGAAACAAGAAATAACGCAAGACCCACCGCAACCACATCTTCGCAGACGGCGACCACCAGGTCCTTAATGTGCAAATTCAGACGTCTCCTGATGCTGTAACCGATAAAAGCGCCGGCAACGCCGCCTATTCCACCAAGCAGCGTTCCCGCGAGCAATGCTCTCCCTGCGGCCGCTCAGAGACACGCGCCACACAGCCCACCGGTGATGATGCGCGCCACTAATGGTGCAGGCGCAGTACGCTTGCCAGTCATCGGGAGTTTGTCTGCGATTAATTCGCCGAGCGCAAGTACCGAAAATATCACGGCCGCTGCCGTTGATGCCATGAATGCAAGCGGAGAGCCGAGCAGATTCAACCAGTTGAGGTGCGCGGCCCATGCCACGGCAGCGGGCGCGGTCAACGAACGCAACCCGGCTACAATTCCGATTCCAAAAGCGAGAACGAACACGTAGTTCACCAATTCCTCCTATTCCGGCTTCCGCCTAAAGTAAGCTCTGTGCAATGGCACGAGAATGACCATGGAGAAATAAATCCAGCCGCTCAATTCGATTTGCGTTCTCGGCAGGCATAACGCAAGCGCCAGCGAAACAATTCCGACTCCCACTGGAATACTCCATCCGGTTACCTCGTGAAACGTCATTGCTCGTTCTCGTGGATCCAACCGCAACGACTCCCGCAATTGCCACGCACGTAAATTCAGAAGGACCATCTCCGCGGCGATCGCGGTGAATCCCAAGGCAAAAACCGCGAAGAGAGCGCGGACTTGCCATTCGGAATGCGCGCCGAGCACGTGACCAACTCGGCCGCTGCTGACAAAAAACCACATGGAACTGAAAAGCGCTTTGAGTGGGTAGATGTAGATCAACATCGTGACAATCATCGCCCAGCTAATGAAGATCGACGCGCCATCCTCCAGACCGTAGCGCCGGCTCCATAACCAATGACCGCGCCAAAAGATTCCCAGCACAATGATGCTCGCCACAAACGCGGGCACATTTTTGAAAGCTGCGAGGAGCGTTTCGATATCGTCAGGGATTTGCTGTGTGGCGATCACGAGCATCGTAATTGCGAACGCAAATGCTGCATCGATGAAAGTTTCCAGCCGCGTCATCGCAATGCCACGCAAGCGAAATCCGCCTAGCCGCGGAAGCGCATCCAAATCCGGCGGCAAAGCCGACCCAATTTCCTGTGCGCTTTCTTTCATTTGGCTGGGCGATATTACCGCAATTATCAGTTGGAGGGGAAGCTGACAGCTCCCCTGCAAAGACGCGTTCGAATCTCGACAATCCCATGGCGCCCGGTGATAATGGTGCGGTGATGACTCGCAATGGCATTCAACGAATGCTGTCGTGTTTCTTTTTGAGCGCACTGCTGGTTTTGTGGCCGATGATGCTTTCTTCGGCCGCGACTTTGGATGACCTAAAGCAATTGGAGATCACTTGCTACGTTCCGGCATATCTGACCCAGGGCCTCCGGTTGCAAAACGTTGAGGTCACCTACGACGAGATCCAGGAGAATGAAGATCACAACCACCCGTTGCCACTTTACTCAATCCAATATGGTAACGGCTGGAACGCGACATTCACAATCGAGTCGGCGCGGGAAGGAATCGGCGATCGAAACATCATGGCCGACGAAGAGAACGCAGAAGAAACTGAAATTAAATCGCCTTTCGGGCCGATGGACCTGATTTACCGGCCAAAGGGGAAAGATGGCCGCAAGGCCGAAATCATTGCGAACTGGGTAAGCGATCCCAATATGAACGAGGAAAAAGCTAAAGGCCCGGACTCGCATCCAGTGCTCGGCCGGTTCCATGGATTTTCTGCGACTGGAATTACATTGGCCGAGTTCACCAAGATCATTCAGTCACTTCACCCGATTGGGAATGACAACGCGCCCATGTCGCGGTCGACACCTGCAACCAATGCACAGATCACGGAAAAGCATTCTAGCGGAACAGCTCCGGCTCCGCTGAAGATTCACCCGAAAGTTTTCAATATGATCGTTTGCTGGGTCTCGGATTCGGAAAGTCCAGTCGCGACGGAAATCAATCTGAATGCGGTAGAGAAGAATGGAAACCAGTTCAATGAAGAGGGACTGAATCAAGATGGCGATTGGCTAGTCTATTCGGTGCCGGATACCGGCGGATTCATGCGGTATCGCGTGCTCGAGGCGAAAGGCAACCATTACAAAATCGAGTATCAGGAGAATGGCGACGGCACGCTTACGACAGCGTGCACAATCGAATTTGAGATTGAGAAGCGGCACATTCGCCAGAATGGCAGCCCGATGACGATTCACGCGCTTCAGGTATTGTCTTACACCCAGAAATAGAGCGTCGTCAGCCCCATAACTCACGGGATGGCATGCCGATTCTTCCGCCTTGATAATGGAGCCCATGATCACGATCGCGGCCGAGGAGCAGGGGACCATCAAGATCAACCCAGTCGGCGTCGCTCGCGAGGACGCGGGCGGGAGCGACCGAGAGTGAAGTGCAGACCATGCAACCGATTAGGATTTTGAAATTGTTTTCGCGACCGTGCTGATGCAGCGCGAGGGCTTCAGTTAATCCGCCCGTTTTGTCGAGCTTAATGTTGATTGCGTCAAAGCGATTCTTGAGACGCGGAAGATCGGCAGTCGTGTGGCAACTTTCATCGGCGCATACCGGGACCGGATGATCGAGCGCTTCGAGGATCTCGTCAGTGTGGGCGGGAAATGGTTGTTCAATCAGCTCGACTCCAAGTTGTTTCAACGCCGGGACCGTTTTTCGATAATGAGGAGGGGACCATGATTCGTTGGCGTCGATGAGCAGACGCGCCTTTGGCGCCACTGCGCGCACAGCTTCGACGCGCGCGACATCGCGATCATCGCCACAAAGTTTCAGCTTGAGAATTGGCAGGTCCCTGGCAGCCGCGGCGGCATCTGCCATCCTCGCCGGCGTATCTAGACTGACAGTGAAAGATGTCTCGACTTGATCCGCGTCGAGCGGATTCGTTGTAGCCGGTTCGCTGTGCGAAGCGTCTAGGTCGCCCGCAGGGCGATGGCTATAGGAAATGTTGGCAAGGTCCCATGCGCGTTTAGCGGAGCGTTTCGCTTCCAAGTCCCATAGAGCACAGTCCAACGCATTCCGGGCCGCACCTGGCTCGAGTAACTGCTGCAATTTATGTCGATCCAAATCGCCGATCTGTTGGATTGGTTCGATCTCCGCCAAAACAGAAGCAACGCTTTGCTTGTAGCGTTTGATCGGCACGCACTCACCGCGCCCGACGTGGTCACCATCGGTCATCGTAACGATCACCACCTGCGCTTCGGTGCGGCTGCCGCGCGAAATGCGGAACGGGTGGTTCAGCGGAAAGATTTCTTCCCTGGCATCGATTTTCAAGGTGATGAGTGATACGCGACCGGCGGCAACATACCAAACAATTTTTCAAGATTGAACGGTGATCCAGCCGATGCTGTCTCAGCTTCCACTATGACCAAACTCATTGCGCTAGTGGCGGCGGGCGCATTCGCAGCGGGAACAATGTTCGCTGGCGAACATGGCGATTGCGCGAAGAAGGCTGGGAACGAAGGGAAGATGGCCTGCACGGCCTCTCTCGCGAGTCTCAACCTGACAGCAGATCAGAAAACGAAGATGGAAACGGCGATGGCCGAGCACCACAAGGCGGGGTGCACGGACGCAACGGAGGCCAAGTTCATGAAGGATGCCGAGGGCATCCTTACTCCGGATCAGTTCGCGAAGTTCAAAGCCGAGTGCAATAAGCATAAAGAGAAGGCAGGGGCCTAAATTCGTTGCTTCGCAAACAGCGGTCGCCGCCGTTACTATCTGCGGGAAATCATGATCGCGCTCGCTTCGGCGAGCGCGATTTGCGTACGCGCGCTACTTGTTTGCGCGCCTTTATACGCGTGCCATGTGTCTTCAGCTGCTTCCCACTGCTCGATCTTGCCGGAGTGGCGATAAACGCGGTAACGATCAATAGCAGGGCTTGTTTCAAGATCGCCGCCGCATTTCGCATTGTGGATTTCGCGAAGAACGAATTCGAAATAAGCGTTCGTCGTCTCTTCGGTACCGTACGCGATGCAATCCAATGATATTCGCTTTTCATAGACATGGTCGCGTTTAAGGGTCCGCTGGAGTAACTCCAACGCTGCGTCCTCATTCAGCGGATGAGACCGCGGATTAGCTGGGACTGTGATTGGTGAAAGCAAAATCAATGCGGCCGCCGCTACCGCATTAATCCGAAAAACGCAGTTCATAGATCCAAGGAATCATTTGTTAGCCGTTCGCTGAGTTTCCATCAACGAACAATTCAAAGATTGGCAGCTGACGAACAAGACTACAGGATTCTGGCCATGAAGATCACCAAAAACATCGGCATGCTTTTGCTGGGTATCTACTTAATCGTGGATGGCCTCTTAGGTTTCGGATTGAACCTCGGGCCGGCCATCTTCCTGCTCTACTTTCTCGCGATTATCGCTGGGATCTTGATTCTGCTCGGGAGATGATGCGTGAAGAATGTCTCAGGAACGCAAGAAAGCAGGAAGTTTGTGTGAGAGTATTCCCGCTTTTGTTATCGACTTTGGCCTAGATATTTGTCGAACCACGCGACGGTTTGCTCCAGTCGATCGACTTGATGTTTGGGTTCGATGAACATATGACCTTCGCCAGGATAAATGATCAGCTTTGTCGGTACGTCCAAGGTCTTTAAAGCCTTCCAGAATTCATAGGATTGCGATGCTGGACATTCCGCGTCGCGCTCGCCGGCGATCACGAGGGTGGGCGTCTTAACCTTTTTGATGAAGCGAATGGGCGAACTTTTCTCATAAACCTCTGGATCATCGTAAACGCATGCGCCGAAGAACGGGATCATCCATTGCCCGATTAAGTTCTGGCCATAATAACTCTGCCAATTCGCAATGCCGGCGCTTGCGACCGCGGCGCGGAAACGATCTGTTTGCGTAACCGTCCACATGGTCATGAATCCGCCGTAACTCCAACCGGTCACGCCGAGACGATTGGGATCAACTGGATATTTTTTTACTACGGCATCGATTCCGGCGAGATCGTCGCGCAAATCGCCGCCTCCAAAATCCTGCACGTTTGCACGGGTGAAGTCCTCGCCCTGGCCGTAACTGCCGCGAGGGTTGGGAAGCAGCACGTAATAACCGCGCGTGGAAAGCGCAGCGATGATGGCACGCGCCATTCCAAAGGATGCCGGCCAGTCTGATGTCGTAACGCCGGATGGTCCGCCGTGGATAAGCACGACCATCGGATATTTTTTACCGGGTTCGACTTTCGCCGGCGGTATTAACCAGCCTTGAATGTTAGACCCTTCGTTCGTCCACTCGATGCTTTCCGCTTTGCCCCAGTTCGCCTGCAAGCCGGCGTTGTTGTTCGTTAACTGACGCCATTCACCGATTGGACCGGCGAAAACTTCGGGTGGCGAGTTGTAGGTGCTGCGGACCACGGCCGCCAACTTTCCATCCTTTGACAAAGCGAAGTTTGGAAAATTTCCAAATGCGTGAATTCCTTCGGATCCTTTCCAGATTGTTCGCGTCGAGTTGTCCGTCAGATTCAAGTCAGAAATCGCGCTGCCGCCTCCGACGTACTCGACTAGCAGAATTTGATCGGGTTTCTGCCAAAAGAATGAATTGACGGATGCTTTTCGGCTCGATGTGCGATTTGTGACGTCGCGGCCGTCACCACTCATGCTGAAAAGGTCACCACCGTGAAAACCTTCGTCACTCATTAGACCTTCAATGAACGCGATCGATTTACCATCCGCCGACCAGCGCGGAACGGCGACTTGAAACCAGGGTTTGTAGATTGATGTCGCATTACCTTTCACGATGTCGATTGTGTAAATGTGTGCGACCCACCAATTGTTGTCTCCGGGGCCAGGCGCGCCCGTAGCAACGAACGTTTTGTCGTCAGGCGACCAGTCGTAATCGTAAATGTGAAGATCCGGC
>Ga0066903_100001351_pt1 | contig 17774 bp, 16 predicted proteins | sample PanSoiMetaGPlot1_FD_67491 | JGI IMG/M metagenome (GOLD analysis project Ga0066903, IMG submission 67491) | Tropical forest soil microbial communities from Panama analyzed to predict greenhouse gas emissions - Panama Soil - Plot 1 (version 2) | ecosystem: Environmental > Terrestrial > Soil >... | reverse complement strand
GACGATGCCATGCACCCCCCGGTTGAGGTCGCGCGCCGTGACGTAGGTCTGGGGGTCGTTGAGGAGCGTCACGATCGACGTGTCCGGAGACGCGTTCGTGACGATCCCGACGAGGCCGTCCCCACTCACGACAGGCGTGCCGAGGCGGACACCGGACGACGTGCCGGCCTCGATCGTGAGCGTGTGCGCGAACGGTCCGCTGGGGAAGGAGATGACGTCGGCGTTGACGGCGCGGAAGTCGTTCGGGAACCTCGGCCCCTGCTCATAATGGAGGAGTTTCTCGAGGGCCGGCACCTTCGCCGCCTGGGCGCGCTCGGCAATCTGCGCCGCGCGGTACTGACTCAGCTGCTTCTTCAGCTTCTGGTTCTCCGATTTCGCCTTAGTGAGGCCGTCGACGTAGTCGTAGGCGTCGCGGAACGGCTGCGCGACACGCGTGGCGGCGATCTGGAACGGGCGAAGCGCGGACGAGCCGGCGCCCTGGATGTCGTGGAGCGCTCCCGCGGTCGGGGAGCGGAACGCGATGGTCAGGAGCGCCAGCGAGGCGAGGACGAGAACGACGACGACCGTGCGACGGATGAGCGCGCTGCGAGCCCTCGAGGGATACGGAGTCGGCTTCGAGCGCTGCACCGACGAGGCGAGCACCGCCGCGCGGGTGCTGCGGCTGGGGGAAGGCACCGAAACAGGTTACCGCGGCTGCCTGCCGACCGGTCCGGACCGGAGGTCGAGAGCGGCCGTCGTGTCGACCGACGCGGCGCGAAACCCGATCGACTCGTTCAGACCCCGCATGACGGCGTTTTCCTCCGCGTTCGACGTCTTCACGACCTCGATCTCGGGATGATCCGCCCGCAGCCTCCGGAGCGACTCGACCTTGACCGCCCGCGCGAGCCCTTTGCCGCGCTCGGCAGCGACCGTCCCGGTGTCGTCGGTGAAGCCGAGCGACGAGCCGCGGGAGACGCGGAGCTCCGTGAACGCACCGATCTCGCCGTCCTCGCGCAACGCCACCGTGAGGCGCATCTCGCGCTCCCGCCGCCTCAGCGACTCCTCCGAGCCACGCACCTGCTCCGCCGTCCAGCTCGGGAAGTCCAAGCCTTCCGGCGTCGGCGCGTCGTCCATCGCCGTCCGCGCGCGCACGTAGGCGGCGAGGTGCGCCTCCGGAACCTCGGCGAGCCAGGTGACCAGGCGAAAGCCGTCGGGAAGGCGCGGCTCGGGGAGCGCGGCCGGACGGAGGTCGAGCAGCGACCGGACGACGCGCTGCTCGTCGACGGCCCCACAGCGCCTGGCGAAGGCTGCACCCTGAACGGTCGAGTGGGCGCCGCGCAGGGCCTCGACGCCGATATCCCGACACCGCGCGAGCACCTGATCGAGCAGAGCGGTCCCGAGGCCGCGCCGCCGGCGCAACGGCTCGACGAGCAGCTGGAGGAAGGCCGCGCGAGGGCCGTGCACGGAGAGCGCCGCCATGCCTCCCTGTGTGAGCCAGAGGCAGCTCGTGTGTGTCAATGGTTGGTGCCGGTAGAAGGCGATCACCTCGTCGACGCTTCGCATGGGCTCGCCCGGCTGCAGCTCGTCGTGACACGTGGCCTCGAGCGCGTAGAAGCGTACGAGCACCTCGTCGGACGCGGTGCGCGCGTCGACCTCCTCGATGTCCACGGATCGCCTAGTAGCGGCGGCCGTTGCGGGAGCGCGCCTTGTTGCTCCGGTGGATCGCCTCGAACTCCTCGAGGCTGCGGCCGGAGCCGACCGCAACGCACGTCAGCGGGCTCTCCGCGAGGTGCACCGGCATCTGCGTCTCGTGCCGCAGGCGCTCGTCCAGCCCGGTGAGAAGCGAGCCGCCGCCGGCGAGCACGATGCCGCGATCCATGATGTCCGCGGCGAGCTCGGGCGGAGTCTTGTCGAGCGTCGACTTGATCGCCTCGATGATCTGGGTCACCGGCTCGTCGAGGGCGCGCCGGATCTCCTCGGAGGTCAGGATCACCGTCTTTGGCAGGCCGGTGAGCATATCGCGGCCGCGCACCTCGGCCTGGAGCTCTTCCCTCATGTCCCACGCGGAGCCGATCTCGAGCTTGATCTCCTCCGCCGTCTGCTGGCCGATGAGGAGCTTGTAGTCGCGCTTGATGTGGTTGATGATCGCCTCGTCCATCTCGTCACCGCCGACGCGCAGCGACTGCGAGACGACGATCCCGCCGAGTGAGATCACGGCGACCTCGGTCGTGCCGCCGCCGATGTCCACGATCATGTTCCCGGTCGGCTCCGCCACGGGCAGCCCCGCACCGATCGCAGCGGCCATCGGCTCCTCGATCAGATACGCCTGGCGCGCGCCGGCCGACAGCGTCGCCTCCTCGACCGCGCGCTTCTCGACCCCGGTCACGCCGGAGGGGACGCAGACGACGACACGCGGATGCGCGAAACGGTGCTGGTGCACCTTCTGGATGAAGTGACGCAGCATCTGCTCCGTGACGTCGAAGTCGGCGATGACGCCGTCCTTGAGCGGCCGGATCGCCTGGATCGTCCCCGGCGTCCGTCCGAGCATCCGCTTCGCCTCGACCCCCACCGCGTGCACCTCACCCGAGCGCTGGTCGATAGCCACGACGGACGGCTCGGAAAGCACGATGCCGCGCCCGCGCACGTAGACGAGCGTGTTCGCGGTGCCGAGGTCCACCGCCATATCGCGGCCGCCAAAGCCGGTCAATCCTGAAAAGAGGCCCATAGACCGCCCGGAGCATATCCGCAAAGCCAGGAAGCTCCTACGAAGACACGACTCCTTCGTCACTCCTACCGGGCTAGCGTCGGAACGAGCGACGACGGAGGCAACGTGAACGTGGTGACGCTGATCGGCAACCTCGCGACCGACGTGGACGTGCGTGAGGTGGGGCCGGACAAGAAGGTGGCGAGCTTCGTGCTCGCGGTCGACCGCGCCAGCCGAGACGGCGGCGCGGACTTCGTGAACGTATCGGCCTGGGACCGCCAGGCGGAGCTGTGTGCGGAATACCTCTCGAAAGGGCGGCGGATCGGCCTCGACGGGCGCCTCAGGTCCCGCTCGTGGGAGGAAGAGGGCAAGCGGCGGAGCGCGATCGAGGTAGTCGCGCGGAGGATCGAGTTCCTCGGCGGTGCGACGCGCCGCGACGAGACCGGGGAGCGCGGAGGCGACGTGATCCCCTTCGAGGCGTCGGCTGCGGCCGGCTAGCCCTCGTCGAGACGAGCCACGAAGTCTTGGATTGCCACGAGGCAGGCGTCTGGCCGTTCGCCGATGAGGAGGTGGCCGCAGCCGGCGATCGTGCGCAACGGTGCGCGGAGGCGGCGCGCGTACTCCATCCCGTCCTCGAGCCGCACCCAGTTGTCGCTCGCGCCCCATAGGCAGAGGCAGGGACAGATGATGCGGTCGAGTTCGGGACGCGGATCCGTGACGACGAGCGCGCGGCCAGCCTGATTCGTGTCGGTGTGATGGGCAGGCCCGACGAGGAACGCCTCGGCCATCTCGGGCTCGAGTCCATCGGGGTCCGCCACCCCCCACCAGCCAAAGGCCGTCCGCCGCCCGAGGCGTGAGCGCGACCAGGCCTGGCGGTGCGGTGCGATCAGGCGGCCCGGCTTGGTCACCCCGAGCAGCGTGAGCGTCACCTGGGCAGCGCGGGAGGTCGAGCCGATCCCCGCCGAGGCAGCGAGCACGACGCCCCGCACCGCCTCGGGTCGGCGTACGGCGGCTCGGAGCGCCACGACACCGCCGAGCGAGTGACCGACCCAGACCGCGTGACCGATTTCCTCGGCATCGGCGATCGCGAAAACGGCCACTGCGAGCGCGTCCACGTCGCGTGCCTCGGACAGCGGGGCCGAGCGTCCATGCCCCGGCAGGTCGGGGACGAGGACGCGGTGGCGCCGGGTCAGCGCGGGCGCGAGAGAGCGCCAGTTCTCGATCGTGCCGCCGAGACCGTGCACAAGGACGAGCGGCGGACCGTCGCCACCCACGGCGTAGACGAGCCGCGTGGCGCCGTCCACGAGCTCACGTTCCTCGAATCCCTCAAGACGGTGTTTGCAGTCCGTCACCAGTGAGGCATATTCTTCGTCCGATGGATGTTTCTGGGAGGCGGGCCGAGTGAGGCCCGCAACGATGACAAGCGAGGGTGCGATCTAGCCCGCCAGCGCGTTCCGCGCGGCGGGTTTTTTCGTTCCAGGAATTTTCGGTCAAGGAAGTCAAGGAAGGAGTCGGACTCGATGGCGAACCACCTCACGCCCGAAGAGCTCTCGAAGGAACTCGGACTCGACCGGCAGGAAGTGATCCGGGTGTGTGTCGAGGAGGGCGTGCCGATCTACCACGGAAAGATCGACAAGTCGCTCTTTGCGATGGTGCAAGACGCAACGGAAGGGTTCGGGAGCGGCGCCGCGAGCTCGAGCGCGGCCTAGCTCGACCGTCGGCGTCAGGCGGATTTCTTCGCCGGCGCCTTGCGAGACCGGGAGCCGGCCTTGGAGCCGGCTTTCCCGTTCGAGGAGTCCTTCGTACCCTTTGCCGCCCGGCGTCCCTGTGCGTCGGCGACGCTCTGCCGCAGCGCCTCCATCAGGTCGATCACCGGCGCTTCGGTGACCGGCTCGGGCGCCACGATCTCCTGGCCGGCGAGCTTCGCCTCGAGCATCTGCGCGAGGTCGCGGCGGTAGTCGTTCTCGAAGTCCTCAGGCGTCCAGTCGCCGGCGAGGCTCGAGATCACCTGCTCGGCGAGCTTCAGCTCGGCGTCCTGCACGTCGGTCGCCGTGACGGCCTCCTCGATCTCGTCCTTGGCCCGCACGTCCTCGGCGAAGAAGAGCGTTTCGAGCAGCAGGGCACCCTGCCGCGCGCGGATGAGGCAGAGATTCTCCTTGCCCCAGAGCACGAACTTGCCGACGGCGGCCATCCCCGACTCCTCCATCGCCCGCAGCAAGAGCACGTACGGCCGCCGCTGCGCCTCCGCGTCGGCCGGCGCCAGGTAGTAGGTGCGGTCGAAGTAGACGGGGTCGACAGCCTCGAGCTTGACGAAGCGGAGGATGGCAATGGACTGCGAGCGCTGCAGCGCCACCGCCTCGAGGTCGGCCTCCTCGACGAGCACGTACTGGCCCTTCGCGAACTCCCATCCCTTGACGAGCTCGTCGGGCTCGACGTCCCGCTCATGCACCGGACACCAGCGCTTCTGCTTGATCGGTGTGCCGCATTCGCGATGGAGCGTGCGGAACGACACATCCTGGCGCTGGGTCGCGAGCGCGAGCCCAACGGGGATGTTGACGAGGCCGAAGCTGATCGATCCGTTCCAAATGGTCCGCATTGGCTTTCCCAGTTTAGTTGGGACTGCCCGAATTCTCGTTTTTCATCGCCTTCCCTGCATACGATTCGTGCATGGAGCGGCGCACCGCGCCCGAGCTCTGGCGCGACGCCGTCCGCGACGCGCCGGACGAGCCCGCCTATCTCGAGGAGCGGGAGGACGGCTGGGGTCCGGTGTCGTGGGAGGAGGCGTCGCAGCGGGTAGACGCGCTCGCCCGCGGCCTGCTGGCGCGCGGAGTCCGGCACGGCGACCCGGTGGCGGTGCTGGCACGGACACGCCTGGAGTGGATCCTGCTCGACTGGGCCGTGATGTCGATCGGCGCGGTGGTCGTTGGTCTCTATCCCACGAGCAGCGCGAAGGAGTGCAAATACGTGCTCGCGCACTGCGAGGCGGTGCTCGCCTTCGCGGAGGACGAGGAGCAGACACGGAAGCTCGTCTCCGTGCGCGGCTCGCTGCCTTTGCTGCGTGAGGTGATCCCGTTCGACCGGCTCGCGAAGCTCGAGGCGGAGGGCCGCCTGGCGACGAATCTCCGGCCGGATCCGGTCGAGGAGGATGACCTCGCGACGCTGATCTACACCTCGGGCACCACGGGGCCTCCGAAGGGGTGCATGCTCACGCACCGCAACCTCGTGACGGCGGCCCTCTGCGTCCGCGAGAGCGTTCAGCGGCCGGGCGACGTCGTCCTCCTCTTCCTGCCCCTCGCCCACAGCTACGGACGGCTGGCCCACCAGGCAGCGACCCACAACGGCGCGACCGTTGCGACCGTCGCGGAGGTGTCGCGCGTGCCGGAGGCGCTCGCGTCCGTTCGGCCGACCATCCTCCCCGCAGTCCCCCGCGTCTACGAGAAGATCCATGCGAACACGCTCGGCGAGATCGAGCGAGCGGGGGGCCTACGTCGGCGGATCGGCCTGTGGGCCCTCGGAGTCGGCGCCGAGGCGAGCCGCAGGCGACGCGAGGGCGCCCGTGTTGGAGGTCTGCTCGCGCTGAAGGAGCGCCTTGCCGAGCGTCTCGTCTTCGCCAAGGTGCGCGACCGGTTGGGCGGGCATCTCCGGATCGGGATCTCCGGCGCGGCGCCGCTGTCGACGGACGTGATGGAGTTCTTTCACGCGCTCGGCGTGCCGGTCATCGAGGGCTACGGCCTGACCGAGACGGCGAGTTCGGCGACCGTCAACGAGGCAGAGGACTTCCGGATCGGCACGGTCGGCCGGCCGGTCGACGGCACCGAGATCCGAATGGCGGAAGACGGCGAGATCCTGATCCGCAGCGACTCCGTGTTTGCCGGCTACTACAAGGAGCCGGAGGCGACGGCCGAGACGCTGACCGAGGACGGCTGGCTACGCACGGGCGACGTCGGCGAGGTCGACGAGGGCGGCTTTCTCCGGATCACCGACCGGAAGAAGGACTTGATCATCACGGCCGGCGGCAAGAACATCGCCCCGCAGAATCTCGAGAACGCGCTGAAGACGTCGCGCTTCGTCTCGCAGGCCGTCGTCGTCGGCGACCGCCGCCCGTACGTGACGGCGCTGCTGACGCTCGACGAGGCCGAGGTCGCCGCGAGCGGGCGCGACCCGCAGGAGCTCGCACGGGAGCTCGTCGACGACGTCAACCGCGACCGCACGCGCGTCGAGCAGATCAAGCGGTTCGCGGTCCTTCCGCGCGATTTCTCCCAGGAGGAGGGCGAGGTGACGCCGACGCTGAAGCTGCGGCGCAGAGTCATCCACGAGCACTTCGCGGATGAGATCGAGAATCTCTACGCGAGCGAGCCCGGCTAGCCGAGGATTCTCTTCGCGCCGTCGTACTCGGACGCGTACCAGCCCCCGCCCAGGCTGTCGATCCGCACGACGTCGCCGGTGTGCGGTGCGTGGATGAACTGGCCGTTGCCGACGTAGATCCCCACGTGGCCGAGGCCGGCGAAGAAGACCAGATCGCCGGGCTGTAGCTGGCTCCGTGACACCGAGACGGCGTTCGGATAGTCCCATTGGCCCACCGTGTAGTGCGGAAGCGAGATGCCGACCTGCGCGTAGACGTACATCACCAAGCCGGAACAGTCGAAGCCGCTCGGGCTTGCGCCGCCCCAGACGTACGGCACGCCGAGGTATTGCATGGCGATCCCCACGACGCCGCTGTAGTGGCCGGCCGGCACCGATCCACCGGTTGGGTCGCCAACGCCGAAACTGCCGGTGGGTGCAGCAGCCTGCGCCTTCACTGCCGCGCGCGCGCGGTGGGCCGCCGCGGCTTGCGCGGCCTGCTGCCGGGCGATCATGCCCTGGAGCTGAGACCGGACGGAGCTGTACAGCCGCCGCTCGGCGGCAATCTTGGAGTTGATCCGGTTCCGCTCGGATGCCGCGACGGCGACCAAGTGGTGCTGCCGAGCCCGTTGCTGGCGGAGCAGCACGCGCCGTTGGATGATTTGCTTGTGGAACGAGAGGACCTCGTGGATCAGCGCGTTGTTCTGCTTCGAGATCGAGTTGACGGTTTCGATCCGCGAGATGAGGTCGTCGAGGCTGCGGGCGCCGAGGATGACGGCGAGCGAGGACTGCTGGTCCTCCGACGTGTAGATCGCCACGAGCCGTTTGGCGAGCGCGCGCTGCGCACGTCCGAAGTTGCCGCGCGCCACGCCGAGCGCCTGCCGGTTGATGGCGAGCCGGTGCTCGACCCGCTTCAAGTTCCGGTTCGCGACCCGGTAGCGGCTGTTCGCTCTCTGCGCCGCGGCGTCGAGTCCCTGGAGCCGGACGAGGACTGACTGTGCCTGCGCCCGCTTGGCCCCGATCGGGTCGGCGTGCGCGCTCAGCGCCGTCGCCAGGACCAAGCCGACCAGCAGCGCCGAAACCGCAGCCGACCGCATCGGCGCGCGCAATGACGTCCTCCCGCCCGTCACGAAGTCTGGACGGTAACAGACCTTCCGGACACGCTGCCACACCCAACCGTCACGAAAAACCTGCAATTTGGCATAGAGAGTTGTCAAGAAGTTGTCAGGACGCACGCAAGTGGGGGCGCACAAAGTCCGCGATCGTTTACGGTGCGCCGACGTGCCCGGGCCCCCAGCAACCCGCACCGGACGCCTTGCGACCCTCGCTGCGGTATTCGCACTGACGGCCGCATCGGCCGCGTTCGCCGTTCTCGGGACCTCCGCTCCGGGCTCCGCCGGCGACCAGGGTGTCGCATCGGAACGGCTCGATACACGGGTGCATCAGGCGCTGCTCGGCCTGTACGCGCTCGATTCCCAGCTCCAGGCCTCACAGGCCCGGCTCGGGACGCTCGAGACGGCCGCCGCAGGTCTGCGGACCCGTCAGGCAACGCTCCGGCAAGCGCTCGGCGTCGCTCGTTCCACGCTGCGGGTGGCGCAGGGGAGCCTTGCGAACCACCTGCGGGCTCTCTACGAAGGCGGAAACGTCGATCCGGTCGCCGTCGTCCTCGGGGCGACCTCGTTGAGTGCGGCGTTACGCCGGCTCGACGACCTGACGCGGATGGCCGATCAGGATCGCCGCATCGTTGCGACGACCGTCGCGGCGCACACCCGGCTGCTGCAGGTGCGCGCCCGCCTCGCCGTGCAGAGCCGCCGGCTCGCGCGCTCGCTGGCGGCGGCGCGGGAAGAGGAGCAGACGCTCGCACAGGCGGCCGCGGCTCGCCACGCGTTCGTTGCGTCGCTCCAGGCTCGCGAGCGGCTGCAGGCGGCGCAGGTTCAGACCATCGTGGCGACGGCCGGTGCGGCTCAGCAGCGCTCGCAAGGCCTGCAGGCGCCGACGCCGACGCCGACGGCGCCCCCGCCGAGCTCCGGCGACCGGACCCTCGTCGTGAGCGCCACCTGCTACGACCTGCCGGGAAGAACGGCGACCGGGATGCCGGTGGGCTGGGGCGTCGTCGCAGTCGACCCGTCGGTGATTCCCCTCGGCACCCGGATGCACGTCCCCGGCTACGGCGACGGCGTCGCGGCCGACGTCGGCAGCGGGATCCAAGGGGCGGTCATCGACCTCTGGATGCCGCCGGCCCAGTGCGCAGCCTGGGGCCGCCGTACCGTCACGATCACGCTCTACTGAGCTCGAGACCCTCTACACTTCCGCGGCGGAAGGGGGGTTTAGCGGTGACGGAGCTCGTCGAGACGACACGAGAGCGGCAGACGGAGGCGCTCCGCGTCCTCCTCGTCGACGACCACGACCTCTTCCGCACCGGCCTGAGGAACCTGCTCGAGGAGCAGGGGCTCGAGATCGTCGGGGAGGCGGCCACGGGCGCCGAGGCCGTGGCTCACGTCCGCGAGCTCACCCCCGACGTCGTCGTGATGGATCTCAACATGCCCGCCATGGGCGGAGTGGAGGCGACACGTCACATCGCCGAGGTCTCACCGCTGACCCGCGTCGTGATGCTCACGATCTCCGACGAGGACAGCGACGTGACGGACGCGATCCTCGCCGGCGCGTGCGGCTATCTCCTCAAGGATGCCTCGATCCAGGACCTCGTCTCGGGCATTCGCGCGGCCGCGCGCGGCGAGGCGCTCATCTCACCTCACATCGCGGCCAAGGTGCTGCAGCGGATCCGCGCCACGAGCGCGCAGCCGGAGATCGAGGAGCTGATCCGGGCGGAGCTCTCGGAGCGCGAGATCGAGGTGCTGAAGCTGATCGCGAACGGCAAGGACAACGCCGTCATCGCAGCCGAGCTGCACATCAGCCCGAAGACGGTCAAGAACCACATCTCCAACATCCTGATGAAGCTCCAGATCGACAACCGCATCCAGGCGGCCGTCTACGCCGTGAGAAGCGGGATCGTCTGACCTAGCGGCGGGAGCCCGACCCGCGGACGGAGCGGGCGCGGACCTGCAGGGAGTGCAGAAGCGTCCGGAGCCGCGCGATCTCTCCGTCGGCGCTGTCGAGGCGCTCGGAGAGCTGGGCTAGCTCGGCGGCGACGCTGTGCGCCGACACCTCACCCGCGTCACGCGCGACCTCGCCGAGCCGCCGTTCAATGCGCATGCGCTCGGCCTCGAGCGCAAGCGCCTCCGCGTAGCCGTCGGTGAGCGTCGACTCGATCGCGTCGAGACTCGGGGCATCGGCGCCTTTCTCGGGTCGGCGAAGCAGCTCCGCGATCTTCTCCTGCAGCGGCATGGCCCACGATTATCGGACGCCGGGGCCCGCGCTGGAATGGGTCACCCGGCCCATCTTCGTAAACAAGTCGACCCACTCCGCTTGACGTTTCGACTCTCGCTTGAAAAATGGAAAGTCCGTGCTCCTCCGTCTTGGTGCCGCAGCGACGGTGGCCCTCGCCCTCGTCCTCGTCCCGGCCGCTACGGCCGGCTCTCGCTCCACGCTCCAGGAGCGGCTTGCGCGCGCGCTCCGAGCCGTCCACGTGAGCCCGGGCCAGACCGGTGCAATCGTTCTCGACCTCCACACGGGGGCCACGGTCTTCGCGCAGAACGCACACCTGCCGCTTCGGCCGGCGTCGAACGAGAAGCTCGCGACGACGTATGCGGCGCTGACGGCTCTCGGCCCTTCCTTCCGCATCGAGACGGACGTGCTCGGAAACGGGAGACAGCGGGGAACGACGTGGCAGGGCAACCTCGTGCTCAAGGGCTACGGGGACCCGACGCTTTCCTCGAGCGATCTCGTCTCGCTCGCGCGACAGGTGGCCGCAGCCGGGATCCGGCGCGTGAGCGGCCGTATCCTCGGCGACGAGAGCTGGTTCGACGCACGCCGCACCGGGCTCGGCTGGAAGGCGCAGTTCTTCCTGCACGAGTCGCCCGCGCTCTCGGCCCTCGTCGTCGACCGCGGCTGGACGGGGCACTACGAGACGGCGCGACCGGCGCTGTACGCGGCGCAGCTCTTCCGCGTCGATCTCCGCCGCGCCGGCGTCCGGGTGCATGGTGGCGCGGGCGTCGGCGTTGCCGCGACCGGGCCGGTCCCGCTCGCGTACGTCGAGTCACCGCCCCTCTCCGCTCTGGTGCGGCACATGGACGTCTACAGCGACAACTTCTACGCCGAGATGCTGATGAAGGAGGTGGGCGCGGTGCAGGGCGGCGGCGGCTCCGCGGCGGCAGGGCTCGCCGTGTCGCGGCGGCTCCTGACCGCGGCAGGTGTTCCCCTCACCGGGGTGCGAATGGTCGACGGCTCGGGCCTTTCGCTCACCGACCGCTGGACGCCGGGCGGGCTGGCGGCGCTCCTGCGCACGATGTGGCTCGACCCGGACCTCCAGCCGTACCTCGTCTCCGCCCTGCCGATCGCCGGCGAAACCGGCACGCTGGACCACAGGATGCGCCACGGTCCGGCGCACGGCTTCGTCCGTGCGAAGACAGGGACGACCGACAACTCCTCGGCGCTGTCGGGCTTCGTCGGTGACCGGTACGTCTTCTCCGTCGTCGAGAACGGCCGTCCGGTGCGGACGCGGAACGCCGAAGGGTCGCAGGATCGCTTCGCGCAGGTGCTCGCTCGGGCTGCGACGGCCGCCGCGTCCTAGGACTCGCCGAGCAGCGCGAGTAGGTCCGCCTCGGAGAGGACCGGGACCTCCGCCTTCTGCGCCTTGGTGAGCTTCGAGGCGCCCGGCTCCTCCCCGACGAAGAGGCCGGTCGTCTTCGACGAGACGGAGTCGGTCACCTTCGCACCGAGCGCCTCGAGCCGCGCCGTTGCGTCCTCGCGGGAGAAGCGGTCGAGCGTCCCGGTGATGACGTACGTGCTGCCGGTGAGCGGTCCTTCCCGCGGGCGTTCGTCCTCCCCCGCCTCGAACCGCAGCCCGAGCGCTCGGAGCTCCTCGACGAGCGCCCGGTTGTCCTCGTCCGCGAACCATTCCGCAACGGCCTCGGCCCGGTCGGCTCCGAAGCCGTCGACCTCCGCGATCTCCTCCGGCGTGGCGGCGATCAGAGCGTCGACCGTGAGGAAGTGCCGGGCGAGGTTCTGGGCGAGCACCCAACCGATGCCGGCGATGTTGAGCCCCAACAACACGCGCGAGAACGGCACCCGGGTCCGTGACGCGTCGATCTGCTGGATCGCGCTCGTCGCCGAGATCTCCCCGAAGCCGTCCAGCTCGAGCAACTGCTCCTTCTGCAGGCGGTAGAGATCGGGCAGGGATCGGACGAGTCCCTTCTGCCACAGCATCCTCACCCTCCGCTCCCCGATACCGTCGAGGTCCGCCGGACCCTCGACCCAGGCGATCAGCGTCTCGAGACCCCGCGACGGGCAGGCGCGGTTCGGGCACCGGTGCATCGCCTCGCCCTCCGGCTTGACGATCTTCGTGCCGCAGAGCGGGCAGTGCGTCGGCATGCGGAACTCCTTCGTCCCTCGCCGGTGTGGCCCCGCGGGCCCCACTACCTGAGGAATGACGTCTCCGGCCCGCTGGACGATCACGTCGTCGCCCTCCCGGATCTCCTTGCGGTTGATGTCCTCCTCGTTGTGCAGCGTCGCTCGCGAGACGGTGACGCCGCCGACCTCGACCGGCTGCAGCTTCGCCCAAGGGTTGAGCGCCCCCGTCCGCCCCACCCGGATCGCGATCTCGTCCAGGCGCGTCACCGCGGTCATCGGCGCCCACTTGAAGGCGCGGGCCCAGCGCGGCCGCCCGTGCAGTGCACCGAGCCGCTCCTGCTGCACGTAGGAGTCGACCTTGATCACGATCCCGTCGATCTCGTAGTCGAGCTCGGCGCGGCGCGTCTCCCACGCAACCGAGCGCTCGACGACCTCCTCGACCCTTTCGACCCGCTCCGCGAAGGGGTTTGTCGGAAACCCGTGTTCGCGGAGCCAGGCCAGCGTCTCCCACTGACTCCCGAGCTCGACGGCATCGTGGACGCCGATGGCGTAGGCCCAGAACGACAGAGGACGGGCGGCCGTGATGGTCGAGTCCTTCTGCCGCAGCGATCCCGCGGCTGCGTTGCGCGGGTTCGGCGTCGGCTTCTTCCCCCCCGCGACGAGCCGCTCGTTCAGCGCGTTGAAGCCGGAAAGCGGCATGTAGACCTCCCCCCGCACCTCGACGGTGCCGGGAACCTCCGCGCCGGCCATGGCGAGCGGGATCGCACGGATGGTGCGGAGGTTCACGGTCACGTCCTCTCCCTCGACGCCGTCACCGCGCGTCGCGCCCTGCTCCAGCACGCTGTCTCGGTAGGTCAGGTTGATCGCGAGGCCATCGATCTTCGGCTCGAGAACGTAGGCGACCGACTCGCCCTCGCGGCCGAGCCGCTTCCGGACGTCGTCCGCCCACTTCGCCACGGCCTCGTCGGTCGTGACCTTGTCGAGCGAGCCCATCGGCGAGAGGTGGCGTACCTTGCGGAAGCGGTCCGACACCGGCGCGCCCACGCGCTGGGTCGGGGAGTCGGGCGTGAGGAGCTCGGGATGCTCCGCCTCGAGGGCGAGGAGCTCGTCGAAGAGGGCGTCGTAGCCCGCGTCCTCCATGATCGGCTCGTCCTCGACGTGGTACGCGATAAGCGCGCGGTTGAGGACCTCGCGCAACTCGGCGGCCCGGGCGGCCGTCGTCGTGGTCTTAGAGGACGCCAAGAAGCTCCCCGGCCGAGTCGACGATCGCGTCGGGTCCCTCCGCCTCGAGCCGCGTGCGGTCGTGGATCCGGCCCCACGTCACGGCGACGGCGAACATCGCCGCCGCCTTCGCCGCGCGAACATCGAAGGGCGAGTCGCCGACATAGGCCGTGCCGGCGGGATCGGCTCCCAGGCGCTCCGCCGCCAGCAGGAGCGGCTCCGGGTCGGGCTTGTGGCGCGTCGTCTCGTCCCCGCCCACGACCGTCTCGAAGAGGTGGCCGAGCGGCACCTGGTCGAAGGCCAGCTCGACCGTCGAGCGGCGCTTCGCGGTCACGATGCCGAGCCTCCGCCCCTCTCCCCGCAGCCGCACGAGGACGTCCTCAATCCCCGCGCACGCCTCGAGCTCCTCGTGGAGTGGCTCGTTGTGGGCGCGGTAGACGGTGACGAGCCGCTCGACCAGCTCCGGCGCCAGTGCATGCATCTGCGCCTCGAGGCCGGGCCCTCCGACCGCCTGCAGCAGCTCATCGTCGGAGTACTCCCGGCCGAGCACCTCGCGCGTGGCGTGCCGCATGGAGGCGAGGATGATCGCGCCGGAGTCGACGACCGTGCCGTCGAGGTCGAAGAGAACGGTCTCGAACCGCATCCGCCGATCGTATCGGCGACCCCGCCGGCCGCTTGCGGCCTGGGTCCTTGGCCGGGCGCCGGCGGCGTGGCCGCCGACGCTTCCAGCCTCAGTAGGCTCCTCACGGTGGCCAAGCCTTCCGATTTCCGCTTCCTCGTCGTCCCCCACACCCACTGGGACCGCGAGTGGTACCTGCCGTTCGAGCAGTTCCGGCTGCGCCTCGGCGCCGTCGTGGACGGCGTCCTCGACACGCTCGAGAGAGACCCCTCCTTCACGTCCTTCACCCTCGACGGGCAGGCGATCGTGCTCGAGGACTACGTCGAGGTGCGGCCCGAGAGCGAGGGGCGGCTGCGTGCACTGCTCGCTTCTGGACGGCTCGAGGCCGGACCCTCCTACGTCCTTCCGGACGAGATCCTCGTCGGAGGCGAGTCGCTCGTCCGGAATCTCCTGCTGGGCCGCCGCGTCTGTCGGCGCTTCGGGTTCGAGCCGAGTGGTGCCGGCTACCTCCCCGACAGCTTCGGACACCCTGCGCAGCTGCCGCAGATCCTCGCCGGTTTCGGCATCCGCACGTTTCTCTTCTCACGCGGAATGGGCGACGAGATCGACGACGTCGGCGTGGTCTTCCGCTGGCGCGCCGGTCCGACCGACGTAGTGGCGTGTCAGATGCACCCGCACTACGACAACTTCGCGCGCCTGACCTGGTACCACGACGCCGAGGAGCGTGTGCGCGCAATCGTGGAGCAGTTCGGCGAGCTCGTGCTCGGTGCGGGCGACGACGAGATCCTCCTCGCGAACGGCTCCGACCACCTCCCGATCGAGCCCGAGCTGCCGGAGATCCTGACCGGGCTGGAGCAGACGTTCGCAGCTCCGTTCCGGATCGGCCGCTACGACGAGCACGTTCCGGAGGCCGCCGGCCTGCCGGTGCAGGAGGGAGAACTGGTCGGTAGTCGGCTCCAGAACGTCCTGCGCGGCGTCAACTCAGCGCGGGTCTATCTCAAGCAGGCGAACGAGCGTGCCGAGCGCCGCTTGCTCTCGATCGAGACCGCGGCGGCGCTCCGAACGCTGCGGGGCGATGGGCCATACCCGGCCGCGGATCTCCGGCTCGCCTGGCGGGATCTGCTCCGCAACCATCCGCACGATTCGATCTGCGGGTGCTCCTGCGACGAGGTACACCGGGACATGCTCGTCCGCTACGAGCAGCTTGACCGCACACTCGACTACGTCGAACCTCAGGCTGTCGGCGTCGGGGGCGCGCTCGTCAACACCCTGCCCTACCGCCGGCGTCGCGCCGTCGACGGGAGCCTCCACGAGCTCGACGGCTTCACCGGCGGACGGCCCGAGCCGCTCGTCGCACGAGAGCCAGGTTCCGAGCTCGAAGCGATCGCCGCGTTGCTCGCCTTCGAGGACGAGCCGGACGTCGGCGACCTGTACACGTTTTGCCCCTCGGGCAAGACGACGTCGGCCGATCTGGTCGGCACGCGGCACGACGGCGAGGCCCTCGTGCTCGAGCACGAGCTGCCCGGGATCCGGATCGAGACGACCATCCGCGCGCTGCCCAGCCTGGACCGCGTCGAGGTGAGGAGCGTCGTCGAGAACGACGCAGCGGACCACCGGTTGAGGTTGCTCATCCGGTCCGACGCGGCCGCGGACCACGTGCGCGCGGAGAGCCAGTTCGCCGTCACCCGGCGCCCGCTCGCGCCGCCGCCGCCGCGCGCGGAGTGGGCCGAGCCGCCCGTCCCGACCGCTCACACACTCGGTGCCGTGGCGCTCGGGCCGCTCGTACTGCTGACGAAAGGCATTCCAGAGTACGAGGCGGGACAGGACGGCCTGAGGCTCACGCTACTCCGCTGTGTCGGCATGATCTCGCGACCATCCGGCCTGCCGACCCGTCCCTTCGCAGCAGGACCGGACATCGCAACACCCGAGGGCCAGTGCCTCGGCCGCCATGTCTTCGAGTACGCACTCCGCCTCGACGGCGACCGGCTCTCGAACGCCGCGCTCGTACGCACGAGCCAGGACTACCGCACGGACTTCCTCCGCGGCGATCCCTTCGAGCCTCCGTTCGCGCTCGGCGGAGAAGTCGTCTTCTCCTGCCTCAAGGCTGCCGAGAACGGCAGAGGAATCGTCCTGCGCGTGTTCAACCCGAACCCGCAGCCGGAGGAGCTGACGCTGAGCATTCCCGCCCGGCGCATCCGGCTCGACGAAGAGGAGGACCTGGACGGCGGGTTCGAGCTCCAGCCGGACGAGATCGCCACGCTGCTACTCGTAGGCGACTGAGACGAGATACAGCCCCCAGGGCGGCGCCGTCGTGCCCGCCTCCGAGCGCGTGCGGCCGTCGAGAAGCTCGGGGACGGACTCTGGCGATTCGACCATCGTCCCGACGAGGCTCCGGACCATGTGCCGGAGGAAGCTGTCCGCGGTGATCTCGAAGTCGAGATGGTCGGCGCGCCGGATCCACTCCGCGCGCTCGACGACGCGAACGAAGACGTCGTGCTGTGTCTGCGTCGGCGTGAAGGCGCGGAAATCGTGCTCGCCGGCGACCTCGAAGGCTGCCGCGGCGAGCGCATCCTCGTCGAGGGGACGCGGCAGCCACCAGCTGCGGCGCACCTCGAAGGGGGACGGCGTCCCTCGCCTGAACAGGCGGTAGCTGTAGGTGCGCGAGCGAGCGGAGTGCCGCGCGTGAAAGCCGTCCGGAGCCTCGGCGGCCGAGAGGACGGTGATCTCGTCGGGCAGGCGAGGATTGAGGGCCGCAGCGGCACGCTCGGGCGGCGGCCCGCCCTCGACGTCGACGGACGCCACCTGGCCAAGCGCATGCACGCCCGTGTCGGTGCGTCCCGCGACGGCGAGGTTCTCGACCGACCCGAACGTCTCCGCAAGCGCCTCCCGCAGCGACGCCTCGACGGTGGGCAGACCCGGCTGGGCCGCCCAGCCCCGGAACGGCGTGCCGTCGTATTCGAGCGTCAGGATAAGCCGCACGTCAGGTGAGCCTGACGTCGCTTGTCAGGTGTGCCTTATGCTCTACTAACTTGCACACTTTTCGCTATACTATAGCCGATGTCCGACGAGCATACCTTCCTCCTCCAGCGCGTCCAGCCGGCAATGGTCGGCCTCATCGACGGCTCTCTGTCGACGCTCGCGCCGATCTTCGCAGTCGTCCTCGCGTCGCACGACACGCGCTACGCGTTCATCGCCGGCCTGGCAACGTCGATCGGCGCTGCGATCAGCATGGGGTTTTCGGAGGCCCTTTCCGATACCGGAGAATTGACCGGCCGCGGCAGTCCGTGGACCCGCGGGCTGATCACCGGAGGCGGCACCTTTCTCGGCGGCATCCTCCACTCGCTGCCGTTCCTCATCCCCCACTACCGCGTCGCGCTCTTCTTCGCGGTCGCGGTGGTGGGCTTCGAGCTCCTGATGCTCGCCTACTTCCGGTGGCGGTTC
>Ga0066903_100001349_pt1 | contig 17777 bp, 18 predicted proteins | sample PanSoiMetaGPlot1_FD_67491 | JGI IMG/M metagenome (GOLD analysis project Ga0066903, IMG submission 67491) | Tropical forest soil microbial communities from Panama analyzed to predict greenhouse gas emissions - Panama Soil - Plot 1 (version 2) | ecosystem: Environmental > Terrestrial > Soil >... | reverse complement strand
TTGTGCTGGAGGCTGGAAACTGGTGCCCGTTCAATACCCAGAGCACGTGGTGGTGGCCGATAGTATACCCATTGTTATACCTCCCAAGTTACTGCTCGTTTCGGACGTGCGACATCTGGAAAAGTTTTATCGCCCAGCGGTGTCTTTGGGAGCTTGGGTACGGAATTACATTTCATGCCCCCGAAGTATTTCAGGATCGCAATCAGCACGATCTTGATCGTGATTTTGCAGACGAAGTGCCGGGCTACACGCGAAACAAAGAAATTGCCAACTTGCTCTCGCGGTTGCAACTAAGGAGCGGTGAAGCGCAAATCGGCGATAATCTCCACCGCTGTTATGAGGGGTTAGTTGCCGGAGAAATCTTTCCATCCGCAGAGCTCGAGCTGGTTGAGCTGTGGCTTGAAAACTTACGCTTAGCAGGCAACAAGCAAGGCAGCGTACGCCAAGAACTGTGAAACAGATTCCCTTCGACGTGGCGTAGAGAATCAACCTGTAGTACGTCAGCGCGTAATGGCGAACTCTTTCACCCGGAGAATCACTGGCGTTTCATCCTGGCTTCGATTAAGCGGGATTAAACAAAACCAAAAATACGCGGAGTCCCATTCCGCCAAAAGTCTGTCGCTGCTCGCCCTTCAGGAGTGCCCCGGCACTTCCTTTGGATGAGAGTGGACGATCGTGAGGTTAAATTTTGTCTCGGATCCAAGAAGAATGCTGATCATATTCGGCGTCTCGAGCGCTTCTTTGTGACGCAGTTTTTTCGATCGTTGGTTTGCTACAGAGAATCCGATGAAACGCAGTTGTCCTTGCACCAGCCAGTGGGGAGCGTTATTTCCTAGCTTCCCAATAAAGCGGTCGATAAGCATTATACTGTTATCGTCAATGGGACAGAAGTCGCGTGAATCAAAGATATGGCAAACCCTCCGTCCCGTCTTAAACATGTCCTGTTAAGCTTTAAGGCAAGGGCTGCATTCAAGTTCAATCGTTACGTTAAGAAACAGATTATTCTGCAAATTGGCCACGGGGGATTAGGAGACAATTTGTTTTTAAGTCACATTCCCCAAATTGCGAAAGAAACAGGTGATTTGCACAAGGTGTTTGTCTCCGCTCATTCAGTTTTTCGTGACGATGCTTACAAAGAATTGATTTGGGAATCCAATCCCTATGTCGATGGATTTGTGGATCAAACCGGTTTTGAAATAGTCGGCCCTCACGCGTGGCGTGTTCAAGCCAGCTTGCTAGACCATTACTCGTTAAAAATCGGGCTTAACAATCGGATCTCGTACCTCGAACCTGAATGTAATCTCTTAGATCAATATATGCTCGCGTTTGGACTGGACGATGGACTGAGATTCCATGAACCGAAAATCTACCAGAAGATTCCGAAGAGGAGGGAATACGAGAATGTCGTGCTTTATGATCCTAATTATATTACACATGTCGGCACAATTTCCTCCGAAGCGGTTCGCGAATTTTTCAAAAGCCATCGCGTGCAACCCGACATCCAAATGCAACCATATGCCAACGCTGTGGAGCTTTCAGAGATTAGGGGTCAGATCACAAGAGGGAGCATTTTGGATTTTTGTTCTTTAATCGTATCGTGCAAGGAGCTTTATTGTTTAATGAGTGGAACCGCCACATTAGCTGCCGCTTTAGGCAAGCCGTGCACGGTCTTGTATGGCGACGGAGCTAATAAGATTTATCACCATTCACGATTGCATCGTTATGTGCGCGTCTAAATGACTTTCTCCATAAACACGAGAAAGATTTTGGGGCGTTAGTCGCCTCGATTATATTTGCAATGTGCCAGGCCGGTGTCGGCTTCATCATAGGCGCACAAAGCAATTCAAATTGTGAAGTTCAAGTTCGCGCCTTTAGGCCTGCGCATCAAGATATTGCATCTCAACACTCATGCCTCCGGTGGCAGCTACCAATATGCCGCGCTTGCGCGAGTTTCTGCCTCGCAACGCGAATTACTCCGCTAAAGAAGACTCGTAGTTCATCAGCTACGGTCGCTGATGGTCCGCGATGGCTGTTTTCCAAGTTCAGTATCCGGTTCACAACAAGAGTATTTGGGGGATACTCACTGCTGGTGTTAGCAGAGTGAGAACCTCTAACAAGGCGCTGGAGCGGACGGCAATTCCGTGCGCTCCATTGCCGCCGGTGAACTTAGTCGTTAGATCGCATGCCATTCTCGCGCCAGTTGAAATTCCCGTTATTGAATGGCTCGCTCGTAGAGGCGCGCATCGATGGATGGCGGCAAAAGCCTTTGGCCTTCCTTGAGCGGTGATCCGATTGTTGATATTTCGATCGACGTCACAGCTCACACTCTGTGCTTTGACTTTCTATGTGTGTTGTCGTCCGTCATCGCTCATGCTGGCGATGTCGTGAATACAGGCGATGTCATTGCCGCCTGCGCGGCCGAAGGAGAAGATCTTCCCTGTCCTCGTGACTCAGCTTCCACGACATGTGGCAATTTCACCGGACGCTGCTTTCCTTATCGTGGATGTGATCGTTACGCAAAACAGACACACGCCGGCCGACGGCGTTATCGGTGTAGGGCAGGATTATCGCCGACGTGCTACGCCCGGAGAAGACCTGCTGGTTCGCATGGTCTGAATTGGCAACCACCGCTTCGATCTACTGAAGATTCTTGATTTGATTGGGTGGAATCGTGCCTGGCATATGACATCCTTATTTTTGATGGCCAGCCGCAAGCCGGATGATATTGCAGGGCCTTAGAGGCTGATTTGGCTTGTCTGATCCAATCGAAACAGGAAAAGTGGCGATTACACTAAAAGTGTTACAACGAGAATAATGAGAATTGGACGGTTGTTGCCGGGTTTCATCAAAGACCCTTTAACCCGTGCGCTTTCCGCTGTATTGAACCGCTGCGGTGTCGACTTTTTAAGGGATTACGTCCAACGCCGACAGGGGATAGGAAACGCGGGAACGAAAGAAATCAGCGGTGAAAAATTTCTCATCGAGCACGTACTTCCTCGCCTGTTGGATAAGGAGCAGCCTGTAATGTTCGACGTGGGTGCGAATGTGGGACATTATTCCAAAGCTCTATACGCCGCCTTTCCAAAAGCTCAGATCGTGGCGTTTGAGCCGGTGCCCCGAACTTTTGAAGTTCTCCGCACGACTCTGGCCACAACGACTGTGAAGTGTTGTTCCTTCGGTTTGAGTGACACGGAGGCCAATGCCATCATTTACGATTATGACCAGGTGGATGGATCTGAGCATGCTTCCCTTTTCCCCGGTGTGCTTAAAGACCTGCATCGCGCAAAAACGATAAAAGAAACCAATATACCGCTCATCACATTGGACGCTTACTGCTGTGCTGCGAGTATTCCCGGGATCGATTTTCTTAAAATTGACACCGAAGGCAATGACCTGAAGGTGCTGAAGGGTTCTCAAGCGATGATTCGGAAGAACGCCATTCGCGTCATTCAATTTGAATTCAATCAAACAAATGTTTTTTCGCACGTCTTCCTGAAAGACTTTTATGACATCCTGCGGGGATATTCGTTTTACCGTCTGCTACCCCATGCCCTACTGCCGCTTGGAAGCTATTCGTTCCGCAACGAAATATTTGCCTTCCAGAACATACTTGCCCTAAATGATGCGTTTATCGACGATAGTCTCGTGGCGCCGTTCGTTTCCTGTCCCTAATTAGCGGCGAAAACAGATGAGGGCAGTGGCATTCATCATTTTTCATCGACCGGAATTGACCAAGGGCGTGTTTGAGAAAATACGCTCTGCAAAGTCTGCCATTCTATTAGTAGTAGCGGATTCGGGTTTTCTCCAGCGCTGCCGCAGTTGGCCAGACAATCGCCAAATAGCGTCCCGCCAAGCGCCCGTGGATCGCTCGCAATCCGCTGGCCGTTGTCTTGAAAGTCGGCCAAGGCTCCCCGGCGCAAAGGTCGTTGATCGTCGCGCTGCCGGCGGCCAGCTAGGTTGATTGAGTCCGCCGGAGGCGCGATTTTAGCTATGACAGACGGTGTTGCCGGTCGATCACGAGGGCAACGTGCGAAACCATTGAAACATGACGAAAAGTTGTTCCTTTATTCCGGCTGCCGCCGGGACTGCCGTAAAAATCGGACGCTAAATACAAAAGGCCATAACTGCGACGCGGGAAGCGCCTACAGCTTAGTTTGATGCGCAAAAGGCTCCGAGAATCTTTCATCCATGAATTTCAACAAGCTGCCGGCTAAAATCGCGGCGCGATTTCGTCGCGCAGTTAGAATTTTAGTCCAGCGTTTTGGCATTATGCCGATGCCGCCAGTCTGCGAGAACGTCGTCATGTGGTCGCAGAGCCGCGGTTACAAAACATTGCGGATCCATGATCCATTTGTTTGGGATTTTCCGGTGCCGGCCTGTGTTGCGGAACGACCGCGTTTAAACGCGTTGTTTCAGGTGGTCAACGGCCTGGGCTATCCCAGCCAGCATCTGGTGGTGTTGCCCGGGGCGACCCTCAAGAGAAATAACGGCATAGTCGTATTCGACAAGAACTGTTATCTCGCGGAAGCTCATTGGCGCGCGTCCAATGTTTATGACGATCCGGCTTATCGGAATGAATGGCCGCTGACTGACAAGCGTCGACTGACCGGGAACTGGTATTGCCTGATGGGGCACTGGGGCAGCAATTACAACCATTGGATGTGGGACGAGCTGCCACGACTATTTTCCGCCCTGCCACATCTACCCGCCGATGTCCGGTTCGTGGTTGCGGATGACATGAGCAAATTACAACGTGATACCTTGCAGACTCTGGGCATCGCCCCGGAACGCTGCCTGGCGCAATCGGCCTTCAGCGAAACATACGTGGAACGGCTCTGGTTTGCCACGTCGCTCGGCCATTCCGAACATGCTACGACCGCGCCGGACATCGCCAAAAAAATGCGAGACGTGTTTGTGGAAAAACTGGGAAGCCAGGCGAACGAACGAAAACGTCGCGTGTTCATTTCGCGTGTCAACGCCAGATACCGCCGGCTGCTGAATGAAAACGAACTGACCCCGGAACTGAAGGGGCTGGGCTTCGAAGTCGTGCGCCCGGAAGAACTGACCTTCGCGGAACAGGTCCGGATTTTTTCCGAATGCGCCATCGTGCTGGCCCAACACGGCTCAGGCCTGACGAACATATTTTTTGCGCCCGCCGGCTGCCGGGTTTTGGAGATTCACGGGCCGGACGTCACTCGGTTCCATTATTGGATCATGGCCTGCACGCTGGGACACAGTTATGATTGTTTCGTCGGCCAGGCGGTCGAGGCCTCTGCCAACTGCACGGAGCCGGATTTTAAAGTGGACCCGGATCACTTTATTCCATGGCTGAACGCCGCTTTGGTATAGGATTTTCAGCCAGTTGGAAAATGTCTGAGGCATTTGTTCAGCGTCGGCTGTTGTTGGAATATTCGTCGCTTGTTTCATGAGGGTATTGCATCTCACTACACAGGGCACTGGCGGCAGCTATGAATATGCTGCGCTTCTTTCCAGCGCATTAGCGCAGCAGGGTATTCCAAGCTCCGTGCTATGCAAAAATTCGACGCCAGCACGACCCGGCAGGGTTTTCGTAGATCGCGTCATTCGCCGGTTGTATGTCTCATTTTCCGCTGAACCGTGGCACGGAACGCGGCGACTGTTGGCTCCGCCAGGGCCTGAGAAGCTGGAAGAAATTGACGTGGTGCACCTCCACACCGTGGCCGACTGGTTCGACGTTCCAAGTTGGTTAGAGACGTTGCCAAGAGAGATCGGGGTTGTGATTAGTCTGCACGACATGTGGCATTTTACGGGAGGCTGCTTTCTCTATCGTGGGTGCAATCTCTACAGTGAGACCTGCATTTCCTGCCCGATTTTGAAGTCGCCTTTCAATTGGGTTCTAGCCAGGGACGAACACAGGCGCAAGTTACAGGCGTATCGGAACTGTAGTGCCCAGTTTGTTGCGAATAGCTTCTGGCTGGCCGAATTGGCGGGGCGAAGTCCAATTGTCAAGGCCTCAGGTGGAGTGCGAGTAATTCCTCCCGGGATCGACACAACGATTTTTAATCCGCAGGACAGAAACCAGTGCCGAAAGCAGCTGGACTTGCCGCAGAACGCATTTGTCATCATTACAGGCGGCGCGTCGCTGACGGATGCAAACAAAAATGTGCCGTGGCTGCTCAAGCAAATGTCGCATTTGCCAGATCTTCGGAACGTAATCGTTTTGGCCTTCGGCGAAGGCAGCGTGCCGGTTCCGGACCATTTGAATGTGCGGTTTACAGGGGGCATTCGCGATCGACGTGACCTGGCACAGCTGTTTGCGGCTGCTGATGTTTTTGTCAGCGCTTCGTTAATGGAGACCTACGGACTCACGCTGGTAGAAGCGATGGCTTGCGGAACTCCAATCGTGGCGTTTCGAGTAGGCGGCATTCCTGAAGCTGCGCCTGGCGGTCAGGGTGCCATCCTGTGTGAGCCAGGAGATGGCACGACGTTGACCGAAGCGATCATGAAATTGCGAAGTTCGCCGAAGCTACGCGACAGGCTTAGAGCTCTTGCCCGTGAGACGGCGCACACTCGCAACGCAGCGAGATCGTTCGCCAAGGCATTCGCACAGCTCTATCGAGAGTGCGTTTCGTCGCGTGAGAACACAAAACGCAAACACCCAGCTCTTACGACGTGAAAGTGCAGGCTATGTTTGGTTTTGTGACTGGTTGCCACGCCGGCGACAAGTTAATGTTCAGGCAACCCAGAGGTTCCTATTTGCCTTGTTGCGCGCACCCAGATCAACAACCAGGTCGAAGCGCAACCGATCACGCTAAGAACAGCCACGGCCCAGCGGGACGGCTTCACAGGCATAAGCGAACAAATGAAGAAAAGGAGGAGCGGTAGCAAGGGATATTCCTTCCTGGGTTCGAGCGAGAAGCCGCCGCCGATCACGTATGCGAGTGATGCTCCCATCATGAGGATCAGCGCCCGTACGGCCATTCTCCAATCGGGTTCTGTGCGCGGCGAGCGATATAGGAGTACTGCTAGGAAACCAAGCAACACCAACATAATGGGCCAAAGGCTTTCCCAGGATTGAACCACTCTCCACGCCGGGTAGTACTGATACGCCCATACGGAAACGAGCGACCGGGGGTTCAAGTGTGTTACGGGCTTCCACACTTCCGTGGCTGTCAGTTTGAAGGCCGCATAGTACAAAACAGAAGCAAGTGGCGGTGCAATGGTTCTGAAGAGAAATCCGCTTAGAAACAGTGAGATTAGCAATGCGTCATTAGAAAGGGCACAAAGCAAGGAGAATAATAAGCACACCCAAAACTGAGTGCGTGTTAGGATTGCAGCCCAGAAAAAGGCAGTGCACAGTACAAAGCTAAAGGCGGCGCTCCACAGAATAGCCTCATCGCCGAACGGAAACGTTCCAAGTACTGTACCAGCGAATAGCGCGCGGTCGTTCCCAACGATCTTACTAAGCGCGTAATAAATGACAAGCACGGCCGCGACGTGACCTAGCAGGCCCAGAACTGCGAATGGGTAGTGATTCGTGTACATAGCAGGTAGATGCCCAACAATGCGCCATACCCCCCACCGACCAAAGTAATGGCCTATTCCAAGAAGGAACTCTAAGTCGTCACTATGTGGTGTATATGGCCGGAGGGATGGCACCCATGCAAAAACAGTTGCGGCAGTGAGGAAGGCAGCCCGTTTCAATGACGCTCTACATAATTTTGAAGCAGCCCTAGGTCAACTCCAGACGACCATCGGCAAATGCGACGTGATCGAATTTGATTGCGAAAGAGGTAGAACGGTCATGAGTATCCCCTAAGGATCTAGGATCTGGTTCCTTCTTATCCGCTTCCCGTTGTGGTTCTGTCTATAGCTTCTTGAACTTTATCCGCTCAGAATCGGTCATCTGCTTTATTTTCTTCTTGTGAAATGATCTCCACGCATTGCGAAATTCGCGTTTCGTGCGACGTGAGAGAGTGAGAATCGTTCTTTTTGAACGGAAACATCTTAACAAAGAAGACCAAGACGCTTCCCGAAGCATGATGCAGAATGCAGGCTACCAAGTGAAGGCGACGGAGAGGGATTTCTTTTGCCTTCTAAAATGACCGTTTCGGTGGTCATTGCCACCAAAAACCGCTTGGCGGAGTTACGCCGGACCTGGCGTGCTTTGCAGCAATTAAATCCGCCGCCACTGGAGGTGATGATCACGACGGACGGCTGCACAGAGGAGGTCGTTGCGGCGGTGAAAGCGGAGTTGCCTACAGCGCGACTGTTCGTGAATCAATTTGGCCTCGGTTCGGTGGCTTCGCGTGATCGGATGCTGCGCGAGGCGCGAGGTGATTTGGTCCTGGCTCTCGATGACGACAGTTATCCGGAGCAGTTGGACTGCATAACACGTATCGTGCCGTTCTTCGAACAGCAGCTCAAACTGGCGGTGCTACATTTTCCCCAGCGCACCGATGAGTATCCCGAAACACTTGCGCAAACGAACTTCGGCTCAGAACATTTAACGCGTTCGTTTGCTAACTCCGGCGCGGTGCTGCGCCGATCCACTTATCTTCAACTGCCTGGGTTCGAGCCACGATTCTTCCACATGTATGAAGAGCCGGACTATGCCCTGCAATGTGTGGCGGCAGGTTATTACGTGCTGTTGTCTCCGCTTATCACCATTCGTCACCATTACTCCGGCCAAGCACGCGATGAGATGCGCGTGCATCATCGCCATGCCCGTAACGAATTGTGGAGCACGGTAATGCGATGTCCTTTTCCGTTTGCATTGGCCATTTTTACCTGGCGCGTTTTCTCCCAGTTTCGTTATGCTTGTAAGCGAGGCTGGTCGTGGGTCATTCGGGAACCCACCTGGTGGTGGCGGGCGCTGGCTGGACTTCCGTATTGTCTTCGAAAGCGCCGGCCTGTTTCATGGACGAGTTATAAACGCTGGCTCGCGCTTCCCTGAAACAATGAAGTGGCTTTGTATTACCTCGCGCCTAACGGGGCTCTACGCGCATGCGGAGCGACCCAGGTGGCTGAGCGAAGTAGCTGGTGACTTAAACTGATAAACATATTTCAGATTCGCAGCTTTTCAGTCTTTCAACATTTTACCTTGTGAAATTCATCGTTGCTCAGGTTGGTGCGCGGCGCGGTTACGCGGTGCCGGCCATTTTGGAAAAAGCTGGAATGCTCGAGCGTTTCTACACTGACATCACGGGCGACATCGGTCTTGGCGCCGTCGTTTCTGCCGCCGCTGTATTGCCCCTTGTCGGCAAATCCGCTCACCGGTTGGCCGCACGGCATTTGCCGTTCAACATTCGTGCCAAGACAAAGACGTTTCCAGGTGTCAGCCTGGTTCACGTTTTACGTGAAGCAATGATGGCGCGCGACCCGGCTGCGGAGTGTCGTGAAGGAGTTCGTTTTTCCAGTGCGCTCGGCAGAGCGATGCGGCGGCATGGCTTTGGTGGTGCTACGCATATGTACTCGATGCTTGGCGAATGCGGTCCACTGTTTGCGGAAGGGAAACGGCGCGGCCTTACCACTGTGTCCGAGATTTATGTCCCGCTGAGCACTGAGCGGATACTGAGGGAGGAAAGAAAGAAGTTCCCCAGTTGGGAACTTAATGTACCCGACTATGCTGCGATCTGCCGCGGATTCAATGGTGAGCCTCTTTCGTCCTTGGATGCAGATTTTGCCATCTGTCCGTCTGAATGGGTGCGCGATGATCTGGTTCAGAATTTTGGATTGCCGAGCGAACGCGCAGCGGTTGTACCCTACGGTGTAAATCCCGAATTGCTTTCCGTGCGCAACGAACCAGTGCGCGGTCGGATTCTCTTTGCAGGGACGGCGGACTTGCGCAAAGGGATTCACTACTTTGCGGCGGCAGCTGGAAAACTTCTCGTGCGCAGATTGGGGTGTGAATTCCGGGTTGCCGGCAACGTAGAATGCTCAATTACAAACCAGGAACAATGTCGCCACTTGAAATTCCTTGGTCGCGTCCCACGTGTGAAGATAACAGCTGAGTTCGCGGCCGCCGATGTTTTTGTGCTGCCGTCGCTGGCAGAAGGCTCGGCCGAGGCGACTTATGAAGCGCTGGCCTGCGGAGTTCCCGTTGTGACGACTCTGGAGGCGGGATCGGTCGTGCGGGACGGGATTGACGGACGCATTGTGCCGTCGCGAGACCCCGAAGCGCTGGCGAATGCGATTGCCGAGATCGTTGAGGACCGGCAAAAACGCGAGCGCATGTCACGCGCCGGGCGCGACCGAGCACACGATTATACGTGGGAACGGTACGGCGAACGCTTATTGGCTGCGCTCAGGCAAAAGTTCGTAGACAGAGCGTAGAAGCTGGGAATCGAGAGACAGGAATCAAGAGACAGCAGTCAGGAGCCAGCAATCACGCCGAACGCCCGCATGCAATCGCACACGCGGTCCGCGACTGCATCGCGAGTCCGGACCGGCTGGAAAAGGTTGCGTCCGCGTCAGGCATGCGTGATAAGTTCACAATCGAAGCGCTTGCCAACCAATTGCAGAGCCTGGGCGCAATTCTGTAGCAATTCCTCGTGATGATGATTATTTCAACTTCCACTTTTTTTGAAGATTTCTTCCAGTCGAGCGTCAGTCATGAACTAACTTTCTATCTCGCTGCCGTCGTGTTGGTGGTGTTGACGGCAGAAAGCTGCGTCAAGCTGCTGAACCGTGATAGCTTTGGCGTCACGGTTGCAGTGTACATAACGGTATTCGCATGGTATTTCTTCGATCCGTTTGTGAACCCCGTGCAGTATGATTATCTGCCTTCCTCCTCGTTAGGCCAAAGTTATGGGCAGGTTCTATTGTTCCTAATCGGATTCCGCGTTTTCGCACCCGTTGCAATACGTTGGATTGTCCATCGGCGCAGTTCGGGAGTTTTTGATACGCGTCTTATTACTGAGCAGATCTTACGTGGGGTTGCGGCGATTTGGCTTGTCCTTTTTATTATTGGCATCGCTCGAATGGGCGGTGATGTGATGGGCGCTGTACTTCCGCTGGATGGCCGCGCTGGCCCGACGATGTGGGCGCGTAATGCAGTAGAGACTTCGGCGACCGGATTTCTGATCTCCTCTGCAGGTTATATGTTTCTTGCCGTAACGGCGGTTTTGGGTGTTTTGGTATTTTTCCAGCGCAGCACTGCGTGGCGGTTGCTTGCAGGCGCAATGTTTGCCATTACGCTGCCGTATTTCTTTTTCGGGGGATCGCGTAGCCATTTTCTTGCGGCGGTGCTGCCTTTTATCCTGACATATCTGTTTTATGGGCGTCATCTTTTGATCCTGAAACTGGCCATTCTGGTGATTGCGTTCTTCTGCTTACAAGAGGGTTTCAAGTTTGTGCTTGAATTTCGCAAGACCGGCTTCAGAGAGGTGCTGGCCAGTGAGAATCCGACTGAGCTCTTGGGTGAAGATGAGCGAACAAGCGTCATGAACAGCCTGAACATGACTGAAGAGCTTTGCTTTGTGAATGCTTACCTGGATTCCGGTAAGACATCTCCAGCGTATGGCGCAAGATATTTGAATGAGCTGCTTAACTTTATTCCTCGCTCAATCTGGCCTTCAAAGCCATTGCTTGGATATGACTATGCGAAGTGGCGCGGATTTGAGAGCAATGACCCTGAAATGGATGTGTACGCCACTATTGCCTCCGGAATGATCGGCGGCGGCGTTTTGAACTTTGGCCAAATCTTTGGTCCGGTCGTAGCCGGGATACTTATGGCCCTTTGGACGGGTCTGCTGGTCCGCTGGTGGGAACAGCGAAGATCGCTACTGCGCCTGGTGTTATTCATGCTTGGTGCGGGTCTCACCTTCAATCTCGGCCGCGACATCACTCTGCTGGTGCTTTGGCCTGTCGTATTTGCATACTTTTTCGTTCGACTTACTGAGATGTGGGCCACAAGACGGTTTGGACGACTACAGCAAATGACAACTGCTGTCCCCGCTAATGCCGGGACAATGCAGGTAGTAGCTGGCCAGCTGAGTCAGTAACGCCGCACTGTCACGTCGCAACGCCCGGTGGTCGCAGTGCGTTGAGTGCTCGCTGAAGAACATTCAAGAGGTTCTTGAACCGGGGGGGTAACTTCTTGGTAAGGAATGGAGTCCGAGGCGGCCTTTGCTGTTGTTTTTCATCACAGCGTTCCTTACCAGCCCCCGCGGCTTAACGCCACGGCCAACAGATTACCGCTGACAGATTTCGAATGGTCAGCCAAGGTAGATGACGCGTGGGGCGTAGCGGACTCGCCTCCGCGACCACAAAATTTCTAGCTTCCCGGAAGCAGCGGACCAGTAGCCGCCCAGCGGCAACGACGGCGAGGTTTTGCGCGGCTACGATCTCACAACCGCATCGCTGCGCGGGCACGCACACAATCACACGAAACCGGATTTTCTGTTGCTGCGTCTGCCGATCGCGATCGGCATGAACGCATGGATTGGCGCGGGCGACTTTGTCGGCTCCGGCGTCCCCATTGATGTCGGCGGGATTGCTCGCGGCGTGTCATGAATCGGAAAGAACACACCGAAGATCAAAACTCAGCGGTCGAATCGTTTCAATCGAGACTTCGCGTCCACCATCAATTTAGTTTGGTTGTGAGTTAAACGATTCAGGCGCACGCCGCACGGTATCCGTGTATCACACACTAATACTGCTCTCGTGTCAGTCGCCCTTCGCCTTGCTACAGTCAGTCTTACTGTGGCACGGCGATGGTGCCGGCACCATTCATGCCTGAGTCGAGTTGATGGCCGTCAAAGAGTGCATAGCGCCGCGAGTGGAAATACGCTGTCACCTCCTCGTGAGAAGAGGACGATACCTCGCAAAGGACGACGGGACGCGCGATTTCAAAGAGGTGCGTAGAACCCCGCAGCACCTCCAACTCGGCTCCTTCAACGTCGATCTTAAGGACGGTGGGTGGAGCGGCGAACCCGAGCAGCCAATCCAGGGTCACCGTTACGACTGTGTGACGTTCGATCAAGCCGCGCGTTCGCAACGGGTAGTCAAAGCCTTCCAGAGCGCTTGCTGCTCGGGACCGACTCGCAACGCAAAAAGTGCTAAGCGACACACACGACGAAATGGCGCATGGGACTATGATAACCGGGGCGCTTGCCGCCGGCTGAGCGAGGCTGCTACGACGAAGCAACGAAACGAGCCACGTGTCAGGCTCGATCGAGAGAACTGAGCCGCCCGATCCAGCGCGTGCCGCCGCTGCAAACGTATATAGCCCAACGTTCGCCCCGACATCCCATACAACGGCGCCTGGGTGCACGAACCGCCTCACAAATGCGAGAAGCGGCGGGTCAACCACTGACATTTGGCGCAGGAGGTAGCCGAGGCGGGCAGACGGCGATACGTAGATCGGTGCGTGACCGAACTCAGCGGGGAGTCGGCGTCGCACGACCCAACCGCGCGTGCCTCGCTCCAGGAGTCGTCTAACGATTTGCATGCCTGATTTCTTGAAGTGGCTTGCCTGGGGGGGCTAACGAGAAGTAGGCGAATGTTCGTAAAAAGTCACGAACAGGTTTTGTTTAATTGGGAGTGGCAAAACCCTCTGGCTGCCGCCCGCTCGTTGAGTTGAAGGGCGCCAGCAAACGGACAGAACGACAGCCGGAAAGATCACGCTCGTTGTTATGAACTTCGCCGAGATGCTCCTAAACTTGCCCGAATCGCGATTGCGTGACGTTATCCAACAACGAATTGATCTGCTCGCCGACATTCAAATGAAAGGCGGATCATTCCGGTCTTATCCCCAGCGTCATCTCGTGCACGTGCACATTGGGTCGCCTGTTCATCCGTTGGCGGAAGATGGCCGTGCCCTGCGGGGTGGGCCCAAAGGCGTGAATTTTGGATCCGGGCGCGTAGTCCAGCAGCTTAGCCACTGTATAGCCATAATGAGCTCCGATATCGAGGATCGCCACGGGCTTGATCTTGCGGTAAGTCTATCCCATCGAGTAGTAGGCATCCTGCGTGTGGAGCAACTCTTTAAAGCGGTGCACCGGGGAACGCTGGAGTCGGCTGGTGATCGGTTGTGTGTCAGGAGACGATGGAGCCGGCGAAGCATCGCGGGACTTAGTATGCCGCCTCCGTTCCGGAAACCGTCGCTGCGGCACTGGATGGCATCGGTGCGGATCTCACCTTCAACCTCGGCCGGGACATTGATCCAAAGTGGGCTGGATATTTCGCCGGTCGTCACGCACCGCTTCCCGTACACACAATTCAACGAAGCCATCGAGCTCATGAAATCCGACAACTCCGGCAAAATCGTGCTGGATTAGCGGCAGGGCCGCGCGTCGTCCCGCAGCTGCCGGAACGCGCGTGTATTCGCGATCGTGAACTTTTCGTCCACAAACGTCCGGTTTGCTTGTACGAAAGCCCAGACTTGTCAGTCCGATATTTGAAGATTTGAAAGGCGGTTAAGCTCACGCTCCCGCTACGTGTCGTGGTGCTGTAGATCGGGTTGGGCCAATCAAAAGCTTGTTCGGATTGCCGTTATTGCTTTGTGGCCACGTTAGATTCATTCGAGCAGTCTACATATCGCCTGATGGACTGTTATGGATGGTGACTTTGAGGTCTTACGTACTTCTCCGGAGCTTACGGGACGAAGTTAAAATAAGAATTTTCCAAAAAATTGCGGATTAGGGGGCCCCTTCTGGAGGCCACGGCCTCGCAAACACCCTAGTGTCGCGATGCATTATGGTGAGAGTTTCTGCTTCGGAAAGGAAGCCAGCCGCGTGCCGCCACCGGGATGCCTGATGAAAGGAACGCCAATGCCGACGCCGAACGCGGCCAGATTCAGTACAATCATAACAAGAGCAAACAGATACATTCCCATTATCAGTCCGATTGCGGCGTGCATTGCCAAAATGCAAACCAACCAGAGGAATCGGGTTTTCTTGATCCAAATGAAAATCGGGTAACCGATCTCTATCAGGCAGATTGAAATTCCGAGAACGGGCAGCGCGTACTTGAATCGAACCAACATGTCCGGGGAAAGAAGGTTAAACGGCGGCCGTATCAACGCTCGCCAGAGATTGGACCCGTTCCACCAGCCGCTGCCGAGAAGTTTTCCCAGGCCTCCGAAAAAATACACGAAGCACAGATGCACCTGTAACACGCGACGCCAAAAGCCGAGGAGCCGTGGGTCATTCGCTTTTGCTTTTACCAGCCGGTGATCAAGCGAGTACGGGTCCGGCAACGGCGACAACATCAAATAGAAGAGTGCCATGGTCATGAAATTGTCCGCGCCGTATGCAAGCAATCCGCCGCTCTCAGCGGCGCAGAGGTGAAGAAACCATGCAATGATCGCCGCCGGGCGGCAGAAAAGTCCCACCAGCAAACAGCAGCCAATGCAAACCAAACAAGCCCAGACAATGGAAAGAACCGTTTGTTCTCCAAGGCCGACATGCTGTCCAAAAGCCACGAGCCAGCCAAACTTGGGAATAAGCGGACTGTCGAACGAGGCAATGGCCTCTCCCAATTCGCGGCTAACAAGGCCCTTGCCAGTCGTGGAAAACAGGGAGTGCCAGTCGCTCCTTAGGAACAGGGCATAAACGACTACTTGCAGGCCCATGCCGATACGGAAGACGGCAAGCCAGGTGCTTGTTTCTGGAGAAAACAGGAATTCAAGTAGCTTTTGCCACTGCCGTCGCAGCGGAGGCATCGTGGTGCGCGGCTCAAGGCAGCTTATCTCGCCTATCTGCCGTGACGTGCCTGGTCCGCTACCGCCTATTTTCATCACGCAAGCTGAAATCGTAGCTGAACATCGGTTGGAACGATTCGCCTTTGCCACGCTCAAAATCACTGATGCTTGGCGGACTGACCGATCCGAAAGTGGCCCGAATTTTTTTCACGTCAGGGCGCTCGCGCCAGATAGATAAGGCGAGCATCTTTACCACTACTTCTCGCAACGGTTCGTAACGATCGTCCCCCAACCGCGCTAATAAACTATCCAAACGCAGAGCGGCTGCTTGCCCGCTAAAATGCGGGGATTCATACTCTACGCGCCCGTCCTGGTAGTTTAATTCGAAAATCAACTTGTGATAACCCGGAATATTCGGCGCAAAAAAAGTGTATCCTGATTGAATGCCGGCGGCGTGCAGGTAGGTCGCGATGCTCCGCCGCACCGGTCTGGATGCAGCCGCATGTTTTCCTAACAGCCATGCTGCAACCAGTTCAGCCTTGCGCGCGTATGGATCGAGCGCTGACGGCAATATCGTAGCGTGTTCCGCGACGAGCGAGAATAGCCCGGCAAAACAAACTGCTGCTATGAGGAAGAAATGTATTCCGAACCAGGCGACGTAGACGCGCTTCGAAATCATGTTTTAGATCGAAGACATTCGCTGGTAACGCAAAGTCAATTATTGCAGTACATAATACAGCCAGTCCCGAGACTTTCGGGACTGGCGAATTGATCTGCTAACTTAGCCAGCAGCTTAAAGGGCCGCTGCAACTAGTTTCAAATTTTCAATCGCGTCCTTGCTCTCACTGGTTCCTGGCAGCACCTGCTCCACAAACCAATTGGCAGGGGGCCTCCCGTCCGCGTAGAACAGTGTGGCTTTATCGGTTTGAATGCTGTCCAAAGAGCGAGCAGCAGACCGTTGGCCTGGTGCTTGAATTGTAAAGGCGCTTACCCCAACAACGGCCACAGCCACGAGCACTCCCGCGACAAGCCGTTTACCAACTCCAGCTAAGTCTCGTTCCATAAGTTGGGATGGTGTATGCTTCTGCGTGTCTTGTCAAGTCAAAAGTCCCGTATTCAAAGGCACTTAGTGTTCCTCATTGTTTGGCGCGAGCGAATCGACAATTTTTTCAAAACGGGGGTCGCCCCGCAGCGGATCCCACAGCGGGTGAAGACGCAAATAGCCGTAAGTCACATGGCTCCCTGGCAGTTTGGCTGCTTCCTCCAATCGTTTAATTGCGCGGTCCTTGTCGCCCGTCCACGCATGAATGATCGCCAGGTATTGGATTAACACCGAACCCTCGATGGCGCTCTCGCTCGCGGGCATCAATTTGACCGCGAGCTCGCCCTCGCGAATCGCGTCCTCCTTGTTTCCCAAGGCAGCGTCAACCACACCTAGCGCGCAGAGACCCTGAGCATAGTTGCGTTCGTTGCGTAGGGTCTGCTCAAGTTCGTTTCGTGCTTTAAGGAACGCGTCGCGCGCCATCCGCTCGTTGCCGCGGAGCTGGGCAACAAGACCCTGGCACCAACTGGTGGGAAACGGAATATTTTCCTCGTAGCAGCCGCCAGCCGGCATGGCGGCTAGCGCCCGTTCCGCCGCAGCGGGATCGCGCTCGCGTAAGGCAAGGTCGAGCCACCTGTAAACAATAACGGGAGGCGCGCTGGGGTCATCGGCGAGGGCCGTCTCAATCGTCGTATGCAGAGGTTTTAGATCTGCGCGCCATTCCGCGGCAACCCATGCGCGTCGCACCCTGCTGGCCACATCCTTTGGAGCTATTGCCAGCGCGCTGTCCAAAGTGGATAGCGCCTCCTCGTAGCGACGCAAGGCCTGGTAGGTAAGAGAGATTTGCTGAAGTATGGAGAAATTGTGCGGGTCCAGCTCCAACGCCTGTTTCATTTCCTCTATGGATTTTTCCCAGTGGCCTTGCCGCCTATCAATGTAGCCCGTCAGAAGAGGAATTCGTGATTCGTTCGGTAGCGAGCGCCCAGCCATCGCCAGCTCTGCCTTGGCTTGATCGTAACTGCGATAGGCCCAATACAGGTGATGAGCAAGGGCCAAATGTGTCTCTCCAGATTCGGGACGCGCATCGCGAATGGTTCGGATGGCTGTCTC